>Ga0207676_10001631_pt1 | contig 16530 bp, 16 predicted proteins | sample KBSSwiS72_FD_184307 | JGI IMG/M metagenome (GOLD analysis project Ga0207676, IMG submission 184307) | Switchgrass rhizosphere microbial communities from Kellogg Biological Station, Michigan, USA - KBS Switchgrass S7-2 (SPAdes) (version 2) | ecosystem: Host-associated > Plants > Roots >...
AGGAGCAACGGTTCCTCCTCGGCGGCCCTTGCCAGGGCGAAATGCTTGATCATTAGCTGCTCGGCACGCTCGAATTCGTCGCGCGGACGGAATTCATCTGACGGCTCTTCGGGTTCCAAAACGTCTTCGAGCAGCAGCTCGTCGGTTTCAAATTCGGCCGGCGGCAGCTCTTCGCGCCGAAGCGCGGCGAGCGACCGGTGCCCGGACTCGAATTCCTCGTGAAGGAGCAGTTCATCCTGCTCCATCGGGTCGAACGTGCGGAGGTCGAACACGGAAAGCGGGACCTTGCGCGTTTCCGGCTCGACGGCACTCAGCGCTCTCGACGTGACGAGGTAAGCGGCGACCGCCACCCCGGCCAATTCGGCGGCGAGCAGCGGTAACCCCGCTCGCGACCCGAACCACAGGTAGGCCGCATAGCCGCAGGCGCCCGCGAAAAATGCCGACGCCGTGCGATCGACGCTCGATTCGATTCTACTGACCGCTGCCACTCGCATGACAGGGCGGCTTAAACGAAAATACTTTCCAGACGGTTGAGGACTAGGCCGGAAGCTCGCTCGGCTCGTCGATTTCGCGGGTAATCGGCTGGTCCTCGATGAGGTCGATCAACGCATTGGTGAACGCCTCGACATCGTCGGGATTGCGACTGGTGACGATCTTCCCATCGGTGACGGCGGACTCATCGACCACCATCGCGCCGGCGTTGCGAAGATCGGTGCGGATCGAAGGCCAACTTGTTGCCATGCGATTGCGAAGCAGGTCCGCCTCCACCAGCAACCAGGGCCCGTGGCAGATCGCTCCGACCGGCTTATCCTGCTCGGCAAAGCGGGCGATCAGGGCGGTCACGTTGCCGTGAATCCGCAGCTGGTCGGGATTGCGCAAGCCGCCGGGCAGGATCAGCGCGTCGAAATCGTCGGCATTGGCTTCGTCGATCGTCAGGTCGGGCCGGATCGTCTTGCCGGGGTCGTCATGAACCGTCGCCTGGATCGGATCGCGCTTGAGCGAAGCGAGGACGACTTCGGCGCCCCGTTCCTGAAGGATCTGACGCGGCCCAAACAGCTCCCACTCCTCGAACCCGTCGGTCGCGACGATCAACACCCGCGCCTCTGACAATTTCATCGACAAACTCCTTCAGGAACCCGCGCGCTCCTTCGCTCGCTTAGCGGCGACAACGACCGAGTGAGGCCATTTGTTACGTCATAGCAGCGATAGCGAGCCCGGAATCACCCGAAAGCGGCAGGGCCGGTACTGGGCCTACTTCGACGCCGACGGGAAGCGCGTGACCGACCGCGACGAAATCGACCGGCTGAACGCGGTCGGGTTACCGCCGGCGTACGAGGACGCCTGGTTCTGCGCCGACCCCGACGGCCATCTTCAGGCAACCGGTGTCGATGCGCGGGGCCGCAAGCAATATCGCTACCACGCCGACTTCCGGGCGAAGCGCGAAAGCGCAAAGTACGAAGGCCTGCTCGAATTCGGGAAAGCCTTGCCGAAGCTGCGACGCCGGGTGGAGCAGGACCTGAAGCGCCGCGCACTGTCCCGCGAGGCCGTGCTGGCCGCGATCGTGCGGCTTCTCGATACGGAGCACATCCGCATCGGCAACGAGCAATATGCTAAGGAGAACAAGAGCTTTGGGGCGACGACGCTGAGACGGCGACACCTGAAGCGGACCGGTCACGGGCTGATGATGCGATTCGCCGGCAAGCACGGCATCGTTCACGAGGTGAAGATCAGCGACACCAACCTCAAGCGCATCTGCAAGCGCTGCCAGGAACTGCCGGGGCAGATGCTCTTCCAATACGTCAACGGCGACGGCGAGCCGAAGCCGATCACCTCCGGCGATGTGAACGAGTATATCAGGGAAGCGACGGGCGCCGACTTCACCGCCAAGCATTTCCGTACCTGGAGTGCTAGCGTCATTGCCTGCGAGCAGCTGCTCAAGAAGGGCGAGGACGCTCGCATTTCGGTTAAGACGGTCGTCGAGCCCGTCGCCGAGGCACTCGGCAACACGCCCGCGATCAGTCGCAAGTCCTATGTCCACCCGAAGCTGCTCGACGCGGTGAAGGAAGCTCCGCGCGATCCCCTCGCCGGGATGGACCGCCCCCGGGCACGCAAGCGCCTGTCGAGCGCCGAAGTGGCGCTACTCGAATTCCTTGCGCGCGGCGGCAAGCGACGGAAGAAGCCCAGGCCTGCCGCGAATGGCGGTGGCGGCACGGTCAAGGCCGCAGCTTGATCACTGCTGGCGCCCGCTGCAAGAGACCCGCCCAATGACACCCGATCTCGACCCGATCAGGCCGACGCAAAGCGTCATCGAGTGGCTGATCGCCAACCGCGAGGAAGTGCTCATCGGCGCCATCGTCTCGGCGGTGATCGTCGCAGTGATGATGCTCGCCCGCATCGCCGGCCAGCGCATGGTCGCGCGCGAGAAGTCAAACGAGCATTTCGGATGGCGGAGCGTCGTCGGACGGGTGCTCGCCAAGACGTCGATCCTGTTCATGGTGATGACGGCGATCGACATCGTCGCCAACTACGCCGAGCCGCCGCACCGCTTTCAGCATCTCATCGACATCGGCTTCACCGTCGCCTTCGCGCTGCAGGGCGCCTTCTGGGGCCGCGAACTGATCCTCGCGCTGATCGCCCGCAAGGTCGGCGCGAGGGAGAGCGAGACCGCGCTCGCGAACGCGACGAACATCATCCGCGTGCTCGTAAGCGTCACGTTGTTCGCGCTGGCGATCATCGTCATCCTCGACAATCTCGGCGTCAACGTAACCGCGCTGGTCGCCGGCCTCGGCATCGGCGGCATTGCCATCGGCCTTGCCGCCCAAGGCATCTTTTCGGACCTGTTCGCTGCGCTCTCGATCCTGTTCGACAAGCCCTTCAAGCTCGGCGACACGATCCAGTACGACCAGACCATGGGGACGGTCGAGCGGATCGGGCTCAAGACGACGCGCCTCAGATCGATGACGGGTGAGCTGGTGGTGATGGCGAACACCAAGCTGCTGGAGCGGGAGATCCACAATTTCACCGGCGGCCGGGTACGCCGTTCGACGCTGACCTTCGGCCTGGTTTACCAGACCGCCCCGGACGAACTGGAGAAGGTCTCGTCCATCGCGAAGGGCGCGGTGGAATGCCGCAAGGGCTGCCATTTCGTGCGGTGCGCAATCCGCGGCTTTGGGCCGTCCAGCATCGACTTCGAGCTCGTCTATGACGCGAGCTCCATCGACCAGAACAAGGTTGCGGCCGACCGCACTGCCGTGGCTCTGGCCGTGCTCCGCGCCTTCGCAGAGCATGGCCTCGAATTCGCTTATCCGACGCAGACGACCTTCACGGCCGCTCCCGACGGAACGCTGGTCATGCCCTATGCGGCGCCGCGCTGATGCCGCTTGCCAGCCTGACCGATATCAAAAGTCGCATCGGCGAAGAGATTGGCGTTTCGAACTGGATCACCCTCGACCAGGCGCGGATCGACGCCTTCGCCGACGCGACCGAGGACCGGCAGTTCATCCACACCGACCCGGACACAGCCGGGCAAACGCCGTTCGGTGGCACCATCGCCCACGGCTTCCTTTCCCTTTCGCTGCTCTCGCGCATGGGTGCCGAAGTCATGCTCGTCCCCGAAGGGTTGCATATGGCAATCAACTATGGCTTGGACCGCGTTCGCTTCCTCGCACCGGTTCGGTCGGGAAGGCGCGTGCGTGGCCGCTTCAGTCTTGATGCGATCGAGGAAAAGGCGCCGTCGCAATGGTTGTTGCGTCACACCGTCACCGTAGAAATCGAAGAAGAGTCGAAGCCCGCGCTAACGGCGGAGTGGCTCACGCTCATGATCGCCTGAGGAGAATCGAATGTCCCGCGATGCCGTAATCGTTTCCACCGCCCGGACTCCGATCGGCCGCGCCTACAAGGGCGGGCTCAACGCGACCCCGGGGGCGACCCTCGGCGCCTTTTCGCTCAAGCCGGCGATCGAGCGCGCCGGGATCGATCCGGGCGAGATCGACGACGTCGTGTGGGGCGCGGTCCTCACCCAGGGAACGCAGTTCGGCAACATCGGCCGGCAAGTCGCGCTTCGCGCCGGCTGTCCGGTGAGCGTGTCCGGCATGACCATCGACCGCCAATGCTCCTCCGGCCTCATGGCCATCGCCACCGCCGCCAAGCAGATCATCACCGACCGCATGGACGTGGTCGCAGCGGGCGGCCAGGATTCGATCAGCATGGTCCAGACGCCGGAAATGCGCATTGCGCCGGATCCGTCGCTGATCGCCATGCACAAGCATGTCTACATGCCGATGCTCCAGACCGCCGAGACAGTGGCGCGGCGCTACGGCATCAGCCGCGAGCGGCAGGACGAATATGCGCTGAAGAGCCAGCAGCGGACGGCAGCTGCCCAAGCGGCGGGCCGGTTCGACGACGAGATCGTACCCGTCACCACGACGATGGCGGTCAAGGACAAGGAGACGGGCGAGGTCTCGCAACGCGAAGTGACGATCTCCAAGGATGAAGGCAACCGAGCCGACACCACGTTGGAGGGCCTGTCTGGTCTCAATCCGGTCCTGGGCCCGGACACTTCGATCACGGCCGGCAATGCGAGCCAATTGTCGGATGGAAGCTCCGCTTCGATTCTGATGGAAGCGAAGGAAGCCGAGCGCCGCGGAATCGAGCCGATGGGCCGCTATGTCGGCATGGCGGTCGCGGGAACCGAGCCCGACGAGATGGGCATCGGCCCGATCGACGCGGTCCGGAAGCTCCTTAAGCGCTTCGACCTCAAGGCCGACGACATCGGATTGTGGGAACTAAACGAGGCGTTCGCGGTGCAGGTTCTCTATAGTGCGGAGCAGCTGGGAATCCCCGAGGATCGCCTCAACGTGAACGGCGGCTCGATCTCGATCGGCCACCCCTACGGAATGAGCGGGGCGAGGATGACCGGCCACGCGCTGATCGAAGGCAAGCGCCGCGGCGTGAAGCACGTCATCGTCACCATGTGCGTCGGCGGCGGTATGGGCGCGGCGGGTTTGTTCGAAGTGCTATAATCGAGCCTGACCGAGTCCCTCAGGGGGAAGTGCCGTGCCCATTGCCATCGGTGCGCTTGCTTTTGTCGCAGTCCTGTTCCTGGTCACGATGCTCAAGAGCTTCGGCATCAACCAGGAATATCAGCGCGGCGTCCTGTTTCGGCTTGGCCGTCTCGGGACGACCAAAGGCCCAGGCTGGTACTGGCTCATCCCCTTCGTCGACCGCGTGGTCAGGGTCGACCAGCGCATCATCACCTACCAGCTGGAAACGCAGGAGACGATTACGCGCGACGGCGTCGCGGTGCGGGTGAACGCAGTCCTCTGGTTCCGCGCGGAGTCCCCGATCCAGGTCGTCACCGCGGTGGAAGACTGGCGCGCGGCGACGGTCCAGGCCGCGGAGACGGCGCTTCGGGACGCGATCGGCCAGAGCGACCTCGACCTGATGCTGAAGGACCGCGCCTCCATCAATCATCGGCTGCAACAGCTGCTTCGCGATGCGTCGATCAAATGGGGCGTCGAGATCGATTCCGTCGAGATCAAGGACGTCGACATCCCCGAACAGATGCAGCGCGCCATCGCCAAGGAGGCCGAGGCGATCCGCGAGAAGCGGGCGCGCATCGTTCGCGCCGAGGGCGAGCAGGAAGCGGCCGGCAAGCTGAGCCACGCGGCGGAAGTCATCGGCAACGTCCCCGGCGCGCTCGAGCTCAGGCGGCTGCAAACGCTCGCCGAGATCGGGGTCGAGCATAACAGCACGATCGTCGCGATGATGCCGGTGGAGCTGGTCCATGCCGCGCGCAAGATCGCCGGACTTCCGCCTATCAATGAACCCGAAGCGAGCGACGTGGGTTGAGCCGGGCAAAAGGGAGAGTGACCGATGCCCGAATCCAACCGTCCGCTCGTCGAACGCATTGCCCGCGTGCTTGCCGGGTCCGCACTGAGCAGCAACGCTGAAGGCAGCGACCCGTCTGCTGGCGAGAAGGTCGACAAGGCCTGGCGCGAGCACATGAACCAAGCGCTGGCTGTGCTGCACACGGCGCGAGAGCCTGATGAAGCGATGGCGGCGGCCGGGGATACGGAGACGTGGCGTAACATGGTCGAGGCGGCGCTCAAGCAGCAGGTCGATTGAGCCCACGCGATTCCAGCAAGGCGAGCAGCGCCGGGAATCCGCACTGGACCCTCGCCTGCTGCGTCCTCGCCTCTAGCCTGAGCTTCGTCGACGGGTCGGTCATGAGCGTGGCGCTTCCGGCGATCCGGTCGAGCTACGGCGCCGGTGCGGAAGAGGCGCAGTGGGTGGTCAATGCCTACCTTCTGCCGCTCTCGGCTCTCCTCTTGCTGGGCGGAGCGCTTGGCGACCATTTCGGCCGGAGAGCGCTGCTGGTCGTCGGCACCACTTTATTCGCGATAGCTTCGCTCACCTGCGCGCTCGCGCCTAGCCTTCCGTTGCTGCTCGCTGCGCGCGGGGCTCAGGGTGTCGGTGCCGCGCTCCTTCTCCCCAACAGTCTTGCACTCCTCAACGCCGCTTATTCCGGTGAGAAGCGCGGCCGCGCGGTCGGGATCTGGGCTGCGTCGGGCGCGGCAATGGCGGCCATCGCGCCGCTTCTCGGCGGCTGGCTCGTGGGCACCGTCGGCTGGCCGGCGATCTTCTACATCAACCTGCCGCTCGCACTCGGCGCGATCCTCGTCGCGCTGAAGTTCGTGGCCGAAAGCCGCGAGCCCGGCGGCGGGCGAACCGACTATGCGGGCGCGCTGCTCGCAACGGCTGGGCTCGGCGGCCTCACCTATGGATTGACGCTTTGGTCCGCGCATCGGCGGTTGGAGCCCGTCGCACTGGTCGTGGGCGTGGGCGGGTTCGTGCTGCTCGGCGCCTTCCTGTTCGTCGAATACCGGCGCCGCGAGCGGGCGATGATGCCGCTGCACCTGTTCGCGAGCCGCTGCTTTTCGGGCCTGAACCTCCTCACCTTCCTGCTTTACGGCGCCTTCGCCGCGGCGATGCTTCTCATCCCTTATGTCCTGATCAGCAGCGGCGGCTATTCGCCGGTCCAGGCCGGCCTTGCCATGTTGCCGCTGCCGATCCTGATGACGTCGCTGTCGCCGAAGATGGGAAGCCTGGCCGCGCGCATGGGGCCGCGCCTCCCGCTGACGATCGGTCCGCTTGTCGTGGCTGCGGGCATCCTCCTCGCATGGCTGATGCAGCCCCACGGCGGCTATTGGACGACCGTTTTCCCGTCCATCCTCGTGATGGCAGCGGGGATGACGATCGCCGTCGCCCCGCTCACCTCCTCGGTGCTCGGCTCCGTCGAGGAGAAGCATGTCGCTTTGGCGTCGGGCTTCAACAGCGCGGTTGCGCGGACCGGCGGCCTGATCGCCACCGCGCTTCTCGGCGCCGTCCTCGCGGAGAAAGGCGATCAGATGTTCGCGGGCTTTCACGTGGCGATGACCGTCTCGGCGGTCGTCTCCGCCCTAGCGAGCCTCGTCGCTCTGACGATGCTCGGCGGCGTGAAGATGCGCAAAGCCGCATAGCAAAAGGCCGCCCGGGTCGCCCCGGACGGCCTTTCCATTGTCCTGCCTCGAAGCGGCCTGACGTTAAGCGCGAACTCCCATGGAGGCTGCGCTCACCCTAGCCACGTTCGGTATATGACAATGAGACATCAGACCACCTCCTTTCAGCTGTTGAACACTGGCGGAGGAGATGGCGATTAGCGACTGTCTTTCAATGGTTTAGCCGTTTGCGGCGAGGAACTTCTCGACGACCGGTGCGATCTGCTCGCGCCACTTGCGACCGTTGAAGATGCCGTAATGGCCGACGTCTTTTGCCATCAAATATTGCTTCTTCGACGCCGGAAGCTTGGTCGCAATATCGAGCGCGGCCTTGGTCTGGCCGATACCGGAAATATCGTCGCGCTCGCCCTCGATCGCGAGCAGCGCCGTGTCGCGGATCGCCGCCGGATCCACGATCCGGCCGCGATGCTCCATCTCGCCCTTCGGCAGCAAATGGCGTTGGAAAACGACATCGATCGTCTGCAGGTAGAACTCGGCCGTCATGTCGCAGACGGCGCGATATTCGTCGTAGAACTTCTGCGTCGCCGAAGCGCTCTCCTCGTCGCCCTCGACGAGATGCTTGAACATCTCCCAGTGGCTGACGAGGTGCGAACCGAGGTTCATGGTCATGAAGCCGGCGAGCTGCAAGAAGCCCGGATAAACCTTCCGCCCCGCGCCCGGGTAGATCATCGGAACGGTCGCGACCACGTTCTGCTCGAACCAGCCGAAGGGACGCTCCGTCGCCAGCGTGTTGACCGCAGTCGGCGCCTTGCGCGTGTCGATCGGCCCACCCATCATCGTCAGGGTCTTCGGCCGCCAGGGATTTTTGTCGGCGTTCATCAGCGCCGTCGCCGCGAACGCGGGCACCGAAGGCTGGCACACCGCGAGCATATGCGGCCGCTCGCCGGTCGTCTTGCCGATATATTCCAGGAACTCGATCAGATAGTCGACATAGTCGTCGAGATCGAAGCTGCCCTCCGACAGAGGTGCCAGCTTCGCGTCGCGCCAGTCCGTGATGTAGACGTCGGCGCTCGGAAGCATCCGCTCGACCGTCCCGCGGAGGAGAGTCGCATAATGCCCGCTCATCGGCGCGACGATCAGCAGCCGCGGACCCTTGTCGACGCCTTCGCGCGCAAAATGCTTGAGCTGACCGAACGGCTTGCGGAGCAGGATCTGCTCGTCGACGCGCACGTCCTTGCGCCCGACCCTGACGCTCTCGATTCCGAAATCGGGCTTGCCGCGCGGCGCCGCGGCATGAGCGAAGACCTCGAGGCTCGCCCCGACGAGCGGGCTCATCGCATTATAGCCGAGGGGATTGGAAGGGTTGCTAAGCCAACCGGCTCCAAGTCCGGCAAGCTTGCTCGCACCAGCTAGAAAGGAGCGCTGGACCTCATAAGCGTCGTACAGCAATCAGACCTCATCGAAGTACGCCCCGCCGAGGGTGTGACGGGGTATGTAACCGGTTGCAAGGCGATTTGTTGCGTCGCAACAAGGAGATGGGGATAAGTCGGAGCGTTCATTTGAGGCGCTGCCGCACCGCTGATACACGGCGCCCATGGCGATCCCCTCCGCAAACCGTCCGAAGGGACGCTCTGTCAAAAGCCTCCGGATGGTGTGGGGTTTCGCGCTCCGATACCCCGGCCATATCGCCATTGCGGTGCTGGCGCTGCTCGTCGCCGCCGGCGCGACGTCGGGCGTGCCCTACGCATTCAAGCTGATCATCGACAAAGGCTTCGCCTCGGGCGGGAACACCAGCGATATCGCGCGCTGGTTCGAATATCTTCTGCTGCTCGTCGCCGTGCTCGCGCTCGCGACCGCGACCCGCTTCTACTTCGTTTCCTGGCTCGGCGAGCGCACGGTCGCAGACATCCGTCTCGCCGTGCATCGCAACCTGCTGCGCCTGTCGCCCGGTTTCTTCGAGGAGAACCGACCGGCCGAGATCACGTCGCGGATCACGGTCGACACCACGATCATCGAACAAGTGGTCGGAACCACAGTCTCGGTCGCGCTTCGCAACGCAATACTCGGGATTGCCTGCGTCATCATCCTGTTCGCGCTGGCGCCCAGGCTCGCGCTGTCGATCATGGGCGGTTCGCTGCTCGTCGTTCTTCCGATCGCCATTCTGGGCCGCCGCGTGCGCGCAATCTCGACCCGCAGCCAGGACCGCATAGCCAACGTCGGCGCCGTTACCAGCGAAGTCCTCGGTGCGATGAAGATCGTACAGGCGTTCAATCAGCAGGACCGCGAGACGATGCGCTTCGGCGATGCCGTGCACAATGTCTTCGAAACCGCCAAGCGTCGCATCCTGGTGCGCGCGATCATGACCGCGATTGTCATCTTCCTGATCTTCAGCGCGATCACGATGGTGATCTGGGGGGGCGCCAACCAGGTCGCGGCGGGACGAATGACTGGCGGCACGATTGCCGCCTTCGTTCTGTACGGCGCCCTCCTCGCCGGCGCCTTCGGCAACCTCACGGAAGTCTATGGCGACCTTCTTCGCGCCGCCGGTGCCTCGGAACGCCTAGCGGAGTTGCTCCACGCCGAGCCGGATATCGCCGCTCCATCGCACCCGTCGAAGTTGCCCGAGCCGCCTGAGGGCGCGCTCGAATTCGAGTGTGTGACATTCCACTATCCGACACGTCAGGACACGTCGGCGCTCAACGATTTCACGCTGCGCGTGCGTCCGCGCGAACGCCTCGCGCTGGTCGGTCCTTCGGGCGCGGGAAAGACGACGATCTTCCAGCTCGCCGAGCGCTTCTACGACCCGCAGGTCGGCCGCGTGCTGCTCGACGGCGTAGACCTTCGCGATGCCGATCCGGCCGACGTGCGGCAGCGCATCGCCATCGTCCCGCAGGACACCGTCATCTTCGCTGCGTCGGCGCGCGACAACCTTCGCTACGGAAACTGGGACGCGAGCGAAGAGCAATTGTGGCAGGCCGCGCGCGACGCGAACGCCGAGGAGTTCCTGCGTGCGCTGCCCGAGGGACTCGACACTTATATGGGCGAAGGCGGTGCGCGCCTGTCAGGCGGCCAGCGCCAGCGCGTCGCCATCGCTCGAGCTCTTCTCCGCGATGCGCCCCTCCTTTTGCTCGATGAAGCCACGTCCGCCCTCGACGCCGAAAGCGAGCGCCTCGTCCAGGACGCGCTCGACCGGCTGATGGCCGATCGCACGACGATCGTCATTGCGCATCGCCTTGCCACCGTGCGCGCCGCCGACCGCATCGTCGTGATGGACCAGGGCCGAATCATCGAGGAGGGAACGCACGCGAGCCTGAGCGCGCACGGAGGGTTGTACGCGCGCCTGGCCCGCCTGCAGTTCGAGGATCGCGCGGCTTAGGCTTCGCCGCCGCCGTTACCGCCCGAGCTTCCGCCGCCGGACGTCCCGCCGCCGCCGCCGCGCTTGCCGCGCGAGCTTGAGGTCCGAGAACGCGAGCGCGTGCCCGTGCTGCGTGAAGATTTCGCTGCGCCGCTTGCCTTGCGCGTGGCGGTCGCGGCGCGCGTTCCGGTTAAGCGGGTGGCGCCGGTGTTCGACGATTTCGCGCGCGTTGACGACGCCTTCTTCGCGCCTGCCGAGCGCGAGCCCGTCGCTGCCTTCCGCGTGCTGCTGCTCGAACGTCCCGAACCGCTGCTGCTACGTGCCGAGCTGGACGACGAAGTCGACGCGCCGCCGCTGCTCGCAGAACCTTCGAAGCTCCACTTGCCCGACATCACGCGCTGCGCCGCATCGGCGACCGCTTCCGCGATGATCGAGCCGAGCTTGGTTGCGCTCGAGACGACGTTGCTTGCCGCCTGCGATGCGGTGTCGGCGGCGTCGAGTCCGGCGTCGCGGATCTTCTTGCGCGCAGCCGGGCTGGCGCTGATCGCAGCAGCGGCCGCGGCGAGGCCGGCAGCGAGCATTTCCTTGCTCATCGCGGCCTTGGCGAGTTTGTCCATCGTGTCGCTCGAACTCGAGCTCGATGAACGTGAAGAAGTTGAACCTGAAGAACTCTTACGTGGAGATTTTGCCATCTGTTGTCTCCCTCCGTCGCTGCGGAAGAAGACACTTCAGGGCCGTTTCGGTTCCCTAATGACGCGCACGCCCCAGAAATGATCGCCGCTGAAAATGTAAAGGGCACCGCCGCGTATTCGCAGCGATGCCCTTCGACATGGTCAGCGGCCGGAGATGTGGCCGTCCGTCAGCTCAGAGCGAACGAGCACCCCTTTCCGACCTCCCTGCTGAACCATGAGACATCGGATCACCTCCTTTCGCTGCGTTGAAGCCACGTCGAAGATGTCACATGCGCGCACCAACACAAGACTTGTAATCGCGCGAATTTGCGTCAGAATTCTTCGCTTCGTGCCGGCGATTCAGACGCGGCAATCCTCGATTACTCTTCCGACTTCAGACCAGGGCGGCACGATCAATGCCGCAAGGCCTGACGTGCTGAACCCGACCCTTCCTCGACTGGAAGCAATCGCGTCCAGAAGCGGGTCGTACGCGCCCAGCTCGGCGCTCACGCGTGCCGCTGCCGCGTCATAGTTGGCCGGCAGATACTTCTTCTCCGAGCTCGTCCACACCCACATCGACGGCGCCGCCGACGATGCCGCCTTGAGCAGCGCGATCTGCCGATTCGACCGCGTGCACCGGATCGTCAGCTGGGCGACGCCGCTCTCGTTCGAGAAAGTGGCTTCGCTCCCGTTCGCGGTGCTCGAATAGGCCCAGTTTCCCGCGATCGGCATCGCATATTCGAGGTTCGATTCGACGGGCGTCCCGGCGGTCGCAGGCGACGTCTGCGCGGCGGGTGCGGGCGACGTCTGGACGGCCAGCGCAAGCGCCGCGGCAATTGAAAATGTCATGATCGTCAGCGCGTCAGCCGGTCGACTTTGGCCTGGAGCGCGGCAAGCTCCGCCTTGAGCTCGTCGACGTCGCTGCCGGTCGGCTTTGCTTCCGATTTTGGTTTGCCGGACAAAGCCTGTGCGGCGTCCTCGAACATCGCCATGTTTCGCTTGGCGAGGTCGGCGAACATGTTGCCGCCGAACGCGTCTTTCACCGCGCTCTGGTTGCGCTGGAACGCGTCCATCGCTGCTTCGAGATAGGAGGGCACGAAATTCTGCATCGAGTTGCCATAGAGGCCGATGAGCTGCTTGAGGAAGTTCAGCGGCAGCATGGTTGCGCCGCGTGCTTCCTCATCCACGATGATCTGAGTGAGGACCTGCCGGGTGATGTCCTCGCCGCTCTTGGCGTCGACCACTTCGAACTCGCGGCCCTCGCGCACCATGTGCGCCAGGCGGTCGAGCGTGATGTAGGTTGAGCTCTCAGTGTCGTAGAGTCGCCGGTTGGCGTACTTCTTGATCGTCACCTTGCCCGTGGACTTCGCCATCAGTCACTCCCACAACCTCGGGGATGGTCCTACTACCGGACAATAGTGCGCTGCAACACGAACGCGCTCCGCGGCCGTTGCCGCTTTTTCTCGAATTGGTACGCAAAGTGTCTGCGCGCGAGCCGGAACTGGCGCGCGCTGCGCTCGCTGGCCTGCGCGCCTACGAGCGGGCGCCGCGCCGGGAGCGGCCGGCGCCGCAGCCCGAGATCGCGCGGGTCGGCGGCGCTTCGCTGCGCGATCATGGCGGCAGCGGGCCACCGGTCCTGCTCGTTCCCTCGCTGATCAATCCGCCGCGAATCCTCGATCTCGATGAGGAGGTGTCACTCACCGCCGCCATCGCACGCATGGGCCGCCGGGCCTTGCTGCTCGACTGGGGCAAGGCGGATGCGCGTGGCGGCCTGTCGGTCGCAGGTCACGTCGAGGAATTGCTTCTTCCGCTGGTGCGCAGGATCGCGGAGCCGGTCACGCTCGCGGGCTATTGCCTCGGCGGGACGATGGCGATCGCCGCCGCCAACCTCATCCCCGTCGAGCGGGTCGTGACGATCGCGGCTCCCTGGAACTTTGCCGACTATCCAGACGCGTCGCGCCGGGCGCTCGCGGACATGTGGGCGCACGCGCAGTCAGCCGCCAAGCAGCTGGGCGCGCTTCCGATGGAGGTGCTCCAGGCCGCCTTCTGGTCGCTCGACCCTGAGCGCACCGTGCGCAAGTTCGCCGAGTTCGGCCGCCTCATCCCTGGGAGCCCGGAGGCGCGCCGTTTCGTGGAGCTCGAGGAATGGGCGAACGAAGGCCAGCCCCTGCCCTACCCCGCCGCCAGGGAATTGATCGAGGAGCTGTTCGGCAAGGATCCGTCAGGGTCCGGCGAATGGCGCGTCGGCGGCCAGGCAATCAGCGATGCGCTTTCAATTCCCGCGCTCCACCTCACGTCCGACCACGACCGCATCGCACCCGCCGCGACGGCGCCCGCCGGCAAGCGGGTCGCCATCCCGTCCGGCCATGTCGGAATGATCGTCGGCTCCGCTCGCAAGCAGCTGCACGAGGCGCTCGCCGACTTTCTCTCCGACTGAGGAAGGTGGCGCACCCGACAGGATTCGAACCTGTGGCCTTTGCCTTCGGAGGGCAACGCTCTATCCAGCTGAGCTACGGGTGCGTGAGGAGCGGACTTAGCGACGGTGCCGCCGCCCGACAACCTCAATACTGGCCGTAGCGGCCCTTCACCGAGTCCAGCAGCTTCACGCTGTCATAGCCGACGCCGTCCTTGAACACGGTCTCGACCTTCTCGACGTCGTGGATATCGGCGGCGGGATTGCCGCGGATCACGACCAGGTCCGCGTCCTTGCGCGGCGCGATCGAGCCGATCCGGTCCTGAAGCCCTTCGAAGATTGCGCCGTTGAAAGTGCCGATCTTGATCGCTTCGAGCGGGGTGAAGCCGGCCTCCACGAGCAGTTCCAGCTCCCGCTGGTCGCCGAAGCCGGGGATCACGCCGCCGTTGCCGGTCGGGTCCGGCCCCGCGAGCAGCAGCCCGCCCGCGGCCACGAACTGGCGCTCGAGTCCGAGATCATTTTCCCAGCCCTGGCGGACTTCCGCCGCGCGCGCCGACGGCCGCGAGGCGGCGCGGTTGCGATTATAGAGATAGGCCTCGCGCGCTTCGGGGGTCAGCACCGCCATCGCCCGCGGATTGAGCGACTCATGGACCGGGAGGCTCTCCGCGAAGACCGGCAGGGTCGAAGTCACCGCCACATGGCGATCGACCAAAAGCTTGATCAACGCATTGGCCTGCGGGCTTCCAGGCTTCATCGCGGCGATCGTCGCGTCGCCGGCGGAGTCGGAGCATTTGTCCGGCTGCTTGCCGGGGTCGAGCTGCGTGTTGACGAAAAAGCCGTGCTCGAGATCGTCGATGCCGAGCTGCGCGGCTTCGGGATAGGTCACCGAGCACAAATGTCCCGTGATCTTGAGCCCGCGTCGGTGCGCCTCGTCGATCGCCGCTTTGAGCTCGGCGCGCGTGATGTTCATGTAGGCTTTGAACGAGGTCGCGCCCTGGTCCGCCCAGAAGGCCACCGTCCGCCGGGCATCCTCCGGCGACGGGATCTGGTGCATCTGGATGAAGTAGCTTCCCGATCCCTCGAGATAGGGTCCGGTCACGTCCATGTGCGGGCCGACCAGCCGCCCCGCGTCGATCTCGCGCTTCACGTTGAGGTCGGCGTAGGGCTCGACGCTTCCGGTCGTCCGCATCGTCGTGACGCCGTTCGCGAGATAGAGCCGTGGCGCGCTGAACGTCATTTGCGGCACTACCAGCGGCTCCTCCGCATGGCCCGACGCGTCGAGGTTCGGACGAGCGATGTAGAACATGTGGTTGTGCATCCCGACGATGCCGGGGATCACGCTGGCGCCGCTGAGGTCGATGGCCCGGTAGCCGGCCGGAACCGCCGCCGACGCCGGCTGCACGGACGCGATCTTCGCTCCGTCGATCAGCACTGTCGCGTCCTCGACCGGAGCGGCACCCGTACCGTCGATCACCCGCACATGGGTCAGCGCGATGCGCCCGCCCGGCACACGCACGTACTGCTGGAGCTCCTTGGCGAGCGGCGCCGGTGGCGCGAGGATCGGTGCGGCGGTCGCCGCGGACGCAGCGAGCAGCGATGCGAGCGCAATCGGGCGAAGATTCATGGGCCCCTCCTCAGTTTCACGGGGGCTAGCATTCCGCCCGGGCCGCCGGAAGCGTGGCAGTCGAACTTTCCCCTGCCGAGCTTTATGTAAGTTGAGGCGCGCGCCGAACTGTGGTGCTAAATATATCCACAAGACTCGCGGGGGAGACGAAATGCTCGGGCAAAATGCTAGCGCGCTCGATTTGCTGATCGACAATCTCGAGCGGTTCGGAACGTTCAACGCCGAGGACAAGGACGGTCTTGCCGCTCTCTCGCTGCAGGTCGAGCGAGTGCCGCGCGGCTTCGACGTCGTGCACGAAGGCGATCCGGTCAACCGCTGCTGCCTTCTGATGGGCGGCTTTGCCGCCCGCTACAAGGAAGCAGCGAGCGGCGCCCGTCAGATCGTCTCCTTTCACCTTCGCGGCGACCTGCTCGACGTCGAGCATTTGCTTCTCGATTTCGCCGACCACAGCGTTCAGGTGATGAGCGAAGCGACGCTTGCCTGGATCCCCAAAGCCGAGCTCATCAGGCTCGCTTGGGAACGGCCGGCAGTCGGCAAGGCGTTGTGGCGGATGTGCCTGATCGACGCGTCGATCTTCCGCGAATGGGTGCTGAACGTCGGGCGCCGGAACGCGAGGACGCGCATCGCCCACATGCTTTGCGAGTTCGTCGCCCGATGCGAAGCGGCCGGCCTCGGCACCGCGCAGGGCTTCGAGCTGCCGATGACCCAGCAGCAGATTGCCGACGCTACGGGGATGACCACCGTCCACGTCAACCGCACCCTCCGTGCGCTCGATAAGGACCATGCTTTGTCCCGGAGTGGAAACCAGTTCCGGATCCACGACTGGGGCCGCCTGTGCAGCATCGGCGACTTCGACCCGGCCTATTTGCACGAGGCCGCCTAGGACAGCCTAGGCCTCCTGGATCGGCCCCTGCTGGATTTCGTCGGAGCGCTGCTCGAGGCGGGCGATGTCGGCTTCCGCTTCACGC
>Ga0207676_10001635_pt1 | contig 16519 bp, 13 predicted proteins | sample KBSSwiS72_FD_184307 | JGI IMG/M metagenome (GOLD analysis project Ga0207676, IMG submission 184307) | Switchgrass rhizosphere microbial communities from Kellogg Biological Station, Michigan, USA - KBS Switchgrass S7-2 (SPAdes) (version 2) | ecosystem: Host-associated > Plants > Roots >...
GCCAATCGGCCGCAAAGCGGAACAACGGCTGTTAGGCCACGCTCGGATCGGCTTACCCTCGCTGCTCCCCATCCGTCCCGCGGCAGGAGCCCAAATCCCAACGCGGCCCAACGTGACCGACAGGCGGGCGAAGTGTTTGCCCTCTTCAAAATCGAAGCCCACGAACGGATCAATCGTCATGTATGTCGGCAGATCCTTGAACTTCCTCCGTGGGCGCTCAGGGTTTGCGATAAGGAATGAACTCCCGGAGCGTGCAAATCGGACCTGGCGCAGTGAGCGGACGCTCAATCACACGCACGCGATCGCCTCGACAAACCTGAGTTCCAGACTGCTCGAAGAGCAATGTGCTGATCCCATCCAGCCGCCCGCATGGTCCGATCGGGTGGGTTACCCAGAGAGTCTTCCCGCTTCGATATGCAAGCGTGGATTCATCCAGCGCAATCAGATGTTCTCCTTGCGGCATCGTGATGCAGTTTTTCGGCGGACCCGGGAAACGGCCCGCCAGCTGACCCGAGTCGCTCGCAGGGTTTTCTGCGGGTGAAGCGGACGTACAGCTAGCTAATGCAAGCAGAACCAGCAACGGGCGCATGACGGAGTGGATTTGGACCTGCGCCCGGATGACTGCAAGGCACTGTCGCAGCGGCAAGCGCCGTCCTCCCAAGCATATGAAATCAAAATACACCGCATTTACGGCCCCAAGACAAGAAAACCTCTTGCCAGCCTTCGACCGATTTCCCTTTTGCGAGGCGCAGGCCGAAGCCGTGGCCACCATCCGCGTATAGATGTGTCTCGACGTGAACTTTGGCCGCGAGCAACGCCTCGCGAAGCATGAGCGTGTTGGCGACGGGAACGGACGGATCGTCTTCCGCATGGCAAAGGAATGTCGTGGGAGCATCCGCACGTACGTGGAGCGCCGGATTATAGATTCGCTCAAGCTCCGAATCTGCCCCATCACCAATGAGATGATACCTCGAAAGCCGGTGGGCAGTTGGCGCACTCATCGAAATGACAGGATAGATCGGGGCCACGATGTCGGGACGTGCGGAACGCGAATCCGCGCCATCCACCGCCGCATAGAGCTTGGCGTCAAAACGCATCGCCAAACTCGCGCAAAGATGGCCTCCTGCTGAAAATCCAAGCGCGCAAATCCTTGCAGGATCGAGCTGATAAAGACTGGCCCGATCTCGAATGATCCGGATTGCGCGTTGCGCGTCCGCAAGGGGCGTATCCGGTCCGGATAGCCATCCCTCGTGCGGCAGCCGATAGAAAAGCACGAATACGGTGGCGCCCCGCTCGCTAAGCCAGCGGGCCATCTCGTAGCCCTCCTTATCGACTACCACCCACTGATAGCTGCCGCCGGGCATGATCAGGACCGCCGATCCGTTTGGCCTCTCGGGTCGAAAAACAACCATTCGTGGCCGACTGACGCCGAACACATAACGATCATTGTAGGCGGGGTTACTGCTCCGTTCCCTGACCACTTCGGTCGGCATTTGTGCGCCGGCGCCTGGCGGCCGCGATCTCCACAGATCGATCGTTTCGCTAGGATCTGGGCAGGTCAAGCGCCGCGATTCAGAGGCCGCTGGCGCCGCCGTTTGAGCATCAGCGGCAGATCCGGCGCCAAGTGCCAGCGTGCCGAGAAGAACGGACCGGCGATCGATCGTCAAACACGCGCCTTCAGGAAGACTCCCACGCAATCGGTCGCCTCATCCGGTTTGCTCAATAGGTGTACCGCACCCCGAACAGATACTCTCTTCCGGTGTGGTGATAGACCGACAGCATGTTCCGGGAATCCACGAACTGATCTTGGAACTCGTCAGTGAGGTTGATGCCCTCGAAGGTCACCTTGAAGTGCGGATTGATCGTGTACTGGATCGAGGCATCGATGTTGAGGGTGCTGTTGGTGCCCTGAACGTCATTGCCAGCCTCCGCCGCCGGAATTTGCGTCAAATACTTGCTCCGGTAGGCCGCCGAGACGCGCGCACTTAGGCGCTTGTCCTCATAATAAAGCGTCGCGTTGGCAGACTTTCTCGACAGCTGCGTAAGGTCGTTCACGGCGACGATCGCCCCTTGTGCGTTCAGATACTTAATCTTCGATTTCACGCCGGTGTAGTTCAGCAGCACGCCGGTGTTGCTAAGGAAGCCCGGCAGGAACTTGAAGGGCTGCTGGTAATTGATCTCGAAGCCCTTGACTGGCCCGCCAGGCGTGTTTGCGGGCGAACTGAAGGTAAAAATCGTCGTCGCATCGCAGCCCGAAAGTGTGCCGCACGCAGCAGTGAGCAAGCTTTGCGGCAGGCCGAACGGATTCTGGTCGAAGGTGCCGCGGCTCTGCAGCGTCGTGATGAAGCTGGACACGTCCTTCTTGAACAGAGCCAGAGACAGCAGGGCGCCGGGCTGGAAATACCACTCAAATGCGAGGTCGTAGCTCTTCGCACGGAACGGCTGCAGGAACGGATTGCCGCCAGTGACCGTCCGGTTCGCACCGGAGACATTGATCGTCGCGCCAGGGTTGAGGCTACCGAGGCTCGGCCTCGACATCACTTTTGCCGCAGCGAAACGAATGTCGAAATTGTGGAATGGCTCAAGTACCAAGTTCATCGATGGCAGCCAGTCATCATAGCTGCTCTTCACATCGATCTGATTGATCGCATTATTTACGATCGCAAAGCCCGTGGAATCCGTGTGCGTGTCGACGTAGCGGACGCCGACGTTCCCGCGGAACGTAACATTCCCAAAATCGTGATTCCACGTTGCCTCGATCGAAGCACCCTTGTCGCGCTCACCGACCTTCGCGTTATTGCCGAGCGCAGGTCCCGGGCCGAGCGCAAAAGCGCCGCCAAATGCGGTGGGATCGCCGAAATGGAGCTGCTCATCGGCGGCTTGGTAGTCTGGAGCAAAGAAGGTGTATCCAGCGAGGGTGATGACGTGCCCGAAATTGCTGATGGGCATGGCCGCAATCGTTGCCGGGATCACCGTTTCCTGATTGGTACTCGGGCTTGCGGGATTTTGCCGGCGCAGTTCGGTTGTGGTGAACTTATACTTCTTCCACTGGCCGCCGACGTCGATCTGGAACTCGTCGGTAGGCCGCCAATTCAGGGACGCCTGGATGTTGTCGAACGTGTTGTCGGCGGTCGCCGCGCGCAAGCGGATTTGCGAGATCACCCATGAACTTGGATTGGTAAGATTGGCGGTCCCGAAGTTGAATACGGGGCTGCGGCCGTCCGGTGACCCATAGTCGTAGCTGTAATTGTCGACGTTGAACTGGTCGAACGTCAGCGTGTTCTGAACGGGGTTGCGGTGCTTCGATGTCGAGTGACCGCCGAGAAAAGTCAGAGTGAAGTGCTGACCGAACTTCTGTGATCCGTCGATCGTCAGCTGCTTGAACTTGGTGTCGAGCTCGTCGAACCGATTTTCGACACGCAGGTCGACGTCGTTGAACGTGCCACTGTACATGACGCCGTCCTGGATCTGATAGTTTAGCACGTCGGTGTCAGCGATTCCGCAGCTCGTGTTGCGGTTGGCCGCGGTGCAGCCAGCGCCGACGCTGAAGGAGGGCGCTTCGAGGTAGCGCTCCTCGCGCGTTCCCTTGAAATCAGCGTAAAGCCCGTCGAGGTTGATCAGTGTATTGTCGGTCGGCCGCCATTGCGTCGAGAATGTAATGCCGAGCCGCTTCTGGTTGTCGTAAAACCAGTCCTGCCGCGGGAAACGGGGATGCTGGGCGGCGTCGACAGTACCGCAGTCGCCTGGCGCAGGACTCAGCGCCGCACTTCCAGCGGCGTTCAGGCAATTGACACCCGCCACACTCTGGAATCCGGGTGCGAAGCTCGTCGCGGGGGCCCAACGGACCGTGCTCGGCCCCTCTTCGAGCAGCTTGCGCTTTGTGTACGCGACCGAGAGGAGTGCCCCCAACGTGCCATTTGCAAAAATATCGGAGACAAGGAATGCGCCGCGCGGCGTCGCCTTCTTGTTGAGGCCGTTATAGTCCGCCTGCGCAGAAGCGGAGAGCGTGAACCCCTTGTAGTCGAATGGACGCGCGGTGCGCAGATCCACGGTCGCGCCTAGCGAGCCTTCCTCGACATTCGCCTCGGCCGTTTTGCGGACCGTGATGGCATTGAAAAGGTCAGAGGCAAATACGTTGAAGTCGAATGAGCGGCTGCGGTTGGTTCCGCCTGACGCGTCGGCTCCGCCGGCGGTAGTCAGCGCTTCCATTCCGTTGATCCGCACGCGCGTGAATTGCGGGCCAAGGCCGCGCACGGTGATCTGTCGGCCCTCGCCGCCGTCGCGCTGGAGCGCGACCCCTGGAATGCGCTGGATTGATTCGGACAGGTTGAGGTCGGGAAACTTGCCGATGTCCTCGGCAAGGATTGAATCGGTGGAAGCGTTTTCGCTGCGCTTCATGTTCAGCGCCTTTGCGAGACTGCCCCGGAAACCGGTGATGACGATCTGGTTCTCTGTCGCAGCGGATGCGGTATTGGGCGCTGTCGTTTGCGGGGCGGCTTCTGCCGAGTCCGGTGGCGGCGCCGCAACTGTGGCCTGCGGTGCATTTGCAGGCTGCTGAGCGAAGGTTGGCGACGTTGGCAAGGCCACGGCCAGGATCCATAGTGCCGTCGCACCCTTGAGTTGCGCGCGGCTCTTACGACCGTATCCGACTGCCGAATTCATTCTCGTCCCCCTCTTTCTCAACGCGCCTCATTCCGCAGGCACGCTAATTACTGACACCGGTGTCTACCGCTGTCGAAAGGTACGGAGAAGCACGCGGCGGCGACCGTTTCGCTTGCCAGCTGCTCCTCTCCCCAGTCGCAGCTTCGTCAACGCAATTCCCGGCCCGGCCGCTCTTGACAGAGTAACCGGTGTCATAGCCAAGTTGAACCGGGCCGCAACGAGTGTCAAGGCCGACCAAACAGCGAGAATATTGGAGGCGATGTGATGCGGTTTGCCGCCGTGGCGATAGCCGGTTTGATGGGCAGCAGTTGCGCGTCGTTGCATTCTCACAGCGAAGCTCAGGCGAGCATCACCTGGCGCTTCGACAACCTTGTGAGGATTGGCGGTCACGCGGTGCGGATTGAGGGGCAGGCGCATCAAATTGAAACGCCCGCCGGTGCGGCCGTCGAGTTCGACGGCGTCGACGATGCACTCTTCATCCCGGCGCATCCGCTGGCAGGTGCGCGTACCTTCACGTTCGAAGCGGTTTTCCGGCCTGAAGGCGGCGCGTTTGAGCAACGTTGGTTTCACCTCGCGGAAGCCGATCCCACCGCTCCGCCTGGTACCTACCCACCAGTTAAGCCAAACGGCCCCCGGTTCTTGTTTGAGATCCGTGTCGGGAAGGACGGTTGGTACCTCGATGCATTCACGTCCGGCCCTGGCTATTCGAGCACGCTCGTCGCGCCAGCCAAAGTCTATCCGCTGGACCGTTGGCACCACGTGGCGCAGACCTACGACGGCCAAATTTACCGCAGCTATGTCGATGGAGTGCTCCAGGCCGAGTCGCCGCTAGCGTTCGTTCCGCAGGAGCCAGGGTATGCGTCGGTAGGTACGCGCATCAATCGGCGAAACTATTTCCACGGTGCCGTCTATGCTGCGCGATTCACGCCACGCGCACTCATGCCGAAAGACTTCATGAAAATTCCGCCGGCGCTTCGTTCAGGCCGCAAGAAGTTGGAGGACTAGAAATGATCTTACCCCTGCTTGTCTTAGCCGCCGCCGCGGGCGCCGCGCCGCCCATGGTGGTCGTCGATGAATCGCAGGTCGTGAAGGAGGAACCTCCGCCTCACGGGGCGATTGGCCAAAGCACCGCCTACCGCATCAGCGATGTCGTACCGAACCGGACAATGGAGTTCCGGAAGCGCATACTCCATGTCGGAGCCGCGATCGGCGAGCACGTCATTGATCACGACGAAGTCTATTACGTTCTGTCGGGCGCCGGAGAAGTTCGGTCCGACGGACAGCAAAAACCTCTGAAATCCGGCGTGGCAGCGTACCTATATGCCGGATCAAAGGTGGGCATTTGGCAGGTTGGCGGCGATCCCCTCACACTGATCATCGCCTATCCCGTGCCACGGGCTGCGCGTTAGGTTCCGGGTTGAATATACGGCACGCGCGCAAACAGCTCGCGTTGCTCCCGCCTCGGGTCTTCTTCGATGTGAGATCTCACGTTGAAGATCATCGTCGAACGCGCCGGCAGGCGGTACATCGGCCAGGAAGGATCGGGGTCGCCGGTCGCGGTGAAGTTCGTGAATGAGCGCATCATCGCATCACTCGCAGCACGAGCGCCCGTGCCCGTTCCAGTAAACGACCCCGGCGCATCAAGCGTGCCGAACGACAGGGCGATGTCCATCGTATGAGGAGCGCCGCGCCACGGCTCGGTGGGCGAACTGAAGTCGACCTGGTAAACCCAGGTCGGCGCACCCGCCCTGGATCGCGCCTCGGCCTCGTCGACTTGGCCGCGCCAGCTGCGTCCCGCCGTGGTCGCGGCGTAGAACACCTGCTCGGGCGAGTAGGACGGGAAGAGCCGCCGATATTCCGAGACGACCCATTCTGGGTTGATGTCGACCTTCAGCTCCGGCGCCATCCGCTGCGGTAGGTCGTCCCACGTCAGCCCGACAATCTTTTCGCGCGGAATGAAAGCCCGGGTCTCGTCGTGCGTGTTGCCGAGGATCATCGGGATGCCGTTAGACTGCGGATTGGCATCCGGCCAGAATGGGTGGCGCGTCAGCCACTTCATGTCGAGGACTGGCCCGAAATAGACGGCTCCGCCCATGATGGGATCCGACGCATCGAGCGCATCGACGAGCTTTTCCGTCGGTAGGCGCAACAGTTCGTCCGGCGTCGCTTTGAGCTTGGCGAGGAAGGCCTTGGCCCTTTCAGTCGCGTGCAGCGGGCCCGAGGCGGTGACCTGCTGGCCGCTCATAGTAATCGCGCGGTGGAAGAGTCCAGCTGCGGCCGGCATGCCCATCATCGTCGCGATCTTCGCGCCGCCGCCTGATTGTCCAAACACCATCACGCGCGAGGGGTCGCCGCCGAAGCTCGCGATGTTGTCGCGGATCCATTTGAGAGCGAGGATGAGATCGAGCTGGCCGATATTGCCGCTGTCCGGGAACCTCGGATCGAGCCGCGCAAGGTAAAGATAGCCAAGTGCGTTGAGACGGTGGTTGATCGTGACTACGACAGCGTCCCTGGCCGCCAAATGGCGTCCATCGTTCAGCGGATCGACGACGCTTCCAGTCGAATAGGCGCCGCCGTGGATGTAGACCATGACCGGCAGGTTCGCGCCCCGCCGCGCCTCAGGAGTCCAGACGTTGAGGAATAAGCAGTCTTCGCTCTGCGGCTTGTACTTGTCGTTGCGCTGCGGCGCCGAGGGCGCAAAGTTCAGCGCATCCGTTACTCCGGCACTGCGCTTTGGAGCAGTCGGTGCCCGGAAGCGCTCGGCTGTCCCGTAACGAAGGCCGCGAAAGACTTGCAAGTTGCCTTCGGCCGAGCCCCGAATCCGACCGGCGGTCGAATCCACGACTGGGGACCGGGCGATCGATGCCGCGTTGATGATTGTGGGGAATGCCGTGGCACCAGCTACAAACGCACGTCGCGTGATCATCTGCGTACGTCCAGCTCCCCGTTAAGGAAAGCGTCGATGTCGGCTTGCGTGAACAGGCTAGCGTCTCCGGGCAGGCTGTGTTTGAGGCAGGCAAGCGCAAGACCAGAGTGCGCAATCCCCTCGTAATTGCCACCGCCGAGCACACCGTGAAGCACTCCCGCGGCGAATGCGTCTCCAGCGCCGATCCGGTCGACAATTCCCGCGACGACAACCTCCTCGGTCTGGAATGAGCCGTCGCGAGCGTCGACGCGGGCAGCAATCCGGTGCCGGTCGGCGTCGTCGATGTGACGGGCGGTAGAGGCGATCAGCTGGAGGCTGGGAAATGCGCTGAATGCGGCTTCGGACGCGTCTCGCCGTCGCTTCTCTCCATCACCACTGAACTCCCGGCCGAGTAGGAGAGAGATGTCGCGGTGATTGCCGAACAGGATATCAGCGCTGCCGATGAGTTCCCCAAGAATTCCGCGCGGGTCGGAATCCCACCGTTTCCAGAGTTGCGCGCGATAGTTCCCGTCGAAGGACACCTTGATGCCCCGTGCGCGTGCGGCTTGCGCAGCGGCCAGGGTAGCGTCCGCCGAACGCGGCCCCAGCGCAGGCGTAATTCCCGACAGATGCAGCAGTACTGCGCCATCGAGCAGATGCTCCCACTCGAAATCATCCTTGTCGGCGAGCGCAAAGCTGCTGCCTTCGCGGTCATAGACGATCGACGACGGCCGCAAGCCGGCCCCGACGGCAAGGAAGTAGAGGCCCATACGCCCTTCGGCTGGCGCGACGCCGTCGACCGAAACGCCGTAGCGCCGCAGATGACCGACTGCGCTTTTGCCGAGCGCGTTGTCCGGCACCCGACTGACCATCGCCGTTTCATGACCAAGGCACGCGAGCCCAACCGCGACATTCGCTTCGGCTCCGCCGACATGAACGTCCAGTCGTCCGTTCTGGAGCAGCAATTCGCGGCCGGCCGCAGTGAGCCGCAGCAGCAGTTCCCCGAAGCAGACGACCTTCCCGGTCACCGTGCGAGCCACCCGCCATCGACCGCCAGGATGTGCCCCTGGACATAATCGGACGCATCCGATGCGAGGAAGACAACCGCTCCCGCTAGGTCAGAAGGCTGGCCCCAACGCCCCGCTGGGATTCGCTCGAGGATCTGGCGATTGCGGACCTCGTCCGCCTGCAGCGCGGCGGTGTTGTTCGTCGCGATATAGCCTGGCGCGATCGCGTTCACATTCAGGCCTTTGCTCGCCCACTCATTTGCGAGCAACCTCGTCAGGCCGGCGAGGCCGCTCTTCGACGCCGTGTAGCTCGGTACCCTGATGCCCCCCTGGAAGCTCAGCATCGACGCAATGTTGATGATCTTGCCTTTGCCCTTCGCGACCATGTGCCGAGCCGCAGCCTGGCACAGGAAGAACACCGACTTGAGGTTGGTGTCGATCACCGCGTCCCAATCTTCCTCGCTGAACTCGAGCGCGTCGGCACGACGGATGATGCCCGCGTTGTTCACAAGTATGTCGAGGCGACCGAGCTCGCCGACGGTACGATCGATCACCTCCTGCACAGGCGCAATTGTCGACAGGTCGGCGCCAACGATCGCCGCGCGTTTTCCCAAAGCGCGGACACTCTCCGCGGTCTCGTCGGCCGGCGTTCGGCCAACCAGCGCGACATCCGCTCCGGCTTGCGCGAGAGCGACTGCGAGCCCCTGACCAATGCCGGTGTTGGCGCCGGTCACGATCGCAACCCGGCCGCTGAGATCGAACAGCCCCGTCATTGCAGCTGGCAAATGTCGAGGACGTTCATGTCCGTATAGTCCTGGTTCTCGCCCGCCATGGCCCAGATGAAGGCATAGGCCTTTGTGCCTGCGCCCATGTGGATCGACCAGACCGGGCTGATGACCGCTTCATCATTCGCCACAACGATGTGCCGCATGGCCTCGCCCTCGCCCATGAAGTGCATCACACGGTCGTTTTCCCCGTCGAGCTCGAAGTAGAAATAGATTTCGCTTCGCCTCTCGTGGATGTGCGGGGGCATCGTGTTCCACACGCTTCCCGGCTTCAGCACTGTTAGGCCCATGACGAGCTGCGCACTGTCGCACACGCCCGGTATCACGAGTTGATAGATCGTTCGCTCGTTCGACTCCTCGAGGCTGCCGCGCTCGAGCGCATTCGCCTCGCCGATCGACAGCTTGCGCGTCTGGAATGCTTTATGCGCCGGGCACGAGACAAGGTATAAACGCGCGCCCTGGCCGGAAAAGATGACGTCCCTGGCACCCATCGTCACGAACAGACAGTCCTTGTTGCCAAGGTCAAATGACTTGCCGTCGACGGTCACCGTGCAATTCGCCTTCCCCACGTTCACGATCGCGAGCTCGCGCCGCTCCAGGAATGGGCGACCGGCGGCGGACGCGGGCTCGGTCTGCGCAGGCAAGGAAACTTCCGATGCTCCGACAAGCACACCGCCGATGACCATACGATCGGCGTGCGTGTAGTTGAGCACGACCTCACCTTCGCGGAACAGGCCCTGGATTAGGTATCGATCGCGCAATTCCTCGTTGGAGACGCACTCCATCATGTCGGGATGAGTGGCGTAATAATTGCGTTCGAACATTTGAATTTTGCTCCGTTCAGGCTGCTAGGGGTTGCGGCTCATCGAGCCGATAGGCACGGCGCACCAGGCCGTAGGCAAGCTCGTTCGCAAGCTCCGCTGCCTCGGATTCCTGGAGACGATGTTCAGCAACAAGTCGCGCCAGGAACGAACAATCGACCCGTCGAGCAACATCGTGTCGCGCAGGAATCGACAGGAAGGCGCGAGTGTCGTCGTTGAATCCAACGGTGTTGTAGAAGCCGGCCGTCTCCGTGGTCATTTCGCGGAACCGTCGCATTCCTTCGGGCGAATCATGGAACCACCAGGCCGGCCCCAGCTTCAGGCACGGATAATGCCCGGCGAGCGGCGCAAGCTCGCGCGCGTAGGCGCTCTCGTCCAGCGTGAAGAGGATGATCGACAGCTGCGGCTCATTGCCGAGCCGGTCGAGCAATGGCTTAAGTGCGCGAACATAGTCGGTCCGCTGCGGAATATCGGCACCCTTGTCGCGTCCGAATGCCTTCTGAAGCCAGCGATTATGGTTTCGGAACGAGCCTGGGTGGATCTGCATCACCATGCCGTCCTCGAGGCTCATCGCGGCGAATTCGGTAAGCATCTGTGCGCGGAACAACTCGGCATCGTCCGCGGTCCACGTTCCGCGGATGATGTGAGCGAACAACGCTTGCTTTTCCCCCTGCGGCAGATCGGCCGTCTGCGCTGTTGGATGGCCGTGATCGGTCGCAGTCGCGCCGGCGGCGCGAAAGTCTGCCCGACGCTTCCGATGTGCACGCAGATAGCCGTTCCAGCTCTGTACATCTTCACCGCTCAGCTCTCCGAAGCGCTCCAGCGCTTGAGCGAAATCCTCATGTTCCGGGTCAACCACAGCGTCGGCCCGGTAGGTGGTGATTACACGCCCCTTCCACCCCGACTGACTGATGACCGCGTGATATTGAAGGTCGTCCTGCGCGCCCTCAGTGGTTGCTAGCAGTTCGATGTTGAACCGTTCGAACAACGCGCGGGGACGGAACCGTTGCGTGGCCAATGCCTCCTTGATCCGATCGAAATAGAAATCGGCAGTCGAGGCATCGAGTACGAAATCGAACCCGAACACCTCGGCGAACACGTGGTCCAGCCAGATGCGGGAGGGCGTTCCGCGGAACAGGTAGTAATGCGATGCGAAAACGCGCCATGCGTCTCGCGGATCTGCCGTCGCCGCGCCTGACCTGTCTGGCACCCCGAGCGCCTCCAGCGGCACGCCCCGACTGTAGAGCATTCGGTAGAGATAGTGATCCGGCGCGAGAAGCAACTCGGTCGCATCTGTCCATGGCTCATCGGTCGCGAACCACCGCGGATCAGTGTGTCCGTGGGGGCTGACAATCGGCAAGATCTTGACGCTGTCGTACAGTTCTCGCGCGATGGCGCGAATGCCGGGCTCTGCGGATAGTAGCCGATCGGGATGGAGCTGAAGAGGCTTTGGCATCGATTCCTTACCGGCGCTGCTTGTAGGTAACCGGTGTCAAGCTCACAAGACCTTGGACGCGAGGTCTCAGGATTTGGGAGGCGCGACCGACCCGCGACGGACCAGGGTCGAAACGAACATCGACGGTTCGTCGACGTCGCTCTCCGGGTCGATGATATCGCCGACAAGCTTTAGCGCCGCCGAACGGCCCATGGAAATGGTTGGCCACCGAACGGTCGTCAGCGGTGGCCAAATGTGAGCCGCAATTGCCGTATCGTCGAAACCGACGATCGAGAGATCCTGCGGGACGTGCAAGCCGCGCTGGCGCGCAGCGTGAAGCACGCCTGCGGCCATCTCGTCGTTAGAGGCAAATATCGCCGTGGGAGGAGGAACCAAGTCGAGCAAGAGATTACCGGCGCGAGCGCCTGACTCGAAGGTGTAGCTTCCTTCAGCGATGAGGCTGCGCGGCAGTTTGATCTTGGCTGCGCGCAGCGCGTCCTCGTATCCGCTTCGCCGCTCGGCTGCTGAACGGAAGCCATGTGGCCCCTCGATCAAGCCGATCCGCTGGTGACCTTGATCGATTAGGTAGGCTACTGCTTCGCGCACCGCTTCACGGTCATTCGATGCGACGAGGTGGTCGGGATCATCGAGCTCCGCGGAGCCCATGCGCGTGTAGCGGACGCCAAGATTGTCGCACAGGCGAGCGAGTGCGTCATTTTCCGAGAGCGGTGGCATGATGACGACGCCGAACAACCGCTGCCGCTCCAGAAAATTTCGGAGGTCTTCAAGCATTCGCGGCGACGTCCGATCTACGCGCCGAACGACCAAGCCGAAATCCGTGTCGTGCAATGCGTCGAGGATCCCTTGCTGAACGTTGATTACTGTCTGGGCATTCGGGTTGTCTTGGATGAGGCCAACCAGGAAATTACGCCGCAATGCGAGCGCCCGAGCCTGCGGGTTCGGCACATAGCCAAGCTGCTTGATGACCTTTTCGACGCGGCCGCGAGTGTCCTCATTCAACAGCGGAGAGTTGTTAATTACGCGGCTGACTGTCTTCTTCGAAACGCCTGCAAGGCGAGCGACGTCGTTGATCGTGGGCGGCTTGCCGTTTCGCTTCGGCCCGGAACTCTGCTTGCGCTCGACCAATGGACCCTCCCTGCACTCGAATAGACGTCGGGGACCCCGCTGCCAACGTGTGGCGCTTGCGTAACCCGCGCAGGGCGCATAGCCTATGACACCGGTTTCCAATGACTTTAGCAAGACACAGCGAAACGCTCGAGCGAACCGCCGCCGCTATCCGAGTCCACCCTCAGGATGACGTCGCCATCGCGCTCGAATCCATCGAAGCGGGTGCCATCGTCGAGGTCGCCGGCGCGAAACATGCTGTGCGAGACTTGGTCGAGATCGGCCACAAGTTCGCTCTTCGTGACCTCGCCAAAGGGGAAATCGTCCGAAAATTTGGCTGGCCGATCGGCCGCGCCACGGCACCCGTCGCCGCGGGCGCGCACGTCCACACGCACAATGTGGAAACGATGCTCAGCGGCGTCGAAGGCTATCATTTCGACAAGATGACTGAGGCCACGCCTCTGGTCGCTGCCAAGGATACGCATTTCCGCGGTTACAAGCGGAAAGATGGCCGCGTCGGTACCCGGAACGAAATCTGGATTCTTCCTACCGTCGGGTGCGTGGCTCGAACGGCGGAGCGGATCGCAGCGATTGCGCACGCACGCCATTCGAAATCGGTCGACGGCGTCTACGCATTCCAGCATCCATTCGGTTGTTCCCAGCTCGGCGACGACCTTGATGGAACCCGATCGCTTCTCGCCTCCCTCGCGTGCAACCCTAATGCCGGGGGCGTTCTGATCGTTGGGCTCGGGTGCGAGTCCAACCAGCTCGACACCCTCTTCGAACAAATCCCAGGTCACCTCCGCGGTAAGGTCTGCACATTAAGGGCACAGGCTGAAGGTGACGAAGTAGAAGCCGGGCTCGCGCTGGTCGACGGACTCGTCGCCCAAGCCTCGCTTAGCAAACGTGAGGCCGCGCCGCTGTTGAAGCTGGTAATAGGCCTGAAGTGCGGTGGATCCGACGGTTTCTCTGGCCTGACTGCGAACCCGCTCGTCGGGAACATCTCAGATCTTGTCGTGGGTTCAGGCGGGTCCGCGCTACTTTCTGAGATCCCGGAAATCTTTGGCGCGGAGCGCATGCTGATGGCCCGAGCGCGGGATCGGGTAGTGTTCGAATCGATTGTAACCGTCGTCAACGACTTCAAGCGCTACTTCATTGCGAATGGCCAGCCGGTCTCGGAGAACCCCTCTCCGGGCAATCTTGCGGGGGGCATCACAACGCTCGAGGAAAAGTCCCTGGGCGCCGTCCAAAAGGCCGGCCATGCTCCCGTCACCGACGTTCTCCGGTACGGTGAGCGCATCCGCCGGAAGGGGCTCGCGTTACTCGAGGCGCCCGGCAACGATGCGGTATCGTCGACCGCTCTCGCGGCAGCTGGTGCGACGATGATCCTTTTCACGACCGGCCGCGGAACGCCACTCGGCTTTCCGGTACCGACCGTGAAGATCGCATCCAACAGTGCGCTCGCACAGCGCAAGTCGAACTGGATCGACTTCGATGCCGGCCAGGTGATCCATGGTGGCGTCGAGGCAACCGCCCGAGAGCTCCTCTCGGTCATTATCAAAATCGCATCGGGCGCCACGACAGCGGCGGAACGAAACGACGAACGCGAAATCGCGATCTGGAAGCGGGGCGTCACGCTTTGAAGACAGAATCAGTCGTAGACAAACTCACCACGGGCATCGTCCATTTCGGTCCGGGAGCATTTCACCGCGCACACCAGGCGGACTATGTGGACCGTTTGCTTCGCCTGGATCCGCGCTGGGGCATCGCGGCCGTATCGCTACGGAGCCCGGGCACTCTGGAAGCGCTGAAGCGCCAGAACGGCCGGTACACCCTCGCCATCCTCGATGATCATATCAGCTTCCGATCCATCAGCGCTCACAGCCGCTTCCTCGGGCCATTGGAAGCGGCGTCGGTGCGCGCACAGCTGCTCGACCCGGCCGTCAGGCTCGTTACCAGCACGGTCACGGAAAAGGGCTATTGTCTGGGTGGCGATGGCGCCCTCGATTTTAGTCATCCTGACGTGCAGCACGACCTCGCCAATCCACTCAAACCGAAGAGTTTGATCGGATGGCTTGCGCTTGGCCTCGGCGACCGCCGGGCGCAGGCCGTCGCCGCGTTCACGCCCGTTTGCTGCGACAACATGCCGCACAACGGCCGTAAGCTGCGAAACGCGATCGTGGCATTCGCCGACCGAATCGATCCGGATCTCGCGAATTGGATCGATGGAGAGGTCCGCTTTCCCGACACCATGGTCGACTCGATCACGCCCGCGACCGACGACCAGCTGCGCGCCATGGTCTTGGAAAAGACAGGCTTCGATGACCGGGTTCCGGTCGCTCGAGAATCATTTTCGCAGTGGGTGATCGAAGATATTCTGGCCCCGGCATCTCCGGACCTGGCATCGGCTGGCGTCACGTTGACGGCGGACGTGAATGCGTGGGAGCGCACGAAGCTGCGGATTCTGAATGGGGCCCACTCGACCCTAGCCTATCTCGGCTTGTTGATCGGCCACGAAACCGTCGCTGACGCAATGGCCGACACGTTGCTTGGCTCATTCGTACGCCGCCTGATTTTCGATGACATCATTCCGACACTTGAGCCCTCTCGAATCGATCTGAGGAGTTATGCCGAGGACGCCCTCGAACGCTTTGCAAATCCTGCCATTGGCCATCGGCTTTCCCAGATTGCCTGGGATGGTTCGCAAAAGCTTCCCTATCGGCTGCTCGATACCGTTCGCGATGCTCGGACTCTGGGACGGTCGCTTGAGCGTTTGGCGGTTCCTATCGCTGCCTGGATCCTTTTCATCGAGCGACGGGCTCGCGCCGGTGACAAGATCGTCGACCCGCTCGCCGAGCGTCTGATGAAGCTTGCCGGAGGTCAGAATGTGCCCGGCATTCTCAGTTTGTCGCAGATATTTCCTGGTTCGCTCTCCTCGGATCGAACATTCTGCGAGGCGGTTACCCGGGCCGTAGATTCGATGCGCGCTGCCGGACCGCAAGCAGCAATCGGCATGGAGGCTGTGCGTGCCTGACATCGATTCGATCCTTCGCAGTGCACCGGTCATCCCAGTGCTTGTGATTGACGAGGTCTCGGAGGCAGTGCCGATTGCAGACGCATTGGTCGCCGGCGGCTTGCGGGTACTCGAAGTGACGCTGCGGACTCCAGCAGCACTCGATGTGCTCCACGCGATGAAGCAAGTGCCCGGAGCGATCGTCGGCGCCGGTACGGTCCTCAATGCCGACCAATACCGCCAAGCGTGCGACGCCGGCGCGGAATTCGTCGTCAGCCCCGGGCTTACAAGCGGGCTTGCCGCGGCTGCCTCCGCGGGCCCCGTGCCCCTCCTTCCAGGCGTATTGACGACCAGTGACATCATGCGTGCCCTCGATCACGGATACACGCGGCTCAAATATTTCCCGGCCAGCATCGGTGGCATCCCGGCTCTCAAGGCGATCAGCGCCGTCTTCGGGAATATCCGGTTCTGCCCGACGGGCGGGATAACTCTTGAAACAGCACCAGAGTGGCTTGCACTTCCGTCCGTCGCGTGCGTCGGCGGGAGTTGGATCGTTCCGGCCGGGCAAGCCATCGATCCAGAACAGATCAGGGTGCGCGCGCTCGCCGCTGCCGCGCTCGACGCTAATTAGAAAGCGAGCCGGGTCATTGGCCTTCGTCATTGTCGATGACACCGGTTTCCATTAAGCATTGTTGAAAGGCGGGAGGGGACGTGAATTCACTAGTGAATAGCGATGCGGTCAAGATCGCCGATCGCTTCTTGTCCG
>Ga0207676_10001637_pt1 | contig 16504 bp, 9 predicted proteins | sample KBSSwiS72_FD_184307 | JGI IMG/M metagenome (GOLD analysis project Ga0207676, IMG submission 184307) | Switchgrass rhizosphere microbial communities from Kellogg Biological Station, Michigan, USA - KBS Switchgrass S7-2 (SPAdes) (version 2) | ecosystem: Host-associated > Plants > Roots >...
GGGACAAAATAGCACGCCGCTGATTCAATCCCGGCTGCCACCTACGCGCCTGCTGTCTACAAAAGATGAGGCCTACAGCATCATGCAATTTGCACCGGCTGGTCTCTCTGTTGTGCTTACCGGCTTTGCAGCAACCAGAGACAGCGCTTTGGCAGACAATCTCGAGAACTATCGCATTTTACATTTCGCGACTCACAGTCTGGTAAATAACCGTTATCCGGCCTTGACTGGCCTTTGGCTTTCAACCATTAACGCGCAGGGACAGCGACAGAATGGTTTTCTTCAGTTGCACGATATTTATGGTTTGCGTCTGAATGCCGATCTTGTGGTGCTCAGCGGCTGCCAAACAGGATTGGGCGAAGAGTTGTCCGGCGAAGGATTGGTCGGTCTTACGCAAGGCTTTCTTTACGCTGGATCGAAGAGTGTGGTGGTCAGCTTGTGGAGCGTTCAAGACAAGACCACGGAAGCGCTCATGACCAATTTTTACGAGGCGATGCTCAAGGAGGGAATGGCGCCGGCAGACGCGCTACGCCATGCCAAACTCAAAATCTATCAGCAGTCACAGTGGCGCTCTCCATATTACTGGTCGGCGTTCGTAATTCAAGGTGAGTTTCGACGGCCACCGACAACCTGGAAAGATCTTCTCCCATCTCGCTCGCTGTGGACAATCTCCGCACTGCTGGCAATAACGTCGTGGATGCTCTGGTCCCAATGGAAGGTGAGACGCCGTAAACGAAAGGAGGCAATGACCAGAAGCCAGTACGGGTCGACCACTGAAAGTCATGAGTGACCAAACGCCCCCGGAGGACTTCGAACGGCTGCTGAATTGGTTGGCTAGCGACCGTGAGGCAGCCGGGAGAAAATACGAGGAGATCCGCCGCACCTTACACAATTACTTCCGCCGCCGCGAAGTTGCAGATCCTTTATCTCTCGTTGATGAAGTAATAGAGCGAGTAACCTGTAAAGTTGCGGAGGTGGCGCCCGGCTTTATAGGAGAACCCAGCCACTACTTCCTGGCAGTAGCGCGCCGGGTCCTCGCCGAATGGCAACGGCGCCCCGTCGAAAAGGAGTTGCCGCTCGATATCATTGATTCGACTACCAACGAGTCCATAACGCACAAGGAGTTGCTCTTGCAAAGCCTGGAAGAATGCTGGGCAAAGCGAACTCCACGTGAACAGAGTATCCTTTATCGTTACTGTGTGGAAACACCACCGTTTAAACTTTCAGAAGCGCGGGATGAACTGGCTAGAGAGCTGGAAATGAGCCTCACCGCGTTAAGAGTTATGGTTCACCGTTTTAAGAAAACGATTCGACGGTGTATCGAGCGGTTGATGGCCAAAAAAGCATGAAATAGTTGGCTGATTTACGCATAACAGATTAGATATAGAATTAAAGCCTGTCGATCATGCCGGACTCTACTGAACAAACTAAATTAATCAGGCAATTCTTAGTAGGCCAATTGCCCGAGGAACAGTGTCAGGAGCTGGAGGCACGGATCTTCGCCGAACCAAACTTTGCCGAGGAAGTGGAAATAGTCGAAGAAGAATTAATGCGTGATTATGCAACCGGTAGGCTGAGTCGGGAAACAAGCGCGCTGTTTGAAGAAAAGTATAAGCACAGTCTCGCCAATCGGGCTGAGCTCGAATACGAAAAAATCTTTCACCAATTCATTAGTTCAAAGCCGCCCACCTCCCAGCGTGCTCCCGACACTGAACCGATTCTGCCATTAATAACCAATCCGGATGCCGGCGTTACGTTACTCAGACGTAAATCACGGTTCCGAGCTTTCATCTCAAAGCCCGCGACACTAGCAGTTGCTGCTCTACTCCTGGTGGTTTTATTTGTAGGTCTTTGGACTCGTTTCAAGTTCGGTCCAGGCGGAATTGATCCGGCACTAAGCGCACGACGCATGATCGAAGAACGATTGCAGAGTTTGAACGCAACTGCTTTTACATCCGGGTATAAACTTCTGCCTGTCGATTTGAGACCAATCGAACGCAGCGAGGGTCAGATTCCAAGAATTCCTCTGCGCACGGGCGAGACCGATCGGATTATTGAGTTTCATTTGAACATTACAGAGGAGCAAAGAGAACGATATCGCGCGCTGTTTGTCGACGACAAACGCAATGAGTTGTTTGCCCTTGATGACCTGCCGGTCGAGACGACTCAAGGTGGTCAAGAGATCAAGTTTTTGATTCCCGGCGAATACCTGAAACCGGGTGATTATGAAATCGAGCTCAGCTACATTGATGGCAGCGGCAATCGCCGCCTGATCAGTGGTTATGTGTTTCGTGTGATCGAAGCAAGTTAATCCACCACATCCTCACCCCGCTAATTTTCTTTGTAATTCTCATCCACTTTTTGCATTAGAAAGTGAGAGCACGTTGCCTTGTAGTCGCGGCGACGTGTCAACTTACGATACTGAAAGGAATCGATCGTGACTGAGACTTACAAGACCGGCAAACGAGCATTACTGATTGGCATCAACAGTTATCCAAATCTCCCGACCTGTTCTCAATTGAAAGGATGTGTGAACGACGTCTTGTTGATGAAAGACGTTCTGGAAACATCGTTTGGCTTTCCTGCAAACAACATCGTAGTGCTTAGGGATCAGGAAGCAACCGGCGCAAGGATTCGGCAAGCACTGGCGGATCTGCTGGACCAGTGCCAAACAGGAGATATCGTAGTTTTCCATTTCAGCGGCCATGGTTCACAAATGGCCGCTCAAGGCGATAAATCACGAGGATACGATGAATCGATAATGCCTTCAGATAGCGGCCGAATGAACTGTGGTTTTCCTAAAGAAGTACCACCTAACGATATTCGCGATACCGAGATTGAAGCCTGGTTAAGCCGGCTCGCGGAGAAGACCTCACGTATCACGTTGATATTCGACAGTTGCCACTCCGGTTCAATAACCCGAGTTGTACCCGATACAGAAGGAACCAGGCTGCGTTGGGTTCCACCGGACCCGTTGCCGGCCGGTAATGGCAGCTCGATACCACCACTCCGCAACGTTTCTGGTAGCGGCTGGTTGTCACGCAGCTCGAGCTATGTCCTGCTTGCAGCCTGCGCCGCCGAACAAGGCGCCTATGAAATGGACCACGACGAGGAGGGGAGCCTAAGCAGGAATGGAGCGTTTACGTTCTTTCTCGCACAGGAATTCAGGCAGGCCACGTCAACTATCACCTATCAGGATGTGTGGGAACGTGTAGCACTCAACGTCAACAACAGGTTTCGGAACCAAACTCCTCAACTCGAAGGCGCCCGAGATAGGCAACTGTTTGACGTTCACGATATTAAACCGATGCGTTACCTTTTGGTGACCAATCGCGATAAAGATCAAGTGGCTCTCGCCGGAGGAGCAGTTCACGGGGTTTCCGCCAACTCTCGTTGGAAGATTTACCAGGCCGCGACTAAAGAGCTCGATGAACTTAACGGCAATGAACTGGGCACAGTCCAGATTGCATCGGTTGATGCTCTGGTATCGCGGGGCCTCATAGTTTCCGAGACCGCGCCGATGGCAATCAAGGAGGGGGATCGTGCAGTTGAAACCTTGCATATCGATCGTGAAACAAGAATGAATGTATTCATCAATCCGCCGCTAACTGGATTTGAACGGCAATGCAGCGAGCTGCGCCACAAAATTGATCAATCGGGGTTATTAAGAATTGACGATTCGTCCAGCGATGCTCGGGTCGTTTTACAGATGACGATGGTGCCAGAGGATCTGCAGGAGGAAAAAGGTCCAGCCAAGTGGGACATCTGCGATCAATCCGGTGCTCGCTTAATGCCTCAATACTCAGTTCAGGCGCCCGGCTCTGCTGCGCGAATTCGAGATAACCTGGAAACGATGTGGCGATATCAGAAGGTGCTCGAACTCCGTAATCGGAGTAGTGCTCTTCAGAACAAAGTTGACTTTTTTCTCTTAAAGCAAAGTCCAAATGGTGATTGGCATGAGGTCGAGGGAGACCAGGCGCACTTTGTCGATGGTGAGAAGATCGCTTTTCGAGTTGTGAATCGGACCGGGCGCGCCATTCATGCCAGTATTCTTGATCTCGGGATTAGCAGGCAAATTAGTCTTCTTTACCCTCCAGCAAGTGCAAGCGAAGAGGTTGCGGCCAGTCGATCAGCGGGTGACGACAGCTCGGGATCAAAGATGGGCGTACTCTCGGTCGGCGAACAGGCCGGATCCGAGATAGAACTTTACTTCCCGAATGATGCGTCGCTCGTTCCCCTTGCTGAGAACCAATCAGGAAAAGAATTTTTCAAGCTAGTCGTTACCACGCGACGACACGATCTTAGTTTCCTGAGTCAGCCAGGACTAAGAAAAAATACAGAGCTGCCCGAACATCCTTTGGAACGATTGATTTATCTGACCACAGGACAGGGACTGGAACGCGAGACCCGGCTGTCATTTAACTCAAACGATGACTGGCTTACTATCGAGCGTTCGTTTTGGCTGTCACGAAAAGGATAAAACAAAAGAGCGGCACTTTGAGGCAGAGTGACGACTATTATTGAAACTTCGCCCGACAAGGTATTCAAGGCTTACTGTTGTACCTCAAATACACACTAAAGACAGCTGCGTGTCCTTGCGGTACTAAGCTTTGATAGACGTTCTGCGGTGGTAGATCGCTTTGAGTCAACACCGGCTCCGTATCAACCAGCCCTTTAGTTCCCGCCATCTGCTCCGTGGTAGTTTGAGGCAATCCGGTTCCCTCCTTCAAAGTTGCACGCTGTGATTGTTCCTTGTCTGCGCGACCTACATAGCTCGTTAGTTGCGCCGGGAGTGGGATTTCTTTAACACCTATGTTTTCGGGTGTCAGTAATGGCTGCGGAGAAACGATGACTATCAGATTGTCCGCAACGAGTACTCTCCGGGGATCACGCAACTTCACACAAAAGCAACCTTCGGCCCGAGGCAACTGAACCTGCAAACCAGGACGCGCATAGTTTTTACCATTGTTTATACTCTTCGTGGGAAAGATGAGATAAGGATCACCAAAAGTGCCGTCGGCGAATTGTTCACGATCAATCACGTAGACAAATCCATCGTGTGACAGCGACTCCAGACCGAGACGGACGCGTTCACCTGTGCTCAAAGCTACACTATCATCGACGCGCGTGCCCGCTGATGTATCGAATAAACCCTTTGTTGCACCAGTTGGTGGCGGACAGTTTGGTATAGCGCATTGACCTGGACTAAATCGCCAAATAGTCAGACCAATGCGCACGAATTCGTGGGCACGTGGCGGTGGTCCAACCGCGAAGTTTTTATCCGCAGTGTAGATATGGGACCGGACTCCGGACCGTGACTGATTTCCCTTCGTGTTTCGCCCAGACGAACTTTGCAATCCCGTTTCAGTCTTTGAGCTTTCCGGTCTTGTCTTCAGGTATTCTTCCGATTTGATCGACTTGGTTCCGTCCTGGCCTACCCCAGCGATACACAACGTCAATAGAACTACGAAACTGCAGATTCTTCGCAACATCGCTTCTCCTAGGCTTAGTTGGGTTTGTGCGATAGGTCGAGGCGTCTCACCAAAATGTCCCCACGCCCCCTGAGCGAGGAACGAGAATTAGCTTCGTCGTAATTAATTTCCGCCGGCCGCGATTGGTTTTGTTGTATAAAATCCTCCAGCGAAGCCGGCGTTCTTATCACACCATCCTCAAGCGCATCGCGAATAACGGAGTCCAAAAGAGGATTTGGCTGCGTGGTCCAAATTACCCAGATTGTTTCCACGCCGGTACTGCCGACAAACCTGTAGTCGCCCGTCCTTACTGTCTGCTGAGAAGCTATCTTCGCCACTCCTGAGTTGTTCGTCTTTGTTGGGAAAAGAATATTCCATTCCACAGCTCCGTTCTCATCACGGCCCTGGTTGATGAGATACAAAGCGCCCGCTTCACTGGTGGTTATGTTCAATGAAAACTTGTCGCCAGTATGAAAGTAATCTCGACCGGTTGCCTGAAATGGTTGGCCCAGAGGTTTACCGTCGTAAATTCTCTGCACGGTAAGCCAGTAGGTTAAACTGCGTTCCGGACCCTTGATCGTTGGCAGATACCTCCACGCGAACCCACCCAATCCTAAGACAAAAAGAATAGCGATTCCGATCAGTGCGTACGCCCTTTTGCGTTGGCCTGAAGGTACTGGGCCAACCGGTTCAACTATCTGCCCTGCTCGTTGATTCAAAGTCGGCGCCGTGGTGACTAAACTGCGAGCTTTCGTTTGTTCATCAACAGGACTCTCGGTACGACTCTGATCGTCCAACAGTGCTTTCGCTAATTCAGCCGTAAACTCTGTCGCACTTTGATAGCGGTCCCTTGGTTCAAGAGAAAGAGCTCTCAAGATCGCATCCTGAGCGCCGGCAGGAAGCGCTGGTCGCAAAGCTTTGGGACCAACCTGTACCCCGGCTTGTTGCAATTCAATGAGCTGATATGGAGTCTCAGGATTAAACGGCCGGCGACCCGTGACCATCTCGTACGCAATAATTCCAAGTGCGTAAACGTCGCTTGCTGGTGATACCTTCTTGCCTTGAAGTTGCTCCGGTGCCATGTAATAGGCAGTTCCTGCCACCTGCCCAGTGACAGTACTGGGCGCGATCAGCGAATACTTCACCTTAGCGATACCGAAGTCGATCACCTTGACTTGCCAACGATTATCGGCACGCTGGCGCACCATGATGTTTTCCGGTTTCAGATCGCGATGAATGACGTCGTTGGCGTGCGCCGCGCTCAAAGTGCTTCCGGCCTGCTGCATGATATGTGCAATATCTTCAAAATCCATGCCCACGTCCCGTCGCATGTGTGAGCGGAGGTCCGCACCCTCAACAAACTGCATCACGAGAAAAGGATGGCCACCAGGCAAGGTACCGGCATCCAGTATGCCTACGACGCCGGGATCGTCGATGCGCGTCAGCGCCTCGATCTCCTGGCGAAACTTTGTAACGATCCACTCGTTGTTGAGCACCTTTTCCTGAAGCACTTTCACGACTACCTGCCGCGCCATTAATTCCGGTTTGTCGCGCGCCAGATAAACATCGCCAATCCCCCCCGCACCCAATTTGCGCTCCACGTAATAACGATCGGCCAGAGTTGAACCAACCAGGTTCAAGCTTAAAGGAGCCGTCGTGGAAACAATTTCGGTTGGTGGCAACGTCTCTTTATTGTTCATGTATGTAATCAGGTATCACTGCTCGCGCGCCAGCACCACATCTCTCCGGCCGCGCGCGAAGTCAAACAATGCCGGCAATTGCTGCTTTGTGGTTGCTGCCTGGGCATTGCCGTTGCCGGAAGGTGGCTGAGCGGATGTGGCTGTTGGGCCAGTGTCGACTAAACCGCGCGCTTCGCCGTCGATCGCTACCAACCGTGGCTTATCGGTTGCACTTGTGGCAGAGATCTCACCGCTGCGGATTTGTTCATTCAGCCCGGGGACACGAGCCTCACCGTACTCGAGCCACTCGAGCATGGTGATCGTCTTGTCCGACGGTTTGAAGTCGGCAAGTAAAGACCCCAATCCGTCAACAGTCAACGCATATGTCAGCAAGCCCTGTTGTACGGCCTTGTTTTCAAGCGCAACATTATCAGCTTGTGTCGCAGTAAGAATTCGCATTCCCTTGTCATAAGACAGTTGGCCCAGGCCGCGACTACCCATTGGACCGGGTTTGAATCCAGCACCGTCGACGGCAGCAGTCGAATGGCATGCATCCACTATCAATACAAGTTCACCAGCATCTACGTCGCGTAGCCAGAAGGAAAGCTCTTCACTGCCAATACTACGTTGGCGAACTTTTTCGTTAAAGACCTTTTCCGTACCTGGACCAGTGTCGTAAGGGATCAGATAAAAATTACCGGCACGATCGGCGTAGCCATGGCTCGAGAATAAAATCAACACGAGATCGTCAGGCGTCGCTGCTCGCAGTTTGTCAAAGTTCGGGATAAGTGAGCCTTGATCAGATTTCGTTACCACCGGCTCCGCCAGTTTCGTTGGGCTGGATGTTTTCGGGGTTGGCCTCTTGCCTTTTTGAGGCTGCTTTCCTTTCTGAGGCGGTGACGGTGACGAAGCCGCAATAGCAGGTGGAGGTTTAGGAGTTTCTGCTGTTGCTAGTTGGGCACGATTGCTCAGTTGCATCAGCACATTTCGAAAGTTGCCCTTCGTCGCCAGGTTCTCAGTGACAATCGTTTGCCCATTCTGCTTCTTATAGTCGGATGTAAGAGTAATGGGTACGATCTCAGAGAACTGGCCGGTTGCGGCGAGATGTCCTCCAATAGCGGCCTGCATTTCCCGGGCGTCGTTGTCCGCAAATTCGAGGTTAAAAGCGGAATTCTCAAAAGCGCTGACTCCGACTGAAACAATATAAGCCTTTCCCTTTCGCGGCTGAGGTGACGCTGGGAGTTCATAACGGAAGCGATCTGTCAAACTCTTTACGCGATCTTCGTTGAAAGCGTATGCGGAAAAAACGAGTTGACTCTTTTCAGCTCGTTGCGGAACCTTGATATTGTCGAAGGTCAGCACAGTCTGCCCGGAACTATCAACATTGATTCGACTGGCCTGGCGCCACGCCGAGAGCTCCTCAGTCAAGGTTTCACTACCGGTACGTTTCGCCAACTCTTCCAACTTGTTGACGGGTGTCGTATAGCCAACCAGTTGGCCATTGCGAAAAAGTCGCACGTCATACACACCTGATCGAATCGGTTTACCTTGAACATCGACCTGAGTTTCGCTAGGAGTGTCAGCAACTTCTACAAGGACCTTCACAGTGTCGGCACTTTGCGGAATAACTTGTTTGATCTTCACAGCCGGCTGCGCCCGGTTGATCTTTGCCAGATCAGGGACTTCCTTAAAACCGTCAGCATTCAGCAACCGCGTCAACAAGCGTGGTTCGTAAAAATGACGCATGAAGACTTCAACAGGCTCCGGGTTGAAAGGATCGTCCGGCATCACCCAATGAACTTCTTCAACTTCGTCCAAGCGGCTCGTATCAAAACGGCCTTCAGGAGTGGTCAGCATCCAATCGTCTTCATTGGGCGCAACGAGATTGCCCAATTCGTCCTGGGAAGCAACATTGAACAAGCGTACTTTGTTTTCAACACCTCCGAGCGCGAGGGTCCTGCCATCGGGACTGTATGCAAGACTCCCCCAAAGATCCGTTTCGATCTTTAACTTCTCGACGCGCTTTGTCGATAAATCCCATGAATAAATCTTGCTGAAGATAGTGAAGGTAAGAATGTCTTTCTGCGGTACGAAAACAAAATTGCTGACAGATGTTCCCAGGTCGAGTTTATGTTCGTAAAGCTGTTTGCCATTATCCGCGTCCCAAACTTTAATCGTGTCCTTATCCTCACTTGCCATCAACTTTCCGCTCGAATTGAAAGCGATTTTTGAAACAAAGTGGCTGCCAAATTCTCTCTCGACGTCCTTTTCAAAGAGTTTGGGCCACGCCCCCGGTGATCCAACTTCATAGACCTGGATCTCTGTCTTGTTCCGGAAGGAATCCCAGATCGATTGCCCTTTCGGCATATAAGCGAAACGTCTTCCGTCAGGACTGAAACTAAACTGATTAACCAGGACGTCACCAGCCTCAAAGACTAGTTGGCCAGTCGCGATATTCAGGACACGGATCTGGACTTTGCGCGACTTAAAGATCTTGAGCCACTCCTTTTCTTCCAGGATCTCCAGCAACAACATTTTGCTATCAGGACTGAACTGGGCGGCGAGAATGTTTTGGTCCTTCGGATCCTGGAGGGGAAATGTACGGACTTCTTTTTCAGAATTGAGTTCTCGTACCGTCAAGCCCTTTCCGTCCGGAGAGGCTCGCAAGAGAAGCTTGCCATCGGGAGAAACAGGCAGATTGTTTCCGAGCATCGGAGATGTTTCAACGATTCGTTGCGGATTAGAACGTTTCTCAAGATCCCACAATTTCACGCCGCCTGCGAAGCTTGAGGTCAGAAGCAGCTTGTCATTTGCAAAACGTGGAACAGTCGTCAGGGGAAAAGGAATCGGAATATTTTGTCCCTTAATCGAACCGCGTTTAGCTACCGCGAGTGTTGAGAGTTCCTGACCGGTCGTGGCATCCCATCGCTGGATGTTCTTGAAGTCTTTGCAACCGTTGATCGTCTTGCCGTCGGTGCTGTAACGAATGGGACAGAGTTGACGGAAATAAGCGCTCACCGCCTCGGAAGCTTTCTTTTTCGGTTTCGCTCCGGTTGCAGCAGCAAGCTTTTTCTCCTCATCCGTTTCAAAAGGGTCGTCCTGTTCGACAGTTAGGACCTCTTTATTGTCTTCTAATCTGAGAACATGAATTATGTTGTCACCGGCCTGATAAGCTAACGATTGTGCGTCAGGATTAAAAGCAACTGCACGAATGCTCTTATTTTTGAATAATAGATTTCGTAGCTGGTCACCGGCCTCAATCAAGTCCGAGAAAGTGTCGGCGACGTCACCCACAATAGGAACCCGTCCGACCTTCCTGCCGGCTGCGATGAATTGTTCTTCACCTGGTCCATCGATCAGTTTCCTGACTTCCTTGCCATCGCTCGCATTGTAGACCTTGAGCGTTCCATTGATGTTGCCGCAGGCGATCAGGTTTCCGTCCATGCTAAACGTGAGAGCCGATAACGTTGCAATGTCCGTGTTTATAATGCGGCTCTCTTTGCCCGTTGCGGTTGACCAGATTTTTATTCGGTATTTTTCTACTACACCCGCAACAAGACTCCCATCATTGCTCAGCGCAACGAGTGGGACATACTCCTTATTCGCCATCTGATACAGAACGCTACTCTTGGCTATGTCCCAAACCTTAACGCCACCATTGCCGCCACTAACTAAGACTCTGCCACTTGTACTGAAGGCGACCGGAGCAGGAAGACTGTAAAACGGATTGGCATCTTCCTTCTTGCCCAGTTTTGGCAGACCCAACAAACTTCCCCCGCCTTGCTTTATGGGCGTTAGCCGATGAAGCACCCGAGCAGTACTTACATCGAAAATTCTTAGTACGCCACTACTGCTTAGACAGGCGATCCTTCGGCTATCCGGGTGAAAAGCCATTCCTACAATTTGATAGCCCGGAATGCTGACAATCTCATGACCTTTCTTCGTGCGCCATAGTTTCACGACTCCGTCAGCACCGAGTGTTGCAAGCAGTTGACCGTTTGGACTGTAGACGAAGTCAGTCACCATTGCTGTATGGCTTGTTTGTACTACCAATCGAGGTCTCGTAACTGTGCTGAACAAATCGCTCGATGATGGAGTTGGCGAAGGTGAGACGGTCGCAGGATCAACCGCACGAACTGTGGTTTGTTGGGTTGTGGGAGAGGCCTTCGACAACACTGCTTCAACGATCTTGTTCAGGACCCCACGCAAGATTGCTTCGGCGTCATTGCCTTTTTCAGAAAGAGTTTGGTCGGGCACACTTTGAGAATCGTTAACCCCCTCAACTCGATATTGAACTTCCAGTTTGTACTTAGCACCAAATGGTAGTCTGAAGTTAGGCGAATCGCCGGCAATGGTAAGAAATAGCAGGAGCTGACAACCTTCCCTGGCTGCATCCAGCCGCAGCTTGTTTGGGTCGTTAACGTTTTCCAAAACTGCTGCTTGAATAGTTTGGGCTCTCGGTTTCAGTTGCCCTATCAACCGATCTACAAATGCCTCGCCTGAAAGCGAGCCCTTCTTCACCGTCGGCGGCAGGATGCAGAGTCGTGCCGGAACACTTTGATAAGAACTGACGTCAGCCTCAACTGTCCTCGCACCATGAAAACCAGAGAGAAGTAGAAAGGACAACAGAGTCAAAGTAACAACGGACCATAGAATTGCTCTTGATTTTTTTCGAAATGGGAGTCGAGGAAAATGAGAACTGGTGTTCACGGCGCCTCCAGGAGTAAGGGTCGAATGCTTCCGTTAATGTTTTATCCAAGTCCTGCGCTTCCAGGTAGTGCGTGAGAGGCGTAGGTCAATCAACAAGTCGTGCAAAGCGGTATGAGTGCACGCATGCTAGCATAGACTTGGGCAAGATTTGCAAGTTTTAGAGTGTTTTCCTGCTGCGGGGAGAAGTATTTGCGAACCCTCTCAACCACAATCGTAATCTCCCAAGTGGATCTCGTATGGCTGCCGGAAGTCTGTCGCAAACCGGAATGAGGCACGCAACATTTGGAGGGAAGAAGAAGAAAGGGGTGCCAATTACGGATGGCCGCGAATGGTGAGCAGGGGCGGCCAGATGGCCGTCCCTTTACATGAGACAAACATTACCTTCTTCGTCAGTCTGAAATTGCAACTTATCTCCGTTGGCGGCAGTGAGCGTAGCGTCTCCGCTGGAGTGTACCACTCCGTTGTTGTCGGGAGTACAGTGGACGGTCCTGGCGACGATCCTGACCGAGGTGGGTCGCCATACCGGAGCCCGTGGAGATCGCACCAATCGGGTTGCCCGAGCTATCAGTGATACGAGTCGCGACGCCCGAGCAGGGCGGGATATTCTTCGCTCGACAACTTTGGTCAGCGGGCATTTTGAATTCATGGGTTATGAGGGTTTGAGCATACTGAGCAAAAGGAGCATTTCGATCGCGTTAGAATCTTGGTTGAGTTGAAAGCCAGTAACAATCATTCACCTAATTCCGCCGTGATGGGAACATGCACCTTGCCGGTTTTGGGCCTGGCTTATCGTTCCGTCATTGCAAGGAATACCGCCGCCCGTGTACCTGTTTAATAGGAAGCCTGTCCCAATCAGGGCGCCTACCGTGGGGAAGATCCACCAGTTGCGCGCAAACCAATTCCTCGTACCCGGCTTACCCGTATACGGATTAACATTGCCTTCAGTGGTCCAATTATCATCAAACCTGGCATTCGGTGCCGTTCGTTTGTGCGATGGGACATAGGTTCCGTCTTTACGGAAGTAGCCGCGTACATCGACAGTCGTACCATTATTCGAAGTGTTTGGCGCAACGATTGAGGAAGCAGCGGACTGGTTAACACTTGCTGATGTTGTTCCCTGGGCAGTTACGCCATTGTCTGGAACGTTAGAGTTTGCGGTCGCGGCAGTGGAGGTTGTCCATACGCCTGTGCCGCTGTTGCGCGCGTGCTGTTCCCTGCTGGCATATAGTTCCCGCCTCGAGGTCTTGAGGTTGTTTGGCGCCTGAGGATCGAACCGAGCTAGGCCAACAGCGATTTGGTCAAGGCAAACATCTTCTTCGTTTAAGAATACGGTGCCGAGTAAGTGGCCATACTCATCCCGGCCGGTGTATTCCACGGCGACTATCTTTCTCAGCACGACGTTAGACAATCTCTGTCTCGAATAATCAGCGTAAGGTTCTGCATTCTGAGGAACAGTGATCGCCTGGCACTTGACTACGAACTTAGTCTTGCTTTGAGTTTCCACTACCACAGTTGAGCCATCTATAACGTCTATAACTTTTGCCTGGAAGACCATATTCTGAGCTAAGGTCGAGACACAGACTACGAGAGAAACAACTGCGGCAGCGAGGGGGCGATGAAATTTCATTGTGGGAGTTCCTTTCCATTTCCATGTGAAATACTAGCGGAGCGGTCTTAACCTAACTGGAATCACCTCATGCAAGAAGGTATCTCAACAACGGTTGTAAGTTCCGTTTTGGCATTCTGGACAGGGAGGCAGGCGATCATCGTCATCGTCTAGCCTTACACGCTGACCGCATTTGGTGCAGCAATAACTACCCTTTCCGGGCTTTTCACCGCTGTTGGGCATATGTTGTCTCCTTTATTCTGACAGTCTATGAGGTATGAAAATGTCTCTGAAACATTACAGCGTAAATTGAGAAGGAGAGTTGGATCAGAAGGAAGGATGACTACTGTCTCACGCTGAACGTGTATTCTTCGGGCAGGCTTACAGTGCCGTCGTTAGCGACGCCTCGGAGTTGAATCTGGTACGAGCCCCGGCGAAGCATGCGTGCTCGAAGTCTGATTCGAATCCGGTACCCTCCGTCATTCTCCGGTTGAAGGTTGGGAATCGAAAACGATTCCGTGTCTCCTATCCGGCGAACTTGCGCCTGGTACGTGGCGTAGCGATCCCCCCGCATCCAGGGAAGATGCATCTCAATAATTTGAGTGTCAGCACCTGGGTTTATCCCTCGCTCCGGCTCGTCGCTTCTGACGTTGACGGGTCTCAGCTCGAAAGAAATCATATCCGGAGGGGTTTCGCGCAGGCTGGGCGGAGAATTAAGCTGGGCCAATTCCTGCTCGACTGCCAAATGCTTCCGTCGTGCCATCTGATTGTTTAGCCAAACAACTGCGAGAACGATCGCGATCACAATCGTTACTGCTATTGGAACAGCGAAAGCAGGTTTGAGTCGCAAACGTGTCCAAAGTCGATTCCAAAGAGAAACTGTAGCAGCGGCCGTTTGCGGTGCCTTTGCCTGCGTAACTGCCCAATCTTTTATCGACTTGGTAATCCTGAGCTTTCGTCTCTGTTCGTCTGTTTGAGCATAGCGTGCAAGAAATCTCTCCTTGTCTGCTTCTGTAAGGTTATCCTCTAAATACTCCTCAATCAGCTCATCTTCTAAGCTAAGCACTCTCTCTTTTGTCTGAGGGTCTGTTAAAAACAGATTCTCAATTCGCTCGCGCTCTTCATCAGCAAGCTTGCCCAGTAGAAACTCACGCACTAATGCGTCAGTCATCGCTTCTTCCTTCATGGGCAATACTCCAGAGGTAGCCATTCACCTACAATGAATTTCCGCGCAATCCGTTTCATTCTTACTTGCCCTTACGTTTAAGACAGCCTTCAATGCATTGCTGGAGAGAGGCACGTATTCGGAAGACTTTGACTCTCAAAGTTTGTACGGACGTTCCGAGCTGCTGCGCCAACGCACTGCGATGATCGATCTTAGCCTGCTTTTCCTTCCCGTAATAACCTAAGATCAACTCTCGGTTCTCAGGGGTGAGGTTTTGCAGACATGATTGCAGACATTCCTCCCTGTCTGCCGCTTCCTCTTCTACGCTATCCGTTGCTATTGGTTGTGGCAGGTCAACGTCTTCTAATGAAACTCGGATCTTGGACTTCTTGAGATTTTCCCTGACCAGGTTATTTGCAACAGCGCGAAAATAAAGCCGTGGATCACCCTGGTAGGTCGGCCTCACTTCGTGGACTTTCTTTGCCACCCGGTCGAACACCTCATCAGTCAACCATTCCGGATCACTGCATCCCCTCCACCTGAATATATTTTCGAGATCTTCGCGGAGTTGAATGTATAGGTTCGCAGCGACGTCACGATCAGGATCGAGCCAGGCGAGAATTTCCTCAAAGCTTTGGGGTGGAATTGCCGAATTTCGGGCCATTTACTCGTCGTGTTCTGTCTAAGTCGACAGTGCAGGGGGTAACCGGCGCAGCCGTTTCCTAACTAAGAGGAGAACGGACGCAATTAGAATTAACAAACCCAGAGACACTAGACCAAAGCGTAACCACGAATGGCGCTCAACGACAATACGATTCGTAAATTCACCCTGTAACACAAATCCGGCCCAGTAATAAGGCTTGCTCCAACGCGTATCTTTCATTGTGTTCAGTTTGGCTGATCTCAATGCAGCAGCGGGTGACATGCCTTTCTGAAACATCGAATCATAAAAGTCAGTCATTAAAAATGCGGTAGCGCGGTCATCAACCTCCCAGAGGCTAGCGACGACACTCCTGGAACCCGCAGATACGAAACCATGAGCTAGCCCTACAAGCCCCTCGCCTTTGATGTCTTTTCCTGAAGCAGTCTGACACGCACTCAAGACTGTGACCTCTGCTGAAAGGTCCAGACTGTAGATGTCATAAAGCGGCATTAGACCATTCTTTAACTGACCATCACGATCCACTGAACTAAGTACAATGCCTGACAACTCAGGACGTTCGCTGTTAAGGACGCCGTGAGTAGCGAAGTGGACAATCTGGTATTGTCCGATGTCCGGACTCATCGCAGTCTCACGAGTGGCGTCAAAGCCTTTCGCCACCAGCGTGGTTCCCCATGGTGCAACCGAAGAAATCGCATCTGCTTCTTCCGAGGCATAAGTGAGACGACGTAGCGCTCCATTACGCATTTGATTTGGGGAGATACTTGTTACTGTCTGATCCGGTTTTTTGTCACTTGCCGCCAGCACTATCCCGCGCGTGCCGGCTTCGTTCTTCACGCGATCATCATTATCACTAAAAACCGGATCAGCGATGATGGCAACAAGCTTGTCAGGCGAATGCGCACGATGAGGTGAATTGCGAATCGCGATTAGCGTGGAAATCGAAGGCAATACAACGATCTCGTTTTGCTCTATTAAGAATTTTCCTGAGACGCTTTCCAATTTACCTGGACGGTCTGCTTCTTCAATCGGTACCGGCAGCGCCTCGAGTGAGATATGCTGCAATGCTCCTTCTGTGACTACGAGCAGCCTTCTGTTTTCGAGGTGGTTAGCCACCGAACCGAGCAGCATTTGACTCAGCTTAGTTGCCTTTTCGAGGTAAGCATTGTCTGCTTTCTCAACTTCAGCCTGATAATTTTCTATCTGCTTGCC
>Ga0207676_10001638_pt1 | contig 16501 bp, 16 predicted proteins | sample KBSSwiS72_FD_184307 | JGI IMG/M metagenome (GOLD analysis project Ga0207676, IMG submission 184307) | Switchgrass rhizosphere microbial communities from Kellogg Biological Station, Michigan, USA - KBS Switchgrass S7-2 (SPAdes) (version 2) | ecosystem: Host-associated > Plants > Roots >...
CCCGCCGCCTCCCCACCGAGAAGGCAAGCTGACCGTGGTCCAGGCCGGACACCCGTCCGGGATCAGGCCTGACATGGTCCCGGCCGGCCGCCGGTGACGCTGCCTCCCGACAGCCGGTGACCCTGCCTCAGGGATGGGGGCGCGGGCGGCCGGGCGGTGGCGGTGACGCCGCCTCGAGGAGCGGGCGCGGGCGGCCGGGCGGTGGCGGCGACGCCGCGTCAGGGGTGGGGGGTGCGGGCGGCTTCGATGGCGTGCCAGCGGGCCAGGTTGTGGCGGGCGTCGGCGAGGGCGTCGTGGCGGGCGGTGGTGGCCGGGGGGAGCTCGGGGCGGCCGGCGTCCTCCCAGCGCTGCGCCAGCTCGTGGGTGAACCGCGGGATCTCCCGCGGCAACGCCGGCATCGCGCCCCACAGCTGCGCCAGCGCCACGTGGTCGTACGCCGCGTACCACGCCCACAGCTCGATCGACTCACCGGGCTCGGTCAGGAACGCGTGCAGGTCGGCGCGGATCCGCGCCCGCGACCGCCACGCCGGGTCGCCGGGGGAGGGCAGCTTGTCCAGCACGTTGCGGCGCACCCAGGGGATCGCCCGGTCCGGGTCGAACTCCGTCGACACGGCGTAGAACTCCCGGCCGCGCTCGTCCACGACCCCGATCGAGACCAGCTCGATCGTCGACCCGTCCTCGATGAACTCGCAGTCGTAGTGGTACCGCACGGGCGTCACCGTACGGCGGTAGGTTTCTGGACAGGTGTCCGGAGCGCGGGAAGGCGTAGACATGATCTTGATCGTGGTCAAGTGGACGATCCGGCCCGAGTTCGCGGACTCCTGGATGGAGCGGGTCGCGGAGTTCACCGCGGGCACCCGCGCGGAGCCGGGCAACCTGTTCTTCGAGTGGAACCGCAGCGTCGAGGACCCGAACGTCTACACGCTGGTCGAGGGCTTCCGCGACGACGCCGCCGAGGCGCACGTGACCAGCGACCACTTCAAGGACGCGATGTCGTGGATGCCCGACTACGTCGCCAAGAGTCCCGACATCATCAACACGACGATCCCGCAGGACGGCTGGTCGCAGATGGCCGAGGTGACCCCGCGCTGAGCGGGTCGCCCCTGATGGGCGGCGCTGCGGGGTGAGGGGCGCGGGCCGCGGTGGGACGGGTTGGCCTTAGGCTCCGGCGGACGCGCAAGCCCATCGAGAGGACGAACAACAATGCGGATCGGCGTGCTCACCGGCGGCGGCGACTGCCCCGGGCTGAACGCGGTCATCCGGGCGGTCGTGCGCAAGGGCGTCTCGACCTACGGGCACGAGTTCGTCGGCTTCCGCGACGGCTGGCGCGGTCCGCTCGACGGCGACGCCGGCCCGCTCGGCGTCGAGCAGGTGCGCGGCATCCTGCCCCGCGGCGGCACGATCCTCGGCACCTCCCGGACCAACCCGTACAAGGTCGACGGCGGCCCGGACCGGGTGAAGGCCGGGCTGGCCGCCGCCGGGGTGGAGGCGCTGATCGCGATCGGCGGCGAGGACACCCTCGGCGTGGCCAAGCGGCTCTACGACGACGGCGTGCAGGTCGTCGGCGTGCCCAAGACCATCGACAACGACCTGGCCGCGACCGACTACACGTTCGGCTTCGACACGGCGGTCAACATCGCGATGGAGGCCATCGACCGGCTGCACACCACGGCCGAGTCGCACCACCGGGCGCTGGTCGTCGAGGTGATGGGCCGGCACGCCGGCTGGATCGCGCTGCACGCCGGGATGGCCGGCGGCGCCAACGTGATCCTGCTGCCCGAGCAGCCGTTCGACCTGACCGCGGTCTGCGACTGGGTGGAGCGCCGGTTCCAGACCCACTACTCACCGATCATCGTGGTGGCCGAGGGCGCGACGCCCAAGGAGGGCACGATGGCCACCGCGACCGGCGACCTCGACGCCTTCGGGCACGTCCGGCTCGGCGGCATCGGCCAACTGCTGGCCGACGAGGTGGAGAAGCGGACCGGCAAGGAGTCCCGGGCGGTCGTGCTCGGGCACGTGCAGCGCGGCGGCACGCCGACCGCGTTCGACCGGGTGCTGGCCACCCGGTTCGGGCTCGGCGCGATCGACGCGGTGCAGGACGGGGCGTACGGGCAGATGGTCGCGCTGCGCGGCACCGACATCGTCCGGGTCCCGCTGGCCGAGGCGACCGCGGAGCTGAAGACCGTGCCGGTCGAGCGGTACGCGGAGGCGGAGGTGTTCTTCGGCTGAGCCCGGCCGGGTGTGCGCACCGCCGTTCGGGTAAAGGCTCGGGAGACTCCCCTACGTCGAAAGGTGGCCGGAGTGGCCGGAGCACTCGCGGGGCGGCGGATCGCCTTCCTCGTCGCGAACGAGGGGGTCGAGCAGGTCGAGCTGACCGGTCCCTGGCAGGCCGTCGAGCAGGACGGCGGCCGCCCGGTCCTGCTCGCGCCGTCGCCGGGCGAGGTGCAGGCGTTCACCGGCCGCGACCGGGCCGCCCGGTTCCCGGTGCAGCAGACGGTGGACGAGGTGACCGCGGACGAGTTCGTCGGGCTGGTGCTGCCCGGCGGCGTCGTCAACGCCGACCAGCTTCGGACCAAGCCGGGCGCGGTGGCGCTGGTCCGGGAGTTCGTCGACGCCGGCAAGCCGGTGGCCGCGATCTGCCACGCCGGGTGGACCCTGATCGAGGCCGGTGCGGTGCAGGGTAAGACGATGACGTCGTGGCCGAGCCTGCGCACCGACCTGGAGAACGCCGGGGCGAGCTGGGTGGACGAGGTGGTGCACGTGGACACCTCGGCCGGCTGGTCGCTGATCACCAGCCGCAAGCCGGACGACCTGCCGGAGTTCTGCCGGGAGGCCAACCGGGCGTTCGCGGCCTGACGGCCGCCGGGACGGCGTCGTGACCGGGTCGGGGCCCGGGTTGCCGCTGCGGGCGCCGGCGCACCGGGTCGACCCGGCCGCCCGCTGGCTGTGGTCGGCCGAGGGACTGGTGGTCACGCTCGTCGCCGTCGCGGTGGTGGTCGTGCTCGGCATCGTGCTGCCCGACGACACGCCGCGCTGGGTGGACGTGCTGCTCGACGTGCTGCGCGGGCTGCTGGCGCCGCTCGCCCTGGTCGCGGTGGTGATCGAACCGCTGTGGCGATACCGGGTGCACCGCTGGGAGGTCACCGAGGACGCGGTCTACACGCTGGAGGGCTGGCTGACCCGCACCTGGCGGATCGTGCCGATCAGCCGGATCCAGACCGTGGACACCACCCGCGGGCCGCTGCAGCAGCTGCTCGGGCTCACCTCGATCCGGGTCCGCACCGCCTCGCACGCCGGGTCGACCAGCATCGAGCAGCTGCGGGCGCCGCTGGCCGCGGCGGTGGCGCACGACCTGGGCCTGCGGGCGAACCAGGTCAGGGACGAGGCGACGTGAGCGGGGCACGGTGAGCGAGCGCACCGGGGCGAGCGAGGGCGAGGGCTCGCAGCGCGAGCGGGGAGCGACGAGGGCCGGCCGCCTGGCGCTTGCGCCTGGCGGCCTGTCCGAGGAGCGGGAGTGAGTGTGCTCGCGCCGCCGCCACCCGGCCACCGGCGGCTCGACCCGCGGACGCTGGTGACCCGGGTGGTCACGCTGTCCTCGCTCCGGCAGTACTGGGGGGCGTTGCTGCCGTTGCTGGCGGTGCTCGGCGTCAACGGCGGGTTCCGGTCCGGCGGGCTGGCCGCGGTGCTCGCCGCGGTGATCGTGGTCGCGCTGGTGGGCGCGCTGGTCGAGTGGCTGCGGACCTGGTACGGGGTGCACGACGGCCGGCTGGTGGTCGAGCGCGGGGTGCTGCGCCGGTCGCTGACCGTGGTGCCGGTGGACCGCATCCGCGGCGTCGACGTGCACGCCTCGGCGCTGCAGCGGCTGCTCGGGATCGTCTCCGTCCGGGTGGACGCCGCGGCCACCGGCGGCCGCGACGACGAGGCGGTGCTCAACGCGGTCAGCACCGCCGAGGGCGCCCGGCTGCGCGACGTGCTGCTGCGCGAGGCGGCGCTGGCCGAGCACGAACCGGTCCCGGCCGAGCCGACCGCGCCGGCCCGGGTGCCGCCGCCGGCGGTGGTGCTGGCCCGGTTCGACCCGCGGTGGTTGCTTTACGCACCGCTGGTCGGCGGTTACCTGCTCGCCCCGCTGGCGGCGATCGGCGCGCTCGCCAACTACGCCGGCGAGCTGCGGGTGCCGCTGCCGCTGCGGCGGTGGACCGAGGACGCGCTCGGCTCCGAGCCCGGCGTGCGGGCGATCGTCGTCGGTGCGGTCCTGGTCGTGCTGGTCGCGGTCGCCGGCGCGATGGTCACCGCCGCGGTGGCCAACTGGGGGTTCACGCTGACCCGCCGCGGCGGCACGCTGGTCGCCGAGCGGGGCCTGCTGTCCCGCCGACAGGTGTCGCTGGAGCACGACCGCATCCGCGGCTACGCGCTGACCGAGCCGCTGGCGCTGCGCGCGGTCGCCGCCGCCCGGCTGACCGCGCTGGTCACCGGCCTCGGCGGCGGCGAGAACGAGAACGAGTCGGGCCGGCGCGGCCAGCTGCTCCCGCTCGGGCCGGCCCGGGTGGCCCGCGCGGTCGCCGCCGCCGCGGTGATCCGGTTCGACCGGCCGCTGCGCCGGCACCCGCCGGCCGCCCGGCGCCGGCGGCTGGTCCGGGCCACGCTGCCCTGGCTGGTGCCGGCCGCGGTGTTCGGCTGGTTCGGGATCTGGCCCGGGCTGGCGGCCTGCCTCGCCCTGGCCGGGCTCGGCATCCCGCTGGCCCTGGACCGGTACGCGGGGCTCGGCAACGCGGTGGACGAGCGCGCGGTCTCGGTCCGGTCGGGGTCGCTGCGGCGGCGGCAGGTCGTGCTGCTGCGCCGCGGGGTGGTCGGCGCGACGGTCCGGCAGACCTGGTTCCAGCGCCGGGCCGGACTGGCCACGGTCACCGTGGCCACCGGCGCCGGCAGCGGCGGGTACGAGGCGATCGACATCGGCGCCGCCGACGCGGTCCGGCTGTTGCGCGACGTCGACCCGGCCAGGGTGTCCGCACTGTCTACGCTGACCCCGTGACCGACGTCTCGACCCGCCCGGCCGTCCCGTCCGCGGACCCCGGTCTCGACGCCTGGCGGACGCTGCCGGCCGGGCAGCAGCCGGACTGGCCGGACCCGGCGGCGCTGCGGGCGGCCGCGGCGTCGCTGTCCGCGCTGCCCCCGCTGGTGGTGCCGTCGGAGGTGGACACGCTCACCGAGCGGCTGGCCGCGGTGGCCCGGGGCGAGGCGTTCCTGCTGCAGGGCGGCGACTGCGCCGAGACGTTCGCCGGCGCGACCGAACCGGCGCTGCGGGCGACGCTGAAGACGCTGCTGCAGATGGCGATCGTGCTGACCTACGGCGCGAGCATGCCGGTGGTCAAGCTCGCCCGGATCGCCGGGCAGTACGCGAAGCCCCGCTCGGCCCCGGTCGACGCGCTCGGCCTCCCGTCCTACCGGGGGGACATGGTCAACGACCTGGCGCCGACCGAGGAGGCCCGGCGGGCCGACCCGGGCCGGCTGCTGCGGGCCTACCAGACCGCGGCGGCGACGCTGAACCTGCTGCGCGCCGTGGCCACCGGCGGCGAGTCGGCGCTCGCCCGGGTGCACGACTGGAACAAGGACTTCGTGCTCACCTCGCCGGCCGGCGCCCGCTACGAGCAGCTCGCCTCCGAGATCGGCCGGGCGCTGGACTTCATGCGGGCCTGCGGGGTGCGCGACGAGAGCCTGCTCGGCGTCGAGCTGTACTGCTCGCACGAGGCGCTGATCCTCGAGTACGAGCGGGCGCTGACCCGGCCCGGCGTCGGCGGCCAGGGCGCGTACGACCTGTCCGGGCACTTCGTCTGGGTCGGCGACCGGACCAGGATCCGCGGGGGCGCGCACGTCGAGTTCGTGTCCCGGATCGCCAACCCGATCGGCATGAAGGTCGGCCCGAGCGCGAACCCGGCCGAGGTGGCGGAGCTGGTCGAATTGCTCGACCCGGCGGCGACGCCGGGCCGGCTGACGCTGATCTCCCGGATGGGCAACCGCAAGGTGCATGACCTGCTTCCGCCGGTCATCGAGAAGGTGCAGGCGACCGGGCGCCCGGTGGTGTGGCAGTGCGACCCGATGCACGGCAACACCGAGGAGAGCCCGAGCGGCATCAAGACCAGGCACTTCGAGCGGGTCGTCGACGAGGTCCGCGGGTTCTTCGAGGTGCACCGGGCGCTGGGCACCCACCCTGGCGGCATCCACGTCGAGCTGACCGGCGAGGACGTCACCGAGTGCCTGGGCGGCGCGCAGGAGATCAGCGACGCCGACCTGAACAGCCGGTACGAGACGGCGTGCGACCCGCGGCTGAACACCCAGCAGGCGCTGGAGCTCGCCTTCGAGGTCGCGGAGATGCTGCGGACCTGACCGATCACCGGGCCAGGGCCCGGCGCACCTCCTCGTCGGTGGTCTCCCGGAAGTCCACGTAGTGACCGCTGACCGCACCGAACGGGTGCGGTGTGGCCAGCGCGACGAGGCTGTCCGCCTCCGGGCTGAGGTCCAGCCGTACCGGCACCACCGGCGCCGCCAGCACCACCCGGGCCGGCCCGAGCGCGCGCACCGCCCGCGCCGCGGCCCTGGCCGTCGCCCCGGTGGCCACCCCGTCGTCGACCAGCACCGCGGTCCGCCCGGCCAGCTCCGGCGGCGGCCGGTCGCCGCGGTAGGCGGCCTCCCGGCGGGCCAGCTCCGCCCGCTCCTGCTCGACCACCGCCTCGAGCTCGGCCGGCCCCGGGCGGTGCCGGTGCAGCACCGCGTCGTTCCAGACCAGCACGCCGCCGCCGGCGATCGCGCCCATGGCCAGCTCCGGGCGGCCCGGCAGCGGCAGCTTGCGCACCACGAACGCGTCCAGCGGCGCGGCCAGCTCGGCGGCGACCGCGGCCGCGACGATCACCCCGCCGCGCGGCAGGCCGAGCACGACCACCGGCTCGCCGGCCAGCAGCTCGGCCAGCCGGCGCCCGAGGAGCCGGCCGGCCTGGTCCCGGTCGGCGAACGGAAGCCGCACCACGCGGGCACGCTACCCATCCCGGCGCGCCGCGTCTCCGCCCCGGCCCGGGACGCGGCGACGGTTCCCGGCCGGCGGGAGTCAGCGGCTGGGGTGGACGCGCTCCGCGGTGACGGCGGACCGGCGGCCGAGCAGCGGGGGGATCGTGGCCACCGCGACCGTCAGCTCGTCGAGCAGGTCCCCGGACAGCGCCTGGGCGCCGTCGCACAGCGCCCGCTCCGGCTCCGGGTGCACGTCGACCATGACGCCGTCGGCCCCGGCCGCCATCCCGGCCCGGGCCAGTGGCAGCACCAGGTCGCGCCGGCCGGCCGCGTGCGACGGGTCGACGATGACCGGCAGGTGCGAGTGTGCGTGCACCATCGGGATCGCGGACACGTCGAGCATGTTGCGGATCGTCGGCTCGAACCCGCGGATCCCGCGCTCGCACAGCACGATGTCGAGGTTGCCGCGCTGCGCGATGTATTCGGCGGCCATCAGCCACTCCTCGTACGTGGCGGTCAGCCCGCGCTTGAGCATCACCGGCTTGCCGGCCGCGCCGACCGCCTGCAGCAGCGGGAAGTTCTGCATGTTGCGGGTGCCGATCTGGAACATGTCGGCGTGCTCGGCGACCACGTCGACGTCGGCCGGGTCCATGATCTCGGTGACCACCGGCAGCCCGGTCTCCTTGCTCACCTGGGCCAGGATCCGCAGCCCGTCGACGCCGAGGCCCTGGAACGCGTACGGCGAGGTGCGCGGCTTGTACGCGCCGCCGCGCAGCAACGTCGCCCCGGCCCGGCGGGCCTGCTGGGCGGCGGCCAGCGTCTGCTCGGCCGACTCGACCGCGCACGGCCCGGCGATGAGCGTGAACGTGTCCGGGCCGATCGGCACCCCGCCGACGCTGACCGTGCTGCGTTTCGGTGTGTTCTCCGAGCTCACCAGCTTGTACGGCGCGGTGATCCGGACCACCTCGTCGACCCCGGGCAGCAGCGCGACGTCGAGGGTCTCCAGCACCTCCTCGGTGCCGACCACGCCGACGATCGTGCGGGTGACACCGCGGCTGACGAACGCCGACCCGCCCGCGCTCTCCACGTGCCGCACGACCTCGGCCAGGTCGGCGTCGCCGGCCGCGGCGGCCATCACGATGACCATCTGGACTGTCTCCTCAACGTCGAAGAGCCCCGGACCGATCGGTCCGGGGCTCGCAGGGCGGGTGGTGGCGCGGCTAGCGCACGCGCCGCCGACCCGACCCCGGAGACCGGGACCGGTCGGCATAGCCAAAGGTGCCGCGCACGAGGCGAGGCTAGCAGGTCAGATCCCGTAGATGGTGACGGTGCTGCCCTGCTTGCGCTCGCTGCCCCCGCCCGGGGACTGGGCGATCACGTTGCCGATGCGCAGCGAGCGCACCCTGACCCGGAAGCCGGCGTCCTGCAGCTTCTGCCGGGCGTCGTCGATCGACAGGCCCCGGACGTCAGGCACCTCGACGATCGCCGGGCCGGTGGAAACGACCAGCTGCACCGTGCTGCCGCGGTCGGCCTTGCCGCCGGCCGGGGTCTGCGAGATGACCTGGCCCGCGTCGACGTCGGCGCTGGACTGCTCGGTCACCTGCGGCCGCAGTCCGGCCTGCCGGATCGCCGCCTGCGCGTCGTCGACCGACTGCCCGGTGACCGAGGGGACCGCGACGGCCGGCGGCCCGGAGGAGAGCACCACGGTCACCGAGTGGCCGCGCAGCACCCGACCGCCGCTGGCCGGGTCGGACCGGACCACCCGGCCGGCTGCGACCGTCTCGCTCGGCTCCTGGTCGAACCGCGCGGTCAGGTCGGCGCCGTCGAGCCTCGCCTCGGCCTGCGCCCTGGTCAGCTGGGTCAACGACGGCACCGCGGCGAACCGGCCGCTGCCGAACCACCAGGCCGTCGTGCCGGCCGCGAGCGCCGCGAGCAGCACGACGGCGAGGGCCACCCAGCTCCAGGTGCGCCGGCGCCGCCGCTCGGCCGGCCACCCGCTGCCGTCGGCCGGGCCGATCCGGCTCGCCCCGCGCCGGGACCGTCCCGGCGCCTCGACCGGCCGGGCGTACGCCGGCAGCGCCGTCGTCCCGCGCGGCCCGGCGAACTCCGGCGCGGTCGGACCGGCGCGGCCCGGACCGGCCGGGACGGTCGGCGCCTCGATCCCGAACGCGGTCGCGACCTCCCGGGACGGCACCCGGCGCAGCCCGAGGTCGGCCCGGGCCATCGCCAGCTCGGCCAGGGAACACGCCGGCGTCGGCCGGCCGGCCGCCCGGCTCCCGGCAGGTCGCCCGCAGCACGAGGTCGTCCAGCGCCGGCGGGATCCCGGCCACCCTGGTGGACGGCGCCGGCACGTCGTCGTGCACGTGCCGGTAGGCGACCGCCAGCGCGGAGTCGCCGCCGTACGGCGGGGTGCCGGTGAGCAGCTCGAACAGCACGATCCCGGCCGAGTAGACATCGGTGCGGGCGTCCGAGACGCCGCGGGCGACCTGCTCGGGGGAGACGTACGCCACCGTGCCGAGGACCATTCCGGCCTGGGTGGACGTGCTCGGCGCGGCCACCGCCCTGGCCAACCCGAAGTCGACGACCTTGACCGTGCCCTCGGCGGAGATCAGCACGTTTTCCGGCTTGACGTCGCGGTGCACCAATCCGGCGCGGTGCGCGGCGGCCAGCGCGGCCAGCACCGGCTCCAGCACGGAGACCGCCTCGTCCGGGCGCAGCCGGCCGCGCCGGTGCAGCACCTCGCGCAGCGTGGCGCCGGCGACCAGCTCCATCACCAGGAACACGACCCAGCCGGCCGCGGTCTGCTCGGCACCCTGGTCGAACACCGCGACCGCGTTGGGGTGCGAGAGCCGGGCCGCGGTGCGCGCCTCCCGGACGAACCGCTCGGTGAACGCCGGGTCGTGCGCCAGCGCCGGCGCCATCACCTTCACCGCCACCTGCCGCTCCAGCCGGAGGTCGGTGCCGGCGTAGACGGTGGACATGCCGCCGCGGGCGATCGGCGCGTCGATCCGGTAGCGCCGGTCGAGCACCGTCCCCGGCAGGGGGTCGGCGAGCGCTGTCCCGGTCACGCGCAGAGTGTAGGCAGCGCGGCCGCACGTAGGATGGGACGACATCACCGGGGAGCCCGCCGTCGCGGGCTGAGAGGCGGGCAGAGGGCCCGCGACCCGCAGCACCCGATCGGGGTAATGCCCGCGCGGGGAGGGAGTGACGACGTGGATCCTGCAGGGGCAACCGACCCGTTCGTGGTCGCCGGCACCAGGCTGACCAGCCGGTTGCTGGTCGGTACGGGCAAGTTTTCGGCCCACTCGGTCATGCGCGAGGCGGTGCTGGCCAGCGGCACCAACCTGGTCACCGTCGCGCTGCGGCGGGTGGACCTCGACCGGCTCGGCGACGGCGACATCCTCGACTTCGTGCCGGCCGGGGTGCGGCTGCTGCCCAACACCTCCGGCGCGGTGGACGCGGCGGAGGCCGTCCGGCTGGCCAGGCTCGGCCGGGCCGGCACCGGCACCGACTGGGTCAAGCTCGAGGTGACGCCGGACCCGCGCACGCTCGCCCCGGACCCGGTCGAGACGCTGCGGGCGGCCGAGCTGCTCGTCGCCGACGGGTTCACCGTGCTGCCGTACTGCTCGGCCGACCCGGTGCTGTGCCGGCGGTTGGAGGAGGCCGGCTGCGCGACCGTGATGCCGCTGGGCGCGTGGATCGGCTCCAACCGCGGCCTGCGCACCCGGGACGCGATCGAGTCGATCGTCGCCCAGGCCGGGGTGCCGGTGGTGGTCGACGCCGGGCTCGGCGTGCCCAGCGACGCGGCCGAGGCGATGGAGGTCGGCGCCGACGCGGTGCTGGTCAACACCGCGATCGCGGTGGCCAGGGACCCGGTCGCGATGGCCAGGGCGTTCGCGCTGGCCACCGAGGCCGGCCGGCTCGGCTTCCTGGCCGGCCGGGGCACGGTCGCCGGTGCCACCACCGCCGAGGCGTCCTCGCCGCTGACCGACTTCCTCGGTGGGCTCTCCGGCCCCGGCGGCGGGAGGGTCGCCGCCGCGTCCCGGGGCGGGGACGCCTGATGGCCGCACCGAAGGGACGGTTCGCCCGCCACCTGGACACGCTCGGCGTCGCCGGCCTGTCCGCGCGGGCGTACACGGACGCGGACGTGGACCGGGCGCTGGCCAGCGAGCACCGCGATCTTGCCGACCTCGGCGCGCTGCTGTCGCCGGCGGGCACCGCGCGGCTGGCGGAGATCGCCGCCGCCGCCCGGGAGACCACGCTGCGGCGGTTCGGCCGGGCGGTGCGGCTCTACGCCCCGCTGTACGTCTCCAACGCCTGCCTGTCGTCCTGCACGTACTGCGGGTTCGCCAAGGACCTGCCGATCGCCCGGCGGACGCTGACCGTGGACGAGGTGGAGCGGGAGGCCGCGCTGCTGACCGGCCGCGGCTTCCGGCACCTGCTGCTGGTGGCCGGCGAGCACCGGGTGGAGGTCTCCCAGGACTACCTGGTCGAGGTCATCGAGCGGCTCCGGCCGCGGGTGCCGTCGCTGTCGATCGAGACCCAGACCTGGTCCGACGACACGTACCAGCGGCTGGTCCGGGCCGGGCTCGAGGGCGTCGTGCACTACCAGGAGACCTACGACCGGGACCGGTACGCGCAGACGCACGTGGCCGGCTGGAAGCGGGACTACGACCGGCGGCTGAACTCGACCGAGCTGGCCGGCGCGGCCGGGTCCGCCGGCTCGGCATCGGCGCGTTGCTCGGGCTGGCCGCGGACTGGCGGGCGGACGTGCTCGCGGTCGCCGCGCACGCCGCCTTCCTGGTCAAGGCGTACTGGCGGACCGAGGTGACGGTGTCGCTGCCGCGGATCAAGCCGTCCGCGTCCGGCTACCAGCCACTGGTCCCGGTCTCCGACGCCGAGTACGTCCAGGCGCTGTCGGCGCTGCGGCTGTTCGAGCCGGAGGCCGGGATCGTGCTGTCCACCCGGGAGCCGGCGGCGCTGCGGGACGGCCTGGTCCGGATCGCGGTGACCACGATGTCGGCCGGGTCGTCGACCGAGCCGGGCGGCTACTCGGCGCCGGGGGAGGCCACCGAGCAGTTCTCGATCTCCGACGAGCGGTCGCCGGCCGAGGTGGCCGCGATGCTCGAGGCGGCGGGCTACGAGCCGGTCTGGAAAGACGCCTTCCCGCTGGTGGGCTGACTGCTAGCTTCGCCGCCATGGTGTGGTTCACCCGGGGCTGGAGCTTCCGCCCGGAGGACCACGCCCCGCACGCGTGGGGCCGGCTGGGCGCGTTCGTCGACGGCGTGTACGCGATCGCGGCCACGCTGCTCGTCATCGAGCTGCGGCCGCCGGCCGACGCGACCGCCGGCCGGCTCGGCGAGGAGCTGCGGCACCTGTGGCCGGAGTACCTCGCGTACGCGATCGGCTTCATCCAGATGATCGCCGGCTGGCTGCAGACCCGCCGGCTGGACGCCTGGATGCGCGGCATCGACCACTACGCCACCCTGCTGGTGCTGTTCTCGGTCGGGATCTACGCGCTGACCCCGTTCAGCACCGCCGTGCTGGCCACCGCGATCGGCAACCGCGCCGACCTGACCACCGCGGTCCAGCTCAGCGCCGCGTTGCTGTTCGTGGCGCTGGTCGCGTTCGCCGTGCTGCTGCTCTACTCGCGCTCGGTCGGCCTGCTGCGCGCCGACGTCCAGCCCGACGCGCTGACGCTCTACCTGCGGATGGCGGTGTTCGTCGTGCCGCTGGTGCCGGTGCTGGCGTTCCTGGTGGCCGCGGTCGCGCCGTGGGCCGGTCTGGCGATGCTGGTCGGGCTCAACCTGCTGGGGTTGCTGCCGCTGGAGTCGCACCAGCCGCCCGCCGGCGTCGAGCGCGGTCCGCGACCAGCCAGCAGCCGGCCGCCCCGACGGGCACGACGCTGATCAGCACGACCAGGTAGACGATGCCGGCCGGCGTGTCCCACCGGCCCACCTCGCCGAACCGGAGCAGGGCGATCAGCTCCAGCACGCCGAAGACCGTGTACGCGACCGCGCCGGCGGCGAGCCGGCTCAGGTCCCGCTCGACCAGCGTCAGCACCGCGGCGACGCCGAACGCGACCAGCCAGGCCGCGACGGCCCGCGCGGTCAGCGGCGTCAGCGTCCACGGCCAGATCGTGCGGGCGGTCGACGGGGCCACGTAGAGCGCGACGCCGACGACGAGCATGATCAGCCCCTGCAGCGCGAATGCGCCGGCCAGCCAGAGCGGGATCGGGTCCCGCCGGGGCGGGTCGATGCCGGGCCGGCGCTGGTGCAGCACGATCAGCACGGCCAGCGCGAGCGGCACGACGATGTAGATGCCGAGCCAGAACCAGGCCGCGAACCGGGCGATCGAGCCGTCCGCGTTGAAGTGGAACCGGTCCCGGTGCAGCACCGTCGCCAGCAGCGTCAGCGCCGAGAACACCGCGACCGTGACCACGGCGATCCGGGCCTCGACCCACGCCTGTGCCCGCAGGCCGAGCAGGACGAGCACGAGGCCCGCCGCGTACCCGGCGCCGAGGAACGCCGCGGTCAGCGGCGGCTTGATGGTCCAGGCGAAGTATGAGTCCGTATGCGCGGACAGGATGTAGAGCTGGTTGGTCGCCAGCGCGGTCAGCAGGACGAATCCGACCAGCAGCCCCCTCATCGCCGGCGACAGTCGCCGCAGCTCGCCCCGGTCCTGCCCCGTCGCCACCGTGCCCCCGGTGTCGGCCATGTCGGTGCTCCCCGTTTCCCCGTGCCCCCCGGCCTTCCGCGTGTTCTCCGCATTCCCGTCGTCGGCCTGGACCTCGGCATCAGTGCCGATCCCGGTCACCGTTGTCACCCCCATGTCGGTTCTCTCAAGCCTGTGCAAGTTTTTCGCTGCCGGCGGGCATTCCCACCCGACTACTCTGCGGGCATGCCGGCCGACCCTGGGGCGCCGCTCACGCCCGACCGGCGGGTCCGCGTGTTCATCTCGTCCACGCTCCAGGAGCTGGCCACCGAGCGGAAGGCCGCCCGCGATGCGGTGACGCGGCTGCGGCTGACCCCGGTCATGTTCGAGCTCGGCGCGCGTCCGCACCCGCCACGAGAGTTGTACCGTGCCTACCTGGCCCAGAGCGATGTCTTTGTGGGCATCTACTGGCGCAGGTACGGCTGGGTGGCGCCGGGGGAGCCGGTGTCCGGCCTCGAGGACGAATACCTGCTCTCCGGCGACCGGCCGAAGCTGATCTACGTCAAGGCGGCCGACGACCGGGAACCGCGGCTGGAGGCGCTGCTGCACCGGGTGCAGGCCGACGACCGGGCCGCGTACAAGCCCTTCGACCGGGCCGAGGAGCTGACCGACCTGATCGCCGACGACCTGGCGGTCCTGCTGACCGAGCGGTTCGCCGCGCCGGCCGGCCTGTCCGGGGCTCCGTCGCCGGGCCTGCGGGCCGGGCACCTGCCGGTGCCGCCGACCGGTCTGGTCGGCCGGGACGCGGAGGTCGCCGTCGTCGTCGACCTGCTGGCCCGGCCGGACGTGCGGATGGTCACGGTCGCCGGCCCGGGCGGGATCGGGAAGACCAGGCTGGCGCTGGAGGTCGCGGCCCGGCAGTCGGCCGCCGGCGGGTACGACGGGGTGTGGTTCGTCGACCTCGCCCCGGTCGTCGACCCGGCCCAGGTGCCGGGCGCGATCGCGGCCGCGCTCGGGGTCCGGCCGGAGGGCAGCGGGCCGGTCCTCGACCTGCTCGTCGACCGGCTGCGGGACCGGCCGGTGCTGCTGGTGCTCGACAACTTCGAGCAGGTGCTGCCGGCCGCGCCGGACGTGGCCAGGCTGCTGACCGCCTGCCCGACCACACGGATCCTGGTCACCAGCCGGACCGCGCTGCGGATACGGGCCGAGCACGAGCTGCCGCTGGCCCCGCTGTCGCCCGGACCGGCGGTGGACCTGCTGGTGGAGCGGGCCAGGGACGTCCGGCCCGGCTTCGACCCCGACCCGGCGGCGCTGGCTGCCCTCGGCGAGCTGGCCCGCCGGCTGGACGGCATCCCGCTGGCGCTGGAGCTGGCCGCGGCCCGGCTGCGGCTGCTGCCGCCGGCCCAGCTGCTGCGCCGGCTCGGCGACCGGCTGGACCGGCCGCTCGACCTCGCCGCCGGCACCGTGGACCTGCCCGACCGGCAGCGCACCCTGCGCGCCACCATCGAGTGGAGCTACGACCTGCTGTCCCCGTCCGAGCGGGCGCTGCTCGACCGGCTGTCGGTGTTCGCCGGTGCGTTCTCGCTGGCCGCGGCCGAGGCGGTGGGCGCGGCGGCCGGGGAGGACCTGCTCGACACGCTGTCCTCGCTGGTCGCGCAGAGCATGGTCGGGCCGGCCGGTGAGGACGAGGACGGCGAGCCGCGGTTCGGCATGCTCGGCACCGTCCGGGCGTACGCGCGGGAGCAGCTGGGGACCGGCCCCGAGCAGGCGGCGACGCTGGCCCGGCTCACCGCCTGGCTGCGCGACTTCGCGGCGACCGCCGGGCCGCACCTGGCCGGCCCGGACAACCGGATGTGGGCGCGGCGGGTGGACGCCGAGCTCGACGACCTGCGCTCGACGATGCGCTGGGCGATCCGGACCGACGACGCCGAGACCGTGGTGCGGCTGGCCGCGCCGCTGTTCCCGTACTGGTGGTCGCGCGGGCTGCTGGCCCCGATGCGGGAGCTGGCCGATGAGGCGGCGGCACTGCCGTCGGCGGCCGGCCTGCCCGCGGACGCCGCCGCGCTGCTGCTGTGGGCGCGCGGGATGCTGCGGATCGCGGTCGGCGACGTGGCCGCGGCCCGGCCGTACCTGGCCCGGCTGCTGGACGCGAGCGGCGAGCTCGGCGACCGGCGGCTGCAGGCGCACGCGCTGGCCGGGCTCGGCCTGGCCGAGGCCGCGCCGGGCGCGAAGGCCGATCTCGACCAGCTGGACGAGGCGGTGGCGACCTTCCGCGAGCTCGGCGACGACTGGGGGCTGGCGTTCGCGCTGTCCGCGCGCGGCCAGCTCGCGCTGCTCGCCGGCGACGTGCCGACCGCGACCCGGCTGCACACCGACGCGCTGGCCGCGGCCGAGCGGATCAACTCCAGCCACCTGCGGGCGCAGGTGCTCGACCTGCTCGGTGCGGACGCGGCGGCCGGCGGGGACCTCGGCGGCGCGTGGGAACGGTTCGCCGACGCGGCCAGGGTGCACGCCGAGTGGCTGGACCAGGAGGGCTCGGCATACTGCCTGGACGGCTTCGCCGGCCTGGCGCTGGCCCGCGGCGACGTGGAGCTGGCGGCCGAGCTGCAGGGCGCGGCCGGGCACGCCCGGGAGGTGGTCGGGGTCGCGGTGTGGCCGGGGATGCGGCCGCTGGCCGACGCGCTCGCCGCCGCCGTCGACGCCGCACTCGGACCGGCCGCCGCGGCCGAGGCCAGGGGCCGCGGCGCCCGCCGGCGGATCCCCGAGGCGCTCGACTGGGCCCGGTCGGCCACCCAACCCACGCCGGACACGCCGCCGGGCACGCCGCCGGGCACCCCGCCGGGCACCCCGC
>Ga0207676_10001642_pt1 | contig 16484 bp, 11 predicted proteins | sample KBSSwiS72_FD_184307 | JGI IMG/M metagenome (GOLD analysis project Ga0207676, IMG submission 184307) | Switchgrass rhizosphere microbial communities from Kellogg Biological Station, Michigan, USA - KBS Switchgrass S7-2 (SPAdes) (version 2) | ecosystem: Host-associated > Plants > Roots >...
TCCGCGCCCTTGGCGCCGTATCGCATCAGCTTCATGGATCTTTCCTTGGTGGCCGGGCGGGCAGTTTAGGCCAGCGACGAGCCGGCTGCGGCGCTCAGTTCGACCAGCCGCCGTCGATCACCTGGGCCGTGCCCGTCGTGAACGCCGACTCGTCGCTGGCGAGATAGACCGCGAGCGCGGCGATCTCGGCCGGCGTGCCGAGCCGGCCCATCGGCTGGCGCGCGACGAACGCCGCCTCGACCTGCGCCAGCGTCTGCCCGCTCGCCTCGGCCTGCGCGGCGATCCGCTGGCGCAGCGACGGCGACTCGACCGTGCCCGGGCAGATCGCGTTGCAGCGGACGCCCTGGGTGATGAAGTCGGCGGCGATCGACTTGGTCATGCCGATCACCGCCGCCTTGGTCGCGGTGTAGACGAAGCGGTTCGGCACGCCCTTGATGCTCGACGCCGCCGAGGCGACGTTGATGATCGAGCCGCCGCCTGCCTTGAGCATCGGCGGCAGCAGGGCACGGATCAGGCGGTACATCGCGCGCACGTTGAGGTCGAACGAGAAGTCGAAGGCGACCTCGTCGCACTCGAGGATGGTGCCGGCGTGAACGTAGCCGGCGCCGTTGAACAGCACGTTCACCGTGCTCTTGCTGCCGGCCTCGATCGTCGCCGCGAGCACGGCGCTGGCATCGGTGACGTCGAGGCGGCGCGTCTCGCAGCCGAGCGTTCGCGCCACCTCGGCGAGCAGCTCCTCGTTGATGTCGGTGGCGACGACGCGCGCGCCTTCGCGAACGAACGCCTCGGCGACGGCGCGGCCGATGCCCTGGCCTGCGGCGGTGATGAAGGCAGTCTTGCCGGCGAGGCGATCGGTCATGGGAGGCTCCGCGAGAGTTGGATGATGCGGTGCGCGACTTCGGCCTCGACCCGACCGGGTAAAGAATAGTTTCGCCGTTGCGGGCTCGTCAACAGGGGGTTTGCCCCGCGCGCTGTGCGCCCGCGAGTGAAGGAGCCTCGTTTGCTCTCGGCTGGGCGCGAATCGCCGCTCGTCGGCCGGCGCGGCGGGCGGCGCTCGCTCTTGATAGCCTCGCGCCCCGACCAAGAACAAAAGCATGGACCCCCGCCCGCCCGCCCCTTCCGGTTCGACCCCCGCGCCCGCGCCCGTACCCGCGGTGCCGGCGCGGCGGCGTTGGCTCGGCGCCGTGATCGCGCTGGCGGCGCTGGCCGGCCTCGCTGCGTTCGCGTGGTACCTGACGCATCGTCCGCCCGAGGCACCGGCCGGTGCCTTCGCGGCGAGCGCGGCGTCGGGCGCTTCGGGCGTCGATGGCCAAGGGGCGGGGCGCGCCGGGGCGGGCGGTGGTGCTCCGGGTGGCGGTGGCCGCAGCGGCGGCCCGGGTGGTCGCGGCGGCGCGCCGAGCACGGTCGGCATCGCCACCGCGACCCGCGCCGACCTGCCGGTCACGCTCGAAGCGCTCGGCACGGTCACGCCGATGGTCACGGTGACCGTGCGGCCGCAGGTCTCGGGCGTGATCACGCAGGTGCTGTTCAACGAAGGGCAGATCGTCAAGAAGGGTCAGCTGCTCGTGACGATCGATCCACGCCCGTTCGAGATCGCGCTGCAGCAGGCGATCGGCGCGCGCCAGCGCGACGAGGCCCAGCTCGACACGGCGCGGGTTCAGCTGCAGCGCTACCAGACGCTGCTGGCGCAGGACTCGATCGCGCGCCAGGACGTCGACACCCAGGCGGCGCTGGTCAAGCAGCTCGAGGCGACGCTGGTGATCGATCGCGCCAACGAGAACACGGCGCGCCTGAACCTCGGCTACACCCGGATCGTCGCGCCGAGCGCCGGACGGGTCGGCCTGCGCGTCGTCGACAGCGGCAACTACATCGGCGCCGGCGATGCCAACGGCGTCGCGGTGATCACGCAGCTGATGCCGATCGACGTCGTGTTCGCGGTGCCGCAGGACCGCGTTCCCGAGATCCAGGCGAGCGTCGCCGCCGGCGCGAAGCTGCCGGTGAGCGCGTTCGACCGCACCCGAACCGTCAAGCTCGACGACGGCGCCTTCATGACGCTCGACAACCAGATCGACGTCCAGACCGGCACCGTCAAGGCCAAGGCGCGCTTTGCCAATGCCACGGCAGCGCTGTTCCCGAACCAGTTCGTGAACGCGCGTCTGCTGCTGCGCCAGGTCGGCGGCGCGATCGTCGTTCCGGTCACGGCCCTGCGCCGTGGGCCGAGCGGCGATTTCGTCTACGTCGTCAACGACGACCGCACGGCCTCGATCCGCAACGTCGAGCGCGGGGTCGCGACCAACGAGGTGATCCAGATCACCAAGGGCCTGGCCGCCGGCGAGCGCGTCGTCACCGAAGGCGGCGACCGGCTGCGTGACGGCGCCCGGGTCCAGCTCGCCGCCGATCGGCCGGCGTCGGGTGCCTCGGGCGCGCGCCGCGGCGCGTCGGGGACGTACGGTGCGAGCGGCGCGTACGGCGCGAGCGGCGCCGGCTCGGGGCCGCGCCTGCGCCGCGAGCGGCCCGCGAGCGCAGGCGGCTGAGGCGAGCGACGCCTCGCACCGATCCGCGATGAGCCCGTCGCGTCCCTTCATCCTCCGTCCGGTGGCGACCTCGCTGCTGATGGTGGCGATCGTCCTCGCGGGACTGGTCGGCTTCCGTTTCCTGCCGCTTTCGGCGCTGCCGCAGGTCGACTATCCGACGATCCAGGTGCAGACGCTCTACCCGGGCGCGAGTCCCGAGGTCATGGGCAACACGGTGACCGCGCCGCTCGAGCGCCAGTTCGGCCAGATGGCCGGGCTCGACCGGATGAGCTCGACCAGCGCCGCCGGCGTCTCGATCATCACGCTCCAGTTCTCGCTCGGCCAGACGCTCGACGTCGCCGAGCAGGAGGTACAGGCGGCGATCAACGCCGGTGGCTCGCTGCTTCCGGCCGACCTGCCGGCGCCGCCGGTCTACGCCAAGGTCAACCCGGCCGACGCGCCGGTGCTGACGCTGGCGATCAGCTCGGACACGGTGCCGCTGACCGAGGTGCAGAACCTCGTCAACACGCGCCTGGCGCAGAAGATCAGCCAGGTCTCCGGCGTCGGACTGGTCACGCTCGCCGGTGGCCAGCGGCCTGCGGTGCGGATCCAGGCCGACACCCAGTCGCTGGCCTCGTACGGCATCGGCATCGACACCCTTCGCACCGCGATCTCGGCCGCCAACGCCAACAGCGCCAAGGGCAGCTTCGACGGCCCGAAGCGCTCGTACTCGATCAACGCCAACGACCAGCTGCTCACCGCCGACGACTACCGCAAGCTGATCGTCGCCTACAAGAACAACGCGCCGGTGCGGCTGGTCGACGTCGCCCGCGTGCTCGAGAGCGCCGAGAACACGCGCCTGGGCGCGTGGGCCGGCAAGAGCGGCGAGCTGCGCCCGGCGATCATCCTCAACGTCCAGCGCCAGCCCGGCGCGAACGTCATCGCGACGGTCGACGCGATCAAGAAGCAGCTGCCCGCGCTGCAGGCCGCGTTGCCGGCGAACCTGCGCGTCGAGGTGCTCTCCGACCGGACCACCGGCATCCGCGCATCGGTCGAGCACGTCGAGATGGAGCTCGTGCTCGCGGTGGTGATGGTCGTGCTCGTCATCTTCGCCTTCCTCGGCAGCTTGCGTGCGACCGTGATCGCCAGCCTGGCGGTGCCGATCTCGCTCATCGGCACGTGCGGCGCGATGTACCTGCTCGGCTACAGCCTGAACAACCTGAGCCTGATGGCGCTGACCATCGCCACCGGCTTCGTCGTCGACGACGCGATCGTCATGATCGAGAACATCTCGCGCCACCTCGAGCTGGCGCGCGCCCGCGAAGGCCGGGCGAGCGCGGCGGCCACGACGACGGCGCCGGCCGAAGCGGGAACGCCGCAGTCGACGCGCGATGCCGAGGCCCAGGCCGAAGCCGAGCTCGCGCCCGGCACGCTCAGCGGCGCCGAGGCCGAGTCGCTGCCCGAGGGCCGGCAGCGGATCGTCATCGAGGCCGCGCTCGCGGGCGCCTCGGAGATCGGCTTCACCATCATCTCGCTCACCGTCTCGCTGATCGCGGTGCTGATCCCGCTGCTCTTCATGAGCGATGTCGTCGGCCGGCTGTTCCGCGAGTTCGCGGTGACGCTGGCGATCACGATCCTGATCTCGGCGGTGGTCTCGCTCACGCTGGTGCCGATGATGTCGGCGCGCTGGCTCAAGCCGAAGGACGACGAGGCCGACGAAGCCGCGGCGCGCGGCCCGGCGGCGCGCATTCGCCGCTTGTTCCAGGGCGTGATCGATCGCTACGACCACGCGCTGACGTGGGTGATCGAGCACGAGATGCTGACCCTCGCGGTGGCCATCGCGACGCTGGTGCTGACCGTGCTGCTCTACCTCTTCATCCCCAAGGGGCTGTTCCCGACCCAGGACACGGGCCAGCTACAGGCGCGCGTCGAGACCGCCGACGACGTCTCGTACGACCGCATGGCCGAGCTGCAGCAGGCGGTCGCGGTCGCCGTGCTGCAGGACCCGGCAGTCGAGAACGTCAGCTCGTTCATCGGTGTCGACGCCGCCAACAACACGATGCTGCACACGGGCCGAATGCTGATCGACCTCAAGCCCTCGCACGGCGACCAGGCCGACGTGATGAAGCGGCTGCAGGAGCGCGCGCAGGCGGTCGCCGGCGTGACGCTCTACATCCAGCCGACGCAGGACCTGACGATCGACGCCGAGAGCGGGCCGACGCAGTACCGTGTCTCGCTCGAAGGCGCCGATACCGCGACCGTGACGGCGTGGGTCGGCAAGCTCGTCGCCGAGATGGGCAAGCACGACGAGCTGCGCAACGCCACCAGCGACGCCGGTGCGACCGGCCTGGCGGCCTACATCGAGGTCGACCGCGACACCGCGGCGCGCCTCGGCGTGACCGCGGCTTCGATTGACGACGCGCTTTACAGCGCTTTCGGCCAGCGCATCGTCTCGACCATCTTCACCGAGACCAACCAGTACCGCGTCATCCTCGAGGCGCAGCCCGGACTGCTGACGACCGCCGAGTCGCTCGGCAAGCTCAACCTGCGCACGAGCTCGGGCGAGCCGACGCCGCTCGAGGCGATCGCGCGCATCAGCGAGCGCCAGGCGCCGCTGCAGATCACGCACGTCGCGCAGTACCCGGCCTCGACCATCGGCTTCGACACCGCGCCCGGCGTCTCGCTCGGCGCTGCGGTCGACGCGATCCGAGTGGCGGCCAAGACCATCGGCCTGCCCTCGTCGGTGCAGCTCACCTTCCTCGGTGCCTCGGGTGCCTACGAGCGCTCGCTGTCGAACCAGCTCTGGCTGATCCTGGCGGCCGTGATCTGCGTCTACATCGTCCTCGGCGTTCTCTACGAGAGCTATGTCCATCCGCTGACGATCCTGTCGACACTGCCCTCGGCCGGGGTCGGGGCGCTGCTCGCGCTCATCGTCAGCGGCAACGACCTGGGCGTGATCGGCATCATCGGCATCATTCTTCTGATCGGCATCGTCAAGAAGAACGCGATCATGATGATCGACTTCGCGATTGAGGCCGAGCGGACCGAGAACAAGCCGGCGCGCGAGGCGATCCACCAGGCAGCGCTGCTGCGCTTCCGGCCGATCCTGATGACGACGCTCGCGGCGCTCTTCGCCGCACTGCCGCTGATGCTCGGCTGGGGCGAAGGCCACGAGCTGCGCCGGCCGCTCGGCCTGGCGATCTTCGGCGGCCTGATCGTCAGCCAGCTGTTGACCTTGTTCACGACGCCGGTCATCTACCTCTCCTTCGACCGGCTCGGTCGGCGGTTCTCGAAAGCGCCGCAGCGGGATGCTGTGACAGCGCAAGGACATGCATCGTGAGCGGGCATAGCCTCACGCACGGGATCGTGTCGGCGGGTGCCCTGCTCCGCTCCATGTCCCGCGACGCAGGGCTGCGCCTTGCGTCTCCTCCTAGTACTTGCGCTCCGCAGGGCGCCCACCGCCCCGATCCCGGGCCGAGGCCTGCGCAGCACGTAAGGCCGGTCGCCCGCGTCCCGTGTGCCCGCAAGCATTCCGCCCCCTGCGCACGCGAGTGCTCGCCATGAACCTCTCGCAGCCCTTCGTCCGACGCCCCATCGGCACGGTGCTGCTCACCGCCGGCGTGGCGCTGGCCGGCATCGGCGGCTTCTTCGTGCTGCCGGTGTCGCCGTTGCCGCAGGTCGACTTTCCGACCATCTCGGTCAGCGCGCAGCTGCCCGGGGCGAGCCCCGACACGATGGCGACGAGCGTGGCGACGCCGCTCGAGCGCCGGCTCGGCACGATCGCCGGCGTGACCGAGATGACGTCGTCGAGCCAGGTCGGCAGTGCCCGGGTCAGCCTGCAGTTCGAGCTCTCGAAGAACATCGACGCCGCGGCGCGCGAGGTGCAGGCGGCGATCAACGCCTCGCGCGCGGACCTGCCGGCGACGCTGCGCTCGAACCCGACCTACCGCAAGGCCAATCCGTCCGACGCGCCGATCATCATCCTCGCCCTGACCTCGGCGACCATGTCGCCGGGGCAGATCTACGACACGGTCTCGAACGTCGTCAGCCAGCGCCTGGCGCAGGTCGATGGCGTCGGCGATGTCGAGATCGGCGGCTCGACGCTGCCTGCGGTGCGGGTCGAGCTGCTGCCGTTCGCGCTCAACAAGTACGGCATCAGCGGCGACGACGTTCGCGCCGCGATCCAGGCCAACAACGCCAACCGGCCCAAGGGCGCGCTCGAAGGCGACGGCCGGCGGCTGCAGATCTACACCCAGGCGCCGGCGCGGCGCGCCGCCGACTACGCGCCGATGGTGGTCGCCTGGAGGAACGGCGCCGCGGTCCGGCTCGACGACGTCGCCGAGGTCAAGGACGGGGTCGAGAACACGCGCACGCTCGGCCTCTTCAACGGCAAGCCGGCGGTGATCGTCCTGGTCACGCGCCAGCCCGGCGCCAACGTGATCAAGGTCGTCGACGGCGTGCGCGCGCTCCTGCCCGAGCTGCGCGCCCAGCTGCCGGCCGAGATCTCGCTCGACGTCGCCTCCGACAGCACCAACTCGATCCGCGCCTCGCTGCGCGAGATCGAGCTGACGCTCGTGATCTCGATCGTGCTCGTCGTCGTCGTCGTCAGCGTCTTCCTGCGCAGCTGGCGCGCGACCATCGTGCCGGCGGTGGCGACGGTGGTTTCGCTGCTCGGCACCTTCGGCGTGATGTACCTGCTCGGCTTCTCGCTCAACAACCTGAGCCTGATGGCGCTCACCGTCGCCACCGGCTTCGTCGTCGACGATGCGATCGTCGTCCTCGAGAACACGGCGCGCCACATCGAGGCCGGCATGGACCGGATGAAGGCGGCGCTGCTCGGCGCCCAGGAGGTCGGCTTCACCGTGCTCTCGATCAGCGTCTCGCTGGTCGCCGTGTTCATCCCGCTGCTCTTCATGCAGGGCCAGGTCGGGCGGCTGTTTCGCGAGTTCGCGATCACGCTCTCGGCGGCGGTGATGATCTCGCTCGTCATCTCGCTGACGACGACGCCGATGCTGTGCGCCTGGCTGCTCGCGCCCGGCGGCGCGGCGAAGGACAACAAGCGCGGCCGACTCAACCGCTGGTCCGAGCGCGGCTTCGCCAGGATGCTCACGTGGTACGAGGCGAGCCTCGACTGGGCGCTCGCCAGCATCTGGCTCGTCCTCTTCATCCTCGCCTGCGTGATCGGCCTCAACGTCTACCTCTTCAGCGCCGCGCCGAAGGGCTTCTTTCCGCAGCAGGACACCGGCCAGCTGCAGGGCGGCCTGCGCGCCGACCAGAGCATCTCGTCGCAGGCGATGGGCGACAAGCTTCGCCAGGTGGTCGACATCATCCGCAGCGACGAGGCGGTCGCGACCGTCGTCGGCTTCACCGGCGGCAGCCGCGCCGGCGGCGGCTTCATGTTCGTCAACCTCAAGCCGCAGTCCGAACGCAGCGTCAGCGGCCAGGCGGTGATCGCGCGCCTGCGGCCGCGGCTCGCGCAGGTGACGGGCCTGTCGATCTTCCTCAACACCGTGCAGGACGTTCGCGCCGGCGGCCGGCAGGCGAACTCGACCTACCAGTACACGCTGAAGAGCGACAGCCTCGCCGACCTGCGTCGGTGGGCGACGCGGCTGGCCGAGGAGATGAAGCAGGAGCCGGTCATGACGGACGTCGACACCGACCAGCAGGACAACGGCGTCGAGACGCTGGTCGAGGTCGACCGCGACAGCGCATCGCGCCTCGGGCTCACGTCGGCGGCGGTCGACTCGGCGCTCTACAACGCCTTCGGCCAGCGCCAGGTCGCGACGATCTACGGCGAGCTCAACCAGTACCACGTGATCATGGAATGGTCGCCGACGTACACCCAGGGGCCGAACGCCTTGCGCGATGTCTATGTCCCGGCCAAGGGCCTGACCGCTGGCGGAACGAGCGCGGTCGCCGCCGGCACCGGCGGCGCCGTCACCAGCGTCTCGGCGAGCGCGAGCGGCGTGGCGGCCTCGGCCAATCCGGGCCAGCGCGACGCCTCGACCGGCAACGCGCTGGCCAACACGCCGACGGCGCTGGTGCCGCTGCTCTCCGTCGCACGCTTCAGCGAGCGCGCGACGCCCACCGCGATCAGCCACCAGGACACCGAGCTGGCGACGACGATCTCGTTCAACCTCGCCGAAGGCAAGACGCTCGACGATGCCACCGCGGCGATCAAGCAGGCCGAGGCGAACATCGGCATGCCAGTCAACGTGCGCGGCTCGTTCCAGGGAACCGCGCTCGCGGCGCAGCAGTCGCAAGGGCAGCAGGCGATGCTGATCGGCGCGGCCTTGGTCGTGATCTACATCGTCCTCGGCATGCTCTACGAGAGCCTGGTCCATCCGGTGACAGTGCTCTCGACGCTGCCCTCGGCGGGCGTCGGCGCGGTCCTCGCCTTGCTCGTGTTCCGGATGGACTTCTCGATCATCGCCCTGATCGGCGTGTTTCTCCTGATCGGCATCGTCAAGAAGAACGCGATCCTGATCATCGACTTCGCGCTCGAGGCCGAGCGCACGCGCGGCCTCTCGGCGTTGGCGGCGGTGCGCGAGGCGTGCCTGCTGCGCTTTCGGCCGATCCTCATGACAACGCTCGCCGCGGGCTTCGGCGCCCTGCCGCTGGCGATCGGCTTCGGCGAGGGCGCCGAACTGCGCCGGCCGCTCGGCGTCGCGATCATCGGCGGCCTGATCGCGAGCCAGGTGCTGACGCTGCTGACGACGCCGGTCGTCTACGTCGTCCTCGACAAGCTGCGCCGGCGCAAGGCACGCGCGACGCCGCCGGCGGCAGCCGTGCTCGCGGTCGAGGGAGCAGGGTGATGCGGCCCGCGACGATGACGGCGGTGCTCGCGACAGCGCTCGCGGCGTGCGCGCTCGGTCCCGACTACGAGCGGCCGAGCGCAGCGGTGCCGGCCGCGTACAAGGAGGCGCCTCGGACCGGCGACGCAGTCTGGCTGCCGGCCGCGCCGGCCGACACGCTCGCGCGCGGCGACTGGTGGCGCCTGTTCGGCGATGCCGAGCTCGACCGACTCGCGGCCGAGGTCGACGCCGCGAACCAGACCATCGCCGGCGCTGTCGCGACGTACACGCAGGCGCAGGCGATCGTGCGCGAAACGCGCGCTGCGTACTACCCCACGCTCGGCCTCGACGTCAGTGCCCGCCGCGCCGGCGGCGGCAACGGCTCGGCCGGCGGCAGCGGCAGCGCCAATGCGTTCACGGCCGGGCTCGGCGGCGACTGGGCGCCCGACTTCTGGGGCCGCGTCAGCCGCTCGGTCGAGGGCGCTCGTGCCGGCGTGGAGAGCAGCGCCGCCGACCTGGCCGCGGCGCGCCTCTCGGCGCAGGGCGCGATGGCGATCGACTACTTCTCGCTGCGCGAGGCGGACACCGAGGCCGAGCTGCTGGCGCGCAGCATCGAAGGCTACGAGCGCGCGCTGCAGATCACGCAGAACCGCTACGACGCAGGCATCGCGCCCAAGACCGACGTGCTGCAGGCACAGACGCAATTGCTGACGACGCGCTCGTCGCTGGCGACGGTGCGCGCCAACCGGGAGCGCTTCGAGCATGCGATCGCCGTCCTCACCGGCAAGGCGCCGGGCGACTTCGCGATCGCGCCGGCGCCGTGGAGCGAGCGCGTGCCGGCGATTCCGCTCGACGTACCGTCGGCCCTGCTGCAGCGTCGGCCCGACATCGCGTCGGCCGAACGCCAGGTCGCGGCCGCCAATGCCCAGATCGGCGTGCAGCGGTCGGCGTACTTTCCGAACCTGACGCTGAGCGCGTCGATCGGCAGCGCCGGCCTGAACTTCGGCGATCTCTTCAGCGCCGCGACGCCGCTCTGGTCGTTCGGCGTCGCGCTGGCGCAGACCGTGTTCGATGCCGGGGCGATCGGCGCGCGCGTCGACCAGGCACGCGCTGCGCACGAAGTCGCGGTGGCGCGCTATCGGCAGACGGTGCTGACTGCGTTCCAGGGCGTCGAGGACCAGCTCACCAATGCACGCTCGCAGGCCGAGCAGGCCGGCTACCTCAAGCAGGCCTCCGATGCCGCCGATCAGGCCGAGCAGCAGATCCTGAACCGCTACCGTGCCGGCCAGCTCGGCTACACCGATGTCGTCACGGCGCAGGCATCGGCGCTGTCGGCACGGCGCTCGCTGGTGCAAGTCGCGGTCAGCCGGCAGGTGAGCGCGATCAATCTGATCCAGGCGCTCGGCGGCGGCTGGGACGTGGCCGCACCGGCCGAGCTGAAGAGCTCGCTGCGCAGCGACAACGGCCCCTGAGGCGCGCTTCAAGCGCTGCGGGCCGCGTCGCGACTCGAAGCCCCGCTATCGAAACACCTTAGCCGTGACGCCGGGCTGCTCCGTCAGAATCTGCGCTCGATCGAGAACGACAACGAGCGCGGTGCGATGCAAAAGATCTGGTTGAAGCAGTATCCCGCCGGCGTCCCGGCCGAGATCGACGTGAACCAGTATCCGTCGCTGGTGGCGCTGCTCGACGAGAGCTTTCGCCGCTATGCCGATCGCACGGCGTACAAGTTCATGGGCACCTCGATCAGCTTTCGCCAGGTCGACCAGGCGTCGGCAGCGTTCGCCGGCTGGCTGCAGGGCCAGGGCCTGGCGAAGGGCGACCGGGTTGCGGTGATGATGCCGAACGTGCCGCAGTACCCGGTCGCGGTCGCGGCGATCCTGCGCGCCGGGCTGGTCGTGGTCAACGTCAATCCGCTCTACACGCCGCGCGAGCTCGAGCATCAGCTGAAGGACTCGGGCGCGAAGGCGATCGTCATCCTCGAGAACTTCGCCAGCGTGCTGCAGCAGGTGCTGGCGGCGGTGCCGACGAAGAAGATCGTGCTCGCATCGATGGGCGACATGCTCGGCTTCGCCAAGTCGCTGCTCGTCAACTACGTCGTCCGCAAGAAGAAAAAGCTCGTTCCGACGTTTGATCTGCCCGGCGCGGTGCGCTTCAACGACGCGCTTGCCGAAGGCCGCGGCAAGCCGTTCAAGCCGGCGCAGGCAGGCCCCGACGACATCGCCGTGCTGCAGTACACCGGCGGCACGACCGGCGTCAGCAAGGGCGCGGTGCTGCTGCACCGGAATCTCGTCGCCAACATCCTGCAAGCCGAAGCCTGGTACCAGCCGGCGCTGAAGAAGATCCCGGCCAACGAGCAGATCGTCACCATCTGCGCGCTGCCGCTCTATCACATCTTCGGCTTCAACACGAACATGATGCTGGCGATGCGCATGGGCGGATCGAACATCCTGATCGCCAACCCGCGCGACCTGCCGGCGGTCTTCAAGCAGCTGCGCGGCGAAAAGTTCCACAGCTTCCCGGCGGTCAACACGCTCTTCAACGCGATGGCCAACCACGCCGACTTCTCGAGCGTCGACTGGAGCGGCCTGGTGATCTCGGTCGGCGGCGGCATGGCGGTGCAGAGCGCCACCGCCAAGCTCTGGCTCGAGAAGACCGGCTGCCCGATCGTCGAGGGCTACGGCCTGTCGGAAACGTCGCCGTCGGCGACCTGCAACCCGGTCGACAGCGCTGCCTACAGCGGCAACATCGGCCTGCCGATGCCGAACACCGAGATCGCGCTGCTCGACGACGACGGCAACGAAGTGCCGATGGGAACGCCGGGCGAGATCGCGATCAAGGGGCCGCAGGTGATGGCCGGCTACTGGCAGCGGCCCGACGAGACCGCCAAGGTGATGACCGCCAATGGCTTCTTTCGCAGCGGCGACATCGGCACGGTCGACGAGCGCGGCTACTTCAAGATCGTCGATCGCAAGAAGGACATGATCCTGGTGAGCGGCTTCAACGTCTATCCGAACGAGGTCGAGGACGTCGTCACCCAGATGCCGGGCATCCTCGAGTGCGCCGCGGTCGGCATCGCCGACGAGAAGGCGGGCGAGGCGGTCAAGCTGGTCATCGTCAGGAAGGACCCGTCGGTCAGCGAGGCCGCGGTGCGCGCTTATTGCGAAGCCAATCTCACCGGCTACAAGCGGCCCAAGATCATCGAATTCCGGAACGATTTGCCGAAGACGCCGGTCGGCAAGATCCTGAGGCGTGAACTGCGCGACAAAGCCTGAGCGCCAATGGCGTTTCGGCGCGGGCGCGGGCGCCGCATGCTGATACATTTCGCGCTTGTCGAAGGTCGTGACGCCAGCGCGTGCGTGATGGGAACGGAAACATACCGGTGATCTGGGTCAAGACCGATGCGGGCCGCGCCGAAATGCAGACACGGGCGCTCATCAAGGAGCGGGCCCGGCGCAACCTGCTGCTTCTCATCGACGGCAGCAAGACCGAAGAGATGCTGCTGGCCAACCTGGCCGGAATCACCGCAGACGATTTCCAGGAGCTGAGGAAGCTCGACCTGATCGCTCCCGCCGCGGGCGCGGTGACGGTCGGCAATCCGGCCCGCGCCACGGCGTTCGAGGCGACCCGGCCGATCCTGCCGACGCCGCCCGAGGGCAAGTCGCTCGACTACAGCGAATTCACCGCGGCGCTGACCAAGCTGATCTCGGCTCAGCTCGGGCTGCGCGGATTCACGCTGACCCTGGCGGTCGACAAGGCCTCGACGATCGAGGAGCTGCGAGACGTCGCCCAGCGCGTGATCGAGCAGATCCGCGACCGCAAGGGCGAAGGCGCGGCGGCCGAGGCGCGAAAGACGCTCTACGGCGGTTGAGCCCGGCTCGCCGCGCGCGCGTCGGCGCAGTCTCGGACGCAGGATGGCCGGCGGTGCCTGGGCGCCGGTCCGGTTCGTCCTGCTGGCGCTGTTCGCGCTCGTCATCTTCGTCGAGGAATGGGGCTGGCGCCCGCTCGCTGCGCTGCTCGGCCGGATCTCGCGCTGGCCGCCGATCGCCCGGCTCGAGGCGCTCATCCGGCGCGCGCCGCGGCATCTCGCGCTGGCGCTGTTCCTGGTGCCGGCCTTGCTGCTGGTCCCGGTCAAGGTCGGCGCGCTCTGGATGATCCAGCAAGGCCAGGCAATGGCCGGCGTCGCGATCATCGTCGCCGCGAAGGTGCTCGGCACGGCGCTGGTCGGGCGCCTGTTCGTCCTGGTCGAGTCCCAGCTCATGACGTTCGCCTGGTTCGTTCGCTGCGCCGCCTGGTGGCGCGCCACGCGCGACCGGGTCGGCCACGTCTTGCGACAATCGTTGGTCTGGCGCGGCGCCCGGCTGCTGCGCCGGACCTGGCGCCAATCGCTGCGCCGGCTCGCTGCCTACATCCGCTGACCTGCCTTGCGACCCCGCATCTTCGTGCCGCACGCGTTCGCGCCGGACCGCGTCGTCGCGCTGCCGGCGCCGGCGGCGCGCCACGTTCAGGTGCTGCGCCTGCAGCCCGGCGAGACGGTGCTGCTCTTCAACGGCAGCGACGGCGCCGAGTGGCCGGCCGAGATCGTTCGCATCGGCCGCAATGCCGTCGACGTCCGGGTCGCCGCGGCGCTCCCGGTCGATCGCGAGCTGCCCTGGGCGGTGATCCTCGCCGTCGCCGTCCCGGCCAACGATCGCATGGATGCCCTGGTGGAAAAGGCGGGCGAGCTCGGCGCCTATGCGATCCAACCGCTGCTGTGCGAGCGCTCGGTGCTGCGCCTCTCGGGCGAGCGTGCCGAAGCTCGGCGCCGCCATTGGAGCGGCGTCGCCGCGGCGGCAAGCGAGCAATGCGGCCGCGTTCGCGTCACCGAGATCCGGCCGCTGCGGTCGCTGGCGGCGTGGCTCGGCGGCGCCGAAGCCGAGCTCGGCGCCGCGCGCAGGCTCGTGCTCAGCCTCGGCGCGGAGGCAGTCGCGGCCGCGGTCGTCTGCATGGAGCACGCCAGCGCCGGCAGCGATGCCGGAATCGTCGTTTTGAGCGGACCGGAAGGCGGCCTCACCGGCGTCGAGGAAGAGACCGCGGTCGCGAGCGGTTTTCGCCGAGTCGGCCTCGGTCCACGGGTGCTGCGAGCGGACACCGCGCCGCTCGCCTTGCTGGCTTCTCTCGCGGTGGCAGCCGGAACGAGGCCCGGGCACGACCGTTGATTGTCGACTCGACCGCGACGGCAAGCCCCATTGCGTCGTGAGCCCGAGACGCGGCCCTAGCGCCGCGCCGATCCGGCGACCAGGTCGAAGCGGAACAGGCGGCATTCGATCGGCCCGTTCCACATCGGCACACGGCGCGACTCCTTCAGCCGCATCGCGCCCGGCAGGCGCATGTCCGGGCTCAGGATCCAGGCGGTCCAGCCGGCGGAATGTGCCGTATAGGCGTGCTTCCAGTGCGCGGCCAGGCGCGGGAAGAAGTCGCTCGCGGCCTCGCGATCGCTGCCCGGCTCGTCGCCGCGACGCTGGGGCGCGGCCGCCTTGCCGGCGACCTCGATGCGCTCGCCGTACGGCGGGTTGACCATCAGCGTGCCGGGAAGCTCCGCCGGCAGCGGCGGCGGTGGCCGCTCGAGTGCGTCGCCGCCGTGGAAGTCGATCGCCTCGGCGACCCCGGCCCGCGCGGCGTTGCGGCGCGCGAAGTCGACCATCCGGAACGAGACATCGCTGGCGAAGATCGGCACCGCGGGCGCGTGGACGCGTGCTGCGGCCAGCGATCGCAGGCGCTGCAGCTCGCCGCGCCTCTCGGCGTTGGCGAACGGCAGATGGCGCTCGAACGCGAACCGGCGCAGCCGCCCCGGCGCCAGGCCCATCGCGATCTGTGCCGCCTCGATGGCGATCGTTCCCGAGCCGCAGCACGGGTCGTGGAGCGCGCCGCCTTCCCCTGGCGTGCCGCGCCAGCCGGCGGCAGCGAGCATTGCCGCGGCGAGCGTCTCCTTGAGCGGCGCGTCGCCTTTGTCTTCGCGCCAGCCGCGCTTGAAGAGGGACTCGCCCGAGCTGTCGACGTAGATCGCGGCGCGCTCGGCGCCGGCGTGCAGGACGATCTGCAGGTCGGGGCGGACGGTGTCGACGCTCGGCCGTTCGCCGTGCTCGTCGCGCATCCGGTCGCAGACCGCGTCCTTGACCCGCAATGCGGCGAAGTTGAGGCTCTTCAGCGGGCTGCGCTGCGCCGTCGTGTCGACGCGCAGCGTCTGCCGGGGCGTGATCCAGTCCGACCACGCGACGCCATGAGCGAGCTGGTACAGGTCGTTCTCGTCGCGATAGGGCCCCTCGCCGACCTCGATCAGCACCCGTTGCGCGAGCCGGCTCTCGAGATTGAGGACCATCACCTCGTGCGGTTCACCCGCCAGGGCGACGCCGCCCCGCACGGCGCGCGCCGATGTCTGCGGCAGAAGGCGCGCGACCTCGTCGGCGAGCAGCGCCTCGACGCCGGCAGCGCAGGGAAGAAACAGGGGCAAGGGCATCGTCAAGCGGGCGAGTGGTGCGAAGGAAGTAGCGGTTGCGGTCAACAGGGCCCGCGGCAGCGACGTTGAGGCAGGACGGCCACGAGGCCAGGCACGGTGACGGAGGCGTCCTTGGCACACCCCTCGAAGAAGCTCGCGGTCTCGCTGGTGGCGATGATCGCGACGTTGGCGTTGTTCGCGGCCGTGAGCGCCTTCGCCCACGGCGCGCCGGACAGCGAGCTGCCGATTATCGATCCCGCGATCGACCAGGAGGCCGCTCTGATCGGCGTCGCGGCGCCGGTCGTCGTCATGGAACGGTCGGCCGTTCTCGCGCGCTGATCGCGGCCGGCCGGCCGGCCGGGCTACATCGCCTTGCGCAACTGCGTCGGCGCGATCTTCAGCGCCTCGCGGTACTTGGCGACGGTGCGGCGGGCGACCTGGATCCCCTGCTCGTCGAGCATCTGCGAGATCTGGCTGTCGGAGAGCGGCTTGGCCGGGTCCTCGGCATCGACGATCTGGCGAATCAGCGCACGCACCGCGGTGCTCGACGCGGTGCCGCCGGCGTCGGTGCCGAGCGACGAGCCGAAGAAGTACTTGAGCTCGAAGGTGCCGAACGGCGTCGCCATGTACTTGGCGGTCGTGACGCGCGAGATCGTCGACTCGTGCAGGCCGAGCTCGTCGGCGATCTCGCGCAGGACGAGCGGC
>Ga0207676_10001649_pt1 | contig 16439 bp, 19 predicted proteins | sample KBSSwiS72_FD_184307 | JGI IMG/M metagenome (GOLD analysis project Ga0207676, IMG submission 184307) | Switchgrass rhizosphere microbial communities from Kellogg Biological Station, Michigan, USA - KBS Switchgrass S7-2 (SPAdes) (version 2) | ecosystem: Host-associated > Plants > Roots >...
ATCGATGGTGCCGTCGCCGACCAGTTCATGGCATTTGTGAAGAAGACGCTAGAGAACTGGAGCGAGGACGTCGGATAAAGCCAAGAAGACGGCGTTTGTCTCTCGCCATCGCCAAGGTCTGAGTGCCGAGGCCTGAAACCCGGCTTTTCTGGCCGGATGGAGCACTTGAGATCTGACCAGGTTTTAAGCCTCGAGCCACCCTTCCTTGCTTCTTCTCTGTCCGTAGGGTTTCCAGGGTATTGTTGATTGCGCGCGCGCCCGGCTAGCCTTCTGGGAGGGAATAATCTCAGGAGGAACCATGAATTGGGACCAGATCGAAGGCAAGTGGAAGCAGATGAAAGGCGACATTCGTACCCGCTGGGGCAAGTTGACGGATGACGATCTCCACTTGATCGGCGGGCAAAAAGACAAGCTAGTGGGACGCATTCAGGAGCGCTATGGCCTTCAGAAGGACGAAGCCCAGCGTCAGGTGGATGATTGGCACCGCGACTTGGGCGAAGACGACGAGGCCGCCCGGGAGAATTATCGCAAGGCCGGCTAGAAGCTGCCTGCATTTCATCAATCAGGCCCTCTCGCCAGGGAGGGCCTAAATTGTTGCTCACAGAAAGTTACACGCTCGCACCTGTGGGTGTGGATTCCTGTCGAATGCTGAGCGGGACGGACGCGCGCACCGTGGTTCCGTTTTCATCTGAGCTTACGTCAAATGCGCCGCCCAGCTCGTGAATGCGTTCTCGCATTCCGGCAAGGCCGACTCCCAGTTTGGTTCCATCGCCCCGCAATTGCCGCAGAACATGCTCCGGCATTCCTCGACCGTGGTCGGAAACTTCCATACTAATTTCTTCCGCATCCACTTCCACCTTGATCTCGGCAGTCTTTGCCTGTGAGTGCCGATGTACGTTGGTGAGGCTCTCCTGCAACACGCGAAACAGGGCAATCTCGACTGCCTCGGATAGGCGTGGTAGGTCCTCCGGCAGTTCCAGGGACACCGGAATCCCGCTGCGCTGCGAGAATCCCGTCACGAACCAACTGGCTGCCGAAGCGAATCCGGCTTCATCGAGCAATGGCGGATGCAACAAGTGGGAGAGCGTCCGGGTTTCGGCGATCGACTTCTCGACAATCTCGGTGCACTCGGAGATCAGGGCCTTGCTTCTTTCCGGAGGCGTGGTGTTCAGGAGCTCTAAAGCGATTTTCAGTGCGGCCAAGTATTGACCAAGGCTGTCGTGGAGCTCGCGGGCGATGCGCCTCCGCTCCTGGTCCTGAATACCCAGCAAGCGTCCGCTCAACTTACGCAAGGCCTCTTCGGCATTTCGTCGCGCAGTCACATCGACGGCAATCACACCAAGCTGGGTAAACTCCCCGAAGCGGCCGGGGATAGGGAAGTAGTTGACGAGCCAATGACGCACTTGTCCTGGAGCACCCGGCAATTCTGCGGAAATCTCGCGGTCGAGCAGAGGTTTTCCGCTTTTGAGCACATTTCGCAATACCGCCTCAGTACGCACACCTCTTGGACCAAAGATCTCGGTTACAGTTTTCCCAAGCAGATCCTCCGGTTGCAATGCCGCCATCCTGGGCAAGACATCGTTGAGGCGTGTATAGCGAAGCTGGGCATCGAGAATCCCGAAGCCTACGGTCGAAGACGAGAAAAACGCGTTTACGATCTCCCGGCTCTGCTTGGCTGATTCCGCGGTATGGCGATATTGGGCGTATGAGTAGTTCAGCAGAAACATCTGCAACACGAGAAGTATGAGCGCGACTCCGAATGAAATCGCAATCATTCCGAGCGTATGCAGATAGTTGGCTCGCGAGGCCGCCTGCCGTGAACGCAGCAGCTGATCTTCGTCGTCACGGATTTGTTGCAACTGTTGTTCTACTCGGGCCTGGAGCGTGGCAGTTTGACGCGCCATTTGGGCGTCGGCATCGATGCTGGATGCACCCTTTTGGTGCGCCTTTATGAGCCCGGCAAGCAGATCCAGTTGGCTTCGGAGATCCGCCTCGAGAGTATCCAACTGAAAATTTCGGTCTGCGTTGTCTGAAGTCAATTGCCGCAGACGGATTAGATCGCCTGGGATCTTCGCAATGGCGGTGTTGTACCCTGCCAGCATTGCCTGATCTCCGGTGAGGACGAACGCCTCGGCGGAGTTGCTCGCCTGAAAAACTTCTGACCCCATGTTTTCGACTAGGATCTGTACTTCACGGGTGTGACTGACGAGGGCTTCGGCGGCGGAAAAGCGATTGGTCGCGCGCAGCAAATAAATACTGCATCCCACAAGCAACGACACCGCGGCAGCGAATGCAGTCCAGGCGACACCTCGGGGGGAGAAACTCATTTTCACGGCCTGCTGGTAGGCTCCAAGCTTGTTCCTATGATATCTCTCACCGGGGACCGTTATCGCTTTCTTCCCTGTAAAATGGAATCACATGGCCAGCGCCTCCCAACTCGTGCAGATCGAGCTTCAGCCTCCGGTCAAACAACCGAAGCCTTCCTGGCTGCGGGCTAAAGCACCGGGTGGGGATAACTTCCACAACCTTAAGAAGCTCGCTCGCGGCCTAGGGCTGCACACGGTTTGCGAATCGGCGCAGTGCCCGAACATTGGCGAGTGTTGGAACCAAAGGACGGCGACATTCATGTTGCTGGGGGACATTTGCACCCGGCGCTGCGGGTTTTGTGCGGTACCGAAGGGCCGTCCACAACCGATCGACAGGGACGAGCCGCGCAGGGTTGCAGAGGCAGTGGCAACCCTCGGACTCAGGCATGCGGTCATCACCAGCGTGAATCGCGATGACGATAACATCGGTGGCGCGCGAATTTTTGCCGAAACCATTCGTGAGGTTCGCCGCGTCGCGCCCGACTGTCGGGTCGAGGTGCTGATCCCGGATTTCCAGGGAATCGACGAGGCGTTGCAGATTGTGCTTGATGCCCGGCCCAACGTGCTCAATCACAATACCGAAACCGTGCCACGTCTGTACCGGGCCGTACGCTCAGGGGCCCGGTATGAGCGGACGCTACGCTTACTGGAGCGCTCGAAAGCAATTGCGCCCGATATTGCCAGCAAGTCTGGAGTGATGGTTGGGCTTGGCGAGGACACTGCCGAACTGCTTGATGTGTTCCGCGACCTCGCAGAGCGCCAGGTCGACATCTTGACCGTGGGTCAGTATCTGCGCCCCTCCCGCGATCACTTACCGATCGCCCGCTTTTATACCCCCGCGGAATTTGAATTTCTGAAAGTGGAAGCTCTCGCGATAGGTTTCCGCCACGTAGAATCCGGACCTTTGGTCCGCTCCAGTTATCACGCCCACGAGCAGGCAGACAGCGCTCGGGCGAAGACGCAGTAGCTTCAATAACGCCCCGCTCGTGGGAGGCGACCGCCAAGGCCGATCTCTGAAGTAGGCCATGGTAGAAGACTGCTTTGTCGTCTACCAATGGGTCTCCAATTCTGCTGTTTGTGACGATCTTTTTACCTGTTGCCCGGCAGGGCAGGAACTTGGGAATACATCTTTCGTGGAGTACTCTGAATCTATTCCAACATCTGTTGGGGGTGGGTTGATCATCAAACAGAATCTGGGGTCTTACATGCGAATTATTGCCCGCGTTGTTGTGGTTTTTGCAGCCATCTTGGGGATCAGCGGTTCCGGCAGCAGCGCTCCGCTTCCCCAGGACCGCATTCGCGGCGACGTCGATGCCGCCCAGGTCTCGCGGCTGCGCGGCACGACGCACCCCAGGGCCTTGGCGCAACTTGATCTGGGTCGCACCGACCCCATGCGGATGATCAGCGGCGCGATTACATTCCGGCTCTCACCTGCTCAACAGGCCGACATGGACCAACTGCTCCGCGATCAACAAGACCCGAAGTCTCCCAGATACCACCGCTGGATCACTCCCGACCAGTATGCTGCCCGCTTTGGCATGACCTCGAGTGATCTGGCGAAGGTCAATTCTTGGCTGAAATCGCAGGGACTGACGATCGATTCGATCTCGCGCAACCGCAACGAAATCTCGTTTAGCGGTTCGGTGGGACAGGTTGAGTACGCTTTCCGGACTGAACTGCACAACTTCAACGTTCGCGGCGTACAGCATTTTGCGAATGCCACGGACATTTCCTTTCCAACCGCGTTCTCGAATCAGGTGTTGGGGGTCAGAGGCCTGGACAACTTTGTGCCCAAGCCGCGGGTACGTCCCCTTCCAAAACTGACCTCAAACTTGACCGGTAATCACTTCCTGATACCCGGAGATTTCGCCGTCATCTATAACCTGCCTGCTGCCTTCACAGGGGCGGGTCAGAGCATTGCTGTGGTCGGCCAAACAACCATCAGCACGGGCGACCTCGATACATTTCGTACCAACTCGGGACTACCGTTAACCAGCGCGAGCAATTTCCAGCAAACCACGGCAACCGGAACCGGCACAGCAATGCAGTGCAGTGGCGATGAAACCGAAGCCGATCTCGATCTGGAGTGGTCCGAGGGGGTGGCAAAAAACGCGAAGATAATCTATGTGATTGCCGGCGTTGGATCAGGCGGAACATGTGCCAGTCGAACGCGAAATGTTTTTGACGCTTTGCAATATGCGATCACGCAAAACGTCGCTCCCGTTGTGAGTATCAGCTATGGCAACTGCGAGGCGAACCTGGGCAGGTCGTTCGTGCTCACGATGCAGCAGTGGGCGCAACAGGCTAACTCGCAGGGGCAGACAATCAGCGGGCCTTCCGGAGACGACGGCGCAGCAGATTGCGAGTCCGGAAACTCCACCACCGCGAGCCACGGCCTGGCGGTGGACGTGCCGGCGGCGATCCCGGAGGTTACCGGAGTCGGAGGCACGGAATTCACCGGCGACAGTTCGCAATGCCCAAACAGTTCATGTCCCGGCAACGTAGCACCGGCAGATCAGTATTGGAGCGCATCCAGCAGTTCGACGAGCGGGGCTTCAGCCCTCCAGTACATACCCGAGAAGGTGTGGAACGATTCCGATTCTTCCGGTTTATCTGCAACTGGTGGGGGTGCGAGCACGGTGTTTTCCAAGCCGTCGTGGCAAACCGGCGCCGGCGTTCCAGCGGACGGCAAGCGCGACGTGCCCGACATTTCATTCAACGCATCGAATGCGCACGACCCTTACTTGATTTGCGGTCCGCAAGATTGCACCAACGGCTTCCGCGATGCGAGCAATAACTTTTCGGGAGTCGGTGGCACCTCTGCAGGAGCGCCCGTATTCGCGGGGGTTCTTGCCCTGCTGAACCAGGCTACCTCGTCCAATGGACTTGGCAATGTGAATCCAATGTTGTACAGCCTGGCTGCGAACAGTGCCAGCAACCATGCATTTCATGATGTGACTAGCGGGGACAATAAGGTGACCTGTACGGCGGGAACATCCGGCTGTCCCACGGGAACAACCTCGATCGGATTTAGTGCGGCGACGGGGTACGACCTAACCACCGGTCTCGGATCACTCAACATTGCGAATCTAGTCACGGCGTGGGTGGCGTCGGCTCCGGCCGCCGATTTTGACCTCAACGGCCTTACAACAACTGCGACTCGCGGCAGTTCAGGAAATTCCACAATCACGGTGACCGCCCTGAATGGCTTCACCGGTACGGTGAACCTGACTTGCTCCCCGAGTTCCCAAAACGTTCAGATTTCTTGCTCACTGAATCCTGCAATCCTGGATATGAGCAGCGGCACTACCAACAACACCAAGACCTCCACCTTGAATATTACGACCGTAGCGGATCTTGAGACCCCATTCCGCTGGAAACACACAGGCACGTTCTTCGCAACGACTGGTGGACTATTTGCCGCAGTGCTTCTTGGAGGCATCTCGTCGCGTCCTCGTCGGTGGCTTCAAATGATCGCGATGTTTGCGGTGCTTCTGACACTTGCCGGAGTGGCTTGTGGAGGTGGCGGTGGTGGCGGTAGCAGCAAGGTAACGCCTGCAGGTACTTATTCGATTTCGGTAACGGGGACGAGCGGATCGACCTCTCACGCCACCGACGTGAGCCTGGTAGTCCAGTAATGGAGAAATGAGCGAATCGGTACCGGTGTTGCTCAGGCTCCGTTTTTTTGCGACCTTCGCCCACCGGTTTGTGCCGCCGCTCGCTCCGAGTGACCAGGGCCAATGCGACTCCCTTGAACCCTTTCGATCATGCCGGGCGAAGTTCAGGAACCCTTTTCGAGCCAGCCTTTATTCCTTTTGTAATGGGCGGGGCGTGCCTCCCGCTTCGGGGGCAGTTCGGAGAGAGGTGGCTGGGAAAACGTTAAACTCCCTTCAGAACCCCAATAACCGCCCGCGTGGGATTCCCAGGTCGGGAGCTTCGGTGTTCTTGTGGGCCCAAGGTCGCACCAGGGGGCTGTCCGGTACCCTTACCTTTGTGTAAAACTCAGGTGAGTTACCGCTTGCAAAGGTTCGACCAGCAGGGTTACGATAATGTTGTCTCGGCGGCCATGCCCCCTTGGCAGGCCCTTCGCGCTCAACGGCTCCAGGCGCATAACAGACATAGATCAACTTTAGAGTTCCAGCCGCATATGGGTTTTTCGCACGCTACGTGCATCTGCGCAATTCACCCAGGCGGGTTAATCGTGGGCCACAATCGGTCAGCCCTTCGGGCCGACTCAATTAGGACTTAAGTAGACAACATGAATGCAGGACCAGGACGCCCCTCCGGTGGAGGAGGGAGAAACAGGCGGCGGCGCGGTCGTCGTCCGCGTGGCAGCAACCCAGGCGGACAGCGCGGTCGCGATCAGCAGCATGGTGGTATTTATACCGCCCCGATGGATCACAGCTATCGCGCGGCACTGTCGGGGAACAACAATGGCGGACGCCCCGGGCGTCAGCGGCCGGGGTTCGCAGCCAACTATCCGCAACCTGAGCCGGACCCATTGCCGGTTCGGGAAGACGCAACCTCGCGCATCTTTGGCTTCGTCGACGACCTTTTCTTCCAGGCCAAGATTCAGGAAACGGCGCGCAAGCTCAACGTCAAAGTGGAGTTTGTGAAGTCCGAGCAGGATCTGATGGACCGAATCAAGCAAAACGGGGAAGAAAAGCCGTCGCTGATCATCTTCGACTTGAACAGCAATAGCGTGAAGCCGATCTCGCTCATCCCAAAGCTTAAAAGCAAGCTCAAGAAGACCTCGGTAATAGGCTTCCTCTCGCACGTCCAGGGAGACCTCAAGCAACGAGCTCACGAAGTCGGCTGCGATATGGTGCTGCCGCGCTCAGCTTTCTCACAAAACCTTCCCCAGCTGTTGCGGCGACATGGGGCAGCGGAAGAGGAAGTAGCCGGGTAGGCCTTGCCTGGGAACGAGCGATGGCGCTCGTCCTAAAGCTGCTAACTCGGGAAGTGGAAGTGTACATCCTGGCGTGAGCTGATCGCGACGCCATCCAGCATTGCTGGCCTAAATCGCCAATTCCTCAGCGTGGCGACGCACTTCTCGTCAATATCGCGCTTTAACGACTGCAAGACACGCATGTCAGCAACCGATCCTTTTTCATCGATCGTCACCTCGACGATCACATCTCCCTCGACTCCCCTCAACTGCCAGGGGTAAATGTCGGGATCGGGGAACATCAGGGGGATTGCAGGCGTCGCTTCTATGCCCCTCGAAGGTCCACTGAAGGCAGATCCGTTGATTGAACCGGCCCGAGCCGATTCAATCTGCGGCAGTTGCGACGTCGGCTTGGCCCTACGGTTGAACCGGAGTTTCGGATGATCGTTGGTGGCTACGGTTCTTGGGGGAATATAGATCAGCGTGCCGGAGACACCTTCTCGACCCCACGCCACCGACGACGGCTTTACAAAGATCGGCTCGCGGTGAACCCAGATGAACACGGCAGTCGCATGGACAAAGAAGGACAAGAGCAGCGCAACATTACGCCGTGCGGTGCGGAGCTGTGGAACTTCAAACACGACCTGCTCCCACGAATGGCTTTATTCTACGCCGCATTCGCTAGCCTGGGGGCCAGTGCAGGTCTCGGCCCCCTAGCAGATGCACATGCAGATGGAACACCGACTGCCCCGCCTTGGGCCCGACGTTTAGAACCGTACGATAGCCGTCTTCGACGCCCCGCTCGCGCCCGATCTTCGCCGCCGTCAGATGGCACAATCCCACGATCTCCGCCTCTTCCGGAGTAGCTTCTTTCAACCCGCGAATGTGCTTCTTGGGGACGACCAGAACGTGTGTAGGTGCCTTGGGATCAATGTCCTCAAAGGCGTAGGTGTGCTGGTCTTCGTAAACCTTCTTTGAAGGAATCTGGCCGGAAATGATCTTGCAAAACAGGCAGTCAGTCATGCAATCATGCTAGCGCAAAGCAGTAGGGGATTGAATCCTTTGAATCGATTCCTTTGAACCTTGCAAGCAACCGAAAGCACCAAACTAGTCGAGGCGCACTAAAAAAACCTTTCCTTCGCTGGTGGCGGTGTCTCTTAACACTTCTTCCGCTCTGGCGCGCAAATCGTCCTTCACCCGCACGCGCACCCACCAATCCCCAATAGGGCTATTAAAAGTCAAGACTTTCGCCGAATGATACCGTCGCATGAGATGTCCGGCGAGGTCGCGCGCGGCTTGCTCGTGATCGAAGGCGCCAATCTGAACTGCCCAGCGCCCCCCGTTACCGATGGGTGCCGGCGTCTTCAGAACCTCAAGTCGGACCTGAGTTGTACCTTTTTGTAGCATGCTGATCTTTTCGGCCGCGGCTTTTGACAGATCAATAACTCTCCCCTCCACAAAAGGGCCCCGATCCGTGATCCGCACAATTACCGCGGCCTTCGTGTCCAGATTCACCACCCGCACGATCGAGCCCAGCGGCAACGTGCGATGGGCCGCGGTCATGGCGTGCATGTCATAAATCTCGCCATTCGAGCCGCGCCGATTGTGGTAGGGCGGCCCATACCAGCTTGCAATGCCGGTTTCAACCAGCATCGGTTTCGTGTCGTCTGGAATCTGCAGTTCCGGAGGAGTCGCCTCGGGCGCTGTTCCAGCCGAGGCTTCAGCCGGCGTTTCCCCTGCCGGAGCCCTCCCTGCAGCTGGAGGTGCGGTCGGCACGGCAACTTTGGTTGGTTTGTGCGAGCAAGCTGCGAGAAGGGCAAGGAGCGCAAGCGGTAGCGCAATCTTCAGTATCGGTGGCGAGACCATCGTTTTATGCAGCATGCAGCACGCAGCAATCAGCATTCAGTCAGAAGAGGTTTGATGCTCACTTGGTGGAAGACGAGTGCTGCTCCATATAGTTAGCAAGCTCTTGCAGTTTTTGTGCTGCCGACCGCAAGGCCTTGGTCGAATGCTGGCGAACCGTGGGTACGACCTCGTCATTGAGGTAGTGAATAAATTCCTGCGCTTCCTTTTCGAGGCGCTCTGTCGTTTCAGCCACGGCCCGGCTGAACTTCGCCGACGCTTCTTCGGTTTTTTTGCTGGAATCTGCCATGTCTCAATCCTGCCACAGTTTCGACGATGCCACATGGCAACCGCCACCGCAAGAGGCGAGGAGGGGTCCTGCGGAAGGCCTGGTGCCGGTATCGAATTGAGTCATTGAGCGACCGGGTTATTGCCTGAATTTCTGGAAACGCTCCGATTCGGCAGGAACCGGGCAAAAAAATCGGGGTTAGTAATAGCGGCTCGCGCCGCCACTTCCAACCCCGTCTCCCAGGTTCTGTGGTAGGTGATGCGAGTATGGACCTGGAGGGTCGGGGTAACAAGATTACCGAGGACAATGACCTTTAGTAACTTCGCCAAAGTTTCGCTTTTGGGGGAATGCCGGATGGATTCCTGCGCGTACCCCCCGCCTGGTTCGCGGAAATGGGAGAAACCTAGGTGCACCTACGGCTGCGCCACCGCTGTCCCTTGCAGCCCCGGGTTCTTCTTCAGACGGTCGGGAAATTGCCTCTCGTAGGAGATCAGAGGGAAACAGATCCTACGGTTCATTCCGAACTGCTGCATCTCCGCCCAGGCTTGCTGGGCCGTCCAGTTTTCGACAGCCATTCGGTACGCCGCGATCATCATTCCCGTGCGATCATCGCCGTAGCGGCAGTGAACGAAGACCTTCTTGTTCGGATTCTCCCGCAAGACTGCCAGGAATTGCGCGATCTTGTGGTCCTTGGGGAACATGCAATGCCAAGGGATGGAAATGTACTGCATGCCCGCTTGATTGACGGCCTTCTTCTCCGCGCCTTTGCCGGACAGACGCGCGTCCACCACAATATCGATGCCCATCTTAGCCAGCCCCTGGAACCCCTCGCGGCTCGGCTGCGCCCCGCGATAAAGAAATGGCGTGACCTCTCCAAAGTTGGAAACACCGGTCAGGTGCAACTTCTTCGCCGGACCGCGCTTGACCTCGGAGGGCTTGTTCGGTTGAGTTTGTGAAAGACCACTCGCGCACAGGATGCCGCTTATCGCGACCGTGCTCGCGGCTCGGCATACGGTTCGGAAGAACGACGCCATAGCGGTGTTGCTATCTTAGACTGCGCCGAGAATTTTGTTTTTGAAAAACTTAGGGCACGAAAAAGGCGCCCACCGTTAGCGGACGCCCTTTAGCGAATGGGGCAGGTTTTCCCCGAAACTTACTTGGCCGTGACCAGTGAATGCGTGATCGCGTGCACCGACAGTGCGATGCGGTTCTGCACGCCTACCTTGCGCATCAGCTTGGCGACGTGCGCCTTCACCGTGCGTTCCTCAATCCCCAGTGCGGCGCCGATTTCTTTGTTGGAGCGGCCGGCGACGAGCATTTCCAAAACCTCTTTTTCGCGGTCTGTGAAGGTCACCCGGCCTGCCGGAAAGATTCGTCCGGGAGAGGAACTGACGCGCTCGATAAACATCGAAAGCACGCGGCGGGGAGCCCATACCGAACCCTGGTGGACGATGCGAATCGCCTGCACGAACTCGGCGGCGTCAGCAGCCTCGTCAACGTAGCCTTTGGATCCGGAAGCGATCGCCTTCAAAATGGTTTCCTCATCCATCCCGGCGCCGGTCACGATGATCTTCAGGTCAGGACGCGCAGCCTTCAGGCTGGCCATTACGTCGAACAGATTCTGGCCGCTGCGGTTTCCAAGCAGAACCAGATCGATGTCCTGCATGACAGAAATGTCGGGCAGCGCGGCGGAGACCAACTCGAAGTCGGGTTCAGAATCAAATAGCGCGCGGAAACCAACGAAACGCAGGGGATCACTTTCCACTACTGCGATGCGGATCAAGGGTTTTTTTGCAGGTGCAGTCTTCACGCCCGTTCCAGATTTCATAGAGATTCCTGCTCTTCTTGCAAGATGTGCTTAGGATATCTGTATTGCCATTCTATGCAAGGTCCCGTAACGTTCTGTAAATTACGGGAGTAACATGGGTTGCATCTAATCTGGATGGGGGCAAACGCGCGCTGATGACGACACGAAGAGTGGTTTCGCTAACGATGGCATTGGCTCTGGTGGTGGTGCTGGCAGCGGCCCAGGCGGCCTATCAGCCCAAGTTCAAGGGCGACCCTGCGCGGTCTGATTCAGAAGCGGCCGCGCTCGGTTACGTGCGCACCTTCCTACGCGCCCAGAAAATTTATAAAAAGAAGAACGGACACTACGCCGCGACCCTCATGGAGTTGACCAAAACCGGCTCCTTCACCCGCCGCATGGCCTCGACCGACCGCGGCGACTATACCGTTAAGTTCCGCGCGCACAAGGACAAGGACACCTTCGAGATCACCATGAGCCCCAAGCAGGAAGATGCCACCCATCGCTCGTTCTTCTCCGATGAACAGGGGAAAATCCGCGCCGAGGAGCAAGGGGAGGCCAGCGAAAACTCGCCGGTGTTGAAAGCAGACACGGAGTCGGGCGGGTAGGGAACGCTATGCTCAGTCCCGAGGTACCCTAAACTTGCACGTCAATTGCCGGTCGACCGGGCCGCTGGGCGAGCTTACTCTCTGGTCCTTACAACAGTGGGCCCAATTCGCAACCGCCGGCACGGGCGTGATCTCATAGCGTTTCCCGCGCCCTACACTCGACAAGGCCGGAAAATGCTGCCCAACAGAGAAGTACCTGCGAATCCCTAGAGCACCGCGAGAGTTCCACGATTGTCGTCAGACCAGGCATTTTCATTCATCGCGTTTCGAGCGACTGGAAGCCCCCGTCTTTTTCTTACCGGAGCGGCGATTTTTTTCCAGGCGCAGCTTCCACGCCGTGCGCAACGCGCCCTCCAGCACGTCCTTGTTTGCCGCAGCCAAGCGAATGTGGGTGGCCCCATTCTTCCCCCAGCCCCCCGCGACTGGAATGAAAACTTCCGGTAGCTCCTCAACAAATGTTGCCTGTTGATCAGGTGTCAGCATGAGATTTCCATAGCCTTTTTCGGCTGCGGCCAGAGTGGCGAAGATTCGTCCACCAACGCGAAAGTCTGGCTGCCCCATATGAGAACTCTCTTCGACACCATCGAGGCTCAGAGCGATACGTCGAAAATCCTTTACCGTCACAGGTGGGACACTCCAGCGTACAGGGCCCGATGCTACATCACCGCGCAATCGGAAGCGGTTTTGTCATTCTTCCGTCCCGCGGGCAGGCTCCTTCGTCATTTGGCGCTGATACTCTGCGGCATCGAACCAACCCTCCGACGATGCGATCAGCCCGTCCTCTCCGATCCGCCATCTCTCAAAACCACTGATGTGAATCTTGCGACCGGTACCTCCTGGTCCAGTGTGGGTGCCGGTCAGCGTCCAATTGTATTTGGCACCGCCCACCTCAATTCGTAAATCGTCCATTGCGACCGTTAGGTCGGGAAATGTGGTCATGAAGGAATCCGCGACCGCCATAATCTCGGATCGGCCTATCGCTGGCGTTCCGCTATTGATCGTCAGAGAGCCGTTTACGGAGAAGAACGCAGCCACGCTTTCGGGATTCCCGCTACTCCAAGCGGCGGTGTAGCGTTGCGCAAAATCTGCTAACAAGTCGGAGTTGATCTGCATGGGGCGTCATCGTACCAGGGTGAATGGCGCAGCGCTATCGAGACTATCAATTACTTCAAATAGCGATAGAAGCACTCATCGGTTGCCTGCTGCGCTCCTTTTGCGTGCGCACCGGGTGCAGGACACTTACGACGACTTAACGGGGTGGCCTCCTCATCCCACTGAAATACCTCTCCCAACGGCACGTCAAAGACCTGAGCGATCCGGAAGGCAGCCTCTAATGACGGCGAGTACTTTCCTTTGTTGTTGTAAGCGGAGGAGCTCGGCGACATTAGACCAGTGCCCAGCAAAAAGAGGTAAGGTACGCGCCCGTTCGACTCGGACCTAACCGCAAGCCGGATCCCGGATGATGCCCGGTTCGATCCGGCGAATTTTGAGGGGATAAGCGATCTAGGTTTTGTGAGTGAGAATTCGCAAGCACAGTGCTGCAGCCGACAATGTCAAAAGCATGGCGGCAGGTCCGATACCTTTAAGATCCCCTACTCGAATGTGCGATACACTCGCACCCACGAAGTAGATCACGAGTCCGAGACCGGCGGCTACTCCTAGCCTCGACCACCATATTCCAACAATCAATCCCACCGCGCCGGCAAACTCACATCCTGCCAAGGCCGGGAAATATTTCATCGGCACGCCCACGGTCTCGTGAATTACCTTGACGATATGCGGATCGCTGCGGACTTTACCCACAGCGGAGAACACCACCATGGCCACTAGCGTTATTGTGACCGCGAGATATGCAATTGCCATAGTTCAGCTCCACCGTCGTCGGAATAAATATACGGCATGATTTTTGGTTACCTACCTCGTCTCAAATTGCACTGGGCACAATGCTCGGGTATCAGGGAAGCGCCTTGACGGGTACACAGCGCCGGGCATAATGTCTGTGGCGTCAGAAATTTGTTCCTCTATGTGTTGCCGTACGCGGTAGCACCTTCCTACTCACGTATCCGCTCGGAGCCGCCAGCCTGTCCGGGAGGGAGCTGCCATGCCGTATCCCGATTTATTTTCCCAAATGAGAGCTATTTGGGGTCGTCTACGCGAGAGGACCAGGGCACGGATTGCGACCCAGACGCACACTCAAGAACGACTGGCGGGCAGCAAGCAGCGCAGGCTGGCCGAGCGCTATCGCGTGCTTGTCGAGAATGCGCCGGTTGGTATTCATGAGATTGACCGGCTCCGGACATTGAGCGCAATGAATCGCGCGGGCTTGAAAATGCTGGGACGCAAGGAAAGCCTGTTCGGAACCCCGTTTCTCGAAGTGGTGTCGAGCGCCGACCGCCCACGGATCAGCCGATTACTGGATCTCGCTTTTGCAGGCGAATTTTGCGAATTTGAGTTCGCGACTCCAGGCCATCGTACTTTCCTTTCGTGCTTTATGCCTCTCAAAGATATGGATGGCGGTGTTCACAAAGTCCTCGGCATGTTCCAGGACATTACGCATCGCAAGAACGCAGAGGAGAGACTTAAGCAGACGCAAAAGATGGAAGCCTTAGGAAAATTGGCAGGTGGCATCGCCCATGATTTTAATAACACGTTAAGCGTGATCGTCGGTTATGCAAGCCTGCTGCAACGGGGACCGAGTCCGGAGGAAGTGCAGGAGCACGCCACGGAAGTCCTTCGGGCTGCGCAACAAGCCAGCTCCCTGATCCGACAATTGCTGGCTTTTAGCCGGGAGCAGACCGCGGAATCAGAGACCGTGGACCTGAACATGGTCATTCAAGGCGTGACCAAGATGCTTAGGCGCCTGATGCGTGAGGACATCGAACTGGACATTCGGCTGGCGAGCGATTTACCGCTGATTACTGCCGATGCCGCTCAGACCGAACAAGTCATTGTGAATCTTGCCATCAACGCCCGTGATGCAATGCCGGAAGGAGGCCGATTAGCGATTGCGACCTCCCGGTCGGACCTGGACAGTACACATGCTCGTCCTCTTGGTCTCGCCGCTGGACCACATGCTTTACTGACGGTCACGGACAACGGTCAAGGCATGAGCGCCGAAACTCGGGCGCACATATTTGAGCCCTTTTTCAGCACCAAGGAGCCCGGTCGCGGTACAGGACTGGGCCTGGCAACGGTACATGCGATTGTGGCGCAGAGCCGTGGGCATATCTCGGTTGACAGTCGGGTCGGAGCAGGAACCACATTCACGATTCATTTCCCGGCGAGTACTGCGAATAGCGCAACTATGAAATCTCTTCCCGTGCTTCGGCCAACCGTGCCGGCAGTAGAGACCATTCTCTTGGTAGAAGATGAGCATGGCCTGCGGAAACTCATGAAGGAACTCCTAACAGCCGAAGGTTACACAGTGATGGAGGGCGCTGATGGGCCCTCCGCCGTCGAGATTTCGAGAATCTATCGCGGCGCAATACACCTCCTGCTGACCGATATGATCATGCCGAAGATGCACGGCCGTAGTTTGACCATGCAGCTCAGACAGCAGCGCCCTGGACTCAAGGTCCTCTATATCACGGGCCACGGCGATCCAGGCATATTGAAAGGCGTAAGAGTGCTGGAAAAGCCCTTTCTGCCAGAGACGCTATTGCGCGAAGTTCGTCACGCGCTCGGCACTCCTGACATCTCCATAAGTGCGCGGACGGGGTGATCTTTGCCCCGGCATAGCGGTGACCGGTCGACATGAATGAATGCGAGATTAAGAAGATGGCCTCCCCGGTTCGGAAATCTCTTTGTTTGCACGCTGGGCAGCTTCGGACGGAGCGCTTGTTGTTGTAAAAAGTCGCTGGTCTGCTGTGCACTCACTAACAAAGTCCTAGTTTTTCTCCGTAGGAGGGTACGATTCGCTAGCGATTGTAGCTCGGAAAAAGCCGCTGTACGGTCATCACTGCTAGGGACAGCGGCTCTTAACCTTGTGCCAGCTATTGCTTGGTTCCGGCCGCACCCTGCGGACAACTATCTGCCACATGCTGGATGTCACTCACCTTGAAATGGCGTTCGGCTACTCCGTGGTGTTCGCCCGCCTCGCTTTTCTCGCTCTTTTCGGCAGCTTCGTTTTCTCCGATTGCTGATCCAGATTTCACCCAGGTGCCGGTGAGCTTTACTTCATGGCCTACGTGGCTCTTGAGTTGGTCATTGCCGCCAACTTCATATGCGTGACCTTTCGCGCTCTTTAGCACGTACGCGCCTTCGGAGTTGGGACCCGAAAGGCATCCTTTTACCGTTGTTTCCTTGTTGCTACTCGATGCCTCTTGGGCGCCGGCACTGCTAGTCGCAAGAAGCAAGAAACCTGCTATCACCAGAGTGGTTGTTCGTAACGTTTTCATTACCAGTTCCTCCAAATGGAACCAACCTTTTGGGTTGACGTAAATTCTGATGCACTGCAGAACCGTCGGTTGTCCACCGGTAGTCGGAGCAGGAGTGTTCACTTTCAACGCATGACATAGGCGTATATATCCGGCGGGGCGCGGCACGCGTAAGAGAATTGGCCGGCATATATCAATCCTATCGAGGCGCCGTGCTACGAATAACCTAGCTCGCCCCCGCTGCTTGCGGTTTTGCAAGAAACGGA
>Ga0207676_10001653_pt1 | contig 16422 bp, 13 predicted proteins | sample KBSSwiS72_FD_184307 | JGI IMG/M metagenome (GOLD analysis project Ga0207676, IMG submission 184307) | Switchgrass rhizosphere microbial communities from Kellogg Biological Station, Michigan, USA - KBS Switchgrass S7-2 (SPAdes) (version 2) | ecosystem: Host-associated > Plants > Roots >...
GGCGCCGCCGGCCGGCCGTCCGGTCGGGCGGCGGCGGCCGGTGCGTCCCGCCTCGCGCCCGCGCGGCGATCCGGCCGGGCGTCCGGTGGGGCGGCGGCCGGTGCGTCCCGCCTCGCGCCCGCGCGGCGATCCGGCCGGGCGTCCGGTGGGGTGGCGGGTTGGTGGAGGTCCGGGTCGATCGGCGGCGCCGCGTCCTCGATCCGCTTCGACGTCACCGCGGCCTCGTCACGGCCGTGCGGGTCGGACAGCTCAACTCGATCCCCTCGTACGTTCCGTGCCCGGGGACCGCCGCGCCGGCGGCGCCCCCGAGCTCATCCGGCCGAAGTCAGGGACCGTTGGCCGCCCCGGAGGCGTCCGGGACGGCGGTTCGGGGCGAGCCCCACCGCCGCACTCACGCCGACCCACGATACCGGGGGCCACGATCCCCCGTCCCGCCGGTTCCGCGCGCGATCGATACCAGTCGTTCGACCATCCACCCAACCATCCGTGCGCCGACCGGCCGCAACCGTCCACAGAGGAATGTCAACGACACCACATTCCGGCTGACTCCGCTCGGCTAGCACCCACTAGCGCCGCGCAGTCATGAATCGATCTCGCTTGTCGATTCGACAGCTAGGGATGCGTTCGAAGGCGTACTGTCGCTGGCGATTGAGGGCTGAACCGGTACGTCCCGTCAGCGTCGGCGGGCGACGGTGCGTATTCGGGACGAGTTCGGAAATGGGCCAGCGATGCCGCGACTCCGTCGACCGTCGGTCGTCGCCCGAGCGCTGGCTCAGCATGCCGCGATCAGCCTCGCCGCGCTCGTGGCGGTGGGAGCGCTGGCCGCGATCATCTGCGTCCAGGTCGTCCAGGACCAGGCGCTGCGCCGGGCGGAGCAGTACGGAGCGTCCATAGCGCGCTCCGTCATCGCACCGAGGGTGACCCGAGGTGTCGAGCAGGGCGACACCGACGCGCTGGTCGCGTTGAACACGCAGGTGCGCCACCGGATGGCCGATGACACGACGATCCAGCGGATCAAGGTCTGGTCGGCCAACGGCCGGATCCTCTACTGCGACGACCCGATCCAGATGGGATTGCAGTTCCCGCTGGACGAGGACGACCTCGACGCCCTCACCACGGGCGGCGTCGACTCCGACATCTCCGACCTCGACAAGTCCGAGAACGTCTATGACCGCGGCTTCGGCGAGAGCCTCGAGGTCTACGCCGGTGTCCGCGACAGCAGCGGGGACCCGATCCTGGTCGAGACCTACTTCGTCGCGAACCGCCTGCACGCCGACGAGGCCGCGCTGATCCGGCGGGTCGTGCCGGTGGTGCTCGTGGCGGTCGTCGCGCTCGGGCTGCTGCTGGTGCCGTTGGCGTTCACGCTCGCCCGCCGGGTCTCCCGGTACGAACGGGAACGGCAGAGCATGATCCGGATCGCCGTCGAGGCGTCGTCGGCCGAGCGGCGCCGGGTCGCCGGCGAGCTGCACGACGGGGTGATCCAGGATCTGGCCGGCGTCGGGTATGCCCTGTCGTCGATCGACTCGCAGCTCGTCACCTTCGGCAGGTCGAACGGCGAACGGACGGCCGGCGACCCCGAGCCCGCGCCGCCGATCGATCGCATGCTGACCACGTTGCACACCGCGCAACGGCTCGTGCACGACGACCTGCTCGCGCTGCGTGAGCTGACCGGCCTGCAGTACGCGGCCGACAGCCCGGCGGTCGACCCCGAGGCCGCGCTGCGCGTCGTCGCCGACCACGTCGCGGCCGAGGGCACCCCGGTCGAGCTGGTCGTCGGCCCGCTTCCCGAGCTACCACCCGCCCACCGCGCCGCCCTGATCCGGATCGGACGGGAGGCGATGCGCAACGCCGCCAAGCACGCGCCCGGGTCGCACGTCGTGCTCACCCTCGTCGTGTCCGGCGGCACCGTCGTGCTGACGGTCGTCGACGACGGACCGGGCTTCGATCCGCACAACGCGGTCGGGCCGGTGGAGGGCCACATCGGCCTTGCGCTGCTGGCGGACGCCGCCGAGGGCGCCGGGGGTCGGCTGGATGTGCGCTCCCGGTCCGGTCACGGCACCACGATCAAGGCGACCATCCCACTGCCCAGCTCCTGACGTGTATGCAAGGGGGCCGCGAGGGGTTGCCAGCGATGTCGATCAGCCCTAGATTGCATGCAATCCGAGGGCTGGGGTGGTGCCGTGACGGCTGCAGCTGACCGTGCGTACGGCGCGCTCCGGGACGGGATCCTCGACGGTCGCTACGGGTTCGGCGACAAGCTCGGGGAGATCGAGGTCGCCGAGGAGCTCGGGCTGTCGCGCACGCCGGTGCGGGAGGCCCTCCGCCGGCTGGGGTCAGAGGGACTCATCGAGGTGCTGCCCAACCGCGGCGCCCGGGTCAGGACCTGGACGGCCCAGGATCTCGAGGAGACCTACGAGCTGAGGGCCGTGCTGGAAGGCCTGGCCGCCCGCCGCGCCGCGACCCGGATCGAGCCGCCGGCGCTGGACGAGATGGACCGGCTCGCGACCACGATGGTCACCGTCGACCCGAGCCTCGGCCACCGCCCGGCCGGCGAGTTCGGCGAGCTGGCCGCGCTCAACGCCCGATTCCACGAGCTGATCGTCACCGCCGCCGGCAGCGCACAGCTGGCCAGCACGCTGCAGGGACTGGTCCAGCTGCCGCTCGTCATGCGCACCTACCGGCGCTACACGCCGGCCGCCCTCGCCCGCAGCCACTCCCACCACCGGGAGATCGTCGACGCCCTGCGTGCCGGGGACGGCGGGTGGGCCGAGAGCGTCATGCGCTCGCACGTCCTCGCCGCCCGGGCCGTCCTGCTCGACAGCCACCGGGAGGACGCCGCGCCACTGGAGGAGGTGTCGTGACCCGCGACGTGTCGGCGCTGTCCCACGCCGTGCCCTCGGAGGGGCCGCTGGCGGGGATCCGCGTGATCGAGACCGGCCAGCTGCTCGCCGGGCCGTTCTGCGGCCAGTTGCTCGGCGATCTCGGGGCCGAGGTCATCAAGATCGAGCCGCCGACCGGTGACCCGATGCGGCTGTGGGGCCGGGAGAAGCCGCACGGGCAGTCGCTGTGGTGGCCGGTTGTCGCCCGCAACAAGAAGTCCGTCGTCCTCGACCTCCGCACGGCTGAGGGCCAGGAGGCGGTCCGCCGGCTGGCCGCGGTCAGCGACGTGCTGATCGAGAACTTCCGCCCGGGCACGCTGGAACGCTGGAGCCTCGGCTACGACGTGCTGGCCGGGATCAACCCGCGGATCGTGCTCACCCGCGTCACCGGCTTCGGCCAGACCGGCCCGTACGCGCCCCGGGCCGGGTTCGGCTCGGTCGGCGAGGCGATGGGCGGGCTGCGGTACGTGCTGGGCGAGCCGGACCGGCCACCGGCCCGCGCGGGCATCTCGATCGGCGACTCCCTCGCCGCCTCGTACGCCTGCATCGGCACGCTGGCGGCGCTGCAGGAGCGGGAGCGGTCCGGGCGCGGCCAGGTGGTCGACTCGGCCATCTACGAGGCCGTGCTGGCGATGATGGAGAGCCTGGTCACCGAGTGGCAGGTCGCCGGCTACCAGCGGGAGCGGACCGGCGCGATCCTGCCGAACATCGCACCGTCCAATGTGTACCCGACCCTCGACGGCGGCTCGGTGCTCATCGCCGCCAACCAGGACTCGGTGTTCCGCCGGCTGACCGCGGTGATGGGCGAGCCGGAGCTGGCCGACGACCCCCGGTACGCGACGCACGGCGCCCGCGGTGCCAACATGACCGAGCTGGACGAGCGGATCGGTCGCTGGTCGGCCCGGTTCGACGCCGACACGCTGCTGTCCACACTGGACGCCGCGGGCGTTCCGGCCGGCCGCATCTACCGACCGCGGGACATGCTCGCCGACCCGCACATGATCGAGCGGGAGTCGCTGGTCACCGTGCCCGACCCGACCTTCGGCGAGCTGGCCATGCAGAACGTCGCGCCCCGGCTGTCCCGGACCCCGGGCTCGATCCGGTGGACCGGCCCGGCGCTCGGCGAGCACACCCACGAGGTCCTGCACGACCTGCTCGGCTACTCCGACGCCGAGATCACCGACCTGGCCGGCGCGAGCGGCGCCTGACCCCTCAGCCAAGACGCGGGAGAGCGACATGACCTACCGGCTCGGAGTCGACGTCGGCGGCACCTTCACCGACCTCCTCCTGGTGGACGAAGACACCGGCGACACCCATCGGGCCAAGACGCCCTCGACACCGGCCGACCAGTCCGTCGGCGTGCTGGTCGGCATCGACAAGGTGTGCGCCCTGGCCGGGATCGAGCCGGCTCAGATCGACCACGTCATGCACGGCACCACGATCGCGACCAACGCCGTGCTGGAGGGCAAGGGCGCCAGGGTCGGGCTGATCGTCACCCGCGGCTACCGGCAGGTGCTGCAGGTGGCCCGGTCGTTCGTGCCCGGTGGGCTGGCGGCGTGGATCGTCTGGCCCAAGCCGGAACCGCTGGCCGACCTGGAGAACACCGTCGAGGCGGTCGAGCGGGTCGGCGCCAGGGGCGAGGTGATCGAGGAGCTCGACGAGGCAGACCTGCTGCCGAAGCTGGCCCACCTGCGGGACCTCGGCGTGGACGCGGTCACCGTCGCGCTGATCAACTCCTTCGCCAACCCGGCGCACGAGCGGCGGATCGCCGAGCTGGTCGCCCGGGAGATCCCCGGCGTGCCGATCTCGCTGAGCAGCGTGATCCTGCCGGAGATCAGGGAGTATGAGCGGACGCTGACCACGGTGGCGAACTCGTACGTCCGGCCGACCGTGAGCCGCTACCTGGCGAGCCTGGAGAAGGCCCTGCAGCGCAAGCAGATCAGCGGCACCCTGCACGTGCTGCGTTCGGACGGCGGGCTGGCCGCGGTGGCCGCCGCGACCGAGGCCCCGGTCCAGCTGCTCATGTCCGGCCCGGCCGGCGGGGTGACCGGCGCGCTGTGGGTGGCGCGGCAGAGCGGCTTCGAGAACCTGCTCACCTTCGACATGGGCGGCACCAGCACCGACGTCGCGCTCGTGCAGCACGGCCGGCCGCGGATCGGCCGCGAGACGACGGTGGGCTCGCTCAACGTCCGGGCGTCCTCTGTGGACGTTCGCACGGTCGGCGCCGGTGGCGGGTCGATCGCGCACGTGCCGGAGCTGACCAAGGCGCTTCGGGTCGGACCGCAGTCCGCCGGGGCCGAGCCGGGACCCGCCGCCTACGGCAAGGGCGGCGAGGCGCCGACCGTGACCGACGCCAACGTGGTCCTCGGCTACCTCCCACCCAGCCTGGTCGGCGGCGAGATGACGCTGGACGTGGACGCGGCCAGGGCGTCGGTGCAGACGATCGCCGACGCGATGGGGCTCGCGGACGCCGAGACCGCGGCGGCCGGCATCGTCGACATCGTCAACGAGAACATGTTCGGCGCGCTGCGGCTGGTCTCGGTCCAGCAGGGCTACGACCCGCGTGACTTCGCGCTCGTCGCGTTCGGCGGGGCCGGCCCGCTGCACGCCAACGCGCTGGCCCGGTTGCTCGGGTCCTGGCCGGTGATCGTGCCGCCGAGCCCCGGCGTGCTCTGCGCGTACGGGGACGCCACCACCAGCCTGCGCGACGAGGGCGCCCGCACGTTCATCCGGCGGTTCTCGGAGACCTCCGACGCCGAGGTCAGGACCGAGCTGGCGGACCTCGCCGGCGAGGTGCAGGCACGGCTCGAGGCCGACGGCGTGCCGCGGGACGAGCAGACCGTCGCGTACCAGGTCGACGTCCGCTACCACGGGCAGGGCTTCGAGGTGCCGGTCGACGTCAGCCTCGACCAGTTCGACGGCGACGGGCTGGCCGTCGCCGGGCGCGCCTTCAACGCCGAGCACGACAGGCTGTTCACCTTCGCCCTCGACGCCGAGCACGAGCTGGTCAACCTGCGCGCGGCGGTCACCGGGCGGCCGCCGCAGATCTCCGCGCCGCCGGTGGCGGAGGGCGGCACGGACCCGTCGGCCGCGCACCGCGGCGACACCAAGGTCTACGTCGACGGCGCCTGGACCGAGGCCCAGCTCTACGACCGGACCGCGCTGGCCGCCGGCAACGTCGTGGCCGGTCCCGCCGTGATCACCGAGATGGACTCGACCACGCTGGTGCTGCCCGGCTACGCGGGCACCGTGGACTCCGTCGGCTCGATCCTCATCCGTCCCGCCAGCGCAGGAGCGTAACCATGGCCACCCTCGTCGAGACCGCGACCACCCCACTCGGCCGGGTCGACGTCGACCCGGTCACCGTCGACATCATCGAGAACGCCCTCCGCAACGCCCGGTACGAGATGGACGCCGTGCTGTTCCGCACCGCGATGAGCCCGGGCATCCGCGAGCAGCACGACGAGTTCCCGCTCATCGGCGACCCGTCCGGGAAGATGGTCGTCGGCCAGTTCGGACTGTCCATCCCGGACTTCCTCGCCGGCTTCGACGGCACCGTCGAGGAGGGCGACATCCTGATGACCTCCGACCCGTACGCGTGCGGGGCGGCGATCAGCCACGCCAACGACTGGCTGGTCGTCATGCCGGTCTTCCACCAGGGCCGGATCGTCGGGTGGGCCGCGATGTTCGGGCACATGACCGACGTCGGCGGCAAGGTGCCGGGCTCGCTGCCGACCGACGCCACCTCGATCTTCGAGGAGGGCGTGCTGGTGCCGCCGTTCAAGCTCTACAAGGCCGGCGAGCTCAACACCGAGATGCTGGGGCTCATCCTCAACCAGGTGCGGATGAAGGACTGGAACCGCAGCGACCTCAACGCGATCGTCGCCGCCTGCCGCACCGCGGCCCGGCGGGTCACCGAGCTGTGCGACCGGTTCGGCCCGGAGACGTATATGTCCACTTTGGACGCACTGCTGCAGCGCAACTACGACGCGATGAAGCAGCTGATCGCCACGACGATCCCGGCCGAGGAGACCCTCACCTTCACCGACTACGTCTGCGACGACGGCATGGGGTTCGGGCCGTACAAGATCCACTGCTCGATGTACCGGGAGGGCGACGGGGTCGTGCTCGACTTCGCCGGCACCGACCCGCAGTCGCCGGGCTCGATCAACTACTACCTCAACGAGAACCTCTACAAGATGTTCTTCGGGATCTACATGATCATGGTCTTCGACCCGCAGATCCTCTGGAACGACGGCTTCTACCCGCTCGTGGACGTCCGCATCCCGGAAGGCACGCTGCTCAAGCCGACCTACCCGGCGGCGCTGTCCTGCCGCACGCACGGGCTCGGCCGGATCTTCGACATCCTCGGCGGCCTGCTCGGCCAGCGGCAGCCGGAGTTCCTCTGCGCGGCCGGGTTCTCCTCGTCCCCGCACCTGATGTACAGCGGCTACCGCGCGGACGGCGAGTGGTTCCAGCTCTACCAGATCGGGTTCGGCGGCATCCCGGGCCGGCCGTTCGGCGACGGACCGGACGGGCACTCGCTGTGGCCGTCGTTCTCCAACGTCCCCAACGAGTTCCTGGAGTCATACTTCCCGCTGCGCATCGAGTCGTACGAGACCGTGCCGGACTCCGGCGGTCCCGGCTTCTTCCGCGGCGGCAACGGCATCGACGTCGTCTACCGGTTCCTGGAGCCCGGTGTCATCTCCATCCACGACGACCGCTGGTTCACCTATCCCTGGGGCGTGAACGGCGGCGAGCCGGGGATGCGCTCGCGCAAGTGGCTCGAGCGCGGCGACGGCGGTCGGGAGATGCTTCCGAGCAAGTGCGACAACGTCCGGGTGGCGGCCGGGGACGTGCTGCACTACGTGACCTGGGGCGGCGGTGGCTGGGGTGACCCCTACACGCGCGATCCCGAGCTGGTCGCGCTGGAGGTCCGGCGCGGGCTGGTCAGCGCCGACGGCGCCGCCCGGTACGGCGTGGTGCTGGCCGCCGACGGGTCGGTCGACCGGGACGGGACCGAGAGCCTGCGGCGCGAGCTGTCCGGGCGGCGCGGCGAGACGCAGATCTTCGTCCGCGGGCCGGACATCGACGAGCTGCGCGAGCGGTGCCTGGACGAGACCGGGTTGCCGGCCCCGCGGCCGCCGGTGTTCCGTACCGCCGGGGCACCGGTATGAGCGAGCCGGAGCGCCCGCAGGGCGAGCGGGGAGCGACGAGGGCTGAGCCGGCCGAGGGACGAGGCCGGGTCCGGCCGAGGAGCGGGAGATGACCGGCGACCTGACGGCCGAGTACGCCGCGCACGGGTTCAGCGGCGAGCTCGGGTTCGGCTCCGCGCCGGCGGTCGTCGCGGTCGACATCGCGATGGCCTACCTGGACGAGTCCTCGCCGCTGTACGCCGGCGTGGAGGATGCGGTCGCCTCGGCCGCGCGGGTGATCGCGGCGGCCAGGGAGGCGGGCGTGCCGGTGCTGCACACCCGGGTGCGATACCAGCCCGGCGGTGCCGACGGCGGCGTGTTCCGGCGCAAGGTGCCCTCGCTGTGGGTCTTCGACGAGGGATGCGCGCTCGGGGAGCCGGCGCCGTCGGTCGCGCCGGCGCCGGGGGAGATCGTCGTCGTGAAGCAGTACGCGTCCGGCTTCTTCGGCACGTCGCTGGCGTCGTCGCTGCGGTCGATGGGCGTCGACACGGTGGTCGTGGTCGGGCTGACCACCAGCGGCTGCGTGCGGGCGACCACGCTCGATGCGATGCAGCACGGCTTCGTGCCGATCGTGGTCCGCGACGCCGTCGGCGACCGGGATCCGCGCCCGCACGAGGCCAACCTCCTCGACCTGCAGGCCAAGTACGCCGACGTCGTCACCGAGGCGCAAGCACTCGCCGGCCTGACCCGGTAGCGCCGGCCGGGTGGCCCGCACGACCGTCTCGCGACGACGGCCGACCGCCGCCGGACCGCCTTGCTCGACCCGGGAACGGGGTCGCTCTTGAGATCCGCGACACCAAGTCGCCGGTTCTGCGTCTCCAGTGGGGCGGCATCCCATCCGTTGGCAAAGCCTGCCGCCCCACCGACCGAGTCGGAAGGGGATCTTCATGAAGGTGCGTTGGGGCCCTGCCGTGGCCGCGACCGCGGTCCTGACCCTCGCGAGCGTGCTGTCGGCGCCGACCGCGTCCGCATCCGCGCAGGCTGTACCGGTCCCGGCCGAGCAGGCGATCTGCGCGGACGTGTTCGACGGCGTCTACTCCGTTCCGAGCTCGGAGCCGCTGGCCCGGTGCCAGTGGGACATGGCGCTGATCAACGCGGACGCGGCGACCCGGGCCAGGGCCACCGGAGCCGGGGTGCGGGTGGGCGTGATCGACAGTGGCGTCGACATCAACCACCCGGACATCGCACCCAACCTCGACCTCGCGACCTCCTGCTCGTTCGTCCGCAGCGACGACCCGGCGATCCTGGCCGGGCTGGCCTCACCGACCGAGGCCGGCAACGGGAACTGCACGAACAAGGCGGCGGTCCAGGACGTGTTCGGGCACGGCACCCACGTGGCCTCCATCATCGCCGCACCGGTCAACGGCATCGGCATCGCGGGCGTCGCCCCGCAGGCCACGATCGTGGCGCTCAAGGCCTGCACCGCGTCGACGTACTGCTTCGGCTATGCCGTCGCCGACGCGCTGCGCTACGCCGGCGACCACGACATCGACGTGGTGAACATGAGCCTGTTCGCCGACCCGTACCTGTACTACTGCGGCAACGACGCCGACCAGCGCGCGCTGATGCGCGAGCTGCAGAGCGCGGCCCGCTATGCCCAGCAGCACGGGGTGCTGCTCGTGGCGGCGGCCGGCAACCAGTCCACCGACCTGCGGCACCCGATCCTCGACACGATCAGCCCGGACGGGCCCGAGGACGTGCCGATCACCCGGGAGGTCGGCAACAACTGCCGGGTCCTGACCGCGGAGCTGCCCGGCGTGCTCACGGTCAGCGGGACCGGGCCGGTCGGCTACCCGGGCTACACCACGAACATCGCGTCCTACTCGACCGTCGGCGGCGACCTGACCGCGCCCGGCGGCGACTACTTCGCGGCCAGCAACACCGTCCAGGACGCGATCCTCGCCGCGGTGCCGCCGAACAGCGCGCTGTTCGGCCAGCTGGACCCGTTGAACGCAGCGTTCCCGGGGATCACGACCGGGTCCGGCGCCGCCACCTACGCCTGGCTCAACGGCACCTCGATGGCCTCGCCGCACGTCGCCGGGGTGGCCGCCCTGGTGATCCAGCTGCACCCGAACTGGAGCCCGTCCGCCGTCGCCGCGGCGGTCCGGCGGACCGCGGCGCCGATGTCCTGCCCGCCGGACTGGGCGCCGCAGTTCCCCGGTGACGAGCGGTTGCGCTGCTATGGCGGTTCCGACGGTCACACGTCGTTCTTCGGCGCCGGCATGGTCGACGCCGCCGCGGCGACCGCCCGCTGAGTTCTGACGGTGCCCGCCGGCGGCCCCGGCGGGCACCGTCGCGGCGGGTTCCGGGTCGCTGTCAGCGGACGAGGCCGTGTTCGCGGGCGTAGCTGCTGAGTTCGGCGCGGGTGTGCAGGCCGAGTTTGGTGCGGAGTTGGCCGCGGTGGGCTTCGACGGTGCGGAGGCTGAGGTAGAGCCGGCGGGAGATTTCGGCGTTGGTGTGGCCTTCGGCGAGCAGGCGCAGGACTTGGATCTCGCGGTCGGTCAGGGGTGAGGTGGAGGCTTCGAGTACGGCCATCTGGGCGCCGAGGGTGGGGTGTAGGTAGGTGGCGCCGCGCATGATGGTGCGCAGGGCGAGGAGGAGTTCGTCGGCGGCGGCGTCTTTGAGGACGTAGCCGCTGGCGCCGAGTCGGAGTGCTTCGCGGGCGAAGCCGGGGTCTTCTTGCATGGTGAGCACGACGATGCGGAGGCCGGGGGTGCCGGTGAGCAGGCCGGGGATGGCGTCCAGGCTGGACTGGCCGGCCATGACCAGGTCGAGCACGAGTGCGTCGGGTTTGACGGTGGGGACGCCGGTGACGGTGCGGGGTAGGTCCTCGAACTCGGCGACGACCCGGACCGAGTCGTCGGCTTCGAGCAGCGTCCGCAGCCCGGCCCGGACGACGGGATGGTCGTCGGCCAGCGCGACCGTCAGCGGCCGGCCGTCCGGCCCGGTGGACGCCACCATGGTCGGACGATAGCGCCGGTCCCGGCCGTCGGTGTCCCGCGTGCGGACTGCCCGCACGATCGTACGGCTCAGCCGCACCACCGCAGCCGCGCTCCGGTCATCGGTGCCGGGCGGGGACGACCAGCCGGACCGTGGTGCCGCGGCCGTCGGACCGCGCCGGCGTGACCTCCAGCGTCCCCTCCGCGAGCTCGGCCCGCTCCCGCATGCCGGACAGGCCGAACCCCGTCGCCGGGTCGGCGTCGAAGCCACGGCCGTCGTCGCTGACCTCGGCGACGACGGTCTCGTCGTCCTCGACGACGGTCACCGTCGCACGCCGCGCGGCGGAGTGGCGGCGCACGTTCGTCAGCGCCTCCTGCACCACCCGGTAGACGGCCAGCTCGATGTTCGGCAGCAGCCTGGTCCCGACGACACCCTCGGCGTACCGGAGCGAGACGTGCAGTCGCACCGGGATCCCGGACAGCTCCTCGGTGCGGCGGGCGAGCGCCTGCAGCGGCGGGAGGAGGCCGAGATCGTCCAGCCCGGCCGGCCGCAGCTCGGCGATCCCCTGGCGCAGGTTGCCGATCTCGCCGGCGATCATCTCCGTCGCCTGCCGGACCGCCTTGACCAAGCCGTCGGACGGGGGCACGTCACCCTTCGGCAGCGCCGAGGTGAGCAGCACCTGCAGCGCGCCGAGCTGCTGCAGCGTCTCGTCGTGCAGCTCCCGGGCCCAGCGGCGGCGCTCCTCCTCGCGCTGGTGCAGGCTTTCCCGGACCGCGGCGGAGACCGCCGACCGCTCCGCGCCGAGGACGGCCGACGCGATCTCCAGCAGATGCCGGACGATCCGCTCATCGGCGCCGGCGCCGGACACGACGAGCAGCACCCTCGACCCGCGCGCCGAGCCGGCGAGCGCGTGGCCGTCCGGCTCGTCCGCGGCGGGGGAGACGACGATCCCGCCGGCGACGGACAGGTGTATCGGGACGAGCACCCCGTCCGGGCCGGGCTCGTGCTCGGTCACGGTGGCGTGGCCGGCGGCCAGGCCGGCCGCCGCGCGCACGACCAGCTGCCCGGACGTGCCCGCCGCGATCACGACGGCGTCGGCGCCGAGGAGGCGGCAGCCGCTGTCGGCGAGCGCGTCGAGCACCGCGTCGGCCAGCACGTCGGTGCGCGACCGCGACAGCATCCGCGCCACCTTCTCCTCCCGCAGGCAGAGCCCTGCCCACCAGGACCCTGCGACGAGAACTCCGCACGCCGTACCCGGCACGCAGAACTCGCACGGAGAACTATGCCCCTGGTAGCCAAGGGGCGGGGAGCGGGGGGTTGAGGGGGTCTCCCTGGCGGCGCTGGCGAGGCCAGGCCGTCGACCGGGAGGGCAGCCTAGCCGGCGCAGCCGGCCGGGAGGGTGGCCTTGCTGCCGATCGGCGTCGGGACGGTGATCGTGCCGGCGTTGGGAAGGTGAACGTGATCGGCACGTTGCCACCGCGGACGAGCCCGATCCTCAGGTCGCTCAGCCGGATCGTGTACTGGGCCGACGGGCCGGCCGGCAGCTCGATGCGGGCGGTCTGGTTGCAGCTGGCGTCCGCGAGCATCTCGACCTTGCCGGCGACATCGCTCGCGACGGCGGTGAGGGCATCGGGCTGGCCGGCCTGGTTGACCAGCGTGAGCCGGACGGTGGCGTCCCGGTTCGTATCGGTCACGCCGGTCGTCACCTTGACGCCACGCAGCAGGACCTGGCCCACCTGGGCGTTGGCGCCGATCGACGTGGGCTGGGTGGTGGCGGCCGACTGGCCGTTGCCGCAGCCGGCGGCCAGCACGGCGGTCGCCGCCAGTGCGACCGCCGCGGCCGCGGGGACACGTCCGGGACGCATACCGTCAGCATCGGCCCGGAGCTGCCGTTCCGGCAGCGCAGGTTGCCGCCGCGCAGTCGCGGGGGAACCGCGTCCGGCTGCGGACAAGCCGTAAGCGGGACTCTCAGCCGAGGCCGACGAGTCGGCCGAGGCCGAGCGCGGTGACGCCCTGCTGCAGCCGCGCCGTCACGACACCGAGCTGGTTGAGCGCGAGCAGGATCCCGTAGCCGGCGAGCACCACGGCCGAGCCGCGGACCAGCATCGCGGAGTGCCGCCGGACGAACCGGAACGCGGTCAGCGACCGGTCGAACGCGGCCGCCGTGAGCAGGAACGGCACGGCCAGCCCGGCCGAGTAGAACACCAGCAGCAGCGCACCCTCGCCGACCCTGGCCTGGTCCGCGGCGACCGCGAGGACCGAGGCGAGCACCGGCCCGATGCACGGCGTCCAGCCGAAGGCGAACGCGGCGCCGGCCACCGGCGCCGCCAACGTCCCGTACCGGCGGGGCAGCGGGTGGAACCGCAGGTCCCGGCTGGCCAGCCCGAACGGCAGGACCATGACGACCGCCATGACGACGACCGCGACGCCGGCGATCCGGGTGATCGGCACGTGCTGGCGCAGCAGCAGCGCACCGACCGCGGTCGCGGACAGTCCTAAGAGGACGAACACGACCGAGAACCCGGCCACGAACAGTGCCCCGGTGCGCACCGGCCGGCGGTCGGCGGCGCCGGTCCCGGCGGTCAGCGACAGGTAGGCCGGTACGAGCGGAAGGACGCACGGCGAGAGGAACGAGATGACCCCGCCGCCGAAGGCGAGCACCAACCCGGTCGGCGACACCGCGGGCCGCTCTACAGGTCGGACAGCGGGACGCTCGGGTTGGTGAGCTGGTCGGCCGGGATCTGCCGGCCGACCAGCCGCCGCAGGTCGTCGTTGACGTCCCAGATGTTGACGTTCATCGCGGCGGTGACCCGCCCGTCGCCGAGCCAGAAGGCGAGGAACTCGCCGGAGAGCAGGCTGCCGCGGATCACCACGTCGTCGCCCGGGTCGCCGTGCCCGACGTACTCCATGCCGAGGTCGTACTGGTCGGTGAAGAAGTACGGCTGCCAGTCGTACTCGGCGCCGCCGCCGAGGATCGTGCTCGCGGCCAGCCGGCCCTGCCGGATCGCGTTGTCCCAGTGCTCGACGCGCAGCCGCCGGCCGAGCCTGGTGTTGTGGGCGGCGGCGACGTCGCCGGCGGCGAGGATGCGCGGGTCGCTGGTGCGCAGCTGCTCGTCGACCACGATGCCGTTGTCGACGGTGAGCCCGGCGTCCGCGGCCAGCTCGGTGTTGGGGCTGACGCCGACGGCGAGCACGACCGTGTCGGCGTCGAGCACCTCGTCGCCGACCGCGACCGCCAGCCCGGATCCCGTGGACTCGATGCCGCTGGCCGAGACGCCGGTGCGCAGGTCTACGCCGTTGCCCAGGTGCAGCTGCAGGAAGTAGCGGCCCAGCCGCTCGCCGAGGACCCGGTGCAGTGGCAGCTGCCCGTACTCCAGCACCGTCACGGACCGGCCGGCGCCGCGGGCCGCGGCGGCCACCTCGAGGCCGATCCAGCCGGCGCCGACGATCACCCACCGCTCCTCGCTGGCCAGCGCGTCCCGCAGCCGGTCGCTGTCGGCCTTGGTCCGCAGCGTGTGCACGCCGGGAAGGTCGGCGCCGGGCAGCCCGAGCGTGCGCGGGCGGGCGCCGGTGGCCAGGACCAGATGCCCGTACGGCACCGGGTCGGCGCCGTCCAGCCGGACCAGCCGCGCGTCCCGGTCGATGCCGACCGCGCTGGTGCTGGTCCGGACGTCGACACCGTGCTCGGCGTACCAGCGGGCGTCGTGGACCTGCAGCTCGCCGGCCTTGCCCTGCAGGTAGGACTTGGACAGCGCGGGCCGCTCGTACGGCAGCTCCGCCTCGTCGCCGATCAGCGTGATCGGTTCGGTGTATCCGCGCTCGCGCAGCGTCTCGATCGTGTGCGCGGCGGCAAGGCCCGCGCCGATCAGGACGGTTCCGGTCTCCGTGCTCACGGGCCCTCCCCTAAAGGAAACTGAGATGAACGTTAGAAGACCCGCGTTGTAACGTCAAGACTCTCGTCCCTTAGAATGTGACCAGTCTCGCCGGAGTAGACAAGCTGGCCGGAGTAGTGCCGGCCGGAGGCCGGTCCGCGCGGATGGGCTGCCCGAAGTCGGGGCTCGAGTGCCACGGCGCGACGCTGCTGTTCCGCACCAGCCGACGCCGCCGGCTGACTCGATGATCCACTGTGGACAGTGCAGGACCTCGGGCCGGCCGGATCGGCCGGAGGGCTACTCTCCATTCCGGACGTTCAGGTTCCGGAATGGAGGGACCTCCATGGACGACGGCAGCCCGACGGCCAGGGCGCTGCTCACCCTGGAGCTGATCCAGGGCAGCCCCGGCGTCACCGCCTACCGGCTCGCGGACAAGCTCGGCGTCTCCGAACGCGCCGCCCGCCGGTACGTCGGCATCCTGCGCGAGGCCGGCATCCCCATCGAGTCGGTCCGCGGCCGGTACGGCGGCTACCGGGTCGGCCGCGGCGTCCGGCTGCCGCCGCTGATGTTCTCCCCGGCGGAGGCGCTCGGGCTGGTGATGGCCGTGCTCGACGGCCACCACCGGGCCGCCGACGCCACCGACCCGGTCGGCAGCGCGCTGGGCAAGCTGCTGCGGGCGCTGCCCGAGCCGGTGGCCCGGCAGGCCGAGGCGGTCCGCGCGGCCACCGCGCCGGCCCCGGACCGCGCCGCCGCCCGGCCCGACCCGGCGATCACCTCGACCCTCGTGCAGGCCTGCGCGGAGCACCGCCGGACCCGCCTCGGCTACCGGTCGGAGTCCGGCACGCAGTGGAGTCCGGAGGTCGACCCGTGGGCGATCGTCGTCCGGCACGGCCGGTGGTACCTGCTGTGCTGGTCGCACTCGGCCCGGGCCCGGCGCGCGTTCCGGATCGACCGCGTCACCGCCGCGGAGCTGCTGACGGCCGGGTTCACGCCGCCGGCCGGCCTCGACCCGGTCGCCGAGCTGGAGGACCACCTGGCGGTCGGCTGGGAGTACGAGGTCGAGGTGGTCATCGAGGCGCCGGTCGAGCGGGCGGCGAGGTGCCTGCCCCGCACGCTCGGCCGGCTCGACGCCGTCGACCCGACGACCAGCCGGCTGGTCGGCAGCACCAGCAACACCGAGTGGTACGCGGAGCAGCTGACGGCGGCGCCCGGCCCGTACCGGATCGTGCACGGCCCGGAGCTGCAGGAGTCGGTGCGCCGGCTCGGCCGCCGCGCCCTGGCCGCCGCCGGCGCCTGACCCACCGGGTGGAACCAGGGCCGCGGCGGGCGGTTACCGTCGCCCCCATGACGACGCGCCGGCGCGACCTGCTGGTCGTCGTGCTGGCGTTCGTCAGCGGCTACACCGACGGGGTCGGCTTCCTCGCCCTCGGCGGCGCGTTCACCAGCGTGATGACTGGCAACATGGTGCTGCTCGGGCTGTCCGCCGGCCAGGCCGACTGGGAGGGCGTGGGCCGGGCGCTCGGCGCGATCCTCGCG
>Ga0207676_10001665_pt1 | contig 16379 bp, 11 predicted proteins | sample KBSSwiS72_FD_184307 | JGI IMG/M metagenome (GOLD analysis project Ga0207676, IMG submission 184307) | Switchgrass rhizosphere microbial communities from Kellogg Biological Station, Michigan, USA - KBS Switchgrass S7-2 (SPAdes) (version 2) | ecosystem: Host-associated > Plants > Roots >...
GATGGATTACACCGAGGCGATCGCCGTTCTCGGGCGGGCGAAGCAGAAGTTCGAGTTTCCGGTGACGTGGGGCATCGACCTGCAGTCGGAGCACGAGCGCTACATCTCGGAGAAGCACGCGGGCAAGCCGGTCGTGCTGATGAACTACCCCAAGGAGATCAAGGCGTTCTACATGCGCCTGAACGACGACGGCCGCACGGTGGCTGCCATGGATGTGCTTGCACCCGGAATCGGGGAAATCATAGGCGGCAGCCAGCGCGAAGAGCGGCTCTCGGTGCTGGATGCCAGGATGACCGAAGCGGGAATGGACAAGGACCACTACGGCTGGTACCGCGACCTCCGCCGGTACGGCACCGTTCCGCACGCGGGGTTCGGCCTGGGCTTCGAGCGGACGGTGGCCTATGTCACCGGGCTCGCGAACGTCCGCGACGTGATCCCGTTTCCGAGGACGCCGGGCAACGCTCGATACTGAACGACCGGCACGTCCGGCAAGGAACGCGCGCCGAGAACAAAAGAACGAGGGTCCGGACTCGCGGGCCGGACCCTCGATTCACGCTACGCGATGCGGTCAGTGGCGATCGTGACCGCCACCTTGCCAATTGCCTTGGTGACCGTCGTTGCCTGAATGCCCGTTGCCGTGCCACCGCTCGTTTCCATGCCATCCGTTGTTGACGTAGGCGTAGCGATACGGACGGTACGCGTAACGGTACGACGGATACGTGCTGACGACGATTGGCGCCGAATAGACCACGGCAGGCGGCGCGTAGTACGCCGGCGCCGGCGGGTAATAGGCTGGCGCGTCGTAATTCGGATAGCCGTAGCCGCTGTAGCCGGAACCGTAATAGCCGGGGGCGTAGTACGGACCCGAGTTCGCGGCGATGCTCGCCCCGGCCACGGCCCCGATGGCGCCGCCAACCAGCGCGCCGTTGTGGTGATTCACGCTGCTGCCGATGGCAGCGCCAATGCCGCCACCCAGCAGGGCGCCCAGCGCCGGGTCGCCGGCCGAGGCGTTTCCGGAAAGCCCGGCAGTGGTCAGGGTTGCCGCCGCCACGGCGGCGATCATCAGGGGTTTCTTGACCATGTCGATCTCCATGTTTAACGCAGACGCCGAGAGCCTCAACCGGCTCCGGCGGCAGGCGGGACATCCGCCCGTCACCGCAAATAACGTTCGAGCGGCCGAAAGGAAGCCACATCACACAAACTGTTACATGTTCGTTTCGTCCCGGGTCGCACGCCATTCGGGCTGAACGTAACGGCCGGAACCAAAGCTTTGTCCTCCGATCCAAGCCGCCGCGCAGTTCACCGCTCGAATTTCGGGCTTTTGGGGGCTGACGCTACAATCGGACGTTGAACGGTCGTTTTTCCGGGGCATCGGCGTGTCTGGGGACGCTTTCGCATGCGGTCCGGAGAATCGGCGGGAGGACATCGATGAACGCTCTCTCACGTACCGCGCGCTTCGGGTATGCGCTGGTCGTCGCCTTGGGCGGTGCGCTGCTCGCTGCCGCCGCGCTCGGGCTCACCGGCTGCAGCCAGGTGACGAACAATCCGCACCCGCCCGGCTCGGAGAAGACCAACACGCTCTTCGTGCCGCTCATGTCGCGCTCGCCCAAGTACCTCGATCCGACGAGCTCCTACTCGAACGACGAGACGCCGTTCACCTACCAGATCTACGAGCCGCTCTACGGCTACCACTACCTGAAGCGCCCGTACGAGCTCATCGGCCGGGCAGCGGAAGAAGTCGCGCATCCGGTCTACCTCGACAAGGACGGCAAGGTGCTCGAGGGCGATGCGCCCGGCGAGGACGTCGCCGAGACGCAGTTCGTCATCAGGATCAGGCCGGGGATCATGTACGCCCCGCACGCCGCGTTCGCGAAGAACGCGGCCGGCGAGTACGTCTACCACAACATGAAGCGCGAGGACGTCGCCGACAAGTACAAGGTGACTGATTTCAAGGAGACGGGCACGCGCGAGCTCGTCGCCGACGATTACGTCTACGCGATTCGGCGCCTCGCAACGCCGCGCATCAAGTCGCCGTCGTTCTCGACCATGGCCGACTACATCATCGGGCTCAAGGAATACGGCGAGAAGATCGTCGCCACGGACAAGGCCCTGCGGCAGGGTCTCGCTCCGACGGACCGCGACCTGCCGTTTCTCGACTTCCGCCAGTACTCGTTCGCGGGCGCCGAAGCGCTCGATCCGCACACGCTCAAGATCCGCGTCAAGGGCAAATATCCGCAGTTCAAGTACTGGCTCGCGATGACGTTCCTCGCGCCGATCCCCTGGGAAGCCGAGAAGTTCTACGCGCAGCCCGGCATGGCCGAGAAGAACCTGACGCTCAATTTCTGGCCGGTCGGAACGGGCCCGTTCATGCAGACGGAGTACCTCGAGAACCGGCGGCACGTGATGGTGCGCAATCCCAACTTTCACGGCGAGACCTATCCGTGTGAAGGTGAGCCCGGCGACAAGGAGAAGGGCTACCTCGACGACTGCGGCAAGAAGATCCCGTTCGTCGACAAGGTCGTATTCGATCTCGAAAAGGAAGGCGTGCCGCTGCAGGCGAAATTCCTGCAGGGCTACTACGACTCGCCGGCGATCGAGCGGCTCGACTACGGGACGGGGATGATCGTCGCGATGAGCGACGACAAGAACAAGGACAAGGAATACCGGGAAAAGGGCATCAGGCTTCCGACGACGATCGAGGCGAACAACTGGTACATCGGCTTCAACTGGCTCGATCCCGTGGTGGGCAAGGGAGACTCGCCGGCGCAAGCGGAGCGCAACCGCAAGCTCCGGCAGGCGCTGTCCATCGCGATCGACTGGGAAGAGCACATCGCGATCTTCGAGCGCGGGCAGGGCGTCGCAGCGCAGGGGCCGCTCCCGCCGTCGCTGTTCGGCTATCGTGAGGACGGGCCGTCCGCGTTCAACCCGGTCGTCTACAGGCGCGGTCCCGACGGCAAGCCGGTCCGCCGTTCGCTCGACGAGGCGAAGAAGCTTCTCGCCGAAGCAGGCTATCCGGAAGGGCGCGACGCGAAGACGGGCAAGCCGCTGGTCCTCAACTTCGACTACCAATCGGCGCCCACGCCGGGCGTCAAAGCGCTGCTCGACTGGTATACGAAGCAGTTCGCCAAGATCGGCGTGCAGATGGAAGTGCGCGCGACCGACTACAACCGCTTCCAGGACAAGATGAGCAAGGGTTCGATCCAGATCTTTTTCTGGGGCTGGCTCGCCGACTACCCGGATGCCGAGAATTTCCTGTTCATGCTGTACGGGCCGAACTCGAAGGCTCTCACCGAAGGCAACGGCGAGAACAACACGAATTACCAGAACCCCGAGTTCGACAAGCTGTTCGAGCAGATGAAATTCCTGGAGGACGGCCCCGAGAAGCAGAAGCTCATCGACCGGATGATCGAGATCACGCAGCAGGATGCGATCTGGAGCTTCGGATATTTCCCGACCTCCGCCGCCGCCTATCACCAGTGGATCTACAACGGCAAGCCCACGCAGATCGTGCGCAATCACATCGGCTACCTGCGGCTCGACCCCGACCTGCGGGCCAGGAAGATCGGCGAGTGGAACAAGCCGGTCTGGTGGCCGCTTCCGCTGCTCCTGCTGGCGTTCGTCGCCGCCATCGTCCCCGCCTGGTTCGCGTGGCGCCGCCGCGAGCGCGAGACCGCCGCGCGCACGCTGGCCGCCGAAGGCGCGTCTCCGTGATCAACTACATCCTGCGCCGCATCGGCTACGGGGTGCTGATCCTGATCGGCGTCAACCTGTTCACCTTCATGCTGTTCTTCACGGTGAACACGCCGGACGACATGGCGCGGATGAACATCGGCGGCAAGCGGGTGACGCAGGATGCGATCGAAAAGTGGAAGGTGGAGCGCGGCTACGACAAGCCGCTCTTCTGGAACGCGAAGGCCGAGGGTCTCGACAAGCTCAAGAAGACGATCTTCGTCGAACGCTCGCTTCAGCTCTTCGCGTTCGATTTCGGCGCGTCCGACAGCGGCCGGGACATCGGTTACGAATTGAAGCGGCGCGTGGGACCGTCGATCGCACTGGCGATACCGACGTTCATCCTGGGCATCTTCGTCGTGATCGTGTTTTCGCTGCTGCTCGTGTTCTTCAGGAACACGTACGTCGAGTTCTGGGGCGTGACGGTCGCGGTGTTCCTGCTGTCGATCTCGTCGCTGTTCTACATCATCGTCGGGCAGTTCTTCTTCAGCAAGCTCTGGAAGCTGGTGCCGATCTCAGGTTTTGCCGGCGGGGCGGATCTCTTCATCTTTCTCGCGCTGCCGGTGCTGATCGGCATCGCGTCGCGGCTGGGGGGCGAAGCGCTGTTCTACCGCACGATGTTTCTCGAAGAGATCGGCAAGGACTATGTCCGCACGGCGCGCTCGAAAGGCCTCTCCGAGACCGTGGTGCTGTTCCGCCACGTGTTGCGCAACGCGTTGCTGCCGATTCTCACGAGCACGGTGGCGGTGCTGCCGCTCCTGTTCCTGGGCGCGCTGATCATGGAATCGTTCTTCGGCATTCCCGGCCTCGGCAGCTACACGATCGACGCCATCAATGCGCAGGATTTCGCGGTGGTGCGCTCGATGGTCTTCGTGGGGTCGGTGCTCTACATCATCGGGCTCATCCTGACCGACATTTCTTACACGGTCGCCGATCCGCGCATCCGGCTGTCCTAGCGTCCGGCCACCGCCATGCCCAAGATCGTTCTCCTCGCGACCGACATCGCTCTCTACGGGCTGCTGGTCGCAATCGCCTTCTACGTGTGGCACGCACTCAGGACGCCTACGCTGCGCCAGACGTGGCGGACGGTGCTGCACGACCCCGTCGCGATGGCGGCCGCCGTCGTGCTCATGTTCTTCCTCGGCGTCGCGGTGCTCGATTCGCTGCATTTCCGCTCGTTGTTGCCGCCGGCACCCGGCGCCGCGGCCGGCGCGCCGGCCGCTTACTCGACGCGCACGCTGTCGGTGCTCGACTGGCTGCTCGAAAAGCCGCGCGAGGCACGCGAGAAATCGTATTCGGTGCCGCTTGCGACGCATGGGTTCGAAAAGGAATCGATCGTCGTCAACGGCAAATCCATTCGCGACTATCCCCGCCTGCAGTTCGGCGGCACCCATCTCAAGGATCCCGACGCGGATTGGGCGCCCGATGTCGCCAAGCGCTCGGCCCAGGGGTTGGCCGGCGGGGCCGTCGGCGTCGGCGTGCTGTGGCTGCTCGTCGCATGGCTGCGTGTGGCGCGCTCGCGGGCAAGCGTTGCCGCGTCGCTCCGGGCGATCTGGCATCGCAACACTGCCATCCCGTGGCGCGCGATGCTGCTGACGGCGTCGTTCATCCTCCTGTGCGCCGGGTGGGTGGCCGCGCTCTGGCCGTTCTATCACGTCTTCGGCACCGACCAGACCGGCAACGATGTCCTTTACCAGGCGCTGAAGTCCATCCGCACAGCGGTCGTCATCGGCTCGCTGGCCACGCTGGCGACGCTTCCTTTCGCGATCGTGTTCGGCATTCTCGCCGGCTACTACAAGGGGCGCGTCGACGACGTGATCCAGTATCTCTACACGATGCTGTCGTCGATCCCGTCCGTGCTCCTGATCGCGGCGTTCGTGCTGATGATCCAGGTGTTCGTCGACAAGAATCCCCAGATGTTCGAGACCGCGCTGCAGCGGGCCGACATCCGGCTCTTCCTGCTCGCAACGATCCTGGGCCTGACCGGCTGGGCATCGCTCGCGCGGCTGCTGCGCGCAGAGACCCTCAAGCTCTCGGAGCTCGACTACGTGCAGGCCGCCCGCGCCTTCGGCGTGTCGAACCTCAACATCATGCGACGGCACATTCTTCCCAACGTCACGCACGTCGTGCTGATCGTGGCGGTGCTCGACTTCTCCGGGCTCGTGCTCTACGAGGCGGTACTCTCCTACGTCGGCGTCGGCGTCGACCCGACGACCAACAGCTTCGGCACGATGATAAACAGCGCGCGCACCGAGATGTCGCGCAATCCGACCGTCTGGTGGACGCTCGCGGCGGCCTTCGCGTTCATGGTCGCGCTCGTGCTGTCGATGCAGTTCTTCGCGAGCGCCGTGAACGAGGCATTCGATCCGCGTGCGCGCGCCTTCCGCGTTCGCCGGCCGAAAGCCTCGCAGAAGACATCCGAGGCGCCGGCGGCCGCCGCGGTGGTCGCGGCCGACTGAGGCTTCAAATGACCGCTCCCATGCTGGCCGTCGAAAGCCTCACCACGGAGATCGATTCCGACAGCGGCCTCGTCCGTGCCGTCGACGCCCTGTCGCTTACCATCGAGCGCGGCGAGACGTTCGCGCTCGTCGGCGAGTCGGGATGCGGCAAGTCGATGACCGCGCTTTCGATCCTGCGCCTGTTGCCCGACGCGGGCCGCGTATCGGTCGGGGCGGTCAACGTCGAGGGCAACGACATCCTGCAGCTGCCCGAGATGCGGATGCGCGACATCCGCGGCCATCGCATCAGCATCATCTTCCAGGAACCCTCGACGAGCTTGAACCCCGTCATGACCGTCGGGAGGCAGATCACCGAGGTCATCGAGCGTCACACGCCACTGCGGGGCGCCGCGGCGGAAGCCAAGGCGATCGACTGGCTGAAGCGCGTCGGCATCCCCGAGCCTGAAAGGCGCGTGGGCGACTATCCGTTCCAGATGTCAGGCGGCCAGAAGCAGCGCGTGATGATTGCCATCGCGCTCGCCGCCGAACCCGACATCGTCATCGCGGACGAGCCCACGACGGCGCTCGACGTCACCATCCAGGCGCAGATCCTCGACCTGCTGAAGGAGCTCCAGTCGGCGCAGAAGATGGCGATGCTGCTCATCACCCACGACCTCGCCATCGTGGCGAAGATGGCGCATCGCGTCGCGCTGATGTACGCAGGGCAGATCGTCGAGGTCGCCGACGCGAAGGACTTTTTCGAGCGTCCGTTGCACCCGTATGCGGTCAACCTGTTCGAGGCGCTGCCGGACACCGGGAAGCGAGGCCGGCGTCTCGCGTCGATCGCGGGGTCGGTGCCTCCCCTCAATCAGACGTTCACCGGCTGCCGTTTTGCCGACCGCTGCGGCAACGTGATGGCGCGGTGCCGCACGACGCCGCCCTTGCTGCTCGAGCATGGTGCGGGTCATTCCGTGCGCTGCCTGCTCTACGACGGCGTCGACGCATCGGAGCCGGTAACGCGGATCTTCGGCAAGGACCCGGTGCTGCCCGCCGACCCGCCGCCGGGCGACGTCGTGCTCGAGGTCGCGGATTACAAGGTCTGGTTCCCGATCCGCAAGGGCCTGCTTAAGCGCACGGTCGGTTATGTGAAGGCCGTCGACGGCGTTTCGTTTGCGATTCGCGGCGGGCGCACGCTTGCGCTGGTCGGCGAATCCGGAAGCGGCAAGACCACGGTCGGGAAGGCGGTGCTGCAGCTCCTGCGCAACGTCGCCACGATCAGCGGCTCGGCCAGGCTCGATGGGCAGCCGATGGAGCACTTGCATGGCGAAGCGCTGCGCACCGCGCGGCGCGCCGCGCAGATCGTCTTCCAGGATCCGTTCGCCTCGCTCAATCCGCGGATGCGCGTCAACGAGATCCTGGAAGAAGGTGTGGCATCGCTTCGTCCCGATGTGTCACCGCCCGAGCGCGCGGAGCGCGTCGCCGTTCTGCTCGAGAAGGTCGGGTTGCGGCGCGACGCGCTGCTCCGCTACCCGCACGAGTTCTCGGGCGGGCAGCGGCAGCGGCTCGCCATCGCGCGTGCGCTCGCCGTCGAGCCGCGATTGATTGTCGCCGATGAGCCGACGTCCGCCCTGGACGTCTCCGTGCAAGCGCAGATCCTCAATCTGCTGAAGCAGTTGCAACAGGAGCTCGGCGTCGCCTACCTCTTCATCACCCACAACTTCGGCGTCGTCGAGTACCTCGCGCACGACATCGCCGTCATGAAGAACGGCAAGCTCGTCGAAGCGGGGCCGGCCGAGCGCGTGCTGTTCCATCCGGAACACGACTACACGCGCACGCTGCTGGCGGCAGTGCCGCGGCTCGCCCGGGCCGCCTGACGCCCCGCGCAGCACGATCGCCGTTGTTGTAGTATCGCCGTTCGACAACTGCCGCCGAGGCACCGGCGGATGCAAATGCCGGCGGCGGCAATCACCGGCGACGGAGGTGCTGGACGTGCCAGACATCACCGCTTCGAACACGCAACGCGCGGCGCCGGCTCCACGACCGGAAACGCAATCGGGAGCGCCCGCTGCCGGGACGAAAAGCACCGGCATGGGAGCCTTCATCCTCGAGCTGATACGGCCGTATCACCGTTGGCTCGCGATCGTCTTCGCCGCGATGCTCGTCGAGACGGCGATGAGCCTCGCCGGGCCGTGGCCGATCAAGGTAGTGATCGACAACGTGGTCGGCTCGCACCCGCTGCCTCATTGGCTGCGGTGGGTGACCGACCTTCCGGTTGCGAAGGACAAGATGGGCCTTGCCCTGCTTGCGGCGCTCGCGACCGTGCTGATCGCCGCGATCGGCTCGCTTGCGGATTACATCGACAACTATTTCACCGAAAGCGTCGGCCAGTGGGTCGCGCACGATCTTCGGCTGCGTGTCTACGATCACCTGCACCGACTGTCGCTCACGTTCTACGACCACCAGCAGACGGGGCCGCTCTTGTCGACGATCACGAACGACGTGGTGACCGTCCAGAACTTCGCCTCGTCCGCAACGCTCGGCATCCTCGTCGACCTGCTTACCATTGTGATGATGCTGGGCCTCATGTTCTGGCTCAACTGGGATTTCGCGCTGATCGCCGTCGGCGTGACGCCGTTCCTGCTGCTGTTCGTGATGCGATTCAAGAAGTCCGTGAAGAGTGTCACGCACGAGGTCCGCAAGCGGCAAAGCGACATCGTCGGCGTCGTCCAGCAGGGGCTCGAGTCGGTGCGCGTGGTCAAGGCATTCGCCCGCCAGGATCTCGAGCAGGACCGCATGGATGCGGCGAGCCGCGCGCAGGTCGACGCGGCGCTCAAGGCGCGCCGGGTGAAGTCGCTCCTGTCACCGATCGTCACCATCGTCGTCGCCGGCTGCACGGCCATCGTCATCTGGCGCGGAGCCGGCCTCATCATCGCCGGCGCGATGACCGTCGGGTCGCTCACCGTGTTTCTCGCGTACCTCAACAAGTTCTTCAAGCCGGTGCAGGACCTTGCCAAGATGACGAACTCGATCGCGCAGGCCGCCGTCGGGCTCGAGCGCATCCGCAAGATCCTCGACACCGACATCGTGATTCCCGAGCGTGCCGACGCGCGCCTGCTGCCGACGTGCCGCGGCGAGATCGCCTTCGAAAATGTCGCGTTCGGCTACGATCCCGACGCGCCCATCCTGAAGGGCGTCAACTTCAAGATCGCGCCGGGCCAGCTCGTGGGAATCGTCGGGACGACAGGCGGCGGCAAGTCCACCGTCGTGAGCCTCATTCCCCGCTTCTACGATCCGTCCAAGGGGCGCGTGCTGATCGACGGCAACGACTTGAAGGATCTCGACCTCGCGTCGCTGCGGTCGAAGATCGGTTACGTGCTGCAGGACACCGTTCTCTTCCACGGCACCATTCGCGACAACATTGCGTACGGCCGTCCGAACGCCAGCGAAGAGGACATCGTCGCCGCGGCGAAGCTCGCCAATGCGCACGAGTTCATCACCGACATGCCGCACGGCTACGAAACAATGGTCGGCGATCGCGGGCTCACGCTGTCGGGGGGACAGCGACAGCGCATCGGCATCGCCCGCGCCATCATCCGCGACACCCCGATCCTGATCCTCGACGAGCCCACGGCCGCGCTCGACACCGAGTCCGAGCGGCTCGTGATCGAGGGGCTCGAGCGGCTGATGAAGGGCCGCACGGTCATCACCATCGCGCATCGGCTGTCGACGATCCGCGATGCGCACAAGATCATCGTCCTGAAGGACGGCGTCGTGCACGAGCAGGGCACGCACGACGAGCTCCTGAAGCTGAACGGCGTCTACGCCGAGCTGCACCACATCCAGTTCGAGAACCCGACGGCGGCGCCTGCCCAGGCCTGACGGTCACGACGCCGGCCTCCTCCTCCGCATCCAAGGCCCTCGTTTGCCCATGTCCCATGCCCTGATAGTCCTGCCCGACGATTCCGCCACACCCATTGTCGATGCGATCAACGGCGGCAAGCGGACGCTGCAGATCCGCATGTTCCTGTTCACGGATCCGACGATGCTGCGGACCGTGCTCGCGGCGAAAAAGCGTGGCGTCCACGTGCGCGTCATGCTGAATCCGGCGCGCCGCGACGGCACGAGCGACAACGACGCGACGCGCAAGACGCTGCTCGCGGCCGGCATCGAGGTGCGCGACAGCAATCCGGACTTCGCTCTGACGCACCAGAAGTCGATGGTGATCGACGAGACGATCGGATTCGTCGAGTCGCTCAACTGGGAGACGCGGGATCTGACCGAGACGCGCGATTATGCGGTGCAGACGCTGCACGGCCTCGAGGTGAGCGAGATGATCGCCTGCTTCGACGCGGACTGGAATCGGCAGAGCTTCACGCCGCACGGCGACTCCGAGCTCATCTGGTGCCCGAACAACGGCCGTGAACGGATCGCCGACTTCATCGAATCGGCGAAGCACACGCTGTGGCTGCAGAACGAGCGCTACCAGGACACGGTCATCATCGAGCGGCTCGTGCGCGCCATGCGCCGTGGCGTGCGCGTGCACATCCTCGCGCGGCCTCCGCACACGCTCAAGAAGGACAAGCTGATGGAAGGCGTCGGCGGCCTTCGGATCATGCACGACGTCGGCGCGAAGGTGCACGCGCTCAAGGGCATGAAGCTCCACGCGAAGATGATCGTCGCCGACGACAAGCGCGCCGTCATCGGCTCGATCAACCTCGCACCCGGCAGCTTCGATGCGCGGCGCGAGCTCGCGATCCAGACCGACTCGCACCATGTCATCAAGCGGCTGGTGAAGGTCGCGGAGTACGATTGGGAGCATTCGAAGCCCATCGACCTCACCGACGAGGGCCTGCTGAAGGATCTCGAAAAGCGCAACGCGGCGGACATAGGCGCGGAGAAGCTCGTGCTCAAGCCGCACGGCAAGAAGAAGGACAAGCACTGAGCCCGCCGGCGGTTTCGCTGCCGTCCTGATTCTCGTACCGATAAAGGCGTCTTCCCGGCGGCCCGTCGGCGAGCCGGTAGAATTCCCGGTTCGAACGCCCAATCGGTTTCGCGATGCGCATCCTTCTCGTCGAAGACGATCCCATGATCGGCAAGACGCTGCTTGCCGCCTTGCAGCGCGACGGCTATTCCGTCGACTGGGTCAAGGACGGACAGGCGGGCCGGCTCGCACTCGACACGATGCGCGACGCCTATGCGCTCGTGTTGCTCGATCTCGGCCTCCCCAAAAAGAGCGGGCTCGAGCTGCTGCATGAAGTTCGCCGCAGCGGCAACAAGGTGCGCGTGCTGATCGTGACGGCCAAGGACGAGATTGCAGACCGCGTGGCAGGACTCGATGCCGGGGCCGACGACTACCTCGTGAAGCCGTTCAGCCAGGACGAGCTGGAAGCCCGCATGCGCGCGCTCCTCCGCCGCGACGTCGCGCGCGGCGACAACGTGCTGCGCAACGGCAATCTCGTGCTCGATCCTTCCACCCGCACGGTCACCCGCGACGGGGCGCCGGTCGAGCTCTCGAAGCGGGAGTTCGCACTGCTGGCGGCGCTGCTCGAGCGGCCCGGCACGGCACTGTCCAAGGCGCAGCTCGAGGAGCGCCTGTATGCGTGGGGCGACGAAGTGGAGAGCAACGCGGTCGAAGTCCACGTGCACAACCTTCGCCGCAAGCTCGGCGCCGATGCCATCCGCACCATTCGCGGCGTCGGCTATGTGATCGCGCGGGCATGAGCCATCTACCGAGTGCGCAGGCTGGCCTTCAGGACGCCAGGCGTCGCTTCGGGGCGCGAGTTCCCGCCGGGCGTAGTTCCAGGACGATTGCTCGGTGACGTCGATCCGGCGCGCGCTGCTCGTGCGGCTGCTGCTCGGCCTTGTGGCCGTCGCCGCGCTCGCCACGCTCGCGACCTACATCGAAACCCGGCGTGAGATCGGCGAGCTCTTCGACCTGCAATTGAAGCAGCTCGCGTACTCGACGCGCATCGACGATCTCCTGCGCGGCCGGGCGATGGGCCCGGCACCGCAGGAGGGCCGGCGCGTCGCGGGCGTCTCGGAGATCGTCACCCAGATCTGGGACCGTGACGGCGTGCTGGTCTACTGGTCGCAGCCCGGCGCGGGGCTGCCGGTCGCGGTGACCGAGGGCTATTCGGACGTGCGGCATGACGGCCGCAACTGGCGCGTCTACACGCACGTTTCCGGCGATCACGCCGTGCAGGTCGCGCACGCGATCGACGAGCGCCGCGAGCTGGCGGCGCAGGCAGCGCTGCGGACGTTGCTGCCGATGGCGATGCTCATTCCCGTGTTCGGGCTGTTGATCTGGTATGCCGTCGGCCACGGACTGCGTCCGCTCGAGTCGATGTCGAACGCGGTCGCCGCACGCCGGCCCGACGCGATGTCGCCGCTGTCGGAGCGGGATTTGCCGCGCGAGCTTCGTCCGCTCGCCGCAAGCCTCAACGCGCTGCTCGCGCGCCTGGACGAGGCCATTGGCGCGCAGCGTCGGTTCACGAGCGAGGCCGCGCACGAGCTCCGCACGCCGTTGGCGGCGCTGGCATTGCAGGTCGGCGAGGTCGAGCGCGCGAGCGACGGGGCACGGGCCGCGGCGATCGCCGATTTGAAGCTCGGGCTCGCACGAACGTCGCGCCTCGTCGAGCAGCTCCTCACGATGGCGCGGCTCGAGCCGGAAGGACTGATCCGGAACTCTTCGCGCGTCGATCTGGTCGCAATCGCCAAGGAGGCGATCGTCGCCAGGATCCCGGTCGCCGAGTCGAGATCGATCGACTTGGGCTGCACGGAGACCGCGAACGTCTCCGTCCAGGGCGACGCGGCGAACCTCGAAACGCTGCTCGCGAATCTCCTCGACAACGCGCTTCGCTACACGCCGACCGGTGGCCGCATCGATGTCTCCATTACCGAAGACGGGGGCGGAGCGCTGCTGACGGTCGCCGACACGGGGCCGGGAATTCCCGCCGCCGCCCGCGAGCGCGTGTTCGAGAGGTTTCACCGGGAGCCGAGCCCGGACGACGCGACGCTCGGGGTGGGAAGCGGCCTCGGCCTTTCCATCGTCCGGCGGATCGCCGATGCGCACGGCGCGACGGTCACGCTCGACTCGGGCGCCGACGGCAAAGGCCTCGTTGTGCGTGTGAGATTTCCCCCTTAAGGACCCGTTAAGCAACCGCCACTACATTGCATCGTGAAGCCCGCCTTGGGGCTTATTTCCTATAGGAGAGCACGATGCGACTCAACAAAGTAACCTCCGCCTTGCTCGCTGCCGGCATCGGCGCCGGCCTCGCGACGGGGTACTCGCACTTCGATGCGTCGTCGATCGGCAACGCGCAAGCGGCCCAACCGGCGGCGCTGACCGCCACGATTCCCACGCCCGCGGCCAATCTTCCCGACTTCACGCAACTGGTCGACAAGGCAGGCGCGGCCGTCGTCAACATCAGCGTGCTCCACACGAGCAAGGCCGCGGCCATCGACCCGGAAGACCTGGACGAGGACAGCCCGTATTTCGAATTCTTCAAGCGCTTCGGCGCGATTCCCGGCATGCCGAACGGCCAGGGCATGCGGCCCCAGCAACCGACGCGGGGCCTGGGCTCGGGTTTCATCGTGAGCCCTGACGGCTACATCGTCACGAACGCGCACGTCGTGGATGGCGCGTCCGAAGTCACGGTGAGGCTGACCGACCGCCGCGAGTTCACGGCGAAGGTCGTCGGCGCCGACAAGCGTACGGACATCGCGCTCGTGAAGATCGACGCCAAGAACCTGCCGGCGCTCGAGTTCTCCACGAAGCCCACGGTGAAGCGCGGCGAGTGGGTGATCGCGATCGGCTCGCCGTTCGGCTTCGAGAACAGCGTGTCGGCCGGTGTCGTGAGCGGCGTGCATCGTGCGCTGCCGGACGGCCAGATGGTGCCCTTCATCCAGACCGACGTGGCCGTCAATCCGGGCAACTCCGGTGGCCCGCTGCTCAACGCGCAAGGGCAGGTAGTCGGGGTGAACGCGCAGATCTACAGCCGTTCAGGAGGCTACATGGGATTGTCCTTCGCCATCCCGGTCGACGTCGCGGCGAAGGTTGCCGATCAGCTGAAGACGCACGGCAAGGTCGCGCATGGACGCCTCGGCATCGGCATCCAGGCCCTCGACCAGTCGCTGGCGCAGAGCTTCGGCCTGCCGGACGCAAATGGCGCGCTGGTCGGCCAAGTCGAGCCGAACAGTCCCGCCGCGAAGGCCGGCTTCAAGACGGGTGACGTGATCCGCAAGATCGACAACGTGGCCGTGGTCGACAGCACGGATGTGACGAGCCGCGTCGGCAACTCGGCGCCGGGCACCACGCTCAACTTCGACGTGTGGCGTGCAGGCAAGGCGATCGAGCTCTCGGCGAAGGTCGGCACGCTCGACGAAGAGAAGGTTGCGAAGGTCAGCGACGAGTCCGCGCCGAAAGGCAAGCTCGGGATCGCAGTCCGTCCGCGTACTGCGGAGGAGCAGAAGTCCGGCGACAAGGCGGGCCTCGTCGTGCAGCAAGCGGGCGGCGCGGCAGCCTTGGCGGGCGTCCAGGCGGGCGACGTGATCCTTGGCGTGGGCTCGTCCCCAGTGAACACCGTCGATGAGCTGCGCAGCGCGGTCGACAAGGCCGGGAAGACGGTTGCGCTCCTGATCGAACGGGACGGCCGGCAGATCTACGTGCCGGTGAAGGTGTCCTGACGAGCGTGTCAGGCGTGTTCTGAAACGCGTTTGCTGTTTTCTTGCGCCCGTCCGGCGTGCCCAAGGCGGTGATCGGACGGGCGTCTTTTTTGCGGCTTCGCGTCAGGCGGATGCCGCGACCTTCATCGCCTCGACGCGAATTTCTTCGGTGAGCCGTGCCTTGAGCGCCGAGAACTCCGGCGTCGTCTTCAACGTGTAGTGCCGCGGATGCGGCAGGTCGACCGCGACCTCGGCCTTGATCCGTCCAGGGCGTGCGCTCATGACGACGACACGTCCCGCCATGAAGATGGCCTCTTCGATGTCGTGGGTGACGAAGAGCACGGTCTTCTTCTCCGCTTCCCATATTCCAAGCAGCAGCTCCTGCATGAGCGCGCGTGTCTGGTTGTCGAGCGCGCCGAACGGCTCGTCGAGCAGCAGGATCTTCGGATCGTTGGCGAGCGCGCGGGCGATCGCCGTGCGCTGCTGCATGCCGCCCGACAGCATCTTCGGGTAGTGATGCTCGAATCCGGCGAGACCGACCCGCGCGATGTAGTGCGCGGCGATCTGGTGCTGCTCGTTCTGCGCCATGTTCTTTTCGCGCAGCCCGAAGCAGATGTTCTCGCGCACCGTGAGCCAAGGGAACAGTGTGTAGGACTGAAAGACCATCCCGCGGTCGGCGCCGGGCGCGACGACCGGCGTGCCATCGAGCAGAACGCGGCCGGTGGTTGGCGTATCGAGACCGGCGACGATGCGGAGAAGCGTGGATTTGCCGCATCCGGAAGGTCCGAGGATCGTGATGAAATCGTTATCCTCGACGCGAAGTGTCACCGGTTCGAGCGCGATCGTGGGCTTGCCTCCACGCACGCCCGCAAACGTCCGGCCGACCGCCTCGATGGCCAGCTGGCTCAACGGCGTTGTCCGCCGTTCAAGCGAGGCTCCAGGGATAGAGCCGCTGGTTCGCCCACTTGAAGAGAAAGTCCGAGACAAGCCCGATGACGCCGATGACGATGATGCCGAAGATGATTTGCCCCGTGTTGAGCAGCGCCTGGCTGTCGGTGATCATGTGGCCGATGCCCGATGAAGCGCCGATCAGCTCCGCAACGATCACGTAGGTCCAGGCCCAGCCGAGCACGAGGCGCAGCGTCTCGGCGATCGCGGGCGATGCGCTCGGCAGCAGCACGCGGCGGACGACGCCGCGCGACGTCGCGCCGAGCGTGTACGCAGCTTCGACGAGGTCGCGCCGCGTCGACCCGACGGCGACCGCGACCATCAGCACGAGCTGGAAGAAAGAGCCGATGAAGATGACGAGGAGCTTCTGCATCTCGCCGATGCCCGCCCAAAGGATGAGCAGCGGAATGAACGCCGACGCCGGCAGGTAGCGCGCGAACGACACGAACGGCTCGAAGAACGCCTCGATCGGCTTGTACGCGCCCATCGCGATTCCGAGCGGCACCGCGCACAGGGCCGCGAGCACGAAGCCGCCGAGGACACGCCAGACGGTGATCGCGATGTCGCCCGCGAAACCGAACCGCGCGAAGAGCGCCCACC
>Ga0207676_10001671_pt1 | contig 16345 bp, 13 predicted proteins | sample KBSSwiS72_FD_184307 | JGI IMG/M metagenome (GOLD analysis project Ga0207676, IMG submission 184307) | Switchgrass rhizosphere microbial communities from Kellogg Biological Station, Michigan, USA - KBS Switchgrass S7-2 (SPAdes) (version 2) | ecosystem: Host-associated > Plants > Roots >...
AAATGGGCGCCCGACGAAGCACCGTCGCCCGCCGTCGGCTTTCATGCCAGCACCGTCCGCACTCGTTCAATAGCCACCGGGCACCCCGGCCTTCACTTCGCCGATGTGCCGGATCTGCGCCTCTCCCTCGCCCCAGAAGGCCGCCACGGCCCGCGTATCGCGGAACAGGGCATCGGCGAAGAGCTTCTCGGACGAGCGGCCCGTAGGCCATTCCACGGCCGTCAGGGAGCGCCTGAAGAGGGCCGGGTTGGCAGTCCAGAAGTTGCGGTGCTCAAGCCAGCGATGCCCGTTGAGGCGCTGGTGTGCGAACGATTCAACGGGCCAGCCGAGGATGCCACCGCGGTCGATCTCGCCCTGGTAGGCGGGCTGCCGCAGGAGCGCCAGTTGCGTCACGTCGGGCCGCGCCTCGAGGACGTCCACCAGGCGCGCGAGGTTGACGTCCTGCTCGTACAGGAAATCGTCCTCCGCGAGGAAGACATAGGGCCCGAGAGCACGGCTGGCGATGTAGCGCCACATGCGCGCCATGCCGGCGCTGTAGCCGTGGTTGCCGCCGCCGGCGACGTAGAAACCGTGCCGTCCCGCGATCTGCTCCAGGCCGAACGCCACGCGCGAATCCCAGTCCGAGTACAGCACCTTCTGCACGATGGGCCCCGAGACGTGCGCGGACAGCGACGCCAGGCTCCGCTCGAGGTAGCCGCGCCGCGCCGGCCAGCTCTCGGCCGTGCCGCCACTGTGGACGACGAGCGTGATGCCGCGCTCGGCAATGCGCTCGCGCTCGCGCTCCTGCGCGTTGTGCCTCTTGGCCCCGTCGCGTAGTTCCTCGAGCTTCGGCCACCAGTCCCGCCACGCCACCGATTCGGGCATCCGCGATCTGGCGGCGAGGCCGAGGAAGCGGCGGTCGTCCTTCCTGAGATTGCGGAGGTGGACACTCGCCTGGGCGGCATCAAGGTGTTCCTCGCCCGGCAGGTCGCCGACACCGTGGTCGCGAATGGCGGCGATCATGTAGCGCCGCCCGAGGAGGGCGTTGCGGACGTAGTCGGGACTTGCCGTCTCGCCCGGCTCGCCCTCGACGATCCGTTCAGGGGAACGGTCATGGCTCAGGTGGTAGATATCGCCCTCGACGCGTGCCCACGGATACAGGCCGCGCACCAGAGCCCCGAACGCCTGATCCTCCCAGCCCCATCCCCTGAAACGCTCGTCCATTCCGCCCATGTCGTCCCAGTGAACGCGCGGGATTGCGATACAGCACGACCACGAGATGCGAGTCGTGCGCTCGACGAGGACGTCCATGTCGCCGCTGTCGGCGGGATCGTCGCCGAACGTGTCGGGGCCCTTGACGACTTTCTCCGTCTCGCGGCGGTGAAGGCCCCGCCAGCGCCGGTGCGCCCACGTCACCTTGCCGGAGGCAGCCGACTCGATGGCGGCGCGTACCTGGCGCGTGGCGAGGAAGACGTCGGCGTCGATGACGACGCCCACGTCCCAGCGACCATCCGCATCGGCGAGGAGCGCCGCGCGGTTCACGGCCGCGGAGCGGTTGAAGGGTCCGTCGGTGTGCTCGCCCTCGTAGATGGGCACGTCGGGCAGGAGCGCCCGCCAGCGCGCCTTGCACCACGCCCAGAGGCTGTCGCGGTGACCGCCGTCGGAGCGTCGTGGGACGAGGAGCACGACCCTCATCCCACGACCGAGAAGTGCGGGTAGCCGACGACGGCCATCATCGGCTCGGGGTTGAGGCGGGCGAGCGCCTGCGTCCGCTGCTGGTCGGGCGTCTGGGTGGACGTCGACCCGAAGGACGCGCTGTAGTCGCCGATGCTCTCCGACTTGAGGCCGCCGCCGGTGGCGCCGCCACTCGAGGCGAGGTCGATCTGCACCAGCTCGACCTGGACCGCCTTGCGGATGGCCTCGTCGTCGATCGGCGTGTAGGTGAGGTCGATCCGGCCGTACCAGCGCGAGCGCGGGTTCGTGCCGGTGTTGAGCCGCTCGAGGACGTAGCCGTTGGCCCACAGCGTGTAGTCGTCGGCACTGAGCGTCGTCGTGGTCGTGCCGCGTGTCTCGGTCACGGTCCCGATGGTTGTCGCCGGCCGGGCGAGCGGCAGCCGCCCAACGCCGCCATCGACGCGTTGCGTGGCGCTGCCGGGCGGGCCGGCATACGCCACGATCGCGCTTTCGGCCGCGTCGAGCAGCACCTGCAGCGAGGCGTCGTCGAGGTCGGTCTCGACGAACGCCCTGAACTCGTCGGTCGTCAGGATCATGGCGGCTGGCTAGCTGCCGATGACGACGGCTTCGACCTTGCAGAAGGCGATCGGCCGGTAAACCGCGAGCGCGAGGCGCTCCTCGGCCCGGACGGCCACCTTGTTCTTGGTGAAGTAGTCCTCGTTCTCGGTGCTGATCGCGACCGAGATGCCGGAGCGTCGGAAGACCTGCGCCTGGTTGAACGCGCCGACAAGCAGCGTGTTCTCGAGGGCGTTGGTGGTCACGCGGACCTGGAGGCCCCACGGACGCGCCGCATTCGGGTCGAGCGTCGCCGGCCCGAGCAGGTAGTTACCGGTCGTGTCCTTGGATGCGCGGATGTTGAACCAGTCATTCGGATGGACGACCATCGCCGTCGGGTCCACGAAGGCGTTGGCCTGCACGAGCGTGATGGCATGCAGGATCGAGTCGATCGTGCTCTCGCCGTAGCCGGTGACAGTCTGGACGCCGGTCCGGTTGTAGAGCCCGAGGATGGTGATGCCGGTGCCCGCGCCGCGGAGCAGTTGCAGCTCCTCGCGCTGCTTGACCATGAACGCCAGTCGGCCGCGGATGTAGGACTCGAACGCCGGGACGTCCTCCATCATCTCGTCGGTGACGGGGATCCACGTCGCGATCTTGCGGACGTTGTCCTGCCGCAACGTGAAGTCGAGCGTCGACTCGGGCTTGAGGGAACCCTCGTCCGTCTCGGCGGCGGCGTTGGTGTACGTCGTCTCCTGGTAGTAGCTCACGACCTGCGCGTTCGTCGTGCCCGACAGCATGAGGTCGGCGACGGTGCGCTCCTCCTGGCCCGAGAGCACGACGCTGGGCGCGCGCTGCTCGAGGGGCGTCAGGTCGGCCGACGTCAGGAGCGTCTTGATGGCGAGTTCGCCGATCTCGCCCCGGAAGCCGCCGAAGTGCTTGATGCCGTAGGTCGAGAGGCCCGTCGTCATCAGCTCGCGGATGCTCTTGATGCCGTCCGACAGGATGTCCTCCTGTCCCTGCGGCTGGCCGTCCCGGGAAGAACCGAGGTCGGGCTCGACCTGGCGCGGCGCGGAGCGCATCGCCTTCAGGGCGTCGGCGTTGGCGCGCTCGGATTCGCGAAGGCCCTGGAGGTCGGCGACGCGGTCGTTGATCGGCGCGAGTTCGTCGTTCAGCGCCTTGATGGCCGCGCCCATCTCATCGCGCTTGGCTGGATCGGTGACCTTGTCCAGCTCGCGGAACATGTCCGCGAGGCGGGTGCGCTTTGTCGCGAGTTCCTCGCTCGCCGCGATGAGGTCTGCCTGGATCGACACTTGGGCTTCTCCTTCGACTTGTCTAGACCGGCACGCCGTAGAAGCGGGCCCGGATCAGTTCCAGTTCGATGTCCGTCGTCGCCTTGGCGCCCTCCTTCGGTGCATCGGCGTTCGAGAAGAGTTCGTCCATGTCGTCGGCGACGCTCCGCAGGGTGGCCGGGTGCGTGCCGAGACGGGTGCGCGTGGCGGCCGACAGGACGCGGCCCGCCTTCAGCATCCACTCGTCGGGCGCCTCGCCGAACGCGTCGCCGGCGGCGTCGAGATGGGCCATCAGAGCGGCCGACTTGACGAAGTGGACGATCGTGACCGGGTTCGCCGGAATGGGCGTCATGCTGAGTTCCACCCACGGCCAGCGGGTGATCTCGCCGCCCGCGCTCTTGGTGGCGAGGTGGCCCATCGCCCCCGAGCTGTAGCCGAGCGCGCCCTCGGCGATGAGCTGGTCGACGGCCTTGCGGTAGCGGGCGTTCCGACTGAGCTGGGCCTGCGCCCAGACGCCCTCGTCGCGGACCTCGTAGTCGACCTGGCGGCCGATCGTCTCGGACTTCAGGTCGTCGTCGAGGCCGTGGTCGTAGAGGACGGGCCGCCCTGCCTTGCCGAACCAGTCGAGGCAGAGGTCGGTCGCCTTGGTGAAGAACTCGCCGTCGAGGTCGCGGTCATCGGGCGAGCCCCACGGGATCGCAAGGCCCTCGACGGTGTCGGGTCCGACGAACTTCAGGGCCATGACGGCGGCGCTCTTCGTCGTCGCCTCGCAGTTCTTCGCCGCGGTGTGCGCGATGCGGAAGGCGCGGTCCTCGCTGTTGTGGGCGTCGAAGTCGTCGTTCCAGACCGTGCGGAAGACCGTCTGGCAGCGCTCGCTGTAGGCGTCGCGCACGGCGGCCGGCAGGTCCGCGTTGCTGGCATACGGCATGCAAAAAGCCTCCCGATCCGAGCTTTTTGGACGCAATCCGCTCGGCGAGAGGCCACATGCCACACCCCCGACTCGCCCGAAGGGCAACTGCGGAGGCTGAGTTATCCGTGCCGGACTCTACGCGATCGCGTCATCCTCACGCAAGGGTTTGGCCGACTTCCCGCGGTTGCACGCCTCGCATGCCGTCCGCAGGTTCGACAGGATGTCTGGCCCGCCCGCCGATCGCGGCACGATGTGATCGACTTCCAGTAGGGCGCCCTGCGTGACTCCGCGCCCGCAGTACGTACACCGGAAACCGTCACGGTTCAGCACATCGAAGCGAAGGCCGACGGCGACCTCGGTCCGGCGTTGTGCCGCCCGAATCCGGGCACCGTCCCAGCGTTCCTCGATCATGGAGATGAAGTCAGCGTCACTGAGTCGAGCACGGCGAACAGGGTCATCCTCGTGCGCCTCCCAGCGGGACTTTTTCGGCTTGGCGACCTTGACGGGCTCGATCGTGTCCACCAGCTTCAAGGGACGCGGCTGTCTCGACCAGACCAGTGCAGGGGTTTTGCATCGCCTGCAATAGATGCGAAGCGTCCCCGCATCGACGCGGCCGGAGTGAAGCCGGGTACCGCATGGGCAGCGGAGCGCTGGGAGGTCGGGCTCATCGGACCCGAACGGCGCCTTGCAGTGGCGACACCAGTAGGAAACCGCACCCACGAAATCAGCCGTGGTGGACGCGATAAACCTGTTGCACGTCGGACAGTGGACCAGCGTCCACTCGTCTTCCATCGGGCCCTCCAGAGGCTCGCGCCGGTCGGTGGAGCCTCTGGAGAAGTGACACCGACCGGCGACTAGAACATTATCGCGGTTAGGCGGCGTCCAGGTTGATCTGGACGCCGAGTCCGCCGTCGAAGCGGTGCCCTTCGAGGTGCCAGTTCAGGAACGGACTGAGGCTGTAGATCCGGCAGCCATAGCGCTCGACGAGCTGTGCCTTCACGCCCCGTGACTGCGCCTCAAGGGCGATGAGCCAGTCCTTGTTCTGGACGCCGTAGCCCATTGCCTGCTCAGCCTTGCCGTAACCGGCCATGTACGGCGAATCGTCCAACTGGCCGGCGTCATGGCCGACGACGATCAGCGTCTTCGCGCCCAGCAGCGCGCCGAAGTGCAGAGCCGAGGTGAGGGTCGACATCGAAACGACCAACGAGTCGTCGGATGTCGGCCAGTCCACGGTGGCGTCGAAGGCGCCGCTCCGGTTGGGGAGATGGTCGAACACGTAGAGATTCGGCAGCGCAAGGAGTGGCGTCGTGTCAAGGCTCGGGAACCCACGAGCCGGATCGCCATACGGCCAGCGCGACACGATGAGCGGAGTCGAGGGATGGTTCGCCGCCGCCATCATGAGCGACTCGCGATGCTCCTTGAGGACGATGGCCGTCGGAGTGATGCCCCACGCGCTGGCGACCTCGTTGACGGCGACAACCAGCTTGTCGGCGAAGTACGCCTTGTCGAAGTGATCCAGCGAGGCGCCGGCACCAAGCACGTAGACGTCGGCGCCCCGGTGGCGATTTGACCAGATGCGTATCGACTTCAAAGGTCGCCCTTGACGGACGCCCACGAATGCACCGCATCGAGCGGGGAGCGGTCGTAGAGGTACTGAGGCGCCCCGCGGTTGAGGCTCATCCAGTCGGGGAACGCTTCGAGGACGCGCAGGATGTCGTCGAGGCGGAAGTCCGGGTTCTCGGGCCAGAGCACGCCGAGGATTCGGCGCACCAGCTCGAGATCCTGCGGGAAGTCGACGGTGAGCCTGTGCGACTCGTAGAGGCTCGGCTCGATGGTGACCGTCGTCCGCGGGTAGCGCAGCGGCCGGCGGGCGAACCACGGCACGACATGCTCGCGCTCGTCGGAGTTGAGCGACTCGCGGTCGGCCTCCTCCATGGCGTCGGCCGTCCATGCCCAGCAGTTCATGCCGAGCGGGAAGCCGACGGATTCGGCGTAGGGGAACTCGTCCGACACGAGGTCGGCCACGGCATCGACGAGGGGCGCCTGGAGGAACGGATCGTCGGCGCCCGACAGCACCAGCACGTCGGCGTCCGTCTCACGGGCCACCTTCGCGTGGCGGGCGATGAGGTCCGATGTGGAGCCGCGCACGCACCGCATCTTCATGTCGCGGGCGAACGCGGCAATCGGATCGTCGCTGACGTCCTCGGTCGTGGCGATTACCACCTCGGCGCGGCTCTTGCGCAGGCGTTGCACCTGGTACCAGAGCATCGGGTGCGTCTCGCCGCCGACCTCGATGGGCGCCATGACCTTGTTTGGAAAGCGCGCACTCCGACTCCGGGCCGGAATGGAAAGCACCGCTTTCACAGGTCAGTCTCCGACGGCGCGTAGCGAAGGTCGAACGGCTCGCCCGTCTCCATCGACCCCAGCCGATACACCCAGATCGTCATGTCGTAGTCGGGGTGCGCGTCGGCGTACTCGCGCGGGACGCTGTACATCAGGTTCGCCGGCAGCTCGCCCGTCTCCAGCAGGCGCTCCGTCAGCCTCGCCACTTCCGGGCTGAACGTCGACACCCACTCGGTCCACATCGCTCTCCTCCCGCAACGTCGCCCAGCCCTTGCCACTCAACGTCTGAATCTGGCGGAAGTACGCGTCGTAGAGATCGGCCGCCACGGCGGTCGAGAAGTGAGCGATCGCGTATTCGCGGATTGCCACCCGGTCAAGACTGGGCGCGGCCCTTGCCGCGTCCACGTATTCCTGGAGCGTCCTGCACAGGAACCCGTTGACGCCCTCGACGATCTGGCCCTGCATCGCGCCGAAGTCCGTCGCAATCACGGGACAGCCCGTGAACATGGCCTCTACCCCTGTGCCTCCCCACGGCTCGCAGTAGAGCGTGGGCATCCACACGGCCGTTGCGGCGCCCATGATCCGCGCCCTGTCGGCGGGGCCCACGGGCCCGAGGTGGCGGATGTGGCCGCCCTCGACGCTGCTGTCCACGCCGCGGAACGTGTTGCCGGTGTGTTCCAGAAGGTCGGGCCCGATCATCACCAATGGCACGGCCAGTGCCGCGGTCGCTTGCACGGCGATCTGTAGTCCCTTTCGACCGATGAACCGCGACGCGTAGAGGTGATAGCCGCCGTCGCCCGGGCCGAGCGGCAGTTCGTCGGGGTCGTAGCTGTTGGGAATTACCCGGTCGAATGCGCGAAAATCAGACCCGTCGCGGCCGGCGAGGTACGTCTCCCACGCTCTCGACTCGAACACCCTGAACGGCGCGAAGACGCCTGAGTAGCCGATGCCCGTCTCGACGATGTAGAGGCCCATGTCGGCGAGCGCCATCGCGATCGGCTGGTGCGCCTGGCCCATCGTCAGGCCAAGGATGTCGCCCTTCGTGGCGCGCTTGCGGATCTCGGCGGCAGCCCTGCCGTTGAACGTGCGCCACGGGTCCAGGCTGGTGTCGTAGTTGTTCCAGACCTCGAGGTGCGGGCTGAAGCCCGGGAACCAGCGCTCACGCTCCTCGGCCGACACGAGCGGCACGAACTGCGCCACGTCCGATTCGTTGCGGCTGCCGCCGTATAAGACGACGCGGTAGCCCTTGCCCGTGAGCATCGTGCCGAGCCGGCGCGTCTTGGCGCTGTAGGCGTCGGGCGTCCAGGCCAGCGTCGTCTCTGAGTGCGGGCCCGGGCCGACGAGGTGGACCGTCGGCTTCACAGGACGCCCGGGTTCTGGTGGCTGACGGCCGCGTTGCGAGGCTGGTAGGTGACCGGCGGCACATACTCGGTCAGCGTCTGGGTGAAGGTGAGGTACGTGTCGCCGGTGGCGGCCGCGCTGCCGGCGTAGTACGTCGTGACGGTCTGGGAGGCACCCATCGCGGCCTGGCCGAAGTCGTCGACATAGAGCCGGATGCGGAGGCGCTGGCCGTTCGTCACGGCTAGATCGTCACCGCTCACAAGGAAGGACTGCGCCGCCTCGGTCGTGCCCAGCTCGGTCGGAAACGTCCCGGCAGCCCAGACCGTCGGACTGGTTCCGTCACCAGCCACCCGCGCGATCTCTGCCCGTACTGCGGCATTGGCAAGGGCGTTGCTCTCAAGTCCCCGGATGTTGCAGCGCACTGCGCCGCCGAGCGTGAAGGCCGTGAGCGGGCGCGTGAACCAGTCGACGACGGTGCCGCCCGCCGTGTCGGTGACCTGGATGGGCGCTGTCCAGCCCGCGACGGTGTTGGTGTCGTCGGTCTGGACGCCCGCGCCGCGGCTCGTCCACGCCTCGCGGTTCGTGGTGTAAGGCAGCCCGCTGGTGATCGTTCCCGCGTAGAAATCGTCGATGCGCCCTGCCTGACTGAGATTGTTGTTGACGCCGAGTCCGACCTTTCCGGCGCTTGGATATGTCGTGTCGGTCACGGACCCGATCAGCGTCCAGGCACCGCCGGATGGCTGATACCACGACTCGATGGTGCTGCCATGGCAGCGGATGCCGAGCTTCATTCCGGCAGCGGGAGTGATGGAGAAGGGTGCTGGCCCGAGCGCCGAACCGCTTCCGTTGGTAATAAGCCTGAGTTCAATGTCGCCGCTCGTGTTCAGTCGGGCGACGTAACCGTCATGTGTCCCGCTGCCACCCTCCTGCTGAACGCGAGCGTAGACGTCGTATGCCTGCTGGTTGTTCGTGACGACGGCCAGCGTCGCATACGCCTCTACGTCGGGCCCGAAGTTGCCCGGCGTCCAATAGGACGCCCTCAAGAGAGCGGCGGTGTCGTTGGGGCCAGCCACTGCGTTGCCGACCCGTCGGAGGCTCGCCGCATCGGCGCTGTTCAGCTTGGCCCAGTGGCCACCCTCAGAGAGGGGGTCTTCATCCGATCCGGTGAAGTCCGAGAGCAGGGTGGCGTAAGCAGAGAACGACGGAGCTGGGAGGATGGCCGTGTCGGTCGGGAAGACCTGCGTCCCGGCGGGCTCACTGACGAAGGTGAGGTTCTCGGTGAGGGTGAGGTAGGAGTCGCCCGAGGCGGCGGCGGTCGGGCCGTCTACGAAGAAGGTGAACGTGAAGCCCGACCCCATCGTGCCCGCGTCGTCGCCAAAGACACGCACCCGGAGGCGGTCGCCGCGCTTGCAGGCCACGCCCGCAGCGGGTGTCTCTGCGAAGTTGGCGGCTGTCTCGCCCGTGCTGAGTTCGGTGATCCGCGCCGTCTGGTCGATGAGCGTGATGGCGCCTGTCGCGCCGTCGATGACTTCGAGCCGCCCGTTGATGGCGGTGTTGGCGTTGTTGGCCGACTCAGACGCCCGCAGGTTCCATGTCACCGATCCGCTGATCGTGACGTCGGCATCGAGCGGCGGCGAATACCAGACGATCGGAAGCGACGAGGCGACACTCTCGACCCCGTTTGTCGGCCCGGCCACGGTGTTGGCGAGATGGCCGTTCGACACTGCTCCGCGCGTCAGGCTAAGCAGCCGAGACTGCCACCCGCTGGCGGTGCCGTCGAGTTTCGCATCGTTGTTGCCGGTGCCGTAGTCGGAGACGGCAACCCGGAAGAACAGTTGCGTCGCCATCGCCCTAGACCCGCGTGAACGCGATCATCACGCCGATGAGGCTGGCGTCCACGGCCAGCGTGTCGCCCGAGTCACTCGGCAACCTATTCACCCGGAACTGGATGTAGTCGCCCGCCGCGGGTGCGCCGGTGACCGCGATGCCGGTCGTGGCCGCGCTGATCTGGAGCTGGAGCGCCGTCGCGGTGTGGGCGTCGTTCACGCCGGTCGCCGTCGAGTACGCCTGGTCGAGCGTCTCGCTGTCGCCCCACGCCCGCGCCGCGAGCTGCCACGTCACGCCGTTCGTCGATGTGCCCGAGGCGGTCCAGTAGAACTGCGCCGTGATGACGCCCGCGTCCCAGTCGGACGGCATCGCCAGGCCGCCCTCTGCGTTCTCCTGGTTGGTGGCGTCGAAGTCCAACGCGTAGTAGTTCACCTTGTTCGTTGCCGACTCGTACTTGGTGTTGGCCGAGGCGCCCGACGTCGTCGAGGGCCACATCCCGGCCGCGGTCAGGAAGATCTGGCCGGCTGGCTTCGTGCCCGTCACGCCGGTCGCGCCTGCGGCTCCGGTCACGCCCGCGCCGGTGACACCCACAGGCCCCGTCAGGCCGTTCGTGCCCGCTGTCCCGGTGAGCCCCTGGATTCCTTGCGAGCCCTGCGTTCCGGTCGGGCCGGTGATGCCGTTGGTGCCTGCCGTCCCGGTCACCCCGGCGACGCCCTGAACGCCCTGCGTCCCCGTCAGTCCCTGCACCCCGGTCAGCCCCGAGCCGGTGAGGCCCGTCGTCCCGGTCAGCCCCTGGACGCCTTGAATGCCCTGCGTGCCCGTGGGCCCGGTGATGCCGTTCGTTCCGGCCGTACCTGTGGCACCCGTCAGCCCGTCGGTGCCGCCGGGCGCGAAGGAGATCGTCGTGTTGCCGGCCGTCGTGGTGAGCGCGTTGCCCGAGCTGACGTAGGTCACGCCGAGCTTGCGGTAGCCGGTGGCGGTGGTGACGGTCTGGAGGCTGAACACCACCCAGGCCGTGAGGTCGGTGGCGTCGAAGAAGCGGACGGTGCCCTTGTTGACGGCGGCCACGTCGTCGAGCGCGTCGAGGAGCGTCGTCAGGACGTTGCCGTTGTAGTCGACGAGGTCGATGAAGACCTGCGTGACGTTGGCGTAGGTGGCGTTGTTGAAGCGCATGTTGCCCGAGCCCGGATCGGCATCGGTCGTCGTGGTGCTGAACGTGTAGCGGAACGAGTTGCCGCCGGCGGTGCCGATCGGCCCCGTCGCGCCCGTGGGCCCGGCGACGCCGGTCGTACCGACTCCGGTGACGCCCGCCACGCCGGTCAGGCCCTGGATTCCCTGCGTTCCCTGCGTCCCGGTGATGCCTACGGGCCCCGTGAGGCCCTGCACCCCTTGCGTGCCCTGCGTTCCTGTCGCCCCGACGGTGCCCGCGGTTCCCTGCGGACCTGTTGCGCCGGTGACGCCTGCCCCGACGGGCCCGGTGATGCCATTCGTCCCGGCGGTGCCCGTGAGGCCCTGGATGCCCTGCGTCCCTTGCGTGCCCGTGAGGCCCTGTACCCCTTGGGTGCCCTGCGGGCCGGTCAGCCCGTTGACGCCCGCGGTTCCCGTGAGCCCTTGGACGCCCTGCGTCCCTTGGGTACCGGTCAGCCCCTGGATACCCGCCGTGCCTTGCGTCCCTGTTGCGCCGGTCACGCCGTTGACGCCTGCCGTTCCCGTCAGCCCTTGGACGCCCTGCGTTCCCTGCGGGCCCGTGACGCCGTTGATTCCGGCGGTTCCCGTGACGCCAGCGACGCCCTGAATGCCCTGCGTCCCGGTCAGTCCCTGGATGCCCTGGCTGCCTTGGGTTCCCGTCAGCCCCTGCACGCCCTGGATGCCCTGTAGGCCCGTAGAACCGACGGAGCCAGCCGTTCCCTGCGGACCCGTCGCTCCAGTCACCCCGGCCGTTCCGGCGGTCCCTGCGGTGCCCTGTGGCCCCGTGGGCCCGGGCGCGCCTGTCAGCCCCGCGCCGGTCAGCCCGACCGCGCCGGTGAGTCCTTGGATGCCCTGTGTGCCGGTTGCTCCCGAGGCGCCACCGCCCGGGCCCGTCGGGCCGGGAGCGCCCGTGACACCGGCGCCGGTTGCGCCCGTCTGGCCGATCGCGCCCGCCGTGCCCTGCGGTCCCGTTGCGCCCGTCGGCCCCGGAGCGCCCGTGTTGCCGCCGCCCGGGCCGGTCGCTCCCGCCGGCCCCGTTGCGCCGGTCAGTCCCTGCGCACCCGTTGAGCCCGCGCCCGAGCCGCCGCCGTTGCTACCACCGCCACCGCCGCCCGGGCCCATCGGTCCCGTGTAGCCGCGCGGACCCTGCGGGCCGGGGCCGCCCCGTCCGTCCTGCCCCTTCAGACCGCGAGGGCCGGTCGCGCCCGTTTCGCCGGCGCCGGTGAGGCCCCTGACGCCGGTCTGGCCTTGACGGCCGATGGGTCCGATGAAGCCGCGCGGGCCGACTGGCCCGGTGTCGCCGGTCGGGCCCGGGTCGCCGGTGGGGCCCGGGTCGCCCTGCTCGCCGCGTGGGCCCGTCTCGGCCTGCGGACCCGTCGGGCCCGTCTCGCCGGTCGGCCCCTGGAGCGTCAGCCCGACGGCGAGGAGGCCGGCGGCGACGCCCTGCGCGATGTCGGTCGCATCGCTCACGCCGATTCCTCGACCGACACCCCTTCAGCGGTCTTGACGATGGTGAAGCCGGAGCGTCGCGCCTCGGGCGCCGTGACGAGGACGGGCTCGCGCTCGGCGAGTCGGCCGATGGCGAAGCCCTGCTGGCGCATCGCCTCGGCCAGGTCGGCGAGAACCGATTTCAGCTCGTCGGCGGTCGGCTCTTCGACGTTGGACGCCTTGGTGGCCTCGGCGACCACCTCGCGCTTGCAGCCGCGACACCACAGCTCGTAGGGCGGCGTCGCCTTCTTGGCGACCAGGCGGTGACACGATGGGCAGTGGACGGCAGCGCTCTTGATGACGGTGAGTTGCGGCGGGCCCGCCAGCACATCGGCCGGAGGCGGTGGCGCGGCGGCTTCGGGCGGCGCCTCGGGCTGGACGAGGTTGCCGTCCTCGTCGATCTCTTCGGCGGTGTAGTTGGCGGCGGGCGTCCAGCGGACGTTGACGGGGTAGGGGTTGCGGTTCTCGATCTCGCGCCACTCGTTGACGGTGATCGCCTCGTGCTCGAGCTGGACCGCAAGGGCCTTGCTGCGTGCCTCGGCGTCGCCCCGGAGCAGGCCGTCGACGAGAAACTCCACGAAGATGTCGGGTTGGTCGGCGAGGAAGAACGACTTGATTGACTGCTCCAAACGGACGAGCCACGGCCGCAGGGTGTGGACGACGAAGTCGATGCTCTGGTGCTCGATGTTGCTGAACGTCGCGTGGTCGAGGACGCCGACCATGTGCGGCGGCATCCGGTAGATCGAGCAGACGTCCTCGCGCTGGAGCTTGCGCGTCTCGATGTACTGGGCATCCTCGGGCGGCACGCCGACCTCGTGGAGCTTCATGCCTTCTTCCATCACGATCGTCTTGCCGGCGTTGCCCGTGCCACGGAGCTGGTCCATCTGCGTCGCCAGGCGTTCGATGGCGCCCGCCGACAGCGTGGCTGGGTGCTCGAGGACGGCGGCCGGGCGGGCGTTATTCCGATAGAACGACGAGCCGAAGTCGCGCGTGGCGAGCATCTCGCCGAGGCTCTCGCGGTGTGCCTGGATGGGGGAGAGGCCGACGAGGCCGTTGGTCGACAGGCCCGGGATGTGCCAGATCCGCTTGGCGTCGAGGCGCTTCTTCTGGCCGTCGTCGGCGAGGTAGTCGAAGACCTTGTGCCCTGCCTCCCAGCCGACCTCCATGCGGTGCGGCGGCAGCGGCCAGACCTCGGTCCCGAAGCCCGTCTCGGTGATCTCGTTGTAGCCGTTGCCCCACGTCGTGAGGTGCGTCATCAGCGTCTCGCGCCAGCCGAACGACGTCATGGCCGGGTTGGGCGCGTCGTGGAAGAGGCTGTAGTAGGGGTTGTCGGTGGCGCGCTCCTTGCCGCCTTCCGGCGTGCGGCGATACGTGATGAGCGGCAGGCTCGCGATCGACTCGGCGATGACGCGGACGCAGGCGTAGACGATCGGCAGCGCCAGCGCGGACTGCTCGTCGATGGTCGTGCCGGCGCGTGTCGGCACCCAGCCGAGGAGCTGGTTCCACCACGGCGCGACGAGGAACGTGCCGTCGGAGGAGATGCTGCTGACGGTCGCCTTGGTGGCGCGTGGCGCGAGCCTTGCGAGGAGTGTCACGGCGTCCGCCTTCCGAGCCAGATGAGGGCCGCGCCGGCGACGACGACGGCGAACTGCCACGCGATGAGGCCCAAGCCGAGGGCGACGAGGAGCAGGCCCGCGAGAACCGTCGCGCCCTGGAGGTCGGCGTGGGTGAGGTTCATCAGACGATTACCGCGCCGCGCTCGAGGTACACGCTGGTCGTGACCGGCTGCGAGGCGTGCCATGTCGCGCGGTCGTAGGCACCCACAGCGCAGATCCCGAGGTCGATCGAGCGCGGCGAGCCGCGGTGCTCCTTTACCGGGCGCGGCCCGAGGCGGTCGACCTTGAGCACCATGTTCGAGACGTGGCGCACGAGGCGCGGGTCGCCGTCGTGGTGGAGCGTGCCGCCGGTGACCGCGTCGTAGAACTTCGCCCAGGCGGGCACCATGACCGATGGCGAGGAGGTCGTGTACTTGACGACCGGCAGCCCCGCCGCCTCCCACTCCTCCATCTCCTTCGCCCAGCGGAACGGGTCGCAGGCGAGCTCGATCACCTTGCGATCGCGGCAGACGGCGCGTACCACGGCGTCGACCTCGGAGATCGGCACCCGCCACGACGGATCGTCGAGCGGGCGCTCCCAGCAGGCCACTGTCTCCATGTAGCCGTCGGGGGTGCAGGCGAGGAGCGCGGTGCAGTCGTGGTTGAAGGAGCCGTCGAAGAACAGCACGACGGGCTCGTCGTCGGGAACATGGCGCGGCTCGGCCAGCGCCTCGAAGCGGCCCGACGGCAGCGCGGCGACGGCGCTCGCGACCCAGCAGTTGAGACGCTTGATGCGGAACTCGGATTCGCTGAAGCCGCCCGTCGTCGCCTTCCTGGCCGACGCCACGAGTTCGGTCGCGTCGAGAATGTCGCCGAGGCCCGGGTTGGCGGCCTTGTGCGCCGTCGGGTCGAGGACGGGCGCGTCGTCGTCGGCCGCCCACCACGCCATGAAGAACGTCGGGTCGAGGATCTCGCCCGATGCGACGCGGCTGCCGTACTGCCAGAGGCGGTAGGCGATGCTCTCCTGGCCGGTCGTGTCGGTCCGCACACCGGCCGTGGTCACGATCAGCATCAGCGGGTCACGCCTCGCGCCCATCGCGAGCGCCATGACGTCGTACAGCTCGCGGTTGGGCCAGGCGTGGAGCTCGTCGGCCAGCACGAGGGTCGGGCTGAGGCCCTCCTTCGTGTACGCCTCGGACGAGAGGGCGCGGTAGACGCTGCCCGATTGCGGATCCTCGATGGCGTCGCGGTAGGTCCGCAACCGCTCGGCAAGCTCGGGCACCAGCTCGACCGTGCGCTTGGCGGCCCCGAAGACGAGCTTCGCCTGGTCGCGGTCGGCGGCGCACGAGTAGACCTCCGCGCCCGCGCCGTCGAGCAGGAGTCCATACAGCGCGATCGGTGCCACGAGGCCGGTCTTGCCGTTCTTGCGCGCCATGCCCCAGATGGCCGTGCGGTGCAACCGGCGGCCGGTCGCGGGGTCGCGGGCGAAGGTCGCCTTGACGAGCCGCTCTTGCCACGGCCGCAGTCCGAGCGGCTCGCCGGCCGGCCCGGCGATGCTGTCCTTGGTGATCCGGCCGTACGCCTCGATGAAGGCCAGCACGTCGTCGCCGTCGCCCTTGCGGATCGCGCTGCCGTCCACGGGCGTCACGATCCTTGGCGGCCAATGCGCTTCGCGGCGAGCTGCTCGAGGGTGCTCTGCGCCTTCACCTCGGCCACGCCGAGTCGGCTGCGGTCGCTTGGCGTCAGGCCGAGGAGCGACAGCCACTTCGTGATCTGCGTCTCGACCGTCGCCACGGCTCCGACGGCCGGGTTCAGGTAGGCGTAGCCCTTGTCGGTGTACAGGACGTGGCCCTGGCTCGCCACCTCGGCCAGCAGCAGCGACCGCCGGTCGAGCGCCTCGCAGTACAGCCGCAGGTTGCGCAGGTCCGACGGGCCGATCCAGCGGCAGTTCGCCAGGACGTGGCGCCACTCGCCCGCTCCCTCGTCGCCGAGCGTCTCCGGCGGGTCGAGATTGAGCGGCACCGCCGACAGGGCGATCAACCCCCCCTGCAGTGGACGCTTGCCGGGGTTGCCGAGCCTTCGCTTCAGCTCGACTGGCTTGGCGGGAGGAGCCATCAGAGTCCACGGGGGTCGAAGTGCGGCGACGTGCGCTTGCC
>Ga0207676_10001672_pt1 | contig 16342 bp, 17 predicted proteins | sample KBSSwiS72_FD_184307 | JGI IMG/M metagenome (GOLD analysis project Ga0207676, IMG submission 184307) | Switchgrass rhizosphere microbial communities from Kellogg Biological Station, Michigan, USA - KBS Switchgrass S7-2 (SPAdes) (version 2) | ecosystem: Host-associated > Plants > Roots >...
GGGTCGGCCAGTACGGCGCCCAGTCCGATCATGGCGCGGGACTGCTGTCCCGCCGTGACCACCAATGGCGTATGGGCAGCCCGCGCGTTCGCCAGGTTGCCCATCGCGTTGCCCAGTCCGGCAGCGGAGTGCAGGTTGACGAACGCCGGCCGACCCGTGGCCTGCGCGTAGCCGTCGGCCATCGCCAGGACGGCGCCTTCGTGCAGGCCGAGCACGTATCGGAAGTCTGCCGGAAGGCCGTCCAAGAAGGGCAGCTCGTTAGAGCCCGGGTTGCCGAATATCGTGGTGAGGCCCCAGGCACGAAGCAGCTCGTGGGCGGTCTCACGAACCGTGGTGGTCACGGCACGTCATACCTTGACGCCGGTACGCCATCCCTCATGGTAGGTCTCCCGGGCCACGGCCGAGTACGGCGCCGGACTCACGATGGCGCGCACCGCGATCTGCTCGTGCGGCTGAACGGTCGTCTTGCGAGTACCACCATCCGGCTCTCCCCACAGCACCGTCACCTCGGCGCCGACCGGGACATCGGGGTTCATGGTCGCCAGCGAAAGCGCCCGCCGCTCGTTCGCGCTATAGCCGGTGAACATGGACAGCCCGATAATCGTCCCGTCCGCGTCGAGCACCGAGTCGAAGTTGGACGATCCGTAGTTGGCGTTGGGCAGGTCGAAGAACTGGTACCCCGGGCCGTTCAGGTCGCTGGGAGAGGCGAGCAGCTTGCCCAGATCCTCGGGGTTCCAGGCGAGGGTCACCTTGCGCCGCTGGGCCTCCGGGTCGATGGCCGCCAACGCGTCGCGCCCGATGAAGTCGTGGTCGAACTTGCAGTGCGGGCCGTACCCCAGCTCAAAGGGGTTCGTGTAGTAGTCCTCGATGTTGTCGGACACGAAGCTCCCGGCCAAGGCGTTCGTCGCCTCGTAGCTGTCCGGACGCAGCGACTCGCGGTACGCCCGCAGCCCTTCGCTGGTGTAGATCGCCGGCAGCGGCGACGGGATCCAACCCGACTCCAGCGTGTTGGCGGAGTAGGCGCGGGACCCGCACGGCTCCAGACCGAACTCACGGCCCGCCTCGAGGATGAAGTCGCGCACCTTTTCGTAGCTGTCGTACGGGCCCCACAGTTCCAGCCCCGGGGCGCCCGCCATCCCGTGGCGCAGTGTGCGGACCGGCTGGTCGGCCACGTTGAGCTTCCCCATCCTGAAGAAGCGCACCTGCTCGACCGGACCGCCATGGATCTTCTCGATGACCTGCCACGCCTTCGGGCCCTGGATCTGGAAGCGCCACAGGTCGCGCGTGACCGGTTTGCCGTACGGCCGCATGGGCGACCGCTCGTCCCGGTGGATGTCGACGTTGTAGCCTCGGCTGCCTTGGAAGGACAGGTAGTCGGCGACCGGGGCCCGCCCGACGAAGACGAACTCCTCGTCGGCCAGGTGGAACAGGATCCCGTCACCGATGACGCCTCCCTCAGGGGACACCGGCACGAACTGTTTGGCCATGTCCACCGGGAAGTTGGCCATGCTGTTGATTCCGGTGTCCGACAGAAGCCGCAACGCGTCCGGGCCGGAGACGAAGAGGTTGACCATGTGGTGCGTCTGGTCGTACAGCACCGCCGTTTCGCGCCAGGCGATCGTCTCGCGGCGCCAGTTGGTGAACTCCGCCGGCACGACCGGGTAGATATAGGCCCCGAGCGACGAGTTACGGAGCAGCTCAACGGTATTTCCGGTCTGGTCCAACAGCTCCTGCAGATTCTTCGCGCTCATGGTGCCGCCCGTCCCGTCGATTCCAGTTGGCTTAAAGCTACGCAAGCGGTAGGGGCCGTCGACATAGAGGAATGGCCGATGTCGGGTTGCCGTGGGGGGACGGTCCGACCGAGTCATATGACGTAGATGATGCCGACATCCGCGCGGCGTGTGGTCGGCCGTCGGTTGCGTGCGGCGAAAGGCTGTCACGGCCGGGTCAATTGTCGCGGTCAACTGCCTCCCGTTGCCGGACGAAACTCGATCCGCCCTCCGGTCTACTGAGGAGTGACGGGTAGGTTCAGGAGGTCGACGTGGGCAACGGTCTGCCGGGGACCGGCTGGGCGAAGTCAAGCCGGACCACCAAGCTCGGTGAGTTGTTGAGCAACGCCAGCTACGAGGTCATGCCGTTGCGGACCGCAGAGGACGCTGTGCTCTCCAGCCTGCCGACGACCATCCTGTTGACAGTGACGGTCACCGAGGCGCGCGGGATCGAGGCCACGCTGCGCCTGGCCGAACGCCTCGCACGGCAGGGTTACCGCGTCGCGCCGCATCTGGCGGCCCGACAGTTCGTCGACCGCAGCCACGCCACGGACGTGTTCTCGCGGCTGGGTGAGGCCGGGGTGCGGTCTGCATTCGTCATCGGCGGAGATGTCCCCCGGCCGATGGGACCTTTTCCCGACGCGTACTCGCTCTTACGGCATATGCAGGAGGTTGGCAGCCCATTCGAGGAGATCGGCATCGCCGGGTACCCGGAGGGGCACGCGGCCATTTCGCAGGACGAGACGGACCTGGCGCTGAAACAGAAGGCGCCGCTGGCGTCCTACGTCATCACGCAGATCTGCTTCGACGCCGCCACGACGAGCTCATGGGCCGGGCGCGTTGCCGCGTCCGGCGTCCGCCTGCCGGTCCGGGTCGGTCTGCCCGGGCCGGTGAGCCGACAGAAGCTGGTGCGGATCGCGGCAGGCCTGGGGCTTGGCCAGTCGGCCCGGTTCCTGCAGAAGCAACAGGGTCTGCTGTGGCGGTTCCTGTTGCCCGGCGGCTACCACCCGACCCGCCTGGCCAAGCAACTCGCTATCGCGTCAACCAGGACCAGCAACAACATTCGCTCGTTGCACATCTTCACCTTCAACGAGTTGGCCAGGACCGAGACCTGGCGGCGTGAGCTGCTGTCGCTGGTCTCCGAGGCGGACGTCCAAACATGACCGGACACAACGATGCCGACTTCGGACGGCTCATCGTGCAGGGCGCCGACCGTCCCGGCATCGTGGCTAACGTGTCGGCCGTGCTGACCGAGATCGGAGCGAACATCGTGTCGCTCGACCAGTCCTCCAGCGATCCCTTGGGGGGACGGTTCTTCCAGCGCACCGTCTTCCACCTCCCCGATCTGCCCGTGCGGCTCGTCGCGTTGAGGGATGTGCTCGAGCGCAAGCTCGGGGGCGAGCTGGGCCTCGAGCTCCGTCTCGTCGAAGCTCGGCGAAAGAAGCGGGTGGCCATCTTCGTGTCCAGAGCAGACCACTGTCTGCTCGAACTGCTGTGGCGGCAGCGGCGCGGCGACGTCGAGATGACGGTCCCCATGGTGATCTCGAACCACTCCGATCTCCACGACGACGTGCGGCAGTTCGGTATCCCCTTCGTCCACGTTCCCGCCGAACGCAACGACAAGGCGACCGCCGAGAAGGAGCAGTTGAAACTGCTCAGGGGCAACGTGGACCTGGTCGTCCTGGCCCGCTACATGCAGATCCTGTCAGCCGACTTCCTCGACGAGCTGGCGGTCCCCGTCATCAACATCCACCACTCGTTCCTGCCGTCCTTTGCCGGGCCGAGTCCCTACCAGCAGGCCAAGGAGCGCGGCGTCAAGCTGATCGGTGCCACCGCGCACTACGTGACCGAGGATCTCGACGAGGGACCCATCATCGAGCAGGACGTGATCCGTGTGTCGCATCACGAGTCGGTGCAACAGCTTCAGCGGAAGGGGACCGACGTGGAGCGGCTCGTGCTCTCCCGGGCCGTGGCCTGGCACTGCGACGATCGGGTGATCCGGGACGGCAACACGACGGTCGTCTTCTAGGATTCACCCTTCCGCAAGTCTGCGAGACCTGGCTCATAGACGGTCGCCAGGTCTCGCAGACTTCGCCCAAGAAGAGCTCAGACCTCGGGGTTGCCGTTCGCTGACGTTGGCGAGATGGCCGCCCCGACGTCCCAGTGCTCGACAACCTTGCCGTTCTCGTCGAGACGGAATATGTCGACGAGCTTCGTCCCGAGCGCCGTGTACACAGGGACCGCCCCGGTGGCCAGGGCATGCGTGATGACGAAGTCGCACTCGGCGAACACCCGCCTGATGTCGATGTGGGCATCCGGGAAGGCCGTGGTGAAGCTCTCCACGAACCCGATGAACGCCTCGAAACCGTTGGGGGCCAATGGGTTGTGCTGGATGTACTCGTCGCCACCGTAGAGCTCAACGGCGCCGCGTGGGTTCTTGTCATTGAACGCCGTCGTGTAGAACGCCACCGCGTTGTGCTTGTTGCGCTCCAGGTCGTGCCGGCTGCGTAAGCAGTTCTTCGAACTTTGATCGCCGTTGAGGGGATCCGCGGCCTGCGCCTGCGCGTTGTCGTGCAGGATGACCACGAGGCTCACGGTCAGGCTGAACGCCGTACAGACCGCTGCGACGAGCGTGGCGACGCGGTTCGGGCTGACAATCTTCACGCTTCCTCCTCGGGACAGCGCTGGCACTGCGCCAACTTCGGCACATCGTGATTCGACGCTGTCGGCGGCGCCACGCCACATCCGCCTGACGGATTGAAAGTTGACTTTCCCAGCTCAGGGGCGTCGCATGGTGACATAAAGAGCCCAAGATCCCGACCGACATATGTGCGACAATCCCGGCGGCAGAGCCTGGTCGACCGGCTGCGATAAGAGGACCATGTTGACTGTGCAGACTGTCCTGGAGCCGGACGAGCTCTTCCGGCGGCTCGCGGTCTCCGCACCGGCCGGTCTGGTCGTCATCGACACCGATGGGACGGTGCGGTTCCGCAACGACGAGGCCGCTCGGATCCTCGGTGACTCCGACCGGCTCCCTCCGGCGTTGTTGGCCATCTTCGAGGCAGATACGACCACCCCGACCGCCGGCGAGCCGGTGGTGCTGGACCGCGGTCTGCGCCGCCTGGAGGTGGAGTGCCGGCTCGTGTCGCCGTCGTCACTGTCACCGTGGCGGGCCGCCTGGCTGACGGACGTGACCCGAGCCAGAGTGGTGCAGCGACGGCTCGCCGCTATCGCTCAGGCCTCATCCAACGTGGCTGCCGTCGGCAACCTCGCCGCGACCGTGGACGCGGTTGCCGCGGAGGTCGTGCGGGCCGAGCAGATCGAGGCGGTGCAGGTCATCACGCTGGACGACACCGGCGTTCGGGTCCGCCTGCTGGGTACCGCCGGCTTCCGTGACACGAGCGACTTCATACCGAGGCTGCACCAGTGTCAGCAGCTCGGGGCTGAGATGCAGATGCTGTCGGTCGCGGCGACCGGGAAGGTCATTTCGGTCCCGCACCGCAAGCGGCAGGTTCTGGCCGACCCTCGCTGGGAACCGTTGCATGAGATCATGGGCCAGCCGGACTGGGACAGCTACGTCGGCGTACCGTTGATCGTCGACGGTCGCATCGTCGGTGTGCTCAATGCCTTCTGCACCCCACGGGAACAGCCGCCGACCGCGGAGGACATCGCCTTCCTCGTGGCCATGGCCGAACAGGCCGCCCTCGCCGTCGACCGCGCCGAGCTTGTCAGCGCGGCCGAGATGCAAGCGCGCCGGGAGGAGCGCCACCGCGTGGCGGCGGACCTGCATGACTCGGTCGTGCAGCAGGTCTTCGCCATCAAGATGCGGGCCGATGCGCTGAGACTCGGCATTGCGCGCGACGGAGAGGTGTCGCCGCAGATCCTCAGCGAGCACGCCGAGGCCCTGGCCGCCTCGTCCCGGCTCGCTCTGGACGACCTGCGCGCGCTCATCCTCGAGCTGCGTCCGGGCGGCCTGTCCGAGAAGGGCCTCATCGGGTCGGTGGCGTCGTTGGTCGAGTCAGTGGGGACCGGCAGCGGGATCGCGACCACGTTCCGCAGTGACCTGGAGTTCGTTGCACTTCCGTCGGGATTGGAGGACGACCTGTACCGCATCGTCGAGGAGGCGCTGCACAACGTCGTCAAACACGCTCAGGCGTCCGCGGTCCTGGTCGAGATCGCGGTCCACGGCGACAACGGCCTGCTCGTCGCCGACATCTCCGACGACGGGGTGGGCTTCCACCGGCCGCTGCAGTCCTCCATATCACTGGGCATGCAGTCCATGCGGGAACGAGCACAACGATGGGGCGGCAGCGTCGTGCTCCGCGGCCGTTCGGGTAAGGGCGGTCACGTCCGCGTGACGATCCCCGTCGCCCACGATGCCTGGCCACAGCACGGATCCTCGGGGGACTGGCCGTGACTGACATACCGGTGGGAGTGTTCATCGTCGACGACCACGCGGTCGTGCGGAGCGGTCTGGCCGCGTACCTCGACATCATCGACGATTTCGTCCTCGTGGGTGAAGCGGCCGACGGGGAGCAGGCACTGCGCAAGCTGGCCGAACTGGCCGCACGCGACTCGCTACCAGGCGTGGTGCTGATGGACCTCGTCATGCCGAACGTCAACGGCGTCGAGGCGACCGCGCACATTGTCGAGCGGTTCCCCACCTGTCGAGTGGTGGTACTGACCAGCTTCGGGGAGGTGGAACGGGTCAACGCGGCGCTGCGCAACGGTGCCGTGGGCTACCTGCTCAAGGATGCGGAGGCCGCCGAGGTCGCCGCGGCCATCCGAGCAGCCGTCCGCGGCGAGGTGCACCTCGACTCGGAGATCGCGCGGCGGTTGACCCAGGACCTGCGCTGCGGGCCGGTCGGGCTGGCCTTGCTGACTTCTCGGGAGCGTCAGATACTCGCGCTGCTCGGCGAGGGCCGTTCCAATCGCGAGATCGCCGACATCCTCGTCATCAGCGAACGGACCGCCCGTACTCACGTCAGCAACGTCCTGAGCAAGCTCAATCTGACCTCTCGCACTCAGGCCGCCCTGATGGCGATCCGGGAGGGTCTGGTGCCGAGAGCGCAGTAGCGACCTACGTCGTTCGTCGTAGTGGACCGGCGGCATCTGCGCGTGGCCGGGGCGACGCTGTCAACCTAGGGTCGGATCGTGCGACATCCGCAGACCGCGACCGATGGCGAGGATTCATTCGAGGTCGTGTGCGCGCGATCCGGTGTCACACTGACGGTCCCTCCCGGTCGATCCATCCTGTCGGTTGCCAAGGAGCGCGGCATCGATGTCTTCTCCTGGTGCATCCGGGGCATCTGCGGCACGTGCGAGACCGAGGTGCTCGCGGGCCTGCCCGACCATCGCGACGCACTGTTGACGGAGGAGGAACGCCAGGCATCTAAAACGATGCTGATCTGCGTCTCCCGATGTCGGCTCGGACCGTTGGTGCTCGGACTCTGACGAGGCGTATCGACGGCCGCGAAATGTTGTCAACGATCCTGTCAGCGTGAAAGCCTGCAACCAACGGTCGACGAAGGGACAGCCGCTGTGACCGCCTCGCCCGCGCAACCCATCGACCTGGACCGGCTGGTCGCCATCGACGTCCACACGCACGTGCACCGGTCGGTCACGGCCCCCGCAACGGCTGTAGACAACGAGATCGCCGCGCTGGCCGGCTATTTCCGGACCGCCGCGGTCAGCTACACCGTCGACGATCTGGCCGCATCGTACCGGGATCGGAACATGGCGGCGGTGACCTTCATCGTCGACGTGAAGGATCGGCCGGACGATCCGGCCCGACCGACCAACGAGGAGGTGGCCACCCGGGCCGCCGCCAACGCGGACGTGATCATTCCGTTTGCCAGCATCGACCCGGCCCGCGGCGCCGACGGGGTCCGCGAGGCCCAGCGGCTGATTGACGAGTTCGGTGTGCGGGGTTTCAAGTTCCATCCCAGCGTGCAGGGATTCCAGCCGGACGACCGGCTGGCTTATCCGCTCTACGAGGTGATCGAGGCGGCCCGGCTGCCGGCCCTGTTCCACACCGGACAGACGGGAGTTGGCTCGGGCCAACGAGGTGGAGGTGGCATCCGCTTGGCGTACTCCAACCCGATGTTCCTCGATGGGGTGGCGGTGGACTTCCCTGACATGTCGATCGTGCTCGCGCACCCGTCGTTCCCGTGGCAGGAGGAGGCACTCGCCGTTGCCCTGCACAAGCCACAGGTCTACATCGACCTGTCCGGCTGGTCGCCGAAGTACTTCCCGCCGATCCTCGTGCAGTACGCGAACACCCTGCTCAAGGACAAGGTGCTGTTCGGCACGGACTTCCCGGTCCTGACACCCGAGCGCTGGATGAAGGACCTGGCCGGGACCGCGGTTCGGGACGAGGTCAAGCCGGGGTTGTTCAAGGACAACGCGGCCCGCCTGCTCGGTCTGGCATGACCGTCAGCCGCCCAGGGTGGCGCCCTCGTTGAGCGGTCGCACCGAGCGGGCGTACACCGTCAGCCAGCCGGCGGCGATCTTGTATGTGGAGATGTCGTACGCCTGCGCCGTGATGCCGTCGTTGATCGTGAGGTGCGGCGGAGCCAGACCATCGAGCTTGGCCATCCGGTCGAGCAGCTCATCCGCCAGGCCGTGGATCACCCGCCGATGTTCGCCATGGACCTCGGCGTGCAGACCGCAGAACGTGCTGAGCCCGCCCGCCGTACCGGCACCGCCCAGGTAGCCGTAGCGCTCGAGGAGGATGGTCGGTCGGCCATTGCGGGCGGCGGCCGTCGCGGCCATCCGTCCGGTCGGCCCGCCGCCGACGACGACGACGACATCGAACTCGCCGTGGACCGGGGTCGTCCGGCTGGGTTCCACGAGCGTTCGCGGCTGATCGCTCACGTCTTGGCCGGAAGGGTGATTGTACCGACGCGGTAGGGTGTCGGACCGAGCTCATTGTCCACAATGGATCGCATGAGCTCCGGCGGGACGAGGCACTCGGCGCAGGCTTCCGATCCGGCGAAGACCCGTATCCCGATCCGGTTCTTCTCCTCCATCGACCACTCGAGGCCGTATCCGTCCGATTCCAGGGTGTCGCGAAGTCCGCGCAGGGCCGCGTCGATCTGCTCTGTGCTCATGACCGTTCCTTCTCGATGATGCGGACCGCGGGTGGACCGCCGCGAGGGCCAAATGTCTCGGCCACCGCGGATACTCCCGCGTTGTTCGCTCCGGCTACGACGACGAGCACCGCTTCCGGAGAGTTGAGCACCCGGATCGCGCCATCGGAGTTCTCCTCGCTGTGTCGGTCCGGCATCGCGTCCGGATGGTCGGCGGGCAGTCGCCAGCGCGTGTTGCGCGATATGGCGTCCTTTCCGACGGCCGCGAGCTCCGCCCGGGTGCGGCAGGCGTGCTCGTAGACGAACTGTCTGACGTCGGCTTTGCTCCAGCCGGCCCGGGCGAACACCGCGGCGTGTTCGGGACCGAGGACGAGGCAGCCGCTGATCGTCTCGTGCACGAGCGCACCCGTACGCGACAGTGTCCCGGCCAGGTCGAGGGCCAGTTGCTCGGGAATGTTTGTATGGCGCGCCTCGATGTGGATCACCGATCGCACTGACATCGCCGTCACCGTGCTGTCCGACCCGGCGAAACCGTGGTCGGTCTGCAGGCCGGGCCACGGGCTGTGCTCTTCGTTCTCGCCGATGCAGGCCGTGTACCTGGCCGGCGTGGCCTGGGTGGCCTGATCGAGCTGAGGCGGACGCAGGCCGAAGCAGTTGATGGCGGTCAGCCGCAGGGCCCGCCCGATCGTCGCGTTCGCGCGGAACCCGGGTCCGAACACGCCGCCGCCACAGTTCAGCCCGATCTCGTGCCGGATCGGGCCGTTCACGACGAGCAACGGCGCTGAGCCCGTCGTGCTCTGCCAGATTCCCTTCGCGACGTACCCTTCCGCGGCCAGGCTCGCCCAGGCGGCGAGGATCACCGGAAAGTACTCGGGTCGGCAGCCGGCCAGCGCCGCGTTGATCGCCGCGACTCGCACCGTACAGTGCCGGTTCAGGTGCGGCATCGAGAAGACGACCTCCTGTGGATCGCGGGCGGTCGTGGCCAGAAAGTCACGAAGATAGGACTCGGTCACAGGCACCACGGGAAGGCCGTCGGTCCAGCCGCGGTCGGCGTAGTACTCGATCGCGTGCCGGACTTCTGCACTGTCGACCAGCGACGGAACGAGGTCGGCCGGACGGGGCGCGTCATCAGACCGGGTCGGCACCGCAACCTCCGCCGAGGGTGCGTCCACGCCCAGAATCCGCAACAGCCGCGGCATCAGGTCGCGCACGCGTTGCTGGATCTGCGTGTGCGCGAGACTCGCGACCGGGTGCGGCACCGTGGCGAATTCGAAGCCTGGGAAGCCGTACACCTCGGCCATGGCTCGGGCCGGCACCGTGAAGGCGTCGGTACATATGCTCACGGTCGGCACGCCGGCGCGCTCGAGCAGGATCCCGTCGGCCAGACTGGCCGCGCTGCATGAGCCTCAATCGCCGATCCCCGTGACGACAAGGTCGCAGTCGCGTGCGATGACCTGGATCTGGCTCTCCTCGACCGGTGTGCCGAAGTAACCCTTGGCGTACATGGTCGATGACAGCACACCGCGGGGTCGCAGCTCGTCGGCGACCGCGCTCAGCAGGACGGACGCGTTCGGCTTGGTGTTGGTGAGCAACCCGACCCGCAGCCCGGCGAGGCTGGGCAGCCGAGGTGCCAGTCGAGTATCGGTGCGGCTGTCGCCGTGGTCGGTCGGATCCAGCAATGTCTCCTGGTGCGTCAATCCGATCACCTCCGCAAAACCAGCAAAACACGTCCCGTCTGCGCGAACAAGATTGTGGACGGTCCAGCCGGGCAATCGTCCGCGGGAGGCAGGGCCAGCGCGCGGATACGGCCATGCAGGCTAGGGCATTTGACGTAACTCCCGGAGCGCGTCCCGTTCCGGCCCACCAGCGCTACCAATTTCGCCAAACCCACGAGGAGGTACTCATTTGGACCCAGGCTGCGGTGTTGTGGGAGTACGGTCCGGACCGGCGGCGTTGCCCGACCTGACCCGTACCAAGGGCACGAGGATATGCGCGCATCGTCACGTGCGAAGGATGATCCACTACATGTGATTTCTCCTATGTGGACACAAGCTCGAGTGGCTTGGCGATCCGACTTCGGCAGTGCGTGCATCTACCAGTTGTCCTGCATGACCCCGACCCGGTCGGCCACCTTGACCTGCATGCCAGTCAACGACAGCACTTGGTCGACCGTGAATCCGCTGGCGATCTCGCTGAGGCAGAAGCGGCCATGCTCCCTCGTGAGCAGCGCCAGGTCGGTCACGACGGTGTTGACGCAACCCGGTGCGGTCAGTGGGAACTCGCAGCGGTCGACGAGCTTGGGCTTACCCCGCGAGTCCGTGTGTTCGACCAGGATGATGACCCGCTGGGCGCCGACGGCGAGATCCATGGCGCCGCCGATGCCCCCACCGACCATGTCGGGCGTGGCCCAGTTGGACAGGTCCCCGTTTGCGCCGACCTGGTACGCACCGAGAATCACCGCGTCCAGGCGCCCGGACCTGGCGATCTCGAACGAGGTGACGCTGTCGAAGAACGAGGCCCCGGGCCGTAGGTCGATAAAGTAGCCGCTCGCGTCGTGGCCGTCGGGATCGAACTCTGACCCGGTGATGATGGCGCCGTAATTGAGGATTCCGTTCTCGCTGTGCAGAACGACGGATCGTTCTCCGATGTAGTTCGAGACGAGGTTGGGTAGCCCGGCACCGAGATTGACCACGGCACCATCCGGCAGGAGACCGGCCGCGCGGCGCGCCATCTCACCGCGGGTCAGCCCTGGCAGACCGAGGTACTCGCGGGCACTGCCGGCCGGGCGGCTCTGCCTCATCGGCAGGTTCTTGACGTCCATCTGCACCACGCTGCGCACGACCCGCCCGACGAACACGCCGGGCAGGTCGATCTCGTCCGGACCCAGCTCGCCGATGTCCACGATCTCGTCCACTTCAGCGATCGCCACGCGGGCGGCCTTCGCGAAGCTGACGTTGAAGTTGCGCGAGCCACCGCGGAACGTCAGATTGCCCATGCGGTCGCCGCGATGGGCGCGGATCAACGCGAAGTCGGTGGTGATGGCCCGTTCGAGAACGTAGGGGCGGCCATCGAAGTGGCGCACGTCCTTGCCGTCGGCGATCGAGGTACCGACGGAGACCGGCGTGTAGAAGGCGGCGAGCCCGGCGCCGCCCGCGCGCATCCGTTCGACGAGGGTGCCCTGTGGAACCATCTCCAGCGTCATCCGTCCCGATTGGATCTGACGCTCGGCCTCGGAGACGACGCCGGGACGGGCCGAGAAGCAGGTGACGAGGTGCGCGATCTGACCGGCGTCGGCCAGCAGGTGCGCAGTGGGGTAGCCCGGCTGGCCCAGGCCGTTGCAGTAGACCGTCAGGCCGGTGACTCCTTTGTCGCGCACCGCGGTCACGAGGCTCGACGGGAATCGGTGTGCGACACCGAAGCCCGCTATCCCGACCGTTGAACCATCCAGGATGTCGTCGACCGCCGCGGCCGGCGAGGAAACCACCTTGTCCATCGACGGCCTCCGCTCATGCCTCATATCAGCTCCTGTTGACGGACATGTTGACAATCATTTCGAGGTCGGGCATTCTCGGGCAACCTGATCGATTCCTGGTCGAGGGACCGACGTTGCAACCTGTGGTGGTGCAACCGACTTGTTTGACGCGAACTGGGCGACCCTCTGGGAGCACGTGGCGGCCGCGGTGCCGGACCGCCCGGTCATCTTCCACCGCAACGCCGAAGTGAGCTATCGCGACTTCGACGACCACGCCGGAAGGTTCGCCGCGGCCCTGTCCAAGGCGGGTGTGGGCCGCGACTCGAAGGTCGCGTGTTACCTGTACAACTGCCCCGAGTACCTCGAGGCCGTCTACGGCACCTTGAAGGTCGACGCGGTGCCGGTCAACGTCAACTACCGCTATCAGGGCTCGGAGCTCGCGGAGATCCTCAACGACTCGAAGGCTGAGGCGCTGGTCTTCCCTGGATCGCTCCGCCGGCACGTTCTCGACGCATTCGCGGCCGTCGAGGCGCCGCCCCGCCTGCTGGTGCAGGTGGACGACGACGGGACACCTCCGATCGCCGGCGCGCTGCGCTGGCCGGAGGCGTTGGAGAACGCGCCGCTGCCGCCGCACGAGCGCAGCGGCGACAACCACATCTTCATGTACACGGGCGGCACGACCGGGCGGCCCAAGGCCGTGATATGGCGGCACCGCGACCTGTTCGACGTGCAGCGCTACCCGACATACGGCGTGCTCGGACGGGCGTACCCGACCTCCGTGAACGAGGTCGTCGAGGCCGCCGTCGATCTCGGCGAGGCCGCCCCCCGCACGCTGCCGATCACCCCACTGATGCACGCCACGGCGCTGTTCTCCGTCATGGACACACTCCTTCTCGGTGGCAGTGTTGTGTTTCTGACGAAGGGATTCGATCCGGCTGAGGTGTGGCTGGCCGTGCAACGCCACCGGGTGACCCGCCTCATCATCGCCGGGAACGCGGTGTGCGCGCCGCTGGCGAAGGAGCTCAACCGGGCCAGGCTCAGTGGTTCGGCGCCCGACGTGTCCAGCGTCAGGTCGATCCACAGCTCCGGCATGGCATGGACCGATGACGTGAAGCGCGCGCTCTTGGAGCACCTGCCCACCCAGTTGCTCGACATCCTGGCCGCCAGCGAGGGCGGGCCTTTCGCGTACGCCGTGGTCAACAGCATCGGCGACCTTCCCTCCCGGTTCCGGCTCGCGGCCGGTGCGACAGTCCTCGACGAAAACCTCGAGCCGGTGAAGCCAGGGTCGGGACGGGTCGGCATGCTGGCCTACTCCGGCGGAATGCCCGTTGGGTACTACCAGGACTCCGAGAAGACCGCGAAGACCTTCCGCGATATCCGTGGCACCCGCCATGTGATGCCGGGCGACTACGTCACGGTCGCGGAGGACGGAACCGTCGAGTTCCTCGGCCGCGGCTCGTCGGTCATCAACAGCGGCGGCGAGAAGGTCTACCCGGCCGAAGTCGAAGAGGCGCTCTTCGCGCACCCCGCGGTGGCCGACTGCGCCGTCGTCGGCATGACCGATCCGCGGTGGGGCGAGGCGGTGACCGCGCTCGTGGTGCTCAACGACGGCATGCCGACCACGGAGCAGACGCTCGTCGAGCATGTTGGCGCCCGCATGGCCGGCTACAAGAAGCCCAGGGCCGTCGTGTTCGTCGACTCGCTGGCCCGCAGTCCGAGCGGCAAGCTGAACATGCGGGCGATCCGGCAGCGCGCGGTCGACGAGCTGGCGGCGCGCCGCACCGGCGGCGACTGACGCAACGCGGCACTTCCTGGTCAGCCGGTCGCCTCCTTGATCGCCCGCCACACGCGCTCCGGCGTCAGCGGCAGGTCGATGTGGCGCACCCCGAGGTGGGACACCGCGTCAATGACCGCGTTCTGCACGGCTAGCACGGAACCGATGGTGCCCACCTCGCCGATTCCCTTGGCGCCCAAGGGATTGTTCGGCGTAGGCGCCTCCCGCCGATCAGCTCTGGCTCGCGTAGGTTGTCGACGTACGTTCCGGCCCCGACCAGAAGCCGGCGGTCCTCGACGCATGTGATGGGGTCCCGACCACGGTCATGGGCACACCGTAGATCGCCTTGATCGCGCATGGGAGGAGGCTTCCGCGAGCCGGAAGGTGCGTTGACACCGACACCGCCGCATTGTTGATTCAGTACGACGCGAGAAGGGTGCAAACCATGGTCAATGCAATCCTTGACCCGACGGGTGGCGCGCCGCGCGCTCCCGGGGACTTTGTGCTCGCCGCACCGAGGGCCCGGCTGCGGGGCGCCACGATCGCGCTCCTCGAGAACACCAAGCAGAACGCGTCGCTGTTCCTTGAGGAGCTCGGAAGGCTCCTCGTCGACCGGTACGGAGCGGCCGGGGTGGTCGCTCGCACGAAGCAGGCGTTCGCGCTCCCGGTGCCGCAGGACATGCTCGAGGAGCTCGCCGCGTCGTGCCAGGCAGTGGTCACCGGGGTCGGCGACTGCGGCTCGTGCAGCGGCTCCGCGGTCGCCGACGGCGTCGCGTTCGAGCGGCGCGGGATTCCGGCCGCGGTCATCTGCAGCGATGCGTTCGTCGTGACCGCCGACGCGATGGCCGCGCTGAAGGGTGCGAAGGGCTACCGCTACGTGACGACCGCCCACCCGGTCGCCGTTCTCACACCGGACCAGGTCCGCAAGCGGGCGGAGGAGGCGCTGCCGGAGATCGTCTCGCTGCTGACGGGCTCCGAGTCCGGGGACCAGGCGTGACGCTCGACCCCGACGTGGCGCAGGCCGCCATCGAGTACTGCTACGACCAGGGGTGGTCGGACGGCCTGCCGCTGGTTCCGGCCTCGCGCCCGCTCCTCGACGCGTTCCTCGCGCAGACCACGCGCCCGCCCGAGGAGGTGATCGGCCGCAACGCGCAGGTCGACCGCGAATGCACCGTCGAGCTCGCCGCGATCAACGCGGCCATGGCGGGTTGCCGCCCCGAGTACTTTCCGGTCGTGCTGGCGGCATGGGAGGCGCTCATGCAGGATCGGGCGGCGCGCGGGGGCGGCTGGCAGAGCACGAGCGGGCCGGCGCCGCTGATCGTGGTGAATGGCCCGATCCGGGCCCGGCTCGGGTTCAACTGTCAGGTCGGCGTATTCGGGCCAGGGTTTCGGCCCAACGCCACCGTGGCCCGAGCGATCGGGCTCATCGTCCGCAACGTCTACGGCATCGTGCCGCAGGTGCTGGAACAGGCCACGCAAGGACTTCCGGGTCGATGGTCAATCTGTGTCGGCGAGAACGAGGAGGAGAGTCCTTGGGCGCCACTGTCGGTCGAGGCGGGCTTGGCCGAGGGCACCAGTGCGGTGTCCGCGATGCTGCTGCGAACATGTGAGTTCGTGGACAACCGGCATACCGAGGATCCGGAACAGATTCTCTGGGACTTCGCGGATACGATCTCGCGCACCGGTTCCCTGATCTTCCGCGACACATCGGCCGGCGTGGTCTTCGGTCCGGAGCACGCCAACCTGCTCGCCAAGGCCGGCTACGGCCGGGCCGACGTCCAGTCGTGGCTGGTCGAGCACAGTGGACGGACCCGAGCCGATCTGCGCCGGGTCGGCAAGAACGGCGTGGGGGAGAACAACGTTCGACACGCGGACGACGCGACCGATCCCGACGGCGACTCCATCGAGCAGATCCTGCCCTCACCGCAGCATGTGCCGGTGATCGTGGCGGGCTCGCGCAACGCCGCGATGTCGATGGTCGTGCGCGTCTTCGGCCTGTGGTCCGGACGGGCGATCGCGGTCGAACCGGTGTAAACGGAGCCGGCTTCCGTGTCATGAAAGGCGCCTTGCTCGACGAATCACGCGCGCGCGATGGTGAACCCGGCGCCACCCGGCGCGTGAGGAGGAGCGCCCGATGAGCACGACAACGCGTGCCGCGATCTGCCGGGAGCCCCGCCGGCCGTGGGAGATCACCGAGCTGCACCTGGACGAGCCGAAGGCCAACGAGGTCCGGATC
>Ga0207676_10001674_pt1 | contig 16338 bp, 15 predicted proteins | sample KBSSwiS72_FD_184307 | JGI IMG/M metagenome (GOLD analysis project Ga0207676, IMG submission 184307) | Switchgrass rhizosphere microbial communities from Kellogg Biological Station, Michigan, USA - KBS Switchgrass S7-2 (SPAdes) (version 2) | ecosystem: Host-associated > Plants > Roots >...
AGCAAGCCGGTGGAGCCTCCGACGTACAGGCAATTGACGTTTCGACGGGGCAGCATCCGCTCGGCACGTTTCGCGCCGGATGGACAGACAATCCTGTACAGCGCGGCGTGGCAGGGGAATCCTGTGGATGTATTCACCGCGCGGCCAGAGGCACCGGAATCGCGGTCGATGGGGTTGAGCCGCACGCAGCTGATGTCCGTGTCGTCGATGGCAGAGATGGCAGTGCTGCTCGACAGCAAAGCGATTGGGACCTGGGTGACAATGGGGACGCTGGCGCGAGCACCGTTGTCCGGTGGCGCTCCCCGGCAGGTTCTGGAGCAAGTGCAGTGGGCCGACTGGTCACCCAATGGACGCGACCTTGCAGTCGTGCGCGACTTCGATGGGCGTAATCGGCTTGAGTATCCGGCTGGAAAGCCGCTTTACGTGACGGGGGGATGGATCGGGCATCCACGGCTTTCACCGTCCGGGGACAAAATCGCATTTATCGACCACCCGATCCAGGGCGACGATAGCGGGTCGATTGCCGTTGTCGACATGGGCGGCAAGAAGAAAACGATTGGCAGCGAGTGGTTCACTGCACAGGGGCTAGCATGGTCTCCGGATGGGAAAGAGGTTTGGTTCACGGCGAGTAAGTCGGGCACAGATCGAACGCTGTATGCCACGACGTTGGATGGAGATTCGCGCATCGTAGCGCGGCTGCCTGGCGCGCTCATGCTACTCGACATTGCTAAAGACGGCCGCCTTCTTCTGATGCGTGCCAGTTGGCGGCGTGAGTTAATGGCCTTAGGCGCGGGAGACGCAAAGGAGCGGGAGCTCTCCTGGCTCGATTACACGTACCCGTCGGATCTTTCCCCTGATGGCAAGACGCTGCTTTTCGATGAAGAAGGCGGAGGCGGTGCGTTGGATTATTCGAAGTCGAGCGGACTGAGCTATGCGGTATACATCCGAAAGACGGATGGATCGCCGGCGGTGTTGCTAGGTGCTGGTTCGGCGATGTCGCTTTCGCGCGACGGGAAGTGGGCGATCGTGCAGACGCAGGGCTCACCGTCGCAACTGAAACTCTTGCCGACAGGACCGGGCGAAGCGAGAGATCTCACGAAGGACTCGATCAATCACACGAGCGCGCGCTGGTTTCCCGATGGCAAACGCGTTGCGTTTACAGGGAATGAACCGAACAAGGGCGTACAACTTTATGTTCTGGATGTTGACTCTGGGAAAACGCACACGATCTCGCCCGAAGGAGTGAACGGAAACGCATTCATGATTTCACCGGATTCCCAGTTCATTGCTGGGATTGGTCCTGATCAGAAGGGTTATCTGTACCCGGTCGATGGGGGCGAAGCGCGAGTGATCAATGGCCTGAATACGGGCGAACAGCCAATCACTTGGGGCGCGGACGGTCGATCACTTTATATCTACCAACCGGGAGAGCTGCCGGCCAAGGTCTACAACCTCGACCTGCAAACGGGCAAACGCACGCTTTGGAAACAGCTGATGCCATCGGACCCGGCGGGAGTGGAAAATATCGGGCCGATCCTGCTCACGGCCGACGCCAAGACGTGTGTGTATGGATACCATCGCATGCTGGCGGACCTGTATTTAGTGGAAGGTCTGAAGTAAAGCACCGGGAATTTTTCAGTTCGAGCGCAACTGGTTCATGCCCGCCATTTTACTCCGTTGCTGTCGTAACATCGCCATTACACCAACTACTCCTCTCCGGATGCCCATTTTCCGGGTGGCTGCAGGGCTCAGCCTGGATGGGAGCGGCAAGCAACTTAAGATCAAGCGATCGGAGTTCGGGTTTAAACCGTAACGGCGTCCGTGGTGGCTGGAAGGCACAAAAATAGAACAGCGTCGGACCCGCATGAATGCAGGCGTTAGCCTAACGCGCCACGCGCGACCATCGGCGCGCGTCCCCTATAGGTAGAGAGGGGAATTTGCCACTCTCTTACTTGCAACTGGCACTGACCATAGTTACATTCGTCACCGTCAGATCGCCGGTTTCCTTTGCGTCTTCGTCCACCGCGGTCTTTACGTCTTCCTTCATCCCGTGAGCAGTGGCACTTTCTACTACGCCGACAACTTTGACGGTATGCCCAACATGTTCAGCGAGTTTGACGCTGTCGCTTTTGAGATCCCACTTGCCGCCGTCTTGCGCAGTAAGGTGGAACTCTTTGGCATCATCACCTTTCGTGAGACACCCGGTTAATGTCCGTGTTTTCTTGCCGGTGTCCTTCGTGTCCTGTGCAGGAGTGACAGTAGCCACGAAGATCACCAAAACGAATATCACCAACACAAACAGCCCGAACAAGATCTTGAGATTCTTCATTTTGAACCTCCAGGCTTTACTAGGTGCGAGAGTTTATCGTGGGACTACCGGAACGAACATCAGGTTAAATCCGTAGGCGAAGGCCCCGGGGAACCATTCAAGATCGCACATTTTCACCGCGCGAGCGATAACCGCGCTCCGCCCGCAATGCGGTGATGAAATTCGCTTACCATTTTGTTCCCAACACCTTGTACGCCTCCCACTCCTGACACTCCTGATTTGTACCCGTAGTTGGTGTAAACGCCTGTTAACAACAGTGACACTTGGGTCGAGCAAAGAAGCATAATAGTGCTGAGGCAGTTGCATAAACAGTTGAGTCTCATAAAAGCCGGACTTGGATTACCAACGACGCCCTGAGCGAGCTCCCCCAACGGTATCGATCTCAGGCGATTTTGACACGCGCGGGGAACGGCGGAAGACGCGCGCCAGCTTTCTCGACGATTCACGCCTTTCGTCAAGTCAATGAGTGAAATCGCTGATTACGTCAACTAGGGATAGCCGATGGCGCTGTGGCAGGTTCTCTTTCGTATTTACGAGAATAAATTGACTTGCCTCCAGACGCGTCCTACCATGCTCATCCCGTAAGGGAAGGCCTGCGAAGTTGATCGGCCAAACCATCTCGCATTACCGCATCCTGGAAAAGCTGGGTGGAGGGGGGATGGGTGTGGTTTACAAGGCCGAGGATACGCGATTGCACCGCTTCGTAGCCCTGAAGTTCCTCCCTGATGAAGTCGCCAACAATGCGCAAGCACTGAGCCGTTTTCGTCGAGAGGCCGAAACTGCCTCGGCACTCAATCACCCCAACATTTGCACGATACACGATATCGGTGAGCAAGCCGGCCAAGCATTCATTGTCATGGAGTTTCTCGATGGCATGACGCTGAAGCACCGGATCGCAGGAAAGCCACTTGATCTCGAAACGCTGCTGTCGCTAGGAATTGAGATTGCGGACGCTCTGGATGCGGCCCACCTCAAGGGAATCATTCACCGTGATATCAAGCCTGCCAACATTTTCGTGACCCAGCGTGGACACGCCAAAGTTCTTGATTTTGGTTTGGCCAAAGTCAGTGCAGAGCGCCTACCCAGCTTGACGGCCTCAGCGGATGGACGAGCGCTTTTGACGGCAGATTCTGATCCTCGGTTGACCAGCCCAGGTTCCGCGGTTGGAACCATGGCATACATGTCGCCAGAGCAGGCCACTGGAGAAGAACTGGATGTGCGCACAGACCTATTTTCCTTTGGCGCTGTGCTTTACGAAATTGCTACTGGGAAAACGGCTTTTTCCGGGAACACCTCGGCAGTCATTTTCGATGCGATCTTGCACAAGGCACCTGTCCCCCTTGTGCGCCTGAACCCAGTCTTGCCTCTGGAGTTGGAGCGCGTCGTCAATAAGGCGATAGAGAAAGACCGGCGACTCCGTTATCAAACAGCTGCGGAACTGGCCGTTGACCTCAGGCGATTAAAACGTGAACTTGATTCCGGTGGATCGAGTGCGATTTCGTACACACCGGTCTCAACCACACAGAGTACTCTATCAGCAAGTCGATCCTGGAAATGGATTGCCGCGATTTCTGCTCCGCTGCTAGTTGCTGCATTTGGGCTGGCCTATCTTCTTCGCCCTAGGTTGCCACCGCCAAGGATCACGGGTTCCACCCAGATCACGCATGACGGCCAGCAGAAGACTTTCGGTGGGCAAGTGACCACTACGGTGCTCACGGACGGCCCCCGCGTTTTCATTCAGGAAAATGTCGGTGGACGTTTCGTAATCGTACAAGCGGCCTCCAGCGGGGGCGACACAGTTGCCATTCCAACGAACTTCGCGAATGTCGCTCTGGACAATATTTCACCGGACAAGTCTGAACTCCTAGTTGGCAGCTTCTCGGGCGTGGAGCAAGAGCAAACACTATGGGGATTGCCGGTTTTAGGCGGAACGCCTCGACGATTGAGTGACGGTGCCGGCGTAGATGGAATATGGATGCCGAATGGCGATTTGCTGATTTCGCATGACAAACAGTTGTGGGTTGTCGCCAAAGGGGGCGGTGCTGCGCGCAAGTTCGCTGACGCAGGCAGCTTCTCCTGGTGGCTCCGTTGGTCACCGGACGGGAAGGTATTGCGCTTCACGAGGAATGAGGAAGCAGGGAGTGGGAACCAACAGTGGGAGGTTTCTGCCGAAGGCAAGAACATGCGTAGCGTGCTGCCAGGGTGGCAAAAGCATAGCTCAAAGGTAAGAGGTAATTGGACCCCGGACGGAAAATATTTTGTGTTCACAGTGTTTGCGGGTGAACGCGGTGATTTGTGGACAGTGCGTGAGAAAGGCGACTGGCTTCACAAGGTCGACCCGAGGCCAGTGCAGCTTACCGCAGGCCCGCTGAGCTTCGAGGCGTCTCAGCCTAGCCTGGATGGAGACAAGATCTTTGCTGTAGGGGCGCAGCTACGAACGGAATTGACCCGCTACGACCAAAAGGTTGGTCAATTTATTCCCTACTTGAGCGGAGTTTCGGCTGTGGGTGTCAGTTTCTCTCCCGACCGAGAATGGGTTGCCTACTCCAATTACCCGGATGGCGAGCTGTGGCGGAGCAGGATTGACGGCAGTGAAAAATTACAATTGACTGCCTCTCAGGGCGACTCGTTTTTTGCGCGATGGTCCCCGGACGGACAACAGATTGCATTCATCTCCAGCCGACCTGGAGAGCCTGATCAGCTCTGTCTAGTGGGAAAGGATGGCGGTACTCCCCGTGTCCTTTATCAGTCCCAAAACGTCGCGCGGCCGAGCTGGCGCAAGGATGGCGGCGCAATCCTTTTTCAGGAGTCTCTCAGTGGTCCGGAAGCGGCTGAGGCCAAACTGCTTGATCTGAAGAGCGGTCAGACAAGTACGATACCCGGCTCGAAAGGTTTGGTCATTCCCGTCCTCTCTCCAGATGGGCATTACGTCGCAGCCGACAGCGCTGATGGCAAGAAGTTGAAACTCTACGATTTGGAAACGAAAACATGGCAGGAGTTTACTCCACAGTCTGGAGTAGGATTCATCGAGTGGTCGGCGGACAGCGATTATCTTTACTTCGACAACGGCCTCAGCGCAAATCCGGCCATCTACCGTTTGCGAGTTGCTGGCAAAAGAGTCGAACTGGTTGCCAGTCTGAAGGACTTTCGGCGTTTACAATGGGGCCACCTTCCCTGGCTCGGGGTTACACCAGATGGCGAGCCATTGGTTAATCGCGAAATGGGTTCCCAGGAGGTTTACGCCCTAGATTTCGAGGCACCTTAAGTCAGCACCAGAGCCCGCTGTGACCTTTCCTATAGCAATGGCCCCAAATTGCCATAAGTCGGTAGTTGGCGAAAAATCGCCATTACACTAGTTGACCATCGGTCATAGTGGTCTGAGGGAGTCGTTGGTCAAGGCTGTCGTCCCTCAGGTCGCTAGAGTGGTTAATCGCCGGCGGAGCGGTCACCTCCACTATTGGAAGGCAGCAGCGGATTCGATTATGCTTCTTGTAGCGCTTCTCCCATGCCTTTACCACGCATCAAGCCAATGATTCTTGAGCGTCTCGCGTGCCCGTTCTCGCACACGGACTGGATATTCGAAGTCAAGCATGACGGTTTCCGAGGCATGGCCTACATCGAAACCGGCGAGGCCAGGCTGGTTTCGCGTCGCGACCATCACTACAAATCGTTCCCGGAGCTGTGCGATGCAATCGCCACCGAACTCGACGTTAGCAATGCCATACTTGACGGCGAGATTGTTTCGCTAGGCCATAACGGAATCGCGCAGTTTAAACAGCTGCCGCCTGGAACCGCGCTACTACGCTTTCGACATCCTGTGGCTGGATGGTAAGGACCTGCGCAACCTGCCGCTCATTGAACGTAAGTCGATCCTGCGTTCGGTAATTCCAACGGGCTGCTCTTCGTTGTTGTATGTCGATCATCTCGAAAACTGCGGGCAAAAGTTGTTCGACATCTGCTCCAAGATGGACCTGGAAGGCATAGTGGCAAAGCACAAGCACGGCAAGTACGTCTCCGGACCAGAAACGAGTTGGGCCAAAATCAGGAACCCGCGCTATACACAGATTGTCGGTCGCGAAGAGATGTTTAAGAAGAAGGCTGCTGCCTAATGGAAATGACGTGCGAAGTTTTCATTCCGTTGAACGACATAGCCACAGAAGGTTACGAGTGTGGCCGACCGGGAGAGTACGACGAACGACTGGAAATGGTGGTCTGCGGGGAACACAAAACGGAGCTTGTAGATTCTAACGCTGCCGGCGCTCCGAAGGGTGTCGCAGCATCAACTCGCCGCCAGTTCTCAGGGGCTGCTTAACGAAGCATACGCCGTTTGCGGCTTACACTCTCAGCGCCGCGTGAACTAGAAAAAGGAAAAGGGGTCGCCCGGTTGCCACGGACCTCCCCTTCTATCCTTGTTCTTTGCAGCGCGCAAATGCGAAGTGGAAGAAGTATACGCTCAACGGCGGGCACTTTGGAACTTACCCGGGCCGCTGGAACTAAAGGGGTACTTGGCGGCCCGAGTCTCTTTCTTACTGCTTTAAAAATATCACCCACCGATTACAGATGCCACCGATTACAGTTGTCTCTGATTACAGTTGTCACTAGTGGCGTTACTGATTTAGTGAACTACCGACTTGGGAAAAGACGTTGTTGGCGTTCGATCCGACTAGCCGAATCGTACCGACTACAAGAACCAAAATTACCGCCAAGATAACCGCGTATTCAGCGATGGCCTGACCTTCGTCGGAGCGCAGAAGTTCTATTAAATCTCGCATGGGGGAGTCCTCGCAATTGATGGTTGAATCGATGAGAAAGGTACTACCAGAAGTGTGAGCGCGCCCGAACCGCCTGTCAATGGGGCCTTTCAAGCCGCTCTGAGGCAGATAGGAAGGTCGTTAAACCCGAGCCGCGTTCGGTCCTTAGGTAGTGGTTAAGAACGCAGCTCGGTTGATTCTCATGTGCGCAGAACTCTACACCGCCGGCCCGCGCTTGCCATACTCTTAGGAAGGTTGGCGTGACATTGAACACTCTTCCCCTAGCGCCTTAACCACCCACTCGGCCGGCGTCCATTTTCGCGGCTTTCATTATCCGGTCTACGTGCAGCAGCGCGAAAGGAACACCCTTAATCAGAGGTTCACGCCTAAGGTTTTGTCCGCCTGCAGTCCTACAAGGCTCGTTACTTTGTGCTCCGCAAAACGGGCAAGGCATACTTTGGGGTGCAATATGGGATTTTCGTTTCGTTCTCGACACAATACTCGAAGTGTACGCTTTTACGCAGCCCGACGGCCAAGCCGCTCTATTCGCAATTTGTCCAAGCCAGTGAGAGCCGCGTCGATCGCCGCTCGCTCTTCCGGTGTTCCTCCGTGGTTAATGTTCAGTGCGTCAATCCGGTTGGCTATCGCTAGTTTTGCGGCCGAATAGCGTTCGGGCAACTGCGAGTCATCTGTCTCGAGAATTGCAGCGACGTATTCGTGTTCCCAGTCGTACGTTAAGGAGATCATGTTTCACCTCCAGAGGCACGCCCGTGCACAAAAAATGTTAGGACGGTGGGGATATCCTGTCTGTCCGCTACCGTACAAATAGAAAGAGGTGGTTCCAATCATCGATCTTGTGCCAGGATTCCTGCGGCCTCAACGTCGCTCTGTTCGCATCCCCGGAACCAAACCGCCTTTTCCGGTACCGACCCGCTCAGGCCCACTGGATTACTTCAGGTTTGCCGACAAACCGCTAGACGCCTAAGGCAGAAACATGACCTTAGAGCGAGTTCAAAAAAGCAATCAGATCGGCTTTCTCCTGAGGGGTAAAAACAATATTGAAACGCATTTCATAAAAGCGGATGACGTCCGCCAACGTCGCGGCAGAACCATTGTGAAAGTAAGGCGCATGGCTTGCAAGCCCTCGCAGGATGGGACCTTTCACCTTTCCGATGTCCGCCCACTTCCCACTAATAAGAGCGCGTCCAGGATCGGTTGTCTGGACCGTTTCGCCGGTGGCGTTCTTGACCAAGGTGAACACTGGAAGATAGCTGATATCAAGAGCACTATTCACGTCTGCGACACCGATGTTCAATGGCGCAGAAATGGAGTGGTGACCGACGTTGGGTGAATCGTGGCAAGTTCCGCACGTACCTGTAAAGGCTGTGGGGAGTCCGGTCACATCATTAATACCGGCAACGCCGAAAATCGTGATGGGCTTCGAATTGAATATGGCCTGACCTCTAGCAATGCTGGCTCGAGCACTTGACCGCGAGTTCTTCCAAGCATCGAACAAATTGAAAATATTGGGATTGAAGGGCTCCCCGGTGGGATTGAACCCAAAACTCGCAGGGAAAGAATCGTTAATCCCGATAAAGAATTCCTGCGAGGCCAACGCCATTGGGCCGCCAGTTGCCCGGCCGCCGTGCAGAAAGCCGGCCCGATTGTCGATTGCCTGGGCTGTCCTCAGCGCTGTCTCGAAGGTCACGATGTCTTGTATTTGGGCCGGCGTGGGAGCCGCGCCTTGGGCATGCCCGGTGGTGGCATCCATCGCCTGATGGGCCAAGTCTGCAAGCAACTGGCCAGTATTGGGGTACGTAATCTTCTGTGTGGTCGGTGGCGTGGATTCACGTCCATCCCACATCAAAGTGCTGAGAAATTCGAGATTTGTAGCCGGAAGCGGACGACGGTACATCGACAGCGTCGACGTATCATCGCATCCGTAAGGATTGCTAACGCTTTGCACCCTGAACTCAGCGCCTGCAGGTACGGGCAACGCAACGCGAATCAAGCCCCTGCTCAGTAAGAGACTGTAAGCTTGGCGTCGGCCTTGCACGGTTGACGTATCGATATTCCGATCACAGTTGGAACCATCATTCGTGCGGAAGATGGGGTCCAAGCCTTGGCTGAGGAGAAAACGCATTTGTATTCCAGAGGCAGAAACGGTCCAGCCCTCGCTGGCAATGTGGCAGGAGGCGCACGAGCGTCCATTGGTACCCAGCGATTGAAAAAACGCCCCAGTCAAGCTGATTGGAGCATTTTTGACATTGTATGTTTCCAGCCATCCGCTCGGGTTTGAGAGTGGGAGCAAATTCGGCAGCGATTGGCTCATTGCTGTAGTTGTCATAAACCCTATCGCAATCAGTGCGGCGATTGTTCTGAGTTTCATGTGTTTTACTCCCTTAAATAGACCGGCCTGTTGTTAACGCATTCGAATTTGCCCAGAAGCTTGTTCTCATTCACCGCAAACGTGCGCCCAGGTCGCTACTCGCGAAGTTGTGAAAAAAAGCTTCTTGTTCCTCATTCAACGATGGCCTTGGTGTGCTCTGCGGCGAGCGTCCCCTATCGGACGGAAGTAATTCTTAAACACCCAATTTGCAACATGAAGACCCTGCGCCCTGGAGACGCGGTCCGTGTTGCGATAGTGGATACCGACGTACACACGCGCGTCAACGACCTCGTTTTCGGCCTGCGAGAAGCGGGTGAAAAAACGTATCTTCTGCGCGGCGTTCGGGTTAGTTGTTGCCATTTGAAAATTCAGGACATCGCTCCCGAAGAAAAGTCGCAGCATGTGGCTAACAGCGCCACTGGTGGACGCGTGACCAGACGGGTATTCGGGGAAATTGGGGGTGTTGATGAGCGGTTGCCAATCGGGATCGAGTTTGGTTCCGCGATTGCCGTCCTGATCGCCGAGCCGGATCGCGGTGATGGGTCGCCAAAAGTTGTAAAAGTACTTGCTCTCCCAGCAGGCGATTTGTGCATCGGCAAGCGCAACCTCAGTCAGCGCATACATGCGAGCCGAATCCCCGATGTCATTCAAGTAGTTGCGTGATATGTAGCGGAGGGCGTTTTGCCACAGCACTGGCCCACTATCGGCCCAAAAGTAGCCAATGTCCGTCTGCTCCACGGTGCGTACAGTGCTGGTCAGCGAACCAACTGTTCTTACTTCGTTGTAGTCTTCGGCCCATTGTTCGCTGGTCAGATCAGGGGGTGGATCAACACGGAACTGTGAGTTGCTTTTCATCGTGAATGGGGTCACGTTCGCAACCCAGGGAGTAAGTCCCGGCGCGAATGACGGTGGTGGAGGGGGCAAAAGAGATTGGGTGGGCCTCCATTGACCGATTGTCATGCTGCCTAGGAAGGGCGGCGGGTTGGGCGGGAAGCGTCCGTCGTTGAGACGCAGACGCAGGATATCAGCCGCTGCCTGAGTGCCTACTGCCAGCCCAGGATCGCGCGGATCAATACCGTTCGCCGCCAAGAAGCTAGCATAGTCCTGATCTATCGTTCCGCTTTGCGATGGAAACAGCCCGACCAGGACATCGTGACCAGCCTTGGCTATCGCCGCACACAGCGAGCCAGTCGCGCCAGGGACAAGCGAGTGATAAGGATGGTAGCGGCGGTCGATAGATTCAACAGCGTCGTAAATCGACAAGTGCACGATAGCAAAATCCAGAGCGGCAACCGGTGGCGGGTGACCGGCCGTTTTCACGGCCTTCTCAGCGATCGCGTTCCAATCCGCGATTGGGTCTTCCGCTTTTACGTCTGTAACGAAAATGCTTGCGACGACGGTAAGGACGAGCGCACATTGAAGAATTTTCGTCATGAGCGATCCTCTTTCTCTCACGGTGGATACTCGCCGAGAGGATCGCACTTTGGCGCATCGGCCCTGCGAATTCAATCTTCCGCGAATACTCTGTTTGTGAGTCCGTCATAATCGGCTAAGCCCTTTATCCTTGAGCGACATAGCACTGTCCGATAATTGGCCTCCTCGGCGCTTGGACGAGAGTTTTTTCCTGCGGTAACCTAAGTTGTTTGACGGACACGCTATGCCATCGCCGACTCCCATCGCCGACGTGGTTCGATTCGGGATATTTCAGCTCGACCTGAAAGCCCGCGAGCTGCACAAGGCTGGCGTGAAGGTCAAGTTGCAGGACCAGCCTTTTCGAGTACTCGCCCTGCTGGTTGAGCAGGCCGGTCAAGTGGTCACCAGGGAGGAGTTGCAGCAAAAGATCTGGCCGACCGACGTTTATGTCACATTTGATCAGGGCCTGAACAATGCAATCAAGAAAGTGCGGGATGCCCTAGGAGATTCAGCCGATAATCCGAGGTTTGTCGAAACTGTTGCTAGGCACGGTTATCGTTTTGTTGTTCCCGTGAGCACTGTGCCTGGGCGGCCTCCTGAGCGGAGGTACGGAGTTGATTGGTCCATTCTCCGAAGGACTGCACTGCTCGGCCTGATTGCCGCGTGTCTTTTGGCAGCTTTGGGATATTGGGCTTGGCACCGAGCAGCAATCGCGGACAGACGATCTTCAGAAAGAGCCGTTTTGGCGGTCCTGCCCTTTGACAACCTCAGCCATGATCCGGACCAGGAGTTTTTTAGCGATGGATTGACCGAAGAGATGATCGCCCAGCTCGGGAAGCTTAACCCAAAACTCCTCAACGTCATTGCTCGCGGGTCAGTTGTCAGGTACAAAAACAGCAGTCTGACTGCCAACCAAATCGGCAGAGAGCTGAACGCCGACTACCTCTTGCAGGGTAGCGTCCGTCGGGAAACCGGTCGAGTGCGCATTACCGTCCAGCTGATTCAAGTCCGAGACCAAACCGATGTCTGGACGGAGAGCTACGATCGCGAACTGAAGGAGATACTGGCCTTGCAGGATTCTGTGGCGCGAACGATCGCTGACCAAATCCGCATAACCCTCGCGGCTGATCAGCAGACCCGACTGGCCACTCCGCGAACTATTGATCCTGAGGCATACGAGGCGTATCTCAAAGGTCGCTACTACTGGAACAAGCGGACTGCGGACGCCATGCAGAAGGCATTAATTTACTTCCAGCAGGCTGTAAATCGGGACCCGGCCTATGGCGCAGCCTACTCGGGACTGGCGGATTGCAATAGTGGACTCACTTGGCACGGTTTTACTTCTCCCGCGCGTGCTCTTACTAGGGCTGAGGCTGCCGCCCGCAAGGCTATTGAAATCGACCCGCAGTCCGCTGAAGGGCATGCCTCTTTGGCTCTCGTTCTTCACCACAGATGGGATTGGGAGGGAGCAGAGGCTGAATTCAAGCGTGCATTGCAGTTGGACTCCCAATATGCAAATGCTCACCATTGGTACGGAGACTATCTATCCGTAAGGGGGCGGCATGAAGAGGCCCTACTCGAAGCGCGACAGGCATTGAAGCTCGATCCGCTCAATCTCATGACCAACACCTGGACGGCACTCCGCTACTACCTCGCGCACAACTATGCTGCTGCGACTGAACAGGCCCGAAAGGCGATTGAATTGGACCCGAATTTCGCGGCTGCGCACTTGGTGCTTGGGGAGGCTTACGTGCAAGCAGGTCGCTATGCGGAGGCTCTAGCGGAGCTACACACCGCGGCAAGGCTCTCCGGAGAGAGCCCACTCTACCTAGCTCAGGTAGCGGTCGCTAACGCTGCAGCCGGAAGAAGAACGAAGGCTCTTCGAATCATTGATCAGTTGCAAAACATTTCTAGAGAGCAATATGTATCGCCGTACGGCTTGGCGCAGGTCTATGCTGCTCTAAGCGACAAGGAGCAGACGTTTAAATGGCTCCAGACTGCCTACGATGATCATGCTGTGTGGATGTCGTACCTCGCTGTAGATCCCGCGTTTGACCGTTTTCACTCCGATCAACGCTACCAGGATTTGTTACGCTACATCGGACTCCTGCCATGAGATGTCGGGAAGACGATTCACTGTAGTCGCCCGTCGGACTCCTTCAATTACTCGCAACAATTTCTCAGGCCTAGCGTCTTGCCGACGCGGCACACCCTAGTGATGAGTGCGATCGCCTGATTTGGGCAAGCGTTCCTGGTGATAGGAATTCATGGGAAACGGGCGCTTTGGCGGGCCTTGGCGGCGGTTGCCCCACTCGATTCGCGGGTGCAAGGCATCGATTTCGCCGAACTCATATCACGCGCCGAACACCAACAGCAAAAAGTGGAGGAACAAAGATTGGTCTTTGCTCTCTCTGTCTTTCGACCTAGCCACGGGAAGCCTTAAAGCCGGTGAAAACAAATGATGAGTCTGAGTGTCAAAAACTAAAGATCAAGTGGGCATGAAGTTCGTGTCACGCATGCTGAGCGTCATTGTGCGAGCATCTCGTCGATTCCATAATCTCCACAATTGTTCATTTCGTTAATCCTAGTCTGCAGCTGCCGCGTGGAATCTCAGGCACATCGTCGATAAGCCTAGGGTACTGGCCGGATTGCACTGAGTACCGGGCGCGCTGATCCTTACTTTTTGTCTGAGATCGGGTAAGGACATATGCGAATTCGATACCACGCCACGAAGGGGCTTGATCGCTGGCGCGATAAGCGGTCTCGCTGGAACGATTGTCATGACACAGTTTCGAAATGTTTGGAACATGATTTTCGATGAACACAAAACCGGAGCGGATCAGGAGACGAGGACGACCGCCGAGCAACAGGAAGAGGACTCGACTATGAAGGCCGCGGGCAAGGTCTCCCAAGAAATTGGGCGTCCTCTATCCCGTGCGGAGCGAAGAAAAGCGGGACCCTTCGTTCATTATACCTTTGGTACGTCGGTAGGCGCTGTCTTTGGTCTGGCCACGGAAGCGAAACCGAAATCGCTGCGTGGCGTCAACCCCGTTTTAGTAGGAGGCCGCTTACGGCGCTGCTGTTTTCCTGGCTGCGCACGAACTTGTAGTTCCAGCGTTGAAACTATCTTCGAATCCTCTCAAGGAACCCGTGCGGGACCAAATCGCCGAATTTACCTCGCACTCGATTTATGGCATCGGCACGGTGTTGATGTACGACGGTATCAAAAGCCTTGATTGATGACGCCATTGGTCTCTTTTGCAGTCACCTTGGGAGCAGAGATGGGAAGCAAGAATCGCAAAGTGCAAAAGGTTCGTTACGCTGTTGTGGGATTAGGGCATTTGGCCCAAGTTGCGGTCTTGCCCGCATTTGCCCACCTGAAAAATGCTGAAATTGCGGCGCTCGTCACGAGTGACAAACGAAAAGCGAGGATTCTTGCGAAACGGTACCAGGTCAAGGATGTATATAACTATGACCAGTATGAAGAGTGCCTAACTAAAGACATCGACGCGGTCTATATCGTCCTCCCTAACCATCAGCACTGCGAATTCACGATGCGTGCCGCCAAGGCCGGGGTTCACGTTCTATGTGAAAAGCCTATGGCGGTCAGCGTCGCAGAGTGCCGCAAGATGATCGCTTCAATGCGTCAAAATCGTCGCAAACTGATGATCGCCTACCGTCTGCACTTCGAAAAGTCGAACTTGGAATCAATCGCCTTAGGGCAGAGCAGCAAACTGGGAAAGGTGCGCTTCTTCAGTTCCGATTTCGGGCAACAAATTGTGGGATCGAACGTGCGGTTAACGGAGCCAACACGGGAGGGCGGCGGCCCGATTTTCGATATGGGCATTTACTGTATCAATGCCGCGCGATACTTATTCCGTGCAGAGCCAACGGAAGTCTGGGCGACAAGCGCATCAACCGGAGAGGCGCGGTTTCGCAATGCGGAAGAGATGACCGCTGTGACGATGAGATTTCCTGGCGAGCGCCTCGCAACCTTTACGGCAAGTTTTGGCTGTGCGGATATCGGACGTTACACGCTCGTGGGAACAAAGGGCATAGTTACAGCCGATCCGGCCTACGAATATGCCCAAGGACTGAAACTGCAGATAAAGATCGGCGACAAAACGGAAAAAAGACAATACCCCAAGCGCGATCAGTTTGCGGCAGAGATCAGTTATTTTTCCGAATGCATTCTAAAAAATCGCGAGCCAGAACCTTCAGGTCAGGAAGGTCTTGCGGACATCAGGGTGATCGAAGGCATCTACAAGGCCGTAAAGTCGAGGAGCGTTGTTAAGTTGTCTGCCTTCGAAAAGAAGAAACGGCCAAGCATGCGTCAGGAGATAAGAAAACAACCTCACGGCAAGCCAGAGACGATCCACGTGACTCCTCCTTCCGGGAATGATTGACATCGAGCCGCTTCTGAGCAACGCAGAGATCGCTGACCGGCTGGAAAGCCTTGCACAGCTCCTGTCCACACAAAAGGAAAATCCCTACAAGGTGAAGGCTTATCGTCGGGCCGCAGCACGCATCCGCGACCTTCCGCAGAGTCTCGATGAAATGGTGCGGCGTGGGGAAGATCTAACTCAGTTTCCCGGAATCGGTGCGGCGATCGCGAGCGCCATCCGAGAAATCGCAACAACTGGGGCATTGGCAAAGCTGGAAAGGCTGCGAAGTGAGGCTGACCCAGCGTTAGCAGAGCTGAGCGCGCATCCAAGGCTTGATCCCAACAGCAAACTGCGGGGCTTTCGCGTGCTGAAGTCCAGTGAAGTGGATATCCTCGCGGATGGGACTCTCGATTATCCGGACGATTTGCTTAGAGAGCTTGATTACACGGTATGCTCGATCCATTCCCGGTTCGCTTCTGGACAAGAAAGCGCAAACGGAGCGACTCCTGCGCGCTATGGATAATCGGTATTTCAACATTCTCGGGCACGCAACCGGGCGTCTTCTGCTTAAACGCCCTGGATATGAGATCGACATCGAACGCGTGATTGATCATGCGCGACAGAACGGCTGCTTCTTCGAAATCAATTCGAGTCCAGACCGGCTAGACTTGTCGGCGGAGAACGCGCGCAAGGCGGCTGCCGCGGGGGTGATGATCGCCCTTTCAACCGATTCCCATAGCACGGGCGAACTAGACCTCGTTCGCTGCGGTCTGGATCAAGCCCGCCGCGCCGGTCTGAGGAGAGCAAATGTACTTAATAGCCTGGCTTGGCACGAGCTTCGGCTTCTTTTCCGGCGGTAGCGTCAATTGCGGTTGTCTCGAGGGCGTCGCCGGGCCAGTCTTCATGTCACCAACTTGCAGCGGTAGGGCTACCACACTCCGATAAACCTTCTCGACACAAGTCGCATCCACCTAGGTGTAGGGGAGTAATAAATGACCAAGCGGAATGGCCTCGCTGATCCAAGCCGCCTCAACCCTTTCGATTCTCACGACAAGCAGCTACTTCGAGTTG
>Ga0207676_10001684_pt1 | contig 16301 bp, 41 predicted proteins | sample KBSSwiS72_FD_184307 | JGI IMG/M metagenome (GOLD analysis project Ga0207676, IMG submission 184307) | Switchgrass rhizosphere microbial communities from Kellogg Biological Station, Michigan, USA - KBS Switchgrass S7-2 (SPAdes) (version 2) | ecosystem: Host-associated > Plants > Roots >...
AGCCCACTAAAACCCCGATCAATGATAAAATCCTCAGACCAGATTAGTCGACTGAGGATCTTTTATGTCAGGGTATCGAATCTCACCGGGAGACTCCCGCCGATTCAAGGCATCCTTTCGAGACCACGAGTGTGTGGTATGCCTCAACCCCATCTCTCGTGGCGATCCCATCGGCTACTTAAATTACTACTCTCGACTCCATCGATTCGGCCCACTCTGTTTGAACTGTCTGGCAGAACAGGGTGACCGTTTCAAGGTGCAAGAGGTACCCTGACAGCGCACCAGGAAATTACAGCCGAATCGTAAGGTTCCGTTGCCAATGACAACTTTAGTGAGAGCGTGCGCTCAGTAGGAGATCGATCTTGGCAGGAAGATCATTCGTATAGGGGGGTGGGGAACCCCGGCACCTGGCCCGAGGCTACCACACCCTGTCAACTAGACCGATAAAGGAAATGCCGAAACGTAAAAAAGGCCCGATTGGGACGCGAGTCCTGGTTTGTGGGCATTCCGTCAGCGACCGGCTAAATCTTATCTGCCTCTTACCCGTGTCCATTCCACACCGCACTCACGTCGCCTTGGGAGTGAATGAAGACAATACCCTCGTACTCGTCTACAGAGAAACCGGAAAGAGAGAAATAGAATGGCAAGCAGTAGAAGAAACAGACCTGAAAGGACAGTCCACGTAAAGAATACCGCGCTGACCAGTTCAGCGACGGTACTCGATCAATTTGGGCTGCCTTTGTGGCTTTACATTCCGTGGCGCTGCATTCTGTGGTTCAAGCGTCATTGGTTTTTATTCGCCCTGGTGGCCACATTCCTATTCTTGGGCCGCTGGTGGTTCCTTGCCATTCTTATCTTTGCTCCCCTTTGCCTTGTTCTGTATATGAAGGCAATGAATCCCTCTCGGCGCCTTACCGCCGTCCTGCGCGCATCCTGGCTACTTCTCAGGATTCGACGTCGTTGGCGATGGGCGTGTGAGAAAGCATTCCTCGACGACGGAGGAAAGGCCCCACATCTCCTCGGAGGAATACGGCACCGTCCACCCATCATTCACAATGATCGGGGAACGAGCCTCGAATTTCTTATTCGCCTACAGCGCGTGGGATTAACCGTGACCCAAATCGAGGAGAATCGGGATTACCTCGTCGGTTCATTAGGGGCGCGAAAGGCGCGCGTAATTAGAGTCGACCCTTCGACGGCCCGTGTCATTTTCGAATTCGGTCACCGTCAGCCCTCCAACCCTATTGCCGCAGGAACGCCAACCGACCACATTCTTCCGCGCGTCGAATTGGACGAGGGTGTGTGGCTCGAATTGGAAACGTCTATCCTCGTGGTGGGTGAAAGCGGGATGGGGAAATCAAACCTGACGTGGTTTGTCCTCAATGAGCTGAATCGTCTGAGAATCCCGAGGCGTCTCTACGTCTGCGACCCTAAGAAGGTCGAACTAGCGGAGCTAATCGATTCTCCCGACATTGAGTGCTACGCGGACGACATCACCGATATGGATTACTGTATCGATCGTTTCTATAACGATATGATGGATACATTCTATCGGATGAAGGCGAAGAAACTTCGTCGTGCTCCCATTGGGCCGGAATGGCCGCTTCACATTCTTATCGTCGACGAGCTTCTACTGTGCGATCAAGCTCGAAAAGGTGTAGATTCCAACCTGGCAAAGGTCCTCACCGCAGGCCGCGCAGCGGGATTTTTTGTCATTGCGGACAGCCAATTGGGCCAGGTGGATGCTCTCAGTCGAATCAGAGACCTTTTCCCGCAGCGGATTTGTATGCGTGTGACAAGCGGTGATTTGGTGAATGCTGTTCTCGGGCCAAAGTCTGATGAGCGGGGAGCGAAGTGCACCGAGATTACGGAAAAGGGTGTCGGTTATATCTTCACGGAATTCGCTGGTTCCTTTGCTCGCTTCCAGCTACCCTTTATGGTTGACGTCGAAGCAATCGCAGCGGGACAGTATTGGGAGCAGGTAAGCACCACGAAACCACGGAGGCGCCCAACGACGAAAAGAAAGACCAACCAAACCACAAAAGGCCAAAAAGGAGCGGCTTAGCTATTCCAGTGAAGAAACCCTGACCCTCACCCCCACTACTCCCCGACGATCCGCCACCCCTATTCACGGCGGACCTAAAGAGGGCCAGGGCTTCTTCACCTTCGATGAGAGAACACTTGACGCAAACGCGTCCACTTACTCTATATTCTTCGTTTCCCTCACCGAGCACTAAATCACCACCAGGCACCGTTTCGCCATAGGTGGGAATCCATTCATGCGGAGGGCAACCCGGCTGATTGGGGAATTGGATTAGGTCGCCCATGGCTCTCGCTTTCGACGCGCTTAACGAGGTCAGGAAAGATTTCGGCAATGTCTTCCTCGGACGAGTGCATCACCGCGTCGACGATCCTAACAGCTAAACGTGCCAGTGTCTTCCTCTGACTCTCTGGTAACTCCATGATAAATATCTCATGGGTATCCAGAGCGTGACCTAGCACTCGCTCAGCGGCATCGTAGGCAGCTCTGACCGAATCTTCGTGGTCAAAACTATTTACCGTCATTCCCCTCCACCTCCACTCCGTCCCTATTAAACAACTAGGGGCGGTCGTCCTCCTCAAATACAGGTGGAGTGTACTCGCCCTCATTCCGAATGGAAGCCTCCCGAGCTGCTTCCTGTGCAGCAACTTTCGCGGTGTAATTCAATCCGTCGCGTAGGCCGCCCAGCATCGCGTGCGTAAGGGCACTCAGGATCAGATTCGTTCGATACGGCGTTTCCAATCCGTAATTCCCAGCGGTCTCCATTTGCACTACTGCTTCCGCGTAATGCTCCTCGGGAGTCAGTACCACGGGGCCATAAGTTTCGACTTCTTCCTCAATCCTCACGATGTCATCCTTTTCCGATAAGAGCGCGGGTGTGTCTTAGTAGCCCGTGCATTGGCCTGTGTAGTCAAATTGAGCGCCACCAAACGGTCTTCTAGGTGAGGTGGCAAATAGGCGACGATTCCTCCAGCTTCATCGAAAACGAATCTCCATCCCTCTCCGATGAGAGTCCAAACTCGAATGGGATCAAGAACGATTTGATTCTGAGGAACGAGGAAACCGGCTTCTCGCCAGTCTAGCCACTTTTCTGTTTCCCAGAGAGGAGGCGAAGGACTATGACATCCGTTCCGCTCTTCACCGTACCTGTCCATTTGCGTCCATCCCGAGTCCGAACCAAAAGACTCTGTCGTGTGTACCTTCCTCCCGTAGGAGTCTTTGCGCTGGTATCAACCTTAAAGGACAACACTACCGCGCCAGGAATGCGCACTTTCCTTTTGGGTTTTTCGTGTGGGCCGTAGTAGATAACACCCGGTTGAGTGCTATCAAACCTAACCGTGAGTCGTGTCTTTCCCTCCCCCTTGGCAGGTAACGGCTTGTCGTCCAACTTAAATAACTCAGCCGCGACTTTTTCCTGCTCCGCCGTCATTTTCAATTTCTAGACCTCCTGGCGTCTCTGTATCTCCATGACGTTCCTCTCGAATGAGGTATTTGGTATGTCCAAGTATCTCATTCGCCAAAACGTCCATTAATACGGATGTGTACTCCGCGTCCGTAAGGTCAAACTGTTGCAGATCGCGGATGGCTTTCCTCAGAAGGGTACTAGCCCTCCCTGTTACTCTCTCACGAGGGTGTATCTTCATCGGAACCCTCTCTTCCGACATTCGGTAGCTTTCCACTCTCGCGAAGCTCTCGGAGCTTTTCCGCTAGCGAGGTGCTTTCCGTCTGAATGAAATCAGCGCGTGACTCTAGCTTCTGTTCCAATTCCCATGTTTCGTGAATGTAGTGCATGAGGAATTTGGCTTGGGCTGCCTCTTCCCACATTCCAAACATAAGGAGAATGGGAATACACTGCTCTAGATTCTCGGCTGCCTCTCGAATATCGATCGGCTTGTCCATCTAGTATCTCATTTTCTCTTGGACAACTGTTGGCCTAACTTCTCGCCATGTATCAGCTTTCTTCAGATACTCAACAAAAACCCGTTCGCCCCAAAAGACCACCTGAGTTGGTGTCAAGGGCAATAGAGGCTCAACGTCAGCAACGAATTCCCCCGTCGCTGTTTCCAGTCTCATTTAGCTCCTCCACCAAAACTTAATTAGTGGCCTTCGTGGAAACTGCACACTCAACCTAATCCCGAAGAACAACCGGAAGGTATGTGAGATGTTGAATTAGCGAGCCTCCCGACGCCGAGCCTCTGCCTGAATGGTTCGCGAAATCAAGCCGCGCTGATCCGTGTCACCCTCAGTCGGCCATTCATCCTGAATTTCCTGCTTCACCATTTCTGGCACCGCTCGATATACCGGAGGAACGTCAGTCGAGTGAGCGCGACCAGCGATTGCCGCATCCTCTTCTGCCCGCATATCCTTGTAATCCGCCATTAGCGCAATGACGTGCGAAATGAGCACCGTGAAGTTAATGGCTTCCGGCCACTGCTTCATTGCTTCACCCCGCACCTCAATCAATGCTTGGCGCGTGTGCTCAATTCCTTCGGGTGTATAGTCCACACCCTCTACCCGTGGCCTAGCCACAGGCTTAACCTTTTCCTTCTCTTCAGCCATTTTCTTATCCTCCTCCTCGAAATCTATGCGCTGTCGTTCAAGAGCTTCTTTCGCTCCCTTATCGAGCCATCCGTGAAGAGGACAGGTGTCGTCTTCTCCATCCAACGGGCAGGTACAATTCTGCGCCTCGAAGGTATTAGAGTATTGGACTCCGTCACCGCTCATGTCGTCCGCTATGTCACCCATTATGCTACTGCTCTCCCTTGCATCCATTCGTCGTATGCTCGTTCCTGATTGTCAGCCATCAGGATCGTAAGTGCTTCATCCTGCGTCATTGTTCCCGGGTAGCCATCCGGTAGCTCATACCACCGAGATGTCAATTTACGAGTAGACCTCAGCCTTTGGTCAATCCTCAGTGCTCCGCAGCGGTAGCAAACGAATTGCTGCTCCCAAAGCTTTTGCCCGCCAGGAGCAATCTTAGGTAGCCATCCTCTGTCATCTAGCGCGTGCTGATAGGCAGCTCGACACCTAATGAACGTTAGGGTTGTCTGGAATGCCACCTTGCGCTTCCCTGCCACGCTTCTCCTTTTCCCTTGCCCTCGCCGCTAACTTTTCCAAGGCTTTGACGTCTGCCCACATTGCCTGTGTGGGATCAAAGATAGGCGTGGGATGAAGGGCATTCATGACGCACCAGTCATTCACCAACCTCTCTGAATCCCAAAAGTCGGACGGAACGGGCACCCACACTCCTCTTTGCATTCTCGTGAGTGCATTTGCCACCCTGTATGCGGTGTCACGTTGCATTCCTTTTTCCCCTTCTACCCGGGAGTAGCAGGTTAAAGGTTGCTTGTCCGTCGGGTGATCGTGCCCATTCTCGGGACTCTTCCCTAGTCCCGTCGAATTCTCCACTCTTTGCCGCCATCGCGACGTCTACCACTTTCCTTTTCAGCTCTGGATTACCTACTTGAACGGCTAGGAGATCCCGCACTAAACGGTTAATGTTGAAACCGTCATCGACATCGGGTGGGCAGAAGTAATCGTCATAGTGCAATGCTTCTGCTGCCGTGGCAACGTGTGCGAATAGAGGTCCTAATTCTTTCAACACTCGGGTCAGGTAAACGGCGGTGCGTTCACCCTCTCGACGCGATTCCCACCACATTTAGAACCCCCGACTGACTGTAATGTCCTCGTATCCCAAATCCGTCAGAACCTCATTCAACTCATCGTAAGCGGTCTCGGTAAGGTCCGTCCCCGATGACTCGTCACTAATCGCATCGGTAGGGACCTTCATCGTCACGGTAATGTGCATCGATTTCCCTCCTGTTCTCGATTTCAGGCGGCTTGCGAATCGTTCCCCACGCAGGATCGTCGTTACCACCAGTCGACGACAGCCGCATGCTGATTTTTGCTTCTAGCGTGGTCTCTTCACTGTCTATTGCAATGGGAACTTGTCCGTCAAAAAGGATATCTCCATAACTCCTCTCGAATACCATATCCGCATCGGTTGCCCAGCCTCGATAATAGATAACGGTTCCATCTTCGAGCTGGAACGCAATTATGCACTTAGCGGGATTCTGGTAATACCTCTCGCGCCTCATCTATTCCTCTTTCGCTGGCATCTCTAATCCTCGCGATGTAAACCACCTCTTACACCCAAGACAAACAGGAGAATTAATCGCTGGGGCCTTACCGACATTACTTCTGTGGTGTATTCCGCAAGCGGAACGACCGGAAGGCAGAATGGCGTGCCATCTACCAACCAGCCGTCCTCGCGCGGGATATCTTACCGGGATGAATTGCAGCTTGCTCTCGTTCAATGTTGAATGTACTCCGCAGGGTAACAGGTCGCGTGGAATGCTTCGACGCTCATGGTTGCCCTACCACCACCGTAGGCAGGAGTAACCCGTACCCTTTCGTTTCCGCCCGCATCCTCAGTCATCTCCGCTTGAATAACCGGAAGGGTCGGGTATGTGTTTACCTTGTGACCCTTCATCATGCGGTGACCCGTGGGGATATCCGGGCGGTTGTGCTCGATTGCTTGCATCATGCGGTGTCCTCCAGAGGAATCATTGACTTGATGTAGTCGTAATTGAACTGAAGAGTTAGCTTGGTTGTCCCCCTATTGGGTACGTGGACGGTAACACCGTCGAATTTCGGAGTCGGCGCGTCGTAACGGTACCACTTATTCGTCGCTGAGATGAACTTGACGAATTCGGTCGCCAAATCGATACTTGTGAACCAAACACCGATTCGTATGTCATCAAAACATCGAATGACATTCCCTTTGACACCGCTTTCTTCGAGTAGTTCCCACATCTCACGACGCATGATTCGACGGGCCGGTCTCAAACCACTACCTCTACTTTCCAACTCTCTCGTGAAACTGTTGGTGTTCTGTTCTACCGCCACCAGGGACCATTGCAGCACAGTGACGGCATCTCCATAGGTTCATTTCAACCGTCCGATTCGGTTGAGGAATGAAATCTCCCTTATCGTCCAAAACGAGGACATCGGGATCTCCGTATTCGATCCTCTGAAACGGAATGAACCAGTACCAATTATCGTCGCAGATTCGCCACAGAGGCATTACGCATCAATCACTCAATCCTTACTTGGTATTGCTTGAGACCCAACCCATTGAGCTTGGCCATATCTCCGTTTTCAACCCATTTAACAATCTGCGCGGTCGCTAGCTCCCTAGTTGCGAAGATTTCAACGATTTCGGTTTCATCGCAAACTGTTTGCGTTAGACACCAAACAGTCCGCCGCTCAGCTCCTAGCATCTCAATCATTCCAAGGATCGGGTTCAGCCTCGAACGTTGGATCGGGGAATGTCACATCGTATTCCTCAGGCTTTGCCCAACGTCCCTGTTGACCCGTAGCGGTCGGGTCGTTCCACCAGTCACCTAAAGCCCTGTGCTGCTGTCTCTGCCACGCTATACGGGAGTCCTGCGGGCAGAGCTTCACCCAATAAGACGGGGCGATCCCGTCCATACTCGCAGCTGTCTTATCAAAACAGTATTCACAGATGAAAGTCCGGAGACATTCCTTCATCCCCGGCACGGAATAAACGTGACCTTCCATCCGCGACATATAGTCAGGCTGGTAAAACACTAGTTGTGCACAGAAGATGCAACGGCGATTGTAATCCTCAGTCCTTTCCGCCCGTTCTTTCATTTCCAAAGCCGCAGCGTAATTCAGCTCGGCTTCCTTACCCCACTCCGTATCAGCCATCATCCTGTCCTTGTCCAAAGAGAATGTCTTCATACCCTAGGGTAAGGTCTCCATACGCTATGGTAATGGCGTCGACATTCGTCCAGGTGTTATCTCCCGTGCGCCTGAAACGGATAGCCCGAGTAGCGTTCCCTATCTTAATGGGATAGATAACCTCATCCGGCTTCTCAATCGGTCCGATAGGCATTACTCTTCCTTATCCCTCATACATCCCTGTTTGCATTCAACGTCGCCGCAGAACAAGGAGCAACGACCGAAGACCTTTCGGGCAATGTCTTCCTCGACATCTTCCAAAACTTGTCGTCGGCTTCGGTCGTCGCCCTTGTCCCGCTTAATGAAGAGTCCCATTACCTGCGCTTGTTGGTACCCTTGTCCTTTGCCTTAGCCGGAATGACCTTGGCGTTAAACTCCTTTTCTGCTTTCGTGTCTTCCCGCCTCTGAACAATGGACCGACTCACGCGGGCAGCCGGTGTGCTTCTGCCTTTACCGTCCGTCGCGAACTGCGAATCCTTCTTAACCCACTTGTCAGCCATCTATTCCCATCCCCTTCTCTTTCTTTTCTGATACCATCTCTTGATTGACCCAACGGCGACACCGATGAGCATAATAAGGAAAACCAGCACCAATATGATGCCGGTCAACCAAAGGAATAGCTCTACGTCAGGAATCATTCCTCTTCTACTGCGGTCAATTGGGGCTCTAGATATCCGAGTAGCCTTTTGACCCCATCGATTGGCATTTCGACGCTGTAGTGCCGATATGCCAATACTTGTTCGTCAGGCTCTACCCACGCCACAATTCCGTGCCTGACAATTCCTGGGTTCACATTGGAGACTTTCTGCCCGACCTTAAACTTCGCAGGCTCGATCATTCAAACTTCACCTCTACTCGTGGAGCAATTCGTAGGTAATGTTCACCGGGCTCCCAATTCCAATTCTCCACGATAGCAATCGGAGCGGTAAGCAGAATCTCGAATCCACATTCCGGGCATCCCCACTTATCTGAGGAATAGACTCGGAACGGTCGGCCCTCTACCATTTGTTCTGCATAAACGGTATTCTTGACGACCTTCATTTCCCGGCCGTCCTTAACGCATACCAATAGATTCGACATCAATGCCTCTTTCTTTTCTTAATCCAGACGGTGATTATGGTAATGGCCTCGACCACCGTCATTACTAGAAGGAAGATGACTGGTATAAAGTAGAGAAGAAAAGCGGAGTAGCTAAACGCTTCCACGCCGCCATTCTAGCGCTCATTCCCCAGGGCTATAAGCACCCGGCGGAAAATAAAGCAATGGCAAACCCTGCTTTTCTAACTCGATATTGCTCCTTTCTAGGCAGGGCTGGCAAATCTCACCCTGAAATCCATCGGCGTATTGTACCATGGGTACCAGATCGGGGTTAAAACAGAATATCTTCCCACATCCATGACAGGTACTAAGTGCGAGAAACGGCATCCTTATCACTCCCTAGGATTTTCTTCACTAAACGCTCTGCATCTGCCATAGAAACAGCTTTCTCCGAAGCTCTCCAGGATCGTTTACGTAAGACGCTTTTCTTGTATTCGGCGAGCATCGTACATAGGAGTGATTCTTCTCTGTCGCTTAATTCCATTTCTTGCCTCTCCTTATTCCCTCTCCTTAATGCACGATGTAATCAGGGGCGGTGCGGTATTGCATGATGTAGGTATTGAATATCTGTTGTAGTGTTGAATCGGTGCTTTATGAGGGGTGAGCGCTAAAACTGTAGCCCATCCCAATAGGAATAACATTACGGTTAGGGCTATCGCTCTAATCGGATATCGATCAGGCACTATACTCCCTTCCGACTAAGCTAACAGAGCAATGCTCAACCCTCACGGGAGTAGGGTTGAGCACCACTCTTGCTAACTCAGTCAAGAGGCAACAGTCTTTCGACGGTAAAATTGCACTCTTGACCGGTGCCCGGGATAAATGCTGAGGTAATTGCGTACCTCAAACCCTGGCTACCGCTTATGCTCACCCGAATAGAACCATCCGGGTATTCGCTTACCTTAACAATCCGTCCATCTGAAAGTACAACCGGAGCTGCCTTAATCGCGCGTCTCATTATCCCGCCTTAATCCACACTGCGTCGCCGGTTAGGGAAACCACCTTTGCATCTTGCGCAACGGTCATAAATCGGTGCTGCCCTTCACCGATTGAACCGAAATCGCGGATGTGCTCCTTGCCCATATCGGTATAGCTCGTCCACGTAGAGAACTTAAATCCGTTGTTATCTCCATTGCACTGATACAGCCCCGGTGCAATCTGACCCTCTCCTGTCCCGACTACGTAATCGTTATTCGAGTAGGCGAGGACAGTCTGAATCGGTTGAGGCATCGGAGCGGTAGAGTTGACTGATGGAACCGGTGCCGTAGCACCTGATTGCTGGGCCGCGTTGCCACCCTGAGCGGCTGACGACGTCGGCATAGGCCGGAGGACTGACACCGTATCTGATCTTGTTACAGAGCCGCTGAGGACCGCGATCAGACAGAAGATCAAGAACGTGGCGTCAATCAGAATGAACCATCGCATTCCGTTTGTCAGTCCTCTACGCTCGACAATTACTTTCGGCGGATTAGCCTCCTCATTCTGAGGGGTACTATCCTTGACCGTGCTCATACCTTTCGTTTCCTTTTCTTTTTCTTGGTAGGCTAACGTGGGCCATCCCCACGTGAGGCTCATGGTTTCTGTTTGTCAAGAAAAAGGGGACCGCCCGATTCACCTCGGACCATGTCCCACCAAATAGCCATGTTGACCTCCCAAATCATTCCGCAATCCGGGCAGGTCCAAACAGTTAATTCGTATGTATCTAAATTCGGAGGTTTACAGGGATGGGGCGGAAAGGGGTAATCTTTATGATTACTCGTGTTCTCTGTGTTCGATCCGTTCGATTCCAATGATCCGGCCCTTTCCATTCACGGTGAATCGGACTAGCTTACCGAAATGCTCAGTAACCCCAAATGCGCATTGTGCATCCGGTTCGGTAAGGAGAGCACCACTTGGCGTGAATACTCGCCATCGTGGATTTCCACTTTCCGTATTCAACAACCGTTGTGCACCCTGCAATGTGGCAACAAACGTCACCTTACTAGCGGTGGTCTCAGTCATTGGCTTAGCCCTTTCGCAATTGCCCAGCTAACCGAAACTAGAACTCCTTCATAAGCGTTCCAACAAACGGGACAACGCATCCCTGGCTCTGCTTTATCCTTTTCGCGAGGTACTTTGAGACTGCACTTTGTGCATTTAACCTCAACAACGGACGTATTCATTCCTTTAGCTCCTGCCTAACGTGTTCCATTGCTGCGGCCAATTCCTCATGCGTGGTGAGTGTCGCCATTGCTGCGAGCACCGAATCCGCAGCGTCACTCTTCTCCTGCAAATCCTCATCACCATAGACATTTTCAATTCCGAGGACTGAAAGCTTTAGGAGAAACTGAATTGCGTAAGCCCTACGCTCTGCGAAGGTTACCACTCTCATTTGAGCGAGGATGTCATCCAATGTGACGCCGTCACCCCCGAATTCAATTCTAATTCCTTCAGGCTTTTCCATTTCTATTCCTCCGTTCCTCTAAGTGCTTGCCTAAGGCCACGAATCCCGATCTGCTCGGCTTGCTTTTCTCGTTCGCGACGTTCCGCGAGAATGGTCATAGCGCGTTGCAAAACAATCTCGTCAATCCTTCGGCGCGCCTCTAATTCACGGCGAGGCGCACTCTTTACCGCAGCGCTAATCGTTCCGTCGGGTCGTGTGGATTCTTTACCCACCATTGCCTCTGCCATTCTCCAAGAATACAGAGGCGGAGTAATCTTATCAACGAAATCCCAATGGTCCATTTAATTCTCCTAATGGTATGCGTGTTGTCCGCGGATGCGCATCCCCCGCCATTCTTTAGCCGTGATCCCTTTCATCACCGGCAATGACCATTGCTTCGACGTGTTCGTCTAAATCCTTTTGACCCCGCGCATCGTATCCGCAGCGGCATTGATAAGGATTAGCGCTCATGTCATCCCTAATCGTGATAGATCCATCGGTAAACGAGATAGGCGGCAATTGCCGTGAGTCCATAACAACCCACGGCAACGCCTATCCCGATTACCATCTGCCAATTCACAGGTACCTCACCATTCTTATCAACGGTAAACCCGTCGATAAACGAGATAGACGAGAATGAGACCTGCTCCTATCCCGATTATGGCACTCACAGAGTTACCAATTCGGGAACCGGAAGCCTTTCGAACTTCTCGGGAACGGTCAGACCGTAAGCCTGAGAAAGGCCATTCAGAATGCCTAGCGTCTTCAGGTCCTCGGCATCCGTCTTGCCACTAATGGCGCCGAGCATATTCTTTTCGACGCGGTGCGAGGTTGCCTTAGTGATTCCCGTCTTGTGATGCTGCCAGGTGTTCGAAAGCTGAAGAATCCCCAGCGCGGTACCATTCCACGGAGCAACTCGCGGGTCACCATTCCACATTCCCGCCATTTCCTCACGGCGCCTTTCCACGCGGGTAAGCGCAGCACCGGTAAGGTATTGACCCGTGTCCTTGTCCTTTTCCGGAATCATTTCGTCCAGGAAACGGCTAAACACCTTCGGAGTAACCGGCCACATCAGAAGATCCTGAATGTCGGCCTCAAACTGTGCGGCCTCATTAAGAATGATGCCCAGCGCTTCCGCTGCATCCTTAATCCGCATTATTGAACCCTTTGTGTGACGCCACGAAATGCGTTGTCCGGTTTCCCCGTACGCCACATTCAGCGTGTTGTCACAAACGGTGGCCTGAATCTTACGGCCGAATCCCGATTCGTAACGACCATTAGAGGATGTGTGTCCAAGAAGATGCGGACGGTAATCAAAACCCTCAACCGTCATAATGCCGGTGATTGCCAATTCAATCCACGCAACCCCACCCTTAGCAAGAATGCCGGCGGAGCTAAAGTGAATGTCATCACCCAATAGACGCGTGGCATTGTCGAAAAGGTGAGCCTTGAAATCGTGTGTGGCGTAACCGGAGGAATGAACGGAGTGGAGGTAATCCCGATTCGCGCGGCTTGCCATTCCCTTGAAATTGGGCACCTCAATAAATGTGCCATCGAGTCCCTTAATGTAGAGCGGTTGCTCAACCGGTGCATTGTTGCACAGCAATGTCTCAACAGCTTCCGGCGGAATCGCACCGGGGAAATGATTGTTATCCCCCATGCGGTAATGCCAGGCGTTGCCCCGATCGTCCGTGTCACCGATCAGCGTCATTGTGGACAGCCAATCGCGGGTTTCCATGCTCATTTCGTTGCCTTTCTTTCTTTTCAGTCGGTGGTGTTCGTGTCGGTGGTAGTGCGGTATTGCATTTTGGGCCCCTCCCCCATTTTACCGTGTGGGGCCTTTCTTTCTGTTTAGAACGGTGGATCGTATTTGACATCCCGATTCAGTCAAGGATCATCCGATTCTACCGGTTCGCGACCTTTGCCGGAAGGGTGTGCCCATTCAGCGGGAAGGTATCCGCCTTTCTTAATCCACTCGTCCAATTCGTTGAAGCTTTCCAATACGCATTCGAGAACGTCTTGTAAATCCGCTTCCGGGTAGTCACCGTTGCGGTATTCCCTTGCGTGTGCTTTGATCTCCCTATACGCGGCGTTCGGGTCCATCACTATTCCACCTTATCTGGTCTATGCGGGTCGATTACGAATTCGCCCTCATCATACATTCGCATGACTTGACTAAGCGGAAGGAATTGCTCACCCGCGATGAGAGTGGAGATTCGCAGGTATCCATCTCGAACGTCAACCGTATTCCGAAGAAAGTTACCGAATGGGTCGCCGATTGACCGGGCGATTCCGTAAATCAGATTGTCATTGTAAAGCCAAGCCACTGTCTTACCGTGAATGGCGCACTCTACAATTGCACTGAGCTTAATGACATCGGGCATTGTGAGGATTCGTGTAGTCATTACTTCCACCGATCCCGATTAACTCGTGTTTCGGAAACCCATTGCTGCTTTTGACCGTCAACGGGGGTAACCAAAAAGTCTGTTCTCCCGAATGCCTTACGGACATCGAGAATCTGAACGGTAACGACCAAATCCTCAATGAAAAGGTCACCGGTGCGACCGATTACCTCAACCATTTCTGTTGCGTTCATCGGTCCACCTCATTGTATTCCCCGCGCAATGCGGCGAAGTAAGTGTCAAGGAGCATTTGAATTTCGAGATCATTGGTGTATTGACCCAATTGGTCAAGAATGTAGGATGCGGATGCCTCTTCTCCCGCTTCCTTAATGTAGTTAATCAACGCATCCATCGCCTTTTCCTTTTCTTTTGATTGGGGCCTGTGAACTATGGTTTGTGTAGATGAATTTGAATTTGAATTGTGGCCAGGTGGGGAATCGAACCCCATCGATCCGGACGTAGCGAACCTTTTCCTTTGCCTGGCCTTTGCGCGTTATGAGAATGCGCGCCCCTCTGTGTAATTACTTCCGGCTGGACTTGGCAGGCTTGGCATCCTGAAACTCAGGAGTGGCAACCGGAGCAGCCTCTCCGTTTCCGTTTGCCGTCTGCTCAACCGGTGCGGAACCGTCACCCTCTTCAATCGCCGCGTAAGCATCCTGGACGTGCTTGGAAAGGCGACCACGGTCCGAGACCTCGCCGAGCTTCTGACCATTCCAAACGAGATCCGGACCCTTGTCCCTAGCCCACGCGCGAATCTTCTCATTGCGAGCCTTATCGGTTGCGGGGACTCCCGCGCGGCCGATCTCAACCGTACCGGTCTGCCAACCACCGACAGCATCCCCGTAGGGCTTCAGAAGCTCATTCAGAGCTGCCAACTCATCGCCGGAAACGTCCAGCTCTGCCCGACGCGATTCCCCGTCGACCACGATCATGAACTTAACGTGGTAGGCGTTGTCTTCAGTCAGTGCCGTACCCGAAAGGTCGGAAGTGATGTCGTAAACCTTGCGTGCCTCGCGTGCCATTTTCATTTCCTTTTCTGTGTGTCCCCGATTGGGGAGTTGGTTTTGCCTGAGTAGGCATCTAAGGATCACCCCGGTTATCCCGGGATGCCCTTAGGACTTACTCAGTGCTTCGGAGCCTTGAAATTGTCATCTGCGTTTGCGGGAGGTCCGTATTTCCAAATCCCCCAGTCTTTCAACTCTCGCCATGTCAGAGCCAACTTACCGTTTCGGTTGTAAAGCCCTGCCTTGACGTGGTTTGAGTTGCCAGGTCCGCAAATGTGATTGCCATTGTACCGGCAATCAAACCCGGGTGTGTCCTCTGTGATGACCGGCGGTGTAGGCCCCGTGTAAGCCTTAGTGACTACCGCCGTAGTTTGTTCGGGTACCTGGACGTAAGCAACCGGCGCAGGCATCGGGCGCATTGTGAGCGTTAGGACGATCCCGCACAGCAACCCCATAACGAATGAGGTAAGGACTGCCTTAGTGCGAGGCTTAAGTTTCTTTGAGCGGCGACGTCGCGGAGTTGGGGTAGTCATTTTCACCACACCTGGGTGAGAGCGGATTCGCGAAGTGCGTATTCAACCCCGGTAACAGTATCGGGGGTGATGACGATTCCCTCGTTTTCCATATCCGCGATAACGCAGGATCGAATTGCCCGGATGTCTGATTTCCACAGGCTGACAGTTTCCATTGCACTTTCTTTCTTTTGTAGGAGGGTTGTGAATGAGTGATAGCGCGAGGATTCGCACCCCATATCCGTCTGCCAGTGGGCAGTGATTCGCTATCTTGCGGGGTCGCATTCCCCGATTCGCCCTGACCCTGCTAGCTTTCGACACCCTCACCACTCGCCGGATTCGGCTCTGTCTCGCTAGGGGAGTTGAACCCCGTCTCGGCAAGCTGGAAATGTTGGGCCGCTAGTCGCGGACCTTGCGTCTTGTGATCGCGTGCCTATGCCCGTATCCTGGGCTAGTGTTCGATCTTGAGTTTTCAAGTTGACCTTGGAACCGGGGTTCGGGGTTTCCCCCTCTGTCCCGCTCCGTTTTAAGTTATGAACCAAGTCTATCCGTTGTATGAGGGTTTCCATCATCCGTTTGGCCTATCTTTTGAGAATTCTTTTGTGGCATAGGGCCTAGTTGACATGGGGCATACAGTCGACTAGTCTATCGCATTCGAGGGTAGTCTACTAGGCCGGATGGAGCAACGCTTCGTAGATCAAAATCAGGGGGTCCTATGTGGATGGAGCCGCGCCCACCGTGATCGACTCGAAAAATCCTTTCATTCTCAACTATTGAATGTTGTATAGTTGAGTACAATAGTACATAGTTAGTATATGCAATTGATATCATTGCATATGCTAATGTATGTGAATATCAGTGAATATGCAATCATGATTCAATTGTATGAATTGTGATGTTATTTACTATTGTTATATATCAATACTAACTAATGTATATATGAATTGATATAATGAATGTATTGTACATTATGTATCATACTATATATGACATTAGATCATATGATCTAATGTCATATATAGTATGATACATAATGTACAATACATTCATTATATC
>Ga0207676_10001686_pt1 | contig 16298 bp, 11 predicted proteins | sample KBSSwiS72_FD_184307 | JGI IMG/M metagenome (GOLD analysis project Ga0207676, IMG submission 184307) | Switchgrass rhizosphere microbial communities from Kellogg Biological Station, Michigan, USA - KBS Switchgrass S7-2 (SPAdes) (version 2) | ecosystem: Host-associated > Plants > Roots >...
GTGTGCATTATCTCCAGCAATATCCCGGCCCCGGTGGCTGGTTGCTGTTCGCGGTTTGCCCGATCGCCGTGTTCATGGCCGGGGCGCGCATCCTCGATTCGGTCGAACGGAACCTCGACGCATGACCGCCGCCTGGCCCGCTCGACCGGAGGCGGTGGTCGTCCGGCCGGCCGTGGCGGCGGGGCGCGCCGAAATCAACCACCACGCCGGCGGGCAATATGAAGGGGACAATGCGCCCCTCGTCGCGGTCGCCGCCTTCGGAGCGAGCGGCAAATGAGCCAAGATACATCCCATCCGGCTGGTTCATTCCACACTTTGCGGTAAACATGTCACGGCCTCCGGGGGGCGGCCGAGACCAGGGGGACAATAATTGCGACTGTTCGGCGGCCTTTACGCGCGATTGACGGCCCAGGCGCTGCTCGCCGCGGCCCTGCCCGGCGCGCTGCTGGTGTGGAATCTCGGGCGCGGGCATGAGGGTTATGTTGCCGCGCAGGATCATCAGGCGCTGGCCGGCCTGACCGCGCTGATCGCGGTGGAAATGCGCAGCGGCACGCCGCTGTCGGGGGCGCTGGCCGCGGCCCAGCGCGATTTCCATGACGATCAGATCGGCGGAGACCCCGCCGTCCCGCTGATCGACCGGGTCGCGCTCTACACCCCTGCCGGCGGCCTGATCGGCGGCGCCGCACCCGATGCGCCACGCCCGCATGATGAACGGCCGGTCAGGTTCAACGGCGCGACCGTCGCGCAGTTGCGCATCGTCCGCGCGCCGACCACCGATGGCGCGGGCTATACCTTCATGCGCGATCAGGTCGTCGGCATCGTCGCCGCGATGGCCGCGATCCTGCTGATCCTGCTCGTCGCCGGCTATAATATTGCCGCCGCCTGGACCCGCCCCCAGCGCGCCCTGTACCGCGCCAGCCGCGCCATCGCGCAGGGCGATTACGACGCCGATGTCAGCGAGGAAGGCCCGGCGGAGACGCGTGCCACCATGCGCAATCTCGGCCGCATCGCGCGCTCGTTCGACCGGCTCGAGACGGCGCGCCGCACCTGGCTGGTCAACGTCTCCGAGGAGTTGCGCAAGCCCGTGCAATTGCTCGGCGACAAGCTGATCGCGCTGCATGAGGCGTCGCCGGTCGACGACCAGGTCGCGTTCGAGGATATCGTCGGCGACGTCCAGCGCCTGTCGGAAATGGCCGAGGACCTCCATGCCGTGGCGATGGCCGATCTCGGCCGCCTGCCGGTGACCTTCGCGACGGTCGATCCGGTCGCACTGATCCACAACGCGATCTGGACCAGCAAGCGCCGCGCCGAGGCACAACGCGTCACGCTCGAGCCGGGCCAGCTCCCGCCGACGACCGTGCCGGTCAAATGGGACGGCGCGCGGATCGAGCAGCTGTTCACCGCGCTGATCGAGAACAGCCTGCGCTACACGCCCGCCGGCGGCCGCATCGCGCTTGGCCTGGAGGGGCAGCGCGGCGCATGGCGGCTAATCGTCGACGACAGCGCGCCGGGCGTCGACATCGACCTCGCGCGCGAGCTGTTCGAGCCCTTTTACCGCACCTCGCTGACGCCCGGCGAATCGGTCACCACCTACGGCCTCGGCCTCGCCACCGCCCAGTCGATCGTCGAGGCGCACCATGGCCGGATCGAGGCCAGCCCCTCCCCGCTCGGCGGCCTGCGCGTGACCGTCATCCTGCCGAGCGCACCGCCGACCGCGTGACACGAAAAAAAAAGGCGCGCGTTCCGGGAGGAACGCGCGCCACAGGTTGCTATCCGGGGAAATCAGGGGGCCCAGATAACAAGAGCGTCGTGCGGCGATCGAGCCGCACGACGATCTTTTCGTGACACCTGCAGGCGCGCTGGATCAGCGCAGCTTGATCCGGACACCGGCGCGGAAGGTTCTGCCGAGCATGTCCGAATAGGTGGTGTTGGCAGCGAGGCCCGTCTCGGGAACCAGCAACGGCCAGCGGTTGAAGATGTTGGTTATGTTGAGGAAGAATTGCGCGTCCTTGCTGTTGCCGAACTTCACATGCTGCGTGAGGTTGAGGTCGGCGTAGAACAGCCCGGACACATGGTTGTTGTCGTAGGTCGGGGCGGCGGTGGTCGAAATCGGGCAGTTCGACGCGCATTCGACGCCGGTCGACGAATACTTACCCGAACTGACGCCACGCCCGACCGCCGTGATCGAGGTGGTCGGCAGATCCAGCGTCGTGCTGAAGTGGAAGACCCACTTCGGCGTGCTACCCTGGCCGCCATTCACCCCGACAGTGTTGACGGTCACCGCGCCCGCGACGCCCGTATACACCAGATTGTCGATGTATCGGGTCGCCATGCCGCGCAGGGTTACTGCGGTCTTGTCGGCCAGCGGTACGCGATACGCCGCCTCAAAGTCGATACCGCGATTGATCTGCCGCGAGAAGTTGACCGGTGCACTGCGGAACAACAGTCGAGAGGAGTTGTTCGGGTCTACGGTATAAAGGGCGCAGAAGGCCGCATTGCCGCGCTGGCACAGGTTGATGATGTCCTGCGCGCCGAATGATCCGATCGCGTCCTTGATCTCGATCCGGAAGTAATCGATCGACGCGCTGAAGCCCGGGAGGAATGTCGGCGTGAGGACCGCGCCGATGTTCCAAGTGTCTGACTTTTCGGGCTTGAGCGTGGGATTTCCGATGATCGTCGCCGAATAGCCATAGGTCGCTGGCCCCTTGGTCGGATCGGTAGCGCTGTAAAACGGGTTGGTCACCGAGTCGCTGTTCGAAGACCCCGCCGCGTAGAGATCGGCAAGGTTCGGCGCGCGGATATCGCGCGACCGCGTCACGCGGAAGCGGATATCCTTGATCGGCTGCCAGGTCGCACCCGCCTTCCAGGTCGTCACATAGCCCGCGGTCGAATAGTCGGTCGCGCGTACCGCGCCATTGAATTCGAGCCCCAGGCCCAGCGGCACGACGGTCTCGAAATAGGCTTCCTTCACATTGTACCGACCGTTGGTTGGCAAATAATTGCCCACCGACCAGGTGTTCGTAGTTGAAATCGCAACACCGTTCGCGTCGCGGTTAATGATTGGCTGATATTGCAGCGGAACCGAGCCCCTGACACTCTCTTCGCGCCATTCGGCGCCGACCGAAACGCTGACATCACCCGCCCATGTTGCGAAGGGCGTGACCGCGAGGTTGACGCCCGCGACCTTCTGTTGCGCGATCTCGGTCCGCTCGGGGTTGCCGAGCACATAGCCAAAGGCCGCCGGATTAGCCACGCCGATACCGAGCCTGTTGAGCGGGATGCAACCGTTGGTCGGCGCAGTCAGGCTGGATCGGCATACGATCGTCCCGGCCGCGACACCCAGCGCATTGCCCGCCGGTGCGAACACCGCGTCGGTCGCATTCAACAGGTTCTGCGTATTCTGAATGTTGGTCAGCTGCTCATGCATATAGGTGCGGCCATACTGGCCGTAGACATCCCAGTGAGCGGTCTTGCCGAAGGCTTCGAACGTACCTTGGGCGCCGATCAGGTAACGCTGGACCGAGCGCGTGTTGTTGACGCCACGATAGGGCATGTCCGCCCCGGTCGTCGCGAGCGTGACGCTGGTGATGCCGGCGAGCCGCGCTGCGCCCAGGGCGTTGATCAGATAAGCATTGTCGGGCTTGTAGGTGATCCCGGTCTGCAGGTTCGGCCCGGCATTGAAGATCACATGGTCGTGGTTATACGATCCTTCGGCGAAGATCTCGACGTTATCGGTAACGTCGTAACTCAACCTTCCATAAAAGCCGTAGCGGCTGTCTGCCGGCATCAAGCCGATGCGACGACCCGAGTCGTTGACCCGCCAGTCACCGCCCTGGGTCAGCGACGGCCCGGAGGCGCCGGTGACCGCCGGGAAGGTGTAGGTACCGAAATTGAACTGATTGACCGACCCGCCCTGGCCGAAATAAGTGCCTCGCAGGCTGTTGGCGGTGCCGCCGGCCGATCCCGTGATGAGGCCGCCAGGTGTCGAGTTCGAGGCGCCGACCTGACGGAGCGTCGTCAGGAACTGCGGCGGTCCGGCTACCCCCGCCAAATAGGCGGGGTTGGTGATCCGGACGTAACCGGTCGCGTTCCAGTCACGATCGACATAGAAAATGCCGTCCTGATGCGCGACATTGGCGTTGAACAGCACATGGCCGCGGCCGCCGGCGAACGGCAGGCCGGCCGTAATGCTGCCCGAGTAGTTGCCGCCATCGCCATAGGTCGTGACGCCGCTGTCTGCGGTCAGCTTGAGGCCGGTATACTTCTTGTCGAGGATGAAGTTGACGACACCGGCAACCGCGTCCGAGCCATAGGCGGCCGAGGCGCCGCCGGTCACGATCTCGACCCTCTGCACCAGACCCTGCGGAATGGTGTTGACGTCGACGATATCGTTGACCGTCGATCCGACCGAGCGATGACCGTCGATCAGCACCAGCGTCCGGGTACCGGTCGATTGATTGTCGAGGTTGCGCAGGTTGAGCTGGTTGATGCCCGCCTGACCGCTGCTGAGGTTGAGGCGCGAGTTCGCGGGCCGCGTCGAACCGGCGAGCGCGGGCTGCTGGTTTACGAAATCGGCAATGTTGTTGGAGGGCGACTGCGACTCGATTTCCTGCTGGGTCAGGACGGTGAGCGGCGTCGGCGCCGAGAAACCATTACGCACGATGCGCGTCCCAGTGACGACGACATCGCCATCGGCATTCGCCGCTTCCGCTGGCGTGGTGGGAGCCGCTTGTGCGAAAGCCGGCGCATTATGCACCACGGCCAGCGCCGTCATGGCGAGACCGGCTGCGCCCACGCGACTGATCCGCGGATGAACTAGTCCGAAAGTAATCATTTTCCCCCCTTTAACTTGCCGCCATACTTATGCGGAATTGACTTCCCTGCGCCTAGCACACCGGCGCTCTCTTCTAGATTTCAACTATCTCATCGCCGTTCAGCACATGCGCTCCGCCTGCTTCTTCAGCGGGATGGACGGGCGGCTGTTGCGGCTTTTTCTTCCGTCATCTGAGCCCGTTTTGCAGGTGATCACACAACCACTCACGCGGTGGAACATGTCAGTTCCATGACGACAGGCTACAAGGTACCCGGAAGTGGTCAATAGCGTCGGTGCTACTTTGATTTTGCTTGGGTATAGCCGGAAGGAATGGCGGGAAATCCAGCCTCCAAGCCTCGCGAAAACGTCCGCGCCCGAGGCCGATAATGCGCGGTTATGGACCACGATCGGCTTGCTATGCGTTATCGTTGGCCCGGCGCAATAGGTTCCAGATTCCTGGTGACGACATCGAAAGGCTGCCTTGGTGATTCAGCGGCGCGCGTTCCTGCTGACTTCGGCTGCGATTCTGTCCCTGACCGGCGGTGCGCTGGCGCGGCAGACGAATAACACTGCTGCCGGCCGCAGGCGGAATGTTCGTCTGGCGGGCGCACAAGCGCCAATCGATATTCTCGAAGATCAAATGGGTATTCCCCATATCCGCGCCCGGTCCAAGCACGATGCGTTCTTCGGCCAGGGATATGTCGTTGCACGCGACAGGCTGTTCCAGATTGACTTGTCGCACCGCCGCGAACTGGGCCGTATGGCCGAATCGTTCGGGCCCCGCTTCATCGCTGCCGACCGCGCCGCACGGCTTTTCCAGTACCGCGGCGACATCGACGCCGAACTCGCCTCGCTGCCACCGGAAGTGCTGGACTGCGCGCGCGGATACGTCGCTGGCGTCAACGCCCGCATCGCCGAACTGGAGGCCGACCCGACGCTATTGCCGCTCGAATATGGCATATTGGGCATTACGCCACTGCGCTGGGACCTGCGCGATCTGGTGCGTGTGCGCAGCGACGGCATGGGCGATGCCGATGATGAGATACGCCACGCGCAGCTCCAGGCGCGCGGTCTTCTCCACCTCGACGCGTTCATGGATCCGCTGCGCCCGGCATGGCGGTTTGCCGTACCCGAGGGGCTGGATTGCGCGGCGGTCTCGGAGACGGATCTGGGCGCACTACGGGATGCAGCCGAGCCGCTGCCCTGGGGAGACCGAAAGGCCGCCTCCTATGATCGCGAGCTCGATCGCCTCGCACTCGCCGCCCAGGGCAGCAACGCCTGGACCGTCGCTGGCGCGCGCACCGCGAGCGGCCGCCCGATCCTGGCCAACGACCCGCATCTCGGCATCGGCGGCGCGAGCCCACGCTATATCTCCCACCTGACCGCGCCCGGCCTCGATGTGATCGGCGGCGGCGAGCCTGGCCTGCCGGGAATCATGCAGGGCCACACCGATCGCTTCGCCTTCGGCCGCACCAACTTCCACATCGACCAGACCGATCTGTTCATCCTGCGCACCCGCGACGACGATCCCGGGCAATATTGGCACAAGGGCGAGTGGAAGCGCTTCGAGACGGTTGAGGAGGAAATCGCGGTCAAGGGCGCCGCGCCCGAGCACGTGGTGTTGCGTTATGCGCAGGGCCGGCCGATCGTCTCGCAGGATCCGTCGCGCCACCGCGCCGTCGCCTTCGCCAGCGTATCGTTCCTGCCGGGCGCCAACATGCGGTTCGCGATGATCGCGATCAATCTGGCGCATGACTGGGCGTCGCTGCGCAAGGCCTTCGAGATCCACGTCTCCCCGACCAACATCCATTATGCCGATGTCGAGGGGAATACCGGCTGGCATGCCGTCGGCTTCACGCCCAAACGGCCGCGTCATGACGGCCTGTTCCCCGCGCCGGGCGACGGCAGCTACGACTGGACCGGCCTCCTCAAGGTCGAGGAAATGCCCAATATCCTTAACCCGAAGTCGGGCTGGTTTGCCTCCGCCAACCAGATGAATCTGCCGCGCGACTATCCGTACAAAGAACGCAATATCAGTTTTAGCTGGAGCGACCCGTTCCGCTATGATCGCATCGCGGAGGTGCTGAGCGCTCAGCCGAAGCACCGGCTGGAGGACAGCATCGCGCTCCAGCATGACGTGCAGTCCTTGCCGGCGCGCGCGCTGCTAAAGCTGCTGCCCACGGCGCTTTCGTCCGAAGCGGCGCCGGCTGCCGCCCTGCTGCGCCGCTGGAACTGCCGGATCGAGGCGGGCAGCGCGGCGGCCCTGCTTTACGAGCAGATCATACCCGAACTGTCCTCGGCGTTCCGCGAACTGGTCATCCCCCCGGCGGCGCGAGATCTCATCAAGTCGGTTAATCTGTCCCAGATGCTGAAGCTGCTCGCCGCGCCGGACACGCGTCTGGGTGCTGACCCCGGGCCTGCGCGCGATGCCTTGATCGACAAGGCATTGGCGAAGGGGTGGGCCAAAGCCGTCAAGCTGCAGGGTGCCGATCCGGCGCAGTGGCGCTGGGGCGAGCTGCATCGCGTGGTGATCGCGCACCCGCTCTCCGCCCTGCCGGCCATCGCCGCGGCCTTTCCCAAAATTGAGGGCGGGATGTCGGGTGGCGACGGCACCACGCCGATGGCGCGCGGGGTCAGTCCGGCGCGCAACTTCAACGTCATGCACGGCGCGAGCTACCTCCTCGTCGCCGATGTCGGCGCGTGGGACAATAGTCGCGTGCTACTGCTCCCGGGCCAGTCCGCCGACCCGCGCTCGCCGCATTATCACGACTGGTATGAGCACTGGCTCACCGGCAACATGCAGCCTTTGTGGTTCAGCAAGGCGGCGGTCGATGCGCATGCGGTGAGCCACACCATACTGACGCCTACAAAAGCATAGGGGAAACGATTGACCCGCACCGTCCACAGGTCGAGCATATATCGACGCAGGGGGTCGGGTGAATGACGGCGGCGGCGAACGAGCCAATGACGATAGGCGACGACATCGCTGCAGCGCCGCGCGCGCCGACCTCATGCCTCCTGCTCTACCTCCTGCTCGGCTTCTCTGCCGGCCTGCCCTTCTACATGTTCTCGACCGTGCTCTCGGCGCGGCTGGCCAAGCATGGCGTCGACATCGTCCTGATCGGCTTTTTCGGCTGGGTGTCGCTGCTCCCGACGATGAAATTCCTGTGGGCGCCGCTGCTCGATCGCTTCCCGGTCCCCGGCTTTGCACGCTTCTTCGGCAAACGGCTCGGCTGGATCATGGTGTCGCAGCTCGGCATCTTCCTCTCGATGGTGGCGATGGCCTTCACCGCCGCCGACACCAATTTGCCGGTCGTCGCGCTGTTCGCGGTGCTGCTCGCCTTCTGGACCACCACGCTCGAGGTCTCGGCAGACGGCTGGCGCATCGAACTCGCACCGACCGCCGAGGAACAGGGTCCACTGACCGCGGCCAATCTGTGGGGCTATCGCACGGCGATGGCGATTTCGAATCTTGTCGCGCTGGCAGTAGCCGATCATTTCGGCTGGGTGTGGGGATATCTCGCGGTGGCGGTGGCCGCGTTCCTTCCGCTGCCGATCCTTGCGAGCATGCGTCGTACCGACGTCGGAAATGAAGACGGTAGACGCAGCGGCGCATTGGCGGTCGGTGTTGCAGCGAGCGCGGTGATATTGCTGGGATCCTTTCTAATCACCATCGCCGCCGGCTGGCTGATGCTGCGCGGCGCGACTGCCATCGGCATAAGTGCCAAGACCGACGCGAAAACCGCCGTGCTGGTGTTATGCCTTTTGCCGTTCATCCTGATGGCGGCGGCCTTGCCATGGATCGTGAGGCTGCCGTCCACCCACTGGGCCCGGCAATCGAGCTGGCTAGGTCCCTATATCGATATCTTCTGGCGGTTTCGCTACGTCGTGTTGCCGTTACTCGGCTTCGTCACCTTCTACCGCATGGGCGACGTGTTGACCTTGTGGGGGGTTACACCGCTTGAAATCGCAGCGAAATATGATCTTACAACCATCGGCATCGCCGGTGGTGTCGTAACGACGATCGCGAGTATGGCGGGCGTCGCGGTCGGTGCGATCCTTGCCGTCAGAATACGGCTGGTCTGGGCGCTTGTGATTGGCGCCGTCGGGTCTGCGCTGGGCAATTGGATCTTTGTTTGGCTCTGGTACGCGCCACCAAGCAATGCTGTGATCTACACCGCCACCGCGATCGATCAATTCGCCCATGGGCTCGAAGGCGCGGTCTTCGTCGTTTATCTTTCGCTGCTGGTGAACCCGAAGTATCCGGCGGCACAATATGCCTTTCTGTCCGGTTTCGCCTTCCTGCTGCCCCGGCTCCTGCAAGGCGCGGGCGGCAACATAGTCAAAGCGATCGACTATGACGGCTTCTTCTGGCTATCCGGTTCGTTGAGCCTGGCGGCGGTGGTCTTCCTGCCCTTCATCGCAGGCGCGAAACCCCGGCCGGACGACGCATGATCGATATCGACCGCGCCTTCGCGCCCGCCGCAAGCTATGTCGCCGAGGGTCGCATTCCCGGCGCCACGCTCGGTATCGTCACCGCCGATGGCCGGCGCGCGGTCAAGCTGACCGGGCACGCCGCGCTGGTGCCCGAACCTGAGCTGTTGACCGAGGATCACTGGTTCGACCTCGCCTCGGTGTCGAAGGTCATCGCCACCACGACGATGATCCTGCACCTCGCCGACCAGGGCCGCCTCGATCTCGATCGCCCGCTGACCGATGCTATCCCCGACCTGCGCCAATATGACGTCGCCAACGCCGCGGAGCGCAAGCTGACCTTTCGCGACTGCCTCTCGCACCGCACCTTCCTGCCCGCGGTCGAGCCGATCTACACCTATGGCGATGACCCGCAACGCCTGCGCACCTTCGTGCTGCAACGCGAATGGAAGCACGGCCCCCGGGTCTATTCCGACATCAATTTCATCCTGCTCGGCATCGCCATCGAGCGCCTCACCGGCCAGCCGCTTTCGGCCTGGCCGCTCGGCCCGGGCCTGAGCTACGGCCCGCCCCCCGGCCCCGCCGTCGCGACCGAGCGCTGCCCGTGGCGCCAGCGCGTGCTCAAGGGCGAGGTGCATGACGAGAATGCCTCGGCGATGGGCGGCGAGACCGGCCATGCCGGGCTGTTCGGCACCGTCGCCGGCGTGCTCGATTTCGCAGCCGGGCTGCTCGACGGCAGCGGCGCCTCGGAGGCGATGCTATGGGCGATCCGCACGCCGTTTTACGAACACCGCACCTGCGGCTGGGAACGCCGCTTCGCCGGCTGGTCGGGCGGCCAGACCTGCTCGCCCGAGACGATCGGCCATACCGGCTTCACCGGCACCGGCCTGTGGGTCGATTTCGAACGCGGCCTCGCCTGGACCCTGCTCACCAACCGCGTCCACCCGACGCGGCATTTCGACAGCGGCATTTTCGCGCTGCGCCCGGAGACAGGGGACGCGGTGATCGCGGCGTTCGACGACGCGGGGAGGTTAGGGACAGCCTCGTAGTTGAGTTCCCCGGCGAAGGCCGGGGCCCAGTTGGAAAGGTAGACGTCACAGAGCGCAACGATCATCATCAGCGTTCCCCAACTGGGCCCCGGCCTCCGCCGGGGAACCCACGGTCACACGCGGCGCGCGCCCTACTCCCGCCCCATCACATGGAGTGGCGTAAAGCACCCGACGATCAACCGCCGCGCATCGAACGGAATCTCACCCACGACATCGAGCACGCCATCCGCATGCATCCGCTCCTCGGCTGCATCGAGGCTCTGCTTGTCGGGCCAGACCTGCCAGGTGAAGACGATCTTCTCGCCCTCCTTCGCAGCGACTGCCTTGCGGAAGTCTGTATGTTTGCCATCAGGCACATAATCTTCCCAGGATTCGACGATCTCGAGACAGCCATAGCGACCGAAGATCGCGGCGCTGTTCTCGGCCCAGCGGCGATAGGCATCCATCTTCTCCTCGGGCACCGGAATCACATATCCCGCAATGTACATCGCACCGGCTCCCTAATTCTCCGCCGCCACCGTCAGCACGGCCTGGTCCATCGCCGCGACCGCGCTCGCCCCATCGGGCACGTCATTGGCGAAGATCGAGAAGGTCAGCGTCCGCCCGCTTTTGGCGATCATATAGCCCGACAAGGCATTGGTCGCGTTGAGCGTCCCGGTCTTGGCGAAGATCTTGTGATCGAGCGCCGTCCCGCCATAGCGCTTCGCCAGCCCGCCTTCGCCGCCGACCGGCAAGGTCGCGCGCCACGCCGCGCCCCAGGGCTGCGTCGCGATCCAGCGCAGCATCGTCACCGCGCCACGCGGCGCGACGCGGTTGTAACTCGACATGCCCGAGCCATCGGAAAAGTCGAACGCCGTGCGCGCCACGCCGGCCTCAGCCAGCATCGCGCGCACTGCGACCTGCCCATCTGCGATCGAGCCGCTGCCGTTCAGTCGGCTGATGCGCCGCAGCATCAGTTCGGCATGGAGGTTCTGGCTGACCTTGTTGATGATGGTGAGGTCCTCGCCCAGCGGCGCCGGCATCAGCCGGGCGAGCGCCTCGGGTGCCGGCGGGCGCGCGGCCGGGGCGCCCTTGCGGATCGCGGGATCGTCCGCCGGCAGCAACGGCCGATGCCGCACGCCGATCGCGCCGATGACGCGCACGCCGCGCGCGACGAGCAGTTGGCGGAGCCGCCACGCGGCATAGCGCGCGGGATCGTCGATGCCGAAACGCAGCTTCTCGGGCTTGGCGCCGATCGCGATCTTACCCGTCAACCGAATGACCAAACCGTTGGGGTCGCGATCGAAGCCGATATCGGTCTCACCCGACGCCACCGTCACCGCGCGGTTCTCGACCGTGTAATAAGGCGGGAGCTCGACCCTCGGCGGCAGGCCGATAGCACCCGCGCTGACCGTCCCCGGCAGCTCGTTATCATCCAGCGTCAGCGCCGAGATGCCGGTGCCCGAGCGCGTCGGAATGTTGTTCCAGCTCATCCCCGGGCTCCAGCGCTCATCGGGGAACCAGCTGTCGTCGCCGATCACGTCTCCGACCAGACGGGTCTTCGCCGCCACCGCGTCGGCCAGTTCGGCGAGGCAGTCGACCTTGCAGTCCGCCGCGCTCGACAGCCGCGCATCGCCGCGCCCCTCCAGCACGACATCGGGCGCGCGCCGCCCATGCCGTTCCAGCCGCACGCCGGTCCCACTGGCCGGATCGGGCTGGTCGAGCCCGCTCAGCGTCGCGAAGGCGGCAGCGGTGGTGAACATCTTGGTGTTGGATGCCGGAATGAAGCGCTGATCGGGGTTGAGCGCCACGATCTCGCGCCCGTCCGCATCCGTCACGACCAGCCCGAAGCGCGTTCCCGCCGGCGCCGTGGCCAGCACCGCCGCCACCTTGTCGGTAAGCGACGGCCCTTGTTGCGCACCGAGCGGCGAAGCCGTGCCGAGCAGGAGAAGCGGCGCCATGGCGCGACGGGCGAGCGCGGATCGTATCATGGGCGCAACGGTAGCCCGAAACGCCGCCCGAGCAATCTCCGCCTGCACATTCAGAGTGTTGGCGCGACCATAACTGACGGGCATGACAATGCTTTCCGCGCTTGCTCCCGCGCGGCGCCAGTCCCTAGCATCGCACGATGATCTGGCGACACGGTTCCTCCTTCGCGCTGTGCCTGCCGGCGCTGCTGCTGGCACAGGCACTGGTGAGCGACGACGAGTGGCTCGCGAGCTATCGCGCGGCCGACGCCTTTCTCGATCGCATCCTGATGAGGAAGCAACCGCTGCCATGAAGATCCTGCATATGATCATCCTGGCAACCGTTCTGCTCACCGGCATCGGCGCCAGCGCCGCGCCTGGGCGCCCGATCCTGATCCGCGGCGCCCGCGTGTTCGACGGCAGCGGCGCGCCAGCGGTGGTCGAGAACATCCTGATCCGTGGCGACCGGATCGTCGCGGTCGGGCGCCGCATCCATGTCCCCGGCAACGCGCAGGTGATCGATGCGCGCGGGATGACGCTGACCCCGGGATTGCACGACCTGCACACCCATCTCCGCTCGCCGGCCTATGATGCGCCTGACGATATCGGCAAGAGCTGGGCCGGCTATCTCCTGAGCGGCGTCACCTCGGTGAACGACTATTCGGTATCGGGCGAGATGCTCGCCCCGATCCGCGAGATGACCGCGCCCGGCGGCATCCCGGCCCCGCATCTCCAGCTCGCCATCCGGCTCGGCGTGCCGGGCGGGCACGGCACCGAGTTCGGCTGGGGCAATTTCTTCACCTTGCAGGTCGCGACGCCGCGCGCCGCGCATGTCGCCATGGCGCAGGCGCTGCCTTACCATCCCGACCTCATCAAGGTGTTCGCCGATGGCTGGCGCTATGGCCGCGATGCCGATCTCAACAGCATGAACGAGCCGACCCTCGCCGCGATCGTCGAGGACGCGCACAAGGCCGGCCTGCCGGTCATCACCCATACCGTGACGCTCGAAGGCGCCAAGGTCGCGGCCGCGGCGGGGGTGGATTCGGTCGGCCACGGCGTCGGCGACGCGCTGGTCGATGACGAGTTGATCGGCCTGATGAAGGCGCATCACACCGCCTATATCCCGACCTTGGCCGTCTATGAGCCGCAGGAGGATCGCACCTTTGATCCCCGCGAGTTCGCGACGTTCAACCCTGCGGAACAGCGGCGGGAAAAGGCGCGCATGGCCAAGCCGCTCACACCGATCCCCGCCTATGAGGCGAAGCGCTGGGCGATCATGCAGGAGAATATCCACCGCCTGAAGGCGGCCGGTATCCGCATCGGCATCGGCACCGATGCGGGGATCGAGGGCGTCTATCACGGCCCCGCCACGCTGCGCGAGATCACCTGGCTGACCCGGCTCGGCTTCACCCCCGCAGAGGCTTTGGTCGCCGCGACCAGCACCAGCGCCAACATCATCGGCCAGGACAAGGACCATGGCCGTATCGCCCGCGGCATGCGCGCCGATCTCGTCCTCTACACCGGCCAGCCCGACCAGCGCATCGCCGACCTGTGGACCGTCGCCCGCGTGTTCGTCTCGGGCCGCGAGGCACCGCTCGCCGCGCTGCGCCAGCTGCGCGACGACGACGCGCCGACGCCGCTGCCGCTTCACAAGATGCCCGGCCCGATCGATACCGGCGCGCGGCACGACGGGCGCACCGATCTCGACACCCTGCCGGTGGAAAGCACCGAGGCCGGCGTCGACCACAGCCATCTCGATTATGTCAGGCCCGACGAGGGCGACGACAAGCGCCTGTTCCTCGTCGCCCATATGGGCAGCCGGCCCCGCCCCTTCGCCCAGCTGATCCTGCCGCTGACCCGCGGCGCGATCCAGCTCGCCGACGCCCGCGGCTTCACCGGCATCGCCTTCGAGGCGCGCGGCGCGGGTAATTATGTCATGCTGTTCGACAGCTACGGCGTCGATAACGACATGCGTGCCAGAGCCGGCTTCACCGCCACCGAAAAGGACGGCGAGATCCGTATCCCGTTCACCGCCTTCACCGCACCCGAGGGTGGTCCGCCACTGGACCTGACAAAATTGCGCGCGCTGATCGTGCAATTGCAGGGCGACCCCGGCGGCAAGGCCTGGCTGCAGTTGAAGAGCGTCCGCTTCTACTGACGACCCCTGACATAATTCACGCCGGTCCGCGCCTTGGGATCGCGTGAATTTTGTCAGTCGGGGTAATGCGGCTCCGGGCGCTCGCGCAACGCCTCGTAATGGACCAATGCGGGCTCCTCGCCGAACGGCACCGGCTGCCCGTCGCGGAAGGCCCATTCGCCGCGATCACAGTCCTCCGCGCGCACATAGCCGTTGATGTAGAGGCGGCGTCGGTGGGTCGAGCGGTTCTCGCCGGAACCATGGACGAGGTACGGACTCCACAGCGCGAGGTCGCCGGGCGCAAGATCGAGATCGATCGCGCTGGCCGGCGAAAAGCCCGCCGCTTCGAGCACCGCATCGCTCATCGCATTGCCGAGCACGTCCATCGAGGTGTCGAGGTTGAGATCGCCACGCAAATGGCTGCCGGGGATGAAGCGCATGCCGCCGGTTTCGCGGTTGTGCGGGTCGATGGCGAGGCCGGTCTGGACATAGGAGGTGCCGAGATGGCGATAGGCCTCGGCCGGACGCCGGAAGCGCGAATCCTGGTGCCAGGCGAAATCACCCAGCGAGCCGGGTGCCTTCCAGTGCAGCTGGTTGATGATCTGCTTGAGATCGCCGCCAAGCCAGTTCGCGAACAAGGCGGCGAAGCGCGGATCCTGGCGCACGGCGTTGAGCACCGGTTGGTGATAGGACGGCCACTGCGCCATCCGCACCACCGGCGCGCCATCCATACCGGGCGCGACATTGTAGAACAGGTTGCCGTTCCGGAAGCTGCGGCCATGCGCGACCCCCTCGGCATAGACCTGGTCGAACGCCGCGCCGATCCCGGTAATCTCCCCCGGCGAGAAGAAGCCGCGGACGATGGCGTATCCCCCGCGACGGTAATGTTCGAGCACTTCTTCATCGTTACGCATCACGGGTCGATCTGTAGATTTCCTCGTCGAGCTCGCCTTCGAGCCGCGCAACCGTCGTCGCCACGGCGAGGTTGGCGCTGACGCTCGGCACGGTGCGGGTCATGTCGAGCAGGCGGTCGAACGGCAGTACGAAACCCACCACCAGCGCAGTCTGCTCCGGCGGCACGCCGACCGCCGACAGCACGGCGGCGAGCATGAACAGCGAGGCCGATGGCACCGGCGCGGTGCCGAAGGCGGCGAGCGCACCGGTCAGCAGCACCAGACCGTAGACCGCCGGCGTGAGCGGTGTGCCGAAGGCCTGCAGTGCGAACATAGCGAGCAGCCCGACATACATTGCGGTGCCATCCTTGCCGATGCTCGCGCCGAGCGGCAGTACGGTCGAATAGACAGGCCGGGCGACACCGAGATTGTCGCCGGCGACACGCATAGCGACCGGCAAGGTCGCCGAGCTCGATGCGGTCGAGAAACCGACGACCAGCGCGTCGATGACGCCATGGAAGAAGGGCCGCACCGGCAGCCGCGCGACCAGGCGCAGCAACAGGCTGTGGACCACGACCATCTGCACCAGCGAGCCGATCACCACCGCCAGCGCGAGCCAGCCGACATGGACGAACACCGCCGCGCCATTGGCGGCAACGGCATTGGCGATCAGCGCGAACACGCCAAACGGCGTCGCCTCCATCACGATCGTCACCAGCTTGAGCAGCATCGCCGAAGTCGCTTGCAGCAGCGTGGCGAAGGGCTTGGCCGGCTCGCCCGCGACGACCGTGGCGATGCCGATGAGGATGGCCACGAAGATCAGCGCGAGCATGTCGCCCCTCGCCAGCGCATCGACGATGTTGAGCGGGATGATACCGATCAGCTGGTCGTAGGGCGTGACCGGCGGCCCCAGCGGATGCGGCGCCGCGGTGCCGAGCGCGGCGCCCACGCCGGGTTGCAGCAGCACCGCGACGATCATGCCGATCGACACGGCGAGAAAGGTGGTCAGCGCGAACAGGCCAACCG
>Ga0207676_10001698_pt1 | contig 16227 bp, 12 predicted proteins | sample KBSSwiS72_FD_184307 | JGI IMG/M metagenome (GOLD analysis project Ga0207676, IMG submission 184307) | Switchgrass rhizosphere microbial communities from Kellogg Biological Station, Michigan, USA - KBS Switchgrass S7-2 (SPAdes) (version 2) | ecosystem: Host-associated > Plants > Roots >...
CTGTCCGGGCTTACCCCCAGCGTCCGCAGGTGATGCGCCAGCCGGTTGGCCCGCGCGTTCAGCTCGCCGTAGCTCAGCGTTGTCTCGCCGAGCACGACCGCCGTCGCCTGTGGGTCGCGCGCCGCCTGGGCTTCGACGAGCTCGTGCACGCAGCGATCCTGCGGCCACGCCGTCTCGGTCGCATTCCAATCGACCAGGATCTGGCGCCGCTCCTCCGGCGGCAGCAGGTCGATCGCGGAGACCAGCGTCTCCGGCGCGCGCGCCATCGCCTCCAGCGCCCGGCGCAGATAGGCGGCGTAGCGCCGCGCCGTCGCCGCGTCGAACAGCGACGTCGCGTAAGCTAAGCCGCCGACGATCTGATCCCCGGATTCGTGCAGATCAAGCGAGAGATCGAATTGGGCGCTCGTCGCCGGCGCGGACACGCTGCTGACCTCGAGGCCGGGCCCCTTGAGGGGCCCGCCTTCGTTGTTCTCCCAAGCCAACATCACCTGGCAGAGCGGACTGTAGGCCAGGCTGCGCTCGGGCTTGACGAGATCGACCACCTGCTCGAACGGCAGGTCCTGATGGGCCTGGGCGCTCAGCGCCGCCGCCTTCACCCGCTGCAGCAGCTCCTCCACCGTCGGCGCGCCGGACAGATCCACCCGCAGCGCCAGGGTGTTGACGAAGAAGCCGATCAGCCCCTCCACTTCCGGCCGCGTCCGGTTGGCGCTCGGCGTGCCGATCACCAGGTCCTCCTCCCCCGACAGCCGCGACAGGACCAGGGCCCAGCCCGCCAGCAGCGTCATAAACAGCGTGGCCCCTTGCCGCCGGCTCAAGGCCTTCAGCTGCGCCGTCAGCGCCTCGTCCAGCTCCAGCGGGACGACCCCGCCCCGGTAGTCCTGCTGCGCCGGGCGCGGCCGATCGGCAGGCAGCTCCAGCAACGTCGGCGCGCCCTGCAGGGCCTCGCGCCAGTAGGCCGACTGCTCCAGCAACGCCTCGCCAGACAACCAGCGTCGCTGCCACACCGCATAGTCTGCATACTGGATCGCCAACGGCTCCAGCGGGTCCTCGCCCCCAGCGGCGTAGGCGGCGTAAAGCGCGCTCAGCTCGCGCGTCAGCACCCCCATCGACCAGCCGTCGGAGACGATGTGGTGCAGGGTGATCAGCAGCACGTGCTCCTGCGGCCCCAGCCGGATCAGCTGGCCGCGGACAACTGGCCCCCGCTCCAGGTCGAATGGCGCCGAGGCCTCCGCCGACATCAGCGCCGACAAGCGCCCAGCGGCGTCGGCCGCCGCACTCAGGTCCGTCTCGACCAGCGCAAAGCCGCGCTCCGGCGGCTCGATCCGCTGCACGCCCTCCCCGTCGACGTTATGGAACGTCGTGCGTAGCGACTCATGACGCCATACCAGCCGGTCCAGCGCCCGGCGCAGCGCCGCACGATCCAGGACACCCGTCAGCCGGAGACCGAGCGCCGAATGATACGCCTCGCTGGCCCCCTCAAATTGCGAGAGGAACCACAACCGTTGCTGACTGAAGGACAGCGGCAGAGCCGCCTCGTAAATAGCTACGGGCCCCAGTGGCACGAGGACACTGTCTTCCGACGAGACACACTGACGCTCACCTTCAAGCATCACCACCCCCCTTGCTCGCCGCAACCGCCCGCGTAACATTCGCAACCGCTCGCGTACCATCATAACAGGTACACTCGCCGAGGTAGCTTGACAAGGGCGTCGCAACTTGCTCTTGTATTCCGACACTTCGGCCGAAATACAGTTTTCTGACGCGTGGTGATGATGGTGAAACGGACCCCTCCGCCAGAGACAGCTACTTCACTATCCCCACTGGGGGTGTTCCGCTATGTCGCGCAGCACTGGTTTCGACGGCCTTGCGCGATCACCGTTGCAGTACTGCTTTTAGCTGGCGGTGCCTCCTTTGAGTTGCTTATTCCGGCGGCTACGCGTCATCTAATAAATGTCATCTCTAAGAGGCCAATCGATGTCATTTCGGGATGGCATTCGTGGGCTCTATTCTCCATGGCATTCTTCGGCTCCGCAATCGCTCGCAACATCGCGATACGCACTTGGTTCGGACCGCACACGTTGACCATGAAGGACATCATGGCGGGCGGGTTTAGCAAAATTCAGTCGTTCTCAACGGACTGGCACGCTTCTCAATTTAGCGGCACACTCGTGCGCCAACTTTCTCGCGGAATGTGGGGATATGATGCAGCTGGCGACACTATTGTGCTATTTTTACTTCCCGCATTCTGTGTGCTAACTGGATTAAATATCCAGCTCTTCATATACGACCCTGCGGTTGGGATCTATTCAGTCTCCATCGCAGCATTTTATATTTTGCTAAATTTTGTTCTATCAAATTTCTACATACAGCCTGCAAATGCACGCTCCGTTGAGCTCGACTCCGAGTTAAGCGGCGCATTGGCCGATGCAATTTCTTCCAACTCGATCGTGCGCGCGTTCGCAGGCGAGGCTCGCGAAGAGGCTCACGTCAACGCGCTACTTCACAGATGGGCAAAGGCTATCTTAACCACGTGGCACAGAAACGCCGACCTCCTGACGCTTCACGATATTCTACTATGTTTACTGCAGCTTGGGCTCACTGGCTTCGTGGTGTGGAAATGGTCCCTTGGCGACGGGAACGCAGGCCAGGTAGTTTTCGCAATCACGTCATTTCTCGTGATGAGCAGCTATATCCGAAACGTTGGCGACCACATTCGGGCTGCGCAGCGAGCGCTAAACGATATTGAAGATGTCGCCCGATACGGAGCAATGACTCCGCGCATACGCGACCTTCCCGATGCGAAGCGGCTACAAACGCACGGCGGCGAGATCACATTTGATCAAGTCACCTTCTCCTATTCCGGCGCGTCGTCGCCGGTATACGATCGCCTATCACTGGAAGTCGCACGCGGCGAACGGGTGGCAATCGTTGGCCCGACCGGGTCGGGCAAGTCTACTATCGTCAAGCTCTTGCACCGGCTCTATGAAATCGAGGCAGGGAAAATCCTAATAGACGGCCAAGACATACGGCAGGTCACCCAGGAGAGTCTCAGGCGTGCTATCGCAATTGTTCAGCAAGATGCGCCGCTATTTCATCGAACCATCGCCGAAAACATCTCCTACGCGCGCCCTGAAGCAACGCGCGATGAAATTATCGACGCGGCTATAAAGGCGGATGCGCACTCGTTCATAAAGCAACTTCCGTCGGGGTACGACACCCTGGTCGGAGAACGAGGGGTGAAACTTTCCGGTGGAGAGAGACAACGGGTGGCGATCGCCCGCGCCTTCATTGCCGAGAGCCCGATACTCATTTTCGATGAAGCAAGTTCATCGTTGGATGTTCACACGGAGGCGGCAGTACAGGTCGCTATCGAAGCGCTCGCAAAAGATCGAACGGTCATTATCATTGCTCATCGACTTTCGACCGTGGAGCGCGCCGACCGCATACTCGTGCTCAATGACGGTAAAATCCTCGAGCAAGGAACACACTCAGACCTGCTCGCTGCCAGGGGCTTCTACGCGAGATTGCGGGCCGCTGGAGCCGCCGGAGGCCAAGCCAAGTTGGTCCAGGGCGTGGTCGAAGGCGAATGCCTTCCAGCTTCGATAGCTTAAGCGCCCTTCGCTGGATCGGCGCACCTCATGCTCCCAAGCCTCGCATTCAATGGGCTCTACGTCCGCGAAGCTAGTTCAAGTGACTACGCAAGCGAGTTGCACCCCATTGAAGAACGTGCAGTTCGCAGACGCGGCCTGAGTGAGCGGCGCATGCAAGAATTCCGCGCCGGGCGCGCGTGCGCACGTGACCTTCTTGAGGCGCTTGGCCATCGTCGATATGGACTGCTCAAAGGTTCCAATGGAGAGCCACTTTGGCCCACTGGTATCGTCGGCAGCATAACCCACTGTAGCGGTTACTGCGCTGCAGTCGCCGCGAGTTCATCGGCATTCTCCGGCTTGGGAGTAGACGCAGAGGCGCTCAGTGAGGAGAACGCCGACCTGCTCCACACGGTCGCAACAAAACCTGAGCTTGAGGACTTAGGACGGATATCAATAAATCCGGCACACCTCGCAACCTTGATATTTAGCGCGAAGGAGAGCATATACAAGGCGATCTTCTACACTGTCATGCGCCTAGTCGATTTTCATGAGGTTCGAATTTCTTTAGACTTCGAGTCCTGCACCTTCACGGCACGGAGCGCCCTTGACGACCGGCTAAGCGCGCCCCTTGCTAGCTTAAGGGGAAGGTTTCTAGTCACCACTTCGCATGTCCTTACTCTATGCGCGTTGTTCGGCGATACCGGGTCAGTCAACGCGGCGAATGCCCCACCGACACAACGATCCCTCGTGCAACCACTCCGCTCGTTCCAGGATTTTAGCAAGTGATGTTCATGCTAATACTTGCGCCAGCGTGGACATCTAGCCCATGCCCCTCAACTCAATTCACCGACGGACGAAGCGCGACGACTGAGGCCGCCGCGTATTCGACCGACGCCAGCCGCACCTCCACTTCAGCCGCGGGAAGCGATACGCGATTCGACGCAGCGTTCTTCGTATCATCTCACCCAAGCACAGCCCGCGACATGGTCGACCTCCTCCCAGGCTTCGTGTTTGACGATGGCAGCGATGCGCGCGGTTTCGCTGCATCAGGAGGAAACGTTCTTATCGATGGTAAGCGCCCATCGAGTAAGAGCGACGATCTTGATAACATATTGAAACGGATTCCGGCTTCGTCGGTGGACTACGTGGAGTTGATCCGGCGATCGTCGCGCACCATTGACCTCGCGGGGAAGACGATCGTTGCTAATGTGGTGCGAAAACGCGACGCACCATCGTTGCGAGTGCTTTCGATTTCAGCCACCGCGCCGACGATCGATAATCGTAAGCTACCAGCGATTCAACTTGAGGACACCGAACACCGAGGCGAACAGACACTCACGACATCACTAAAGGCGGCCCAGTTTTATCAAAATACCGGCGGCCGAGGTCCGGAGGCCGTGGAGGATAGCGCCGGCCATACCCTTGCGAGGTATTCCGACGCCGTTTTGATAGGGGGCACCCAGATCGTTGCGGACGCGACTTACAGCCGGCCGGCATATGGCGGCACGCTTGGGGTCAATACCGAAGTGTTTTGGCAGAGGTACTTTCTGCGGGAGCAAGATACGCCACTCACCGCAGCCGGCGTTTTGTCGAGCGACAAGCTAACGCAGGATCTAATAAAGGCCGAGTTGGGACTGAATTACGACCGCTCGTGGAATTCGAAATTATCGTCAAGATTGGTGTTTATCCAAGATCTTGCGCGTGAAAGTGTGGCCGACGGATTAGAACAGGGCGGGATCAAAACCACCTTCGATGAACATCACACAAGCGGAGAAACGATCCTCAGGGGTGATACGACCTACACTGCTAGCCCCCGCCTTACGCTGCAGGCAGGGATAGAGGCTGACTACAACTGGCTCGCGAGCGCAACCGGCGTTAGCCAAGACGGGACGTCAATCGCCATCCCTGCGTCGTCTGTGATGGTAGAAGAAATTCGCAGCGAGTTGTTTGCGCAAGCGAATGCTTCACTCACCAGGGCGCTCACAGCTGAGGTGAGCGTTAAGGTCGAGACATCACGGCTTTCCTCCACGGGTGATTCGAATGTGAAAAATTCGTTCACCTTTTTGAAGCCTGAACTTGTGATCAGCTATAAGCCGAAAGCTGGGACAGAGATACGCCTGCGTTATGAACGCGTAGTAGGCCAACTTAATTTCAACGACTTCGTCGCTTCAAGTTCACTTTCCACCGGCAAAATTATCGGCGGCAATCCGAATCTACGTCCACAGCAATCTAACATCTATGAGGCGTCCGTAGAGAACAGCTTCACATCCGGGCTCGACGCGTCACTAACCTATACACGATCGGATCTGTCTGATGTCATCGACAACGCCGCTTTGTCGACAAGCTCTGGTATATTTGACATTCCAGCCAACATCGGCAGCGGGCGTGAGGATCAACTTTCTGCAGTTTTGACTCTAAGAACACAGTCTATCGGGGTGCCCGGAGGCATGCTCAAGGCCAACATTACATGGCGGCGATCGCAGGTCACAGACCCGATCACTCGCGCGAAGCGCCCAATTGGAAGCATCTCTCCCCTGGAGGGGAGCCTCGAGTATAACCAGGATGTACCCCGATGGCATCTGCATTGGGGAGCGTCACTCACAATACCACAGGCGTACGAGACCAGATCGTATTTCTATAACCAGATTGAGATTGATCGAGTTAGCCCGTACATAACCCTATTTTCTGAATATACCATCGGGCGTCGCGCCACCCTTCGTGCAGAGATCGACGACATAGGCGCGAAGACGAAACGACGAATCTATCTCTTTCCTGGGCTGCGTGGAGACGTGGATCAACTAGGAACGGATATACGCATCTTGGATTTTAAACCCACTATTTACGTCAGATTTCGGCAGGAACTTTAAGCACCGATAGCAGTCGGATGATCTCTCTGCCGGACCGCCGGAGACCTCCATGCACAAGACTGTCATTTCGCCCGCGGCGATCGAGATGAGCGGCCGCATCCGCGGCGAGCGAGCGCCCTGGACCCTGGCTCCAAAGACGACAGCCCATGTGGCGATCGGCTTGCAGACCGCCTTCGTCGCGCCCGGCGGCGTCTCGGAACTGCCGATGAACCGCGAGATCATGCCCAACGTGAACCAACTGTCGGCCGCGGTGCGGGAGACTGGCGCGCTCAACGTCTTTATCCGCTTCACCTTCGACGCCGGCTGGACGGCCTTCTACGACCGCCACGATCCCGCGCGGCTCGCCGCCTTCCGACAAGCCTTCGCGCCCGGCGACGAACAGCATCAGCTCTGGCCCGCCATGGACATCGAGGCGGGCGATCTGATCGTCGACAAGACCCGGCTGAGCGCCATGATCCCCTGCGACCTCGACGCCGAGCTGAAGGCCCGGGGCATCGACACCCTGATCGTCACCGGCTGCGTCTCCAACTGCTGCTGCGAGTCGACGGTGCGGGACGCCGCGCAAATGAATTATCGGATCCTGTTCGTCGCCGACGGCGACGCGGCCTTTGACGACGCGGCTCGCAACGGCGCCGTGGAGGACATCTTCGGGGTGTTCGCCTGCGATATCGTCAGCACCGACGAGGCGATTGACCGGCTGCGCGCCGCCGTTCCGGCCCTGGCGAGCGCCTGAGCATGTCCGGCGACCTGCATTATGCGAGCCTGCTCAAGGTTTCGCAGCTGATCAAGACGCGCCAGGCCTCCTCCGTGGAGGTGACCCAGGCGCTCCTGGATCGCATCGCCAGGCTGGACAGCGCGCTGAACAGCTTCCTGTTGGTGACGTCGGAGAGCGCGCTCGCCGAGGCTCGCCAGGCCGACAAGGAGATCGCCGCCGGCCAGTGGCGCGGGCCGCTGCACGGCGTTCCGCTCGGCCTGAAGGACCTGCTCTACACCAAGGGCGTTCCCAGTACCGCGGGAATGTCGATCCACAAGGACGTCATCCCCACCTACGACGCCACCGCCGTGGCGCGGCTCAAGCTGGCCGGGGCGGTGACCATCGGCAAGCTGCACATGACCGAGGGCGCGACGATGCAGCATCATCCCTCGCTGCCGCGGCCGGACAATCCCTGGCTGTCGGGCTACTGGACCGGCGTCTCCTCCAGCGGCTCTGGCGTCGCGGCGGCCGCCGGCCTCTGCTACGGCGCGCTCGGGTCGGACACCGGCGGCTCGATCCGCATGCCTTCCGCCGCGTGTGGGTTGTCCGGGATCAAGCCGACCTGGGGGCGCGTGAGCCGCCACGGCGTGGTCGCCCTGGCCGAAACCTTCGACCACATCGGTCCCATGGCCCGCACCGTGAGCGACGCGGCCGCAATCCTGAGGGTGATCGCCGGCGCCGATCCCCATGATCCGACCGCCTTGCCGGATCCGACGCCAGACTACCTCGTTGGCCTTGGCGCCGGCATCGCCGACCTGACGATCGGGGTGGACTGGAGCTTCGCCACCGAGGGCGTCGATCCGCAGATGGCCACGGCCTTCACCGCCGCCGTGGCCGTGCTGGAGAGCCTGGGCGCCACGATCCGCCCGATCCGTTTCCCCCCCATGCCGATCGCTGAGGTGATGGCCGTCGTCTCCGCCGAGGTCGCCGCCGCCCACGTGGAGACCTATCCGCAGCGGGCCTCCGAGTACGGTCCGGCGCTGGTCGAGATGCTGGAGGGTGGATGGGCCGTGACCGGAGTGGGGGCTGCCCGTGGCAATGTGGCTCGACTGAATTTCGCCGGCGCGCTCGCCAAGGTCTTCACCGAGGTCGATGTGATCGCCACCCCCACCTTGCCCCGCGGCGCGCCGCGTTGGGATGATGTCGAAGTCATGGACATGGGCGCCTTGGGGGCCAGCCTCATGCGGTTTACGTTCGCCTTCAACATGTCTGGCAGCCCCACCTTGAGCTTACCTTGCGGCACCGATGACAAGGGCCTCCCGCTCAGCCTGCAACTGATTGGCCGCCACTTGGCGGAAGCAGTGATCTGCCGCGCAGGCCACGCCTACCAGACGGCGACGGATCACCACACAAGGCATCCGGCGTTGGACTAAAGGAAGCGGCCCCGGCGTCGCCGCGCAGCGCTGGAACGCCGTTTGGATGCCGGGGCCGGCACTCACGAGGACGGGCGCACTCGTGTCTCGCCAGGTCAGCAGGTCGCGTCTGAGCTGCGTCTCGTCGCCAACGACTGGACTCGCGATCGGCGCGACAGCGGGATCACAACAGGTGATCAGCGCCAGTAGCGGCCTTTGGGACCGCTCCAGGATCCGGACGTTCGGAGCGCCAGCCGAACCGGGCTGAGCGACCCGCGCTCAATCCGGCTCTATCCAATCGCGGCGTGGACAACGTGGCCAGCCTGACGTCCACGCTGTTGCTTCGACGGAGACCTCACTCCCGTTCAAGCAGCTGTAGAGTAGGCTCTCCGGCCGCACGGCTAGCGCTGTGCAACCTCTGGCTCTACGGTCGGATTCGGTTCAGGGGAGCGGGCGTGGCGGCATACGCGCAGATATTTGAAAGCCTGGAGGCTCTGATCGCGTCTTCGGCAGTGAATGACGAGGTCAGCGACCTTCTTCTGCCGGCAGGGTCGCCGTTGGCGATGGAAGCCCAGCTTTGGGACTACAAGCGTGAGTTGCCGAGCGCTCCAGCCGGCTCGGACGACAACGCAGCCGCCTCATACAAGGCTCACCTAGCCGACCTAATGAAGGACGCCGTGGCCCTTCACAACTCGTACGGGGGCTACCTTGTGTTCGGCGTGGCTGATAAGGGGCCTTCGCGCCTCGTCGGCTGTGACAGCGTCCTCGACGCTGGAGACTTCAATAAGCGCCTCGAAGGTGCCACGGGCCAGAGCATCGAATGCCTATTCGGACAGGTTCAGGTTAAAGGCCGAAACGTAGGCTTGCTCCTGGTCCCTCGCCGGCCAGATAATAGACCGCCGGTGACGTTCAGAAAGGCTGCGCCCGCCCATCTCAACGGAAAACGGGCCTATGCGGCTCACGATTGTCTAGTTCGGATCAGGGACGAGTCTTGCACGGCTACGGCGACCAGCGCGGATTGGGTATTCCTACACGGCTCGCGCAAAATAGCCTCTGGCGCAGACATTCGACGCGCCAAACAGCCTATCCAAGTCTCCATGCCGCCGAGGGATCCGGATCTCGTCCAGTTCATCGGTCGCGACGCCTTCCTTTCGCAGCTCAGGACATGGTTAGGAGACTCCAGGAGCGCGGTTCGGCTCCTGACCGGCATCGGGGGCTTGGGCAAGACGTCGATCGCCTATAAGTTCGCGGAGGAGGTCGTCGACCTCCGCGCGGGAGGGGTCGAAAAGCTTGTCTGGCTAACGGCCAAGCGGCGGACTTTCTCCGCGCTCCGGGGCATGATCGTCGAAACGTCCCGCACCGACTTCGACGACGCGATGAGCCTTTACAGGGTGCTGCTCGACAGCCTGGGCTACGAACCACTCTTCGAAGACGACGAGCCCACGGACGCAGATCTGCTGGACGCGATCCATGAAGCTCTGAGCTGCTACAACTGCCTCATCATAATCGACGACGTGGACAGTCTTGCACCCGACGATCAGAGGAACGTCGTATTCTCACTATCTGGTGTCGCGGCGCGTACAGTAACTGGGTCGTCGACGCCTAGCCGGATCCTTTTCACATCGCGGATCGACCTCGGCGTGCCACCTTCCATGGTTATCAAGATCAACGGGTTCGATCAGGCGGAGTTCGGCGAGTATGTCCTGTCGCTCGGAAAAGCGCTTGGGGTATCCATCAAAGCCGCTGACATCGGGCATGAGTTCTACAATGCAACATCCGGCTCACCCCTATTCGCAGCGTCGATTCTCCGCCTGATCAAACTTGGGTCCGCCCTGCCCGACTCGCTAGCGCGTTGGCGCGGAGAGGATGGAGAAGATGTCAGGCGGTTCGCGTTCGAGCGTGAACTCCAGCAACTCTCTCAATCTGCGGGCCGACTACTTTACGCTATCTGCTTGCTTGGGCGCACAACGACTATCGAGCTCGCCGCCGTTCTGGAGCTTTCCACCAGCTCCATCACCTCAAGTATTGCTAGTCTTCAATCATTCCATCTCGTTGCCACCACTCTCGGATCTAAGTCAGGCGTCTCGATCAGCGCTCCCGACGACGTTACGCTCACTATGGATGTTCTCAGAAAGCATCTCGGTAACGGTGCCGAAGCGGTGGAAGCAGCGTGCTCACGAGCGAGGACGGCGGTGGAGAGCCGGCGCGACCAGATCGCCCAAACTATCGGCCAGATCGTCAGCCTCTGGAAGTCCAATGACTACAAGGACGCACTTGTCGTGGCTGAACGGCTCGCTCAATCAAATCCGCGGAATGGCGATGTTGCATGCTTGTACGGGACTGCCCTACTCAAGCCTGGCATTGAAGACTGGGCCAAAGCAGACGAAATGTTTACCAGGGCCGAGAAGTTTTCGTGCACCCGCCCGGAACTGATCGAGGGATGGATCGTCGCCAAGCAGCGGCAGGAGGACTGGGGCGGCCTGTTGGTCCTCACGGCGCAAACGGTTTCCACGCGCCATGGCCACGACGCAGTACTTGCGGCGAACATCAAGGCTACCCAAGAACTAATCAAGCTATCGCGCATCCGAGGCGACCGATCCCGGAGAATAGAACTGTGCAAGCGGGCGATCGAGACGATAACAACGCGCCTCAGCACCGGCCGCATGAATCACGCCGACCGAGAGGAATTCTACAAGCACAAGTTCAACTTCGCTCGCATGCTCCTGGACGACGTAAGCTCCGCGTCGCCTAAGCCGGGTGACAAAATTGCGGTTTTCGAGACGACCACCTGGTTGGTCGAGCAGGAAGTATTCGTCTCGGAGTTTGTTGCACGTGGTGCCCACGCTCTCACCGTATGGTGGAGCGATGTCGAAGCTCGCCCCTATATCGACGAGCGCGCAATCCAGCTTTTGAAACGAAGCCTCAGCCGGCTAGCGAAGGTGGAAAGCACGCTGGAGCGCCGCGGAAAGGACGACGTCGCGAATGAGGTAAAGGCCATAAGCGTCGACCTGTCCTACCGTGCAGCGAAGTTAGTAGGGGGTTAGCCGGGTACCAGCTACAGGTGACAGAAGCTCGCCATACGGCCCGGTGAGCTATGACTGCTCGGCAGCCCTGCGCCAGGACCGGACTTGGCTGCCCGCCTAAATGCAGACCATCCGCAGCCCCTCCTATACGGTCTCATTGGGAGGCACGGAACTGAGCCCATGAGATTGGTCGATGTATCACTGAACTACGACCTTCCGGTTGCAATCGGAGGAGAGGCCGCCAGCGCGGACGTGCGGCATGCAACATTTTACCTGGGTGAGGTCGCCGTTGCGCTCGATGCCTTCGAAGAAGACAAGCAGCAGCTAGCGAAATTGGGTGAGCGTGCCCTACTTGAGCGCGGAACGGGCGCATCAGGACGGGACCGCATCTTCGAAGAGGAATATCTGAAGCGGCGGATCAGGCTTCATGCCCGCGCCTTCGTTTGGTCTCTATTCCAAGTCGGGGACGCGTTACGCCAGCTCGGGCAAGTCTGCCCACTTCCTCAGGCTGCGGCCGCGCTGAAGTCTTTCGAGGATGCCTTTTCAGGTCTTGTCGATATGCGGAATTCGCTGGCGCATGCAGCCGAGCGGGCCCGGCGCGGACCGGAGATTAGGAATGACAACGCCAAGCTCTACCAGTGGCTCGGCCTCTACGGCTTTGAGTGGGAGTCGGAGTTCTTCGTTACGCCGCGGGCACGTAATGTGGAGCCGCATAGCGTCGCGATTACCCAGGCAAGTCTCGACACGACGACCACCATGTTGAAGGCCCTCGTCGCCTCCTTGACTGAAGAGATCTTGAGCAGACGCTCGGTAGAGAACGCCCCGCCCTGCAGCGGGCTTTCTAAGCTCGCTTAGGAGACATGCCCCCATACGGAGCGATTTCTAGGATGCGCGAGGACCGGAATTTGGCTCCCGTCCAATAACTTACCGTTCAACAGCCCGGCGGGGGACACAGCTTCGCAAGCGACCTGCCGCCGCCCCTTCAGCAGCGGTGCGTAGCCGCAAGGGCGAGAGGCGGGACAGCCGATCGACGCCGCCCCGTCTTTCGGCCGTCATGTTCGCCTTCTCAGCGACCCAGCAGGAAGTTGAAGAAGCGGCCGATGGGCCCCTTGCGCGCCTCCGCGGTCTGAGCGGGTGCGGGCGGCGTCGCCGCCTGCTGCTGGTAGTGATGTGCCTGCACGCGCCGATCATGGCCGCGCGCGGCCTCGATCTCCTCGGCCGTCATGTGCGGCGCCCACCGGACGCGCCCATGGTCGAGCCAGTAGTGCGACTGGCAGGCGAAGCTCCAGTTGCCGATCGAGGGCGTCAGCGAGACGGATTCACCGTCAAACACCATCTGCCAGTCGCGCGGCGTCAAGCGCGTATAGACCTCCTCGCCGCAGCCGCACAGGCAGCGATGCGCGGCCTGCGCGAAGTCCACGGAGACGTAGAGAATCCCATCCTCAAGGCTCTCGGGAAAGCCCCTGGCGAACCTGTGCTCGTAGGTGGCTCTCATTCCTCGTCCTCGTTGGTGATCGCGTTGCCGCTGAGGGCGTAAGTCGCGAAGTGCTCGCCCGTCATGTCCGCATAGAAGCCGCAGAACTTCTTCCACTTAATGACTGCGAGGATCGCGTTCAGCGCGTTGAGGTCCGCGATCTGGATGTTCTTCGCATAGAGGTTGTCCTTGCCGCCGTCGGCGAAGGAGATGCGCCGCTTTTCCCGAACGTGGTCGCGCTTGCCGGGCGTGCTCGTCGTCACCCGCACCAGGCCCGTCAGAGCGTCGTCGACGAGCTCGACGCCCATGCCGACGTCGACGAACGGGATGCCGTGGCGCTCCATGTACTCGACGAGCAGGCGCTTCGGCGTGCCCGGGTCCATGCAGATGAAGACGAAGTCGAACAGGCCGATCTGTGCAATCGTCTGTTCGTCGATCGCGAAGTCGTGGGGCTTAATGCCCCGGTGCATGTGCGAGTAGATCCCGGCGAAGTAGTGGACCTTCTTCGGCAGCGCCTCCAGCTCGGCGCCGGAAGGGGCTCCGGGCGCGCGGAAGGCGTTGTGCTGCAGGAAGGTATCGCCGTCGAAGATGGCGATCTCCCGCACCGGCGTCTTGGCGACCTGGTCGAGCACGTAGCCGCCCGTGCCGCCCACGCCGAATATCCCGACCCGGCCGAGCTCGAGCTTGCGCGTCACGTTCGTGATGCCGACGCGGCCCGAGGCGGTGTCCGGATAGTGGAACGGCGACTCCGGGTCCTCGCTCGGGATGAAGCGGTACGTGCGCGCCGTCACGTCGGGCTCGATCGCCTGCGCGTGGCGCTCGATCATCGTCACGTAGGTCGACATCTTGTGCCGGTAGTCGCGATAGCCCTCGGCCGGCTTCTTCGAGAAGCTGTAGTTGGCCGTCAGGCCTGGGCCCAGCGTCTGTTCGTTGCTGCTATGGCGCATGTGCTCGAGCGGCACGCCGTTCTCGCCGCAGGGATGCTCGCCCGCCCACAGCGCCACGTGCTGCTGGATCGGTGAGGCCGTGACGTTGCCCGAGATGCTGCTCATGTCCGAGATCAGCGTCCCGAGGCGGATCTCCTTGCGGCTGTTCACGTAGGGCACGCCCGAGATCACGAGGTGGCCGTAACGGACGGCCACCTCGTAGCCGTCCGCCGCGAGCGCCGCCAGGTCCGGGTTAGGACTTGTCCGTAGCGGTGACATCGAAAATCATCCCCTCCTTCACCTTGACCGTCGCGCCGGGCTGCAGCGTGCCGTCGCGGCCGGGGCCGTTGCGGTAGACGACGGTGATCTCGATGTTGTCGCCGCTCGGCGGGGTCGCGAAGGCGAGCGCCACGATCTGGCTGTAGCTCACCTCCTTGCCCTCCACCGTCTTCTCGCGGGTGTTCACGAAGATGGTCGTGGTCTTGTCCGGACCGCCGCCGTGATCGTCGCCCTGACCCTGGCCCTGGACGTTACCCGGCCCCTGACCGTTCCCCTGGCCGCGATCCTCGTGGCGGCCGCTGCCGTCTCTTTCCTGCTTATCCATAACGCCTCCTGTGTTCGTAATTTGGGATGAAAAAGTACCACTACTCCGAACAAGCTCTCATGTTGCTATTCGGGAGTCAAGAGGATAAAATGCGCCTACTCCGAACAAACAAAAACAAGCGGGAGAGGTGCATGGCGAACATCCTGGGCGAGAAGATACGAAGGTTGCGCAAGGACAAGGGCCTTACGCTCGACAAGCTCTCAGAAGTGAGTGAGTCCAGCAAAAGCTACATCTGGGAACTGGAGAACAAGAACCCGCCTAGACCTTCGGCTGATAAGCTTGCAAAGATTGCCAAGGCACTCGATACCACGATCGAGTACCTGATGGACGAAGGCGAATCGGTGTCCGAGGAAGATGCCGCAGACGCGCGTTTCTACCGTCAGTACCGCCAGATGGACCCCACGACGAAGGAGAAGATCCGCCGCATGGTCAAGCTGTGGGGTGACGGCGAGTGACGGAGCGGTTGTCGCCGCAGAGGTGGGCGAACACGCTCACCACGGTGCTCAACGCCGCGCTCGCCGGCAGCGCGGACCGTTTCCCCGCGCCGGTGGCCGATCTCGCGCGCGACTACTCGCGCCAGCGGTTTCCCGACGATCCGATCACCCTTGTGCAGGGCGACTCCCTGCCCGGCTTCGACGGCGCGCTCTGGAAGGCCCCGCCCGGCAAGAAGGGCTGGGGCATCCTCTACAACAGCGCGATTACCTCCGTAGGCCGCATCAACTTCACCCTCGCCCACGAGTTCGGCCATTACCTGCTGCACCGCCTGCTCTTCCCCGATGGGCTTGAGTGCGGCCAGCAAGACATGGTCCGATGGGACAGCGCGTACCGGCAGATCGAGGCGCAGGCGAACGAGTTCGCCGCCACGCTCCTGATGCCGCTCGACGATTTCAGGCGGCAGATCGACGCCAGGGCCAAGCCGACCCTAGATGACATCGGCGCCTGCGCCGAGCGTTACGGCGTCTCTCTCGTGGCGGCGACGCTGCGGTGGCTGCAGTACACCGACCGCCGATCTGTGCTGGTCGTGTCGCGCGACGGGTTCATCCTGTGGGCGCGCTCAAGCGATCGGGCGCACAAGACCGGTGCTTATTTCCGGACCGCCAACCTGCCGCCGATCGCGATCCCGGCGGCCGCGCTTGCGGCGCAGCCGGGCCTGCTCGAGAAAAGCCGCGGCCAGATGGAGCACGGCCCGGATATCTGGTTTGACGAGCCCTGCGAGGAACTTGTCCTCGCCTCCGACCAGTACGACTTCACGATCTCCCTGCTGCACCTCGAGGCGATCGCCCGGGTGCGCGCCTTCAGCGATGACGCGGACGCTGACGTGGTCGATCTCATGAAGCGCAACGGAGCGGAGGCACCCCGGCGACGCTGAGCACCGTCACCATCAGGGGGAGGTCCTCGTCGCCAGATGCGACGTACTCGCCGGCCACCTGGTCCTCCAGATCGCTCAGCGCCTGCAGCGCCTCGATCGCCTCGTCTGCTTCGAGCCAGGAACCGGACGTTCCGAAGTTCGGCTAAGAGTCAAACCACGTCATTCCGGGCCGCCTGACGGAGGGACGCGCGCCTATGGCGGCGAGCCCTCCCCTGAGTTCACCGGCTCACGCCCTAATTCCTGCCGCCGAGCGTCCTTGCGGGCACGC
>Ga0207676_10001703_pt1 | contig 16203 bp, 35 predicted proteins | sample KBSSwiS72_FD_184307 | JGI IMG/M metagenome (GOLD analysis project Ga0207676, IMG submission 184307) | Switchgrass rhizosphere microbial communities from Kellogg Biological Station, Michigan, USA - KBS Switchgrass S7-2 (SPAdes) (version 2) | ecosystem: Host-associated > Plants > Roots >...
CGGAGGCGCGCACTTTGTCGTCGAGTACGACCTCGTACCGCGAGTAGAGCTCCATTGCCAGCTTCATTCGGTGCTGGTCGTCGACCACGGCGGTGTACTGGTCCATGACGCCGACTAGGAACGACAGCGCCTCCCTGTACATGTCGCGCTCGGACCGGGTGACGTTGAGATCGCGGAGAGCGTCGTCAAGTTTCGACTCCGAAGCGAAGTGTTTCGCCCAGCCCACTCGACGGCTGGTGTCCATCACGATCACGGACGTCGCCAAGGCCTGCTCTGTCTTCTCGGTGTCGCTCATGCGACCTCCGCTCTGATCGTCATGCCCAACCACAGCCACTTGTCCCGCGACCACATGGTGTCGCACCGGGGGCAGCGGATGATGTCCAGATACGGGTCGGCGGTCAGTGCCGCACCGCAGGTGCCTTTGTCGTCGGTGACCGGGCACGGTCCGACGTACACCCGGTCGGACTTGACCCCGACCACGGCGGCGAGCCCTCCGCGTAGCCGTCGCATCTCGGCGGCGAACTCGTCCACGGCGGGGTGATCGTCACACGCCCACTCCAGTCGGTTGCCCAACCAGCGGGTCAGCTCGAGCACGGTGGGCGTCGGCAGCCCTTCGCCGCGGTCGCGCACGTCGCGCCAGTCGCGCACCCACAGGTCGAGGATGGTGGCGACGGATACCTGCCCGGTCTGGTCGCGCCACAGGTCGTGAACGATCCCAACCCGTGCCGGCATCATCAGGTCGAGCGGGTCGACCCGCAACGGTAGCGGTGCTTCCCGTGATCCGCTGACGCGTTGGCCGTGGGCTTGGCCGGGGAGCAGGTTGGCGGGTAGCAGCGCGTACAGCTCGACGATCTCAACCAACGTTCGATCAAGCCATAGCCTGCAGCCGTTGCACACGGCGGCGCGTTCGTACTGGCGGCGTTGATCAATAACGCAGAGGTGCTCGGTCATTCGATGCCCCGCAGTCGCATCCTCAGCCGCACCCACCACGGGATGTGGCCGAGGCAGTAGTACCGACCATCGGTCTCGAAGATCTCCCACGACCTCCGGTCCGCGCCACATCGGCGGCAGGTGTAGGTCTTCACATCTCCACCCGGTAGCGGGTCGCAAGGTCGCGGATCTCATCGCAGGGCCAGTCGCGGAACAGCGGGTCACCGTCGTTCGAGGTCAGTTCGCAGTGGACACAAGCCGGCTCCGTGAAGTCGCCTCGCGCCACACTCCAGTTCCGTTGATCGATCACCGCGTGCCGCTCAAGTACCGCCAGGTCCCGTTCGCACGCGAGGATGACGTCGGCCGGGTCGTTGAGGGCGATGTGGATTCCGTTCGGCCTCGGCATGGCCGTCTCGTAGTCACCCATCACCAGCCGGCCGACCATCAACATCCGCCACGGTCCCGGTGTCGCCGCCCGTGCGACCGCCAGCCGCTTCTCGACTACCGCACGCAGCCGGGCTGCAAGGTCGCTCACTCCCCACCGCCGATCCGGCCGGCCCGCTCGCGGAGCCATCCGGACCAGATCAGCGCGCCGATCAGACCCGCATCCATAGCCTCGTCCGCCGCCTCGTTCAGTGCCGCCGCCCGGAGGTGGGGAGCGGCAGCGCGGACGGCTGGCTTGAGGACGTGGTCCGGTACCTCAAACGGCCAGCGGCCTTCGATGCGGACCCTGTGTCGCGCCGCCTCGATCGCCGCGTCCAGCCCTGCCGGGTCAGCGGGTGCGGGCTCGGCATGCCGATCGCAGAACTCGCGTTCGTCCATCTCGTCGTGGGCGATGTCGTAGCACTCGCCACAGTCGCCCGGTGCGCCTCCCTGGGCCCGTGACCCTTCCGTGCCCGCGCCATCGTCGGCGCCCCGATCTTGGCTCTCCGTGGCGCTCAGGCGGTCCGTTGGTGCCGTTACGTCGGGCTGGGCCGCACGCCACGCGTCGACGGCGTTCGCTAGCGGTCGTTCGTGGATCAACGGAACGACAACCCGACTGCGCCACGCCTCCGCCGCCTCCACGACCCGCTCGGCGATGTTCCGCTCCCGTCGAGCCAGGTTCCGTTGCTCCCTCGCCTCGTCCCGCTGCCCGCGCAACTCGGCGACGTGGGCGGTGGCGGTGTCCAGCCGGGCCTGCAGGCGGTCGCGTTCGTCGGCGTACGCGGTGTTGGTCGCGTCAAGGGCGGCGCGATGCTGGTCGACCAGCACCTGGAAGCGTGCCCGACCTTCGCCGAGTTGTTGGCGCAGCCGGGCGTTCTCGGCGGCGAACTCTTCCACCTGCCGGTTGAGCTTCGCCACCTCCGCCTCATACGTGTCGAGGTCGCCCAGGGCCATGGCGAGGCTGTCGTCGCGTTCGATCTCGCTCATGGCGTGGGCTCCTTTGCAGCATCGAGGAGCGCCCGCTCGTACCCGCGACGTTCGGCTTCCAGTTCGGCGATGCGGGCCAGCAGGGCGGGGACGTCGGTGCGGGCGTGGGCGATGAACTCGGCGTCGGCGATGACGTAGACGTGCGCGGTCGGGTTGTGCTCGCCGTCGACCCAGACCTCGCCCTCGGGAATCACGCCCGACGCTTCGCCGACGGTGTAGAACCCCTGCGCGTCGAGGTCGCGCCAGATGTCCCACGGTCCCGGTGTTGCCGCGTCCGCCCGCGCCTTGATCGCGGCAAGGTCGAGGCCGGTCACGGCGGCGAGGGGTTCCAGTTCGGCGATGCGGGCCAGTAGGGCGGGGACGTCGGCGGAGGACCTCACGGCCGCACGCGTCGAGCCTTGGGCCTCGTCTGCCCGCGCCTTGATCGCGTCCAAGTCCAGGTCGCTCATCTCAGGCTCCGATCAGGTGGACGACGGCCATGGTGCGGCGGCCGATGCGGGGCGAGTTCGGGTCGGTGGGGTTCATGCGGGCTCCTCGGTGAGTACGCCCTGGCTCATCCGGCGGGCGATCAGTTCGCAGTAGCGTTCGTCGGCTTCGACGAGGATGGCTTTGCGGCCGGTGAGGCGGGCCGCTTCGGCGGTGGATCCTGAGCCTGCGAACGGGTCGAGCACGGTTCCCCCGGGTGGGCAGGCGTAGCGGATGAGCGGGTCGAGGATGCCGACGGGCTTTTCTGTGGGGTGGGTCGATCGGCTGTGCATGTTGCGCGCCCGGATGACCGAGCGGACTAGCCTCGTTCCGTCGTAGACGGAACCGCCCGACCCGATCTCGCCAGCGTGAGCTGTTCTGTTCGCCGCCGGCCTGTCGATTGAGTCTGCGACACGGTGCGGCCGAGCCGACGGTTCCCGAAGTGCCTCGTGGTAGACCTCGGACCAGGGCCCGCGGTACCAGTGGACGGCATGCTCATGGACCCGTTTGAAGCGATCCGCGGCGAACCCAGAGCCGTTGTGCTTCTCCCAGACGATGTCCTGCGACATGGTCCAGCCGGCGCGGCGGAACTCGTCGTAGTGCATACCCAAGCTCCGCATTGACCCGAAGCACCATAGCGAGCGAGCCACTCGGAGGGCGCGGTTTAACCACTGCGATGGCCACGTGTCCCACGCCAGCGACGTCTCGCCGTACGGCGGGTCGGCCACGATGCAGTCGACGGTGAGGTTGAGCGCGGGCACGATCTCCCGGCAGTCGCCGTGGTACAGCGTGACCGCCTCGTCGGCGTAGAAGGGGTTCATGCGGCACCTCGATGGCGTTGGTTCGCGGGCGGCAGGCCGCAGACGTCGCAGACGACGGACTCGCCGGCGAACCGGTGGCCGTTGGCGTCTTCCCAGTTGCGCTGGGCTCGCTCGGCGGCAATCTCCCCGGCGTAGTGCAGGATGTGCACCGGCATGATCCGTTCGGCGGTGGTGCGGTAGTGCCGGGTCACCGCGTCGCGGGCGTCGGCGTAGTCGATCTCATGTAGCGCCGAATGCCACGCGGCGACGTCGGCGGTTCCGACGGTGCGCTGGTCGAAGGCCGCAGCGGCGGCGAGGACCTTGGCGGTTTCGGCGGGGCTCACGCTTCGATCTCCTGACGTTCCAACTCGGCGGCGATGGCAAGTGCGGCTTGGACTCGGCTGTCCGTGGTCGAGCCCTTCGGCGATGCCCGGGGCGGTATGCCGTTGAGTTCCACCCGCAGCGTCTCGACGGTGACCGAGCGGCCTTCGTTGGCTAGCCGGATCAGCGCGGCGTGGATCTCGCCGTCGGTCCACTTCTCGGCCTTGATCGCCTTGATCACCACGCCGTTGACCGCTGGCCATTTGCACATGGGTTCGGCTTTGGCGTAGGCGTCGGTGATCCGCTTCGACCGCTGGGTCACCGAGAGCGCCGCGACAGCGGGCAAGGACGGTTCAATGACGGTTAGTGGATGGTTAAAGGACGGTTCGGGTGGCGGTGTGCCGGGGGTAAGGGTGGCACTGTGCCGGGGTAGGGGTGGCGGTGTGCCGGGGGTAACGCGACTCTGTGCCGGGGTGGCGGTGTGCCGGGGTGGCGGCGTGCCGGGGGTGTTGTCATTCGGGGGTGGCACACTGCCGGGGGTCATGCGGATCCGGTAGCGGTTGCAGCCGCGCGGGCCGGCGTGCGGCTGGATCGACAACTCGCCGATGTCGACCAGATGCTTGACCGACCGTTGCACCGACCGCTCATGCAGCCCGGTCTTCTTCACCAGCGTGGCCATGCTCGGGTATGCCTCGGCGCCCGCGTCGTTCGCGCAGTCCGCGATCGCCAGTAGGACGAGGCGGTCGGTGGGCTCAGCTTTGGACTGCTCCCACACCCACGTCATGACCCGCACCGACATCAGGCGCCCCCGACGATCCGCCGGTCGACCTCGAGTACCTCGTCCGCCACGTTCAGGTCATGGATCCGGTGCGTTTGCAGGTGCCCGCATTCGTTGCAGATCGGCACCCCGGCGTAATCCTTCTGCCCCGCGTTGATCATCACGTGGGTAGCAACCATCTTCGGCGCGCGGGCCTTGCGCGGAGTGGCGGTCGGGCGGGCACGCGGAGGCCGACTCATGACGCCTTCGCCCTGTACCGGGTAACGGTGCGCTGAGCGACACCCAGCATGGCGGCGATCTCATTGGCCGACAGGCCCCTGTCGGTGAGTTGTCGGATCACCTCATGGCGCTCCGGCACCGTCAACGGCATCCGGTCGCCAAGCATTGCCCGCTCGACCGCCATCGGATCCACCGGAGCGCTGCGCACCCGGGAGTGCCCGCCCAGCCCATGCACGCGCCTAGTCACCGCACTCCCTCCCGCCCCATCCACAACCTGCCGCCGGCAACGCGCGGGTACGGTTCCGGGTGCGCCACCGCGTGCCGGTAGCAGTCGAGCTTCACCGGGCACGTGTGGCAGATCCGCAGCGCCGCCTTGGTGTCGCTGCCCAACCTCACCGGCTGGCGATAGGCGAACGTCGGCCAGAACAGCTCCGCCGTGTCGGGTGTGCACGCGGCGCTCGCCTGCCAGTCCTCGTCGCGGATCAGCTCCAGCCCGTAGGCAGACCTAGGCACTGAGCACCTCCGCAGAATCCAGACTCATCGGAACTCCACGTCCTCGCCGAGCCGTGCGGCCTCGCGCAGGCCGTCGATGAACAGTTGCGTCTTCTCGCGCCAGTCACCGATATGGCCGCCGGCATCGCCCTCGGGCAGCAGCGGTAGCAGCCGCTCCAGGCGATCGGCCAGCGGCCTACCGTGCTCGGCGTGGATGACGCCGTCGCAGTCCGAGTGAGCTATGAGCACGATGAGCGGGTCGCCCGGTGCTCGATCCCACTGACCATCGAAGTTCTTGGGCTCGACACCATCCCACTCGATCATCGGGTACTTACTGAAGTGGAAATGCGCCTGCTCCTCGGGGGTTGGATCCATCAGTGAGTAGCCAGCGGCCTCGGCGATCGTGTTGCGCCAGCGGGTGAATGCCGAGTACGACCCGTGCCAGCAGTCGTGCGACGTGTCGAGTCCCATCTAGGCCACCTCCGCGTACGTTGCCGAATTGGTGAGCCGCACGATCCGGCCCTGCACTTCCACTGGCGTATCGGCCGGATCCTTGTACCGGGACACAAGCCAGCCGGCATTGGCGGCGTGGAAGCGGTGCGACTCGACATACCCATGGCAGCCGGTTGTCCCAGATCCGCACAGCACCAGCAGGTTTGACGGCAGGTTGCACCCGAACCACCTGGTCCCGCCCATGCCTCGGGCCCGACGGTGGTGGATCGAGTAGTCCGTACCACGTTGGTCGCCGACGAGCTTGCCGCAGGCTTCACATCTGTAGCCGCTTCTCTCCAGTACCGCGGCGACGGTGCTGTTGTCCGGGCCGCTAGGCATTGCGCAACCGCTCTGGTCTGTTCGCGCCGACGATGTACTCCGCGCCGGATGAGACCGGCCCGCCGGCCGCACGGCGCCGCTCCTCGAAGGCGTGGCCACAAGACCAGCACTCATGGCGCACCAGCGGCCGGTTGGATATGTCGTCTTGGTCGACGGTCTGGTGCATGCGCTTGCCGCACCTGACGCAGCGGTATGGCGAGTCCTCGATCATGCCGGCGCCCCGTTCAACTCGGCCTTACGCTTCGCTCCGGCCTTCGACAGGTGGTCGTAGGTGGCCGGGGAGATCTCGCCCGCCTTCCGGCCCGCCTGGATGTTCTTGCCGATCGTCGCTATCGCTTCCGTGTCGGCGGCTTTGGCGATCTCCTCCAGCCAGGCGTCGCGGAGCATCTCCTGCTCTGCCGGATCCCAGTGCGGCTCGTGCACCCGCTGCACGGGCGGAGCGTCGTTGGCCTCCTTGCCGTCGTCGTCCGTGTCTGGCGCCACACCGGTCACTGCAGACAGCGCGTACCGGCGGGCGTAGGTGATTGCGGAGCCGAGTTGCTGCGGCGTGCCGGACGGCAACGGGTAGCGGCCGGTGTCGGACTCGCCGGACTGATGGCGCAGCGAGTACTCGAGCACGAATCGACCGGCTTCGTCGAGCGTCGGCTTGGCCGAGAACGACAGGCCGTGCTTGGCCAGCAACGGAAGGACAACCGTCGAGACGCCCGCCAGATCGGCGTACTTGATGATGTAGTTGCCCATGTCGGCGGTGTTGCCCTTGGCGAGTCGCGGCAGTTCCAGCTGGAACGCGGCCAGCGCCGACGCGAGGTTCTCAGTCACGGTCCTGCCTCTCGTCGCATGCCTTGCACAGCGGCGCCGTCTCGGTGGTGTCCCCGCACACCTCGCAGACGTCCATCGGGGTCAGCTCCGGCACCTGCGGATCGGGCGTCGGGTCGCAGATCACGAGGTGCAGGCTCACGACGCCGCCCGCCTCTGCATCTCGGCCAACCTGCGATCAAGCAGCCAGTCCTGCGCCCCCCGGTTGTCAGCCCCGACCTGTCGCAGCGCGTCGTCGATGACCTCGACCCGGGGCTGCTGGATGTCCTCGTCCACGTCGGCGACCATGCCGCAGTCGACGATGTCCACCCCGACGTCGGGCCCGGGGTTGTCCTTGCATTGCAGTGCGATCAGGGTGATGACGCCGACGAGGAGCAGCAGTGCGGCGACGATCTCGCCGGCCATGAGGTCGGTCACGTCACACGCTCCGGCTCGGGGAAGTCGCAGTGTCCAACCCAGCGCCATGCGCCGCGCGCGTTTGGCCTGTCCGGGATCTTCTCCTCGGTGAACTCAGCGCCAGATCGGCAGTACTTGCACGGCTGGACTTCGCCGTCCGATGCGGGCTGGGTGCGCTCGTCAAGAGTCAACAGGCAGCAGCGCATCAGGCCGCCGATGTAGATCGCTTCGTCGTCGTTCACGTGGCATCGCCCTCCTCGTACACCAGCCGCCGCACCATGGCCTTGAACTCGTGCGTGGTCTCCCCGTGCCAGATCGGCGCCACGGGTGGCGCGGTCTGCTCCAGCAGCTTGAAGTGCCGCCTCCAGTGGCGGTGCTGGCGGTAGGCGGTCCACCACTGGGTGAGGCGCGGGCCCCAGCCCCACATGGCGAGGACGGTGACGGCGCCGAAGGCGTAGGAGGTCACGACTCACCGTCCAAGCGGCGGATGATCCGCGCGGCCAACTCCCGGGCGTAGTCGGCGTATTGCCGCTCGACCTCGCCGACCTCGTCGAGGCCGTAGTTGTGCCAGTCGAAATCGAGGATCACGTCGGCTGCGAGTTCGACCCTGATGTCATCACTGCGCTTTGTGGACTCGCTCTTCATGCCACCCGTCCCCTTGACGGCCCGTGGACCACTCGCAGGTATTCGTCGTTGCTGGGGAAGCACTGCGCGCAGCACGCGAGCCCGAAGACGAGGCACTGCAACGGTGTGAGTTCTCTGGTCTTCTGGGCGCGTTCGACGCTGGTGCAGGTGGCGCCGTTGGCGAACTGGCGGTGCACCGTGCCGAGGCGGTTGATGACGACGAGCCTCATGACGTCACCGGACCCAATTTGGCGAGGGCGAGGTCGTTGGCTGCTTCGAGGTCGACGACGCGTACCGGCCGTTTGGCGTCGAGCCTCGACAGCACGGCCTCGAGTTTGAGTGCGGTTGTCGTGTCGCCGTCGAAGCGGTATTGGGCTGCGGCGGTCGACAGCATGTCGGCGAAGGTGTTCATCTACTCGACCTCGTCTTCGGCGTCGACGATCGTTGTGGTCGCGCCGCCGCCGACGCGCACCAGCACCGGCTGGCAGCGACCGTCCGGGCATGAAGGGCAGTCGCCGACCCACTCGGTGCCGGTGTGGATGTCTTGGTCGTGGCCGCAGCGACCGCACGGAACGAGCAACCGATCGGATCCATCGATCACACGTGATGAAAGGCTGGACGACCGCTCGTTCGGCACGTGGCACGACAGCAGCCACGTCCACCCCGATTGGTGGCCGATGAACGTCACCGTCCCCTGGTGCGTCCAGTGCGACGTGTGCTCGCGGTCGACCCACACCGCCCACGCCAACGCGTCGGCGGCGGTGGGGAACGACAGTCCCGCGATCAGATGGGCGCCTGAGTCGTCGAGGTTGGTGCCGATCGGGATTGGCATCCCGTCCTCGGTGGCGGTGGTGATGGAGAACCAGACGCTGCGGAGCGTGGCGGGGGTCATGCCTTCACCAGCGCAACGACGAGGACGACCGCCAGGATGAGGATGACGAGAAGGGCGGCGATCCACAGCGGCGAGAGCACCCACCACCAGGACCAAGCGATGACGTGGGTGAGTTTGAGCGCGATGAACAGGATCGTCAGCAGCCCAGCGAAGCCGATGCCGCCCGAGGATGAATTACCCTGTGCCTGTGACATGTTGAGCTACCTCTCTTCGTGTCTTGCGGGGCCGGTCGGCAGGACCGGCCCTCGCTCTTTCTCTGGTCGTGCACGTTTGCGGGGCTGCGGCCAACCAGCCAGGAAGGGCCGCAGCCCCCCTCAGCCCGTGGGGGTGGGCCGAGGTGCCGCGCTCAAGCCCGGGGAGGCTGTATGGGCGAGCGCGGGGTTGGCCTGCAGGGAGGCCAGTCGGTTGATGACGGCGACAGTCCGGACTTCGTCCTCAGCGTCACGACCGCCGGAGTAGAAGGAGCCTTCGGCGGTGTGTGCGCCGGTGTGGCCGTAGGGCCGATCGCAGTTACTCAGCATGCCGCCAGCGAGCCACCCGAACTGCTTCGCACAGGGCAGGACGATGCCCGCGTTGCGGAGCCGCTCGTCGCCGTTGTCGCTCACCGCGTCACCTCGTATCCCCAGCGCCCGCCGACCTGCCCGAACCTTGGCGTGGGCGGTGGCGGCGGTTCGCCCGTCGGGGGCTTCGGCAGCGGCTCGCCGCGCACGTACAGCGCGCGGATGGGGCGCGGCTCTAGCGGCCTTGGCGAGGGCGGCGGCGGCGGCGTGCCGGTGGGGCGCGGGTTGCCCGGCCCGGGGCCAGTCATGAGGCCACGTCTTCTACGGTGTCGCCGGCGAGGATGCGATCGACGTCTTCGCGTCGAATACGGCGGTGGCCGCTGGGCAATCTGATCGACCTGAGCCGACCCTGCTTGACCCAGCGACGAACGGAGGTGCGGCTCACTTCGAGGATGTCGGCAGCCTCGGGGAGGGTCAGGAAGGTTGGCTCATCTGCCAGCATGTGGCAGAACGTACGCTCGCGGAAAGGTGCCGTCAAGTGGCAACACGCCGTGTTCGTGGCAATACCTGGCAGGTATGGCTACTACTGGCGCATGTGGCTATGCTGACGGCCATGAGTATCACGACGGAAACCGCGCAGGCCCAGACCCCGCCCGCGCCCTGGACGCCCGATGACTCAACCTTCGGCGCCCGGCTCGCACTGATCCGGCAGCGCATGCGGTGGGGAAACATTGCCCGGGCTGCAAAGGAATGCGGTGTGCCGACCGACTCGTGGCGCAACTGGGAGGTCGACGGTCGGGAACCGCACCGCCTCATCACGATCGCGGTCACCATCGCCACGCGCACCGGCTGCGATCTTGACTGGCTGGTCTACGGCCACAACAAGCCGATCAAGCCCATAGCCACAGGTATGCGACTCGACCCCCACGTGGTCGCCACCGTCGTCGCCCGCGAAGCCGCCTCAGACCCGCTCCGGCCCGTCCGCCAGACGCGGCCATCCATGCCGCCCAAACTGGTCAGTCGGTCTGCGGCATAAGCGAGTTCCCACGCGATGAGCCACAACGGGACATGGGACGACACACAGGGTGTCCGCCATTGCGATACGAACAGTTACGAATATGCGCGGATGAGTGACGAGTTGATCGACGACCACCTAGAAGCACTGGGGTCGTCCAAGTCCGAGTACACCATCCAACAACGCGCCTTCATCCTCAGGCGCCTCGCCGAATGGCTTGACTACGGTCTGGCCTACGCGGCGACCGAACAGATCAACGCGTTCCTGCTCGACCTGCGACGTCGCGGCCGGGCCCGGAACACGATCTGGACCTACGGCTACCACATCCGCCAGTTCTACCTGTGGGCGTGCAAGGCCGGGTTTCTCGACGGTGACCCCACCGCCGAACTGGACCGACCCGCCCGCCCGCAGGGAATCCCGAACCCGGTCACCGAGGAGGAACTGGCCCGGGTCCTGGCCGTCCCCGAACCACTGCTCACCGCGGTCATCCTCGCGGCCTTCGCCGGGCTGCGCAGGGGAGAGATCGCGGCGGCCCGCCGTGAGGACATCACGGCGGAGGTGATCCGGATCCCGGTCGGCAAGGGCGGCAGCCCGGGCGCGGTCCCGACGCACCCGTTCGTGTGGGATCACGTCAAGGCCAGGGCACCGGGCCCGCTGGTCATCGGAGCTCACGGCCACGCCCTGACCGGGCACCGCCTCGGCGTGCTCGCCCGGGCCGCGTTCGACGACATCGGCCTACCGCAGGTGCACCTGCACCGGCTACGCCACCGCTACGGTGCGCTGATCCAGCAGCTTTACGGAGACCTTAGGGTCACCCAGGAATGCTTACGACACCGTAGTGTGGCGACCACCCAGGTCTACACGCTCGTGACGGGGGCACGTCGGGCCGAGGCTGTAACACTTCTCCCCGTTCCGGCGATGGGCAATAAAGGACACCTGCCAGCGTGCGACTGGCAGGTGCCGTTAGACAGTGTGGGCGCCCGGACCCCGCGCCCGCCACTGACACAGTCTTAGGGTTTCCTGAAGCATCAAACGACAAACACGCCGACGCCGGCCTCGCCGCGCACCAGACCGCGATCATGGAGTAGCCCAACGGCCCTCACGACGGTGGCGACGCTCACGGAGTACAACGCGGCAAGCTGTGCCGTTGAAGGCAATTGGGCGCCGGACGGGTACTCACCGGCGGTCATCCGCTCGGCCAAGTCGTCGGCGATATCTCGGTAGGTCATCCGTTGCGGCACGGTTGTACTCCCAGGTTGGCTCACCGAGTGAGCCATGCTCTTCACCTCCCGGTCAAGACCATCATTGACCATGTGAGCATAGTGAGCATAGTGTGTGGGGAAGCCGGGCGGCCCAGGTTGGCGCTTGATCCGCCCTGGCGAGTCGGGCGCGGTCAGTGGGCTCCCCCAAGGAGTTCGGGGGGCCGCGCCCGGCGCCCGGATGAGTACGCCAGGCCTTGTGCCCGCCGCCGGGTATGAGCTCAACCAGAGGACCGGCGGCGGTTGCATTGGGCTGGCGCCGCCGGGACCCCAAGGACCGGCGGCAGCGGTCCAGTGACACGCGCAAGCCGCTGCCGCCGCCTGAGGGCTAGCGCCCGAAGTGCAGGAAAACGTGGGTCGACGGGTCGTCGCCATCGGTCGTGACGTAGCAACTCCACGAATCCCACTCACACCCGATGTCGCTGCGGGTGCCGGCGACGTGCAGGACGCAGAACTTCGACCGGGCTTCGCATAGGCCGAACTGGTACGCGTAGGCGAGGGACCCAAGCATGAACGCCGCCAGAACGGCGGCCAGGATCTTCCGTCGACGCCGCCGGGTTGCCGGAGCCGGGAGTATGTCGGGCACGGTGGATGGTTGCGTCATGGTGCCCAGTGTGGGCCGGGCGTCGCCTTGATCGGCAGTGGCCAATGGTCCCGTCATGGTGTTCCTCCAGGTCGTCGCCCGATCTTGTAGACAGCGTCCCGGGTGTACCGGGCCGCGTGCGCCACGTCGACCTGCCGGGCCCCGGCGTCGATCGCTGCCTGCACCTCGGCGCGCACCTGCGGCAGGAGTTCGGCCAGTTCGGCGCGGAGCTTCTCGACACGGCGGCCGAGCTTCTCCAGGTTGGTCAGGTCGTAACCCATGCCCCCGATGGTAGCCGAGCCGTAGGCATACAGGTATGGCCGTTCGTCGGCTTGTCCTGACCGAAAGGCTGACCCGTAGGCATTGCGGTACGCATAGCCGTATGCCATACTGGAGTCATAAGCGAGTTACTTGACAACTCCACAGCGATAGCAAGGAACGAACCGGCCGGGCGAGGCAGCCATTGGCGCCCCCGGCCAGCGAGCAGGAATCTCCCCAGTCGCCTTCGTTGGCGCGCTCGCACCCCGCACCCCATCCGAGGGTGCCTGACGGAGGGAGACCGTCATGTTCCAGTACCTACGCAGCCTGACTGCGTTCCAGCGAAGCCGCATCTCGACGACGTTCATCATGGTCGTCGCGGCGTTCGTGTCCTACGGCCACCAGCGCGAGCTGCTGGCGACGTGGGGTGTTGACCGAGTGGCCCAGTACGCGGTCCCGTTGACCGTCGACCTGCTGGCCATCACCTGCTTCACCGTTCTGCACATTCCTGATGTGGCCCGTCGCGGGTTCTGGACCTCCTTGGTGGTCCTGATTCTGGCGGTCGCGGTGTCCGGTTCGGCGAACTTCATCGCCGGTGGGACGCTCGGAGCGAAGTACGCGAACCTGTGGACTGTCGTGGCTTACCTTCTCTCGGAGATGGTCACGGTGACGTCGAAGGCTCGCGCCCGGGTGAAGGACCCGGTGCGGGTGGCGGCAGGCAAGAAGGCGGCGGCGAACCGCGGCCGGACCACAAGGAAGACCTCCACTCGTCAGCCGCGGATGCCGAAGCTGCCGGCCACGGATGTCGAGGCGAACAGGATGCTCGCCGCTGCAGGGGCGGCGCCGGTTTCCCCGGCACCCGCTGCGCAGTGAGGTAGCAGGTCCCTACCGGGCCTGCTAGCCGGTACGGTTCGGGTGAGGCGAGGGCTTCTAGCAGGGTCCTCGCCTCGCTCCATCCGCATCGGATGAGAGGAGCAGCAATGATGACGCACGAAGAGTTCATGCGGTACTCGAAGCTCTGGGAGTCCATCGGCAAGGTTCAAGCCCTGGCCGACCCGGACGGGCCCGCCACCCGCCACGCCATTTCCCTCGAGGAGCGGCTAGCGCAGATCTGGTCAGCGGTCCGCGAGCTAAAGCCATGAACACAACGAAGGCCCCCGCCAACCGGCGGGGGCCTTCTTGCGTTTCGGGGGTTACCCGGTCAGCTGCCGTCAGAGCAGTGCCGCACGGGCTGCAGCTTCCACTTCACGCCGGACTCACCGCCGTGCCGTCGTCCCATACGTTGCCGACCCATTGGTTGCCGGTGCGGCCGGTGGCGAAATCGGTGATCGGCCCGAACGCGCCGCACTTGCCGTTGCCGCCGCGCTGCCACACGTTCTCGACGAACACCTGGTTGGTGGCGTTGGTCGGGTCGGAGCTGAACGGCTTCCCGCCGGTCGCGCCGCCGTAGGCGCAGAAGCTGTCGGTCGGCGAGGCGAGCAACAGGTTGCGCCGGATCGTGTTGTTCTTGATCGGCGCGAAGTCCGGGTAGCCGGTCAGGTCGGCCGAGCAGCCCAGCGTGGTCGCGTCATTGACGATCGGGTAATCGCAGACGAGGACATCGTGGGTGGCCGTGGTGCCCTGCTCTTCGCGCAGCCCGGACCCGTGCTGTGAGCCTTGCAGCTGCTGGCCGTGCAGCCACGAGTCGGTGACGGTGCAGGTGCGGGCGCAGTACATCGAACGGTTCCCGCCGCGGACCTCGACCCTGACGGCGGTGAAGTTGTGGTCGCCGATGCACAGGCACTGGTCCCGCGCGCCGTTGACCACCGTCGAGTCGGTAATGGTGAACGACGCCGACGAGGTGGCCGAGTCGGTCACGTCGGTACCGTTGAGCATCGACATGCGGATGACCACGTTCGCGGCCTGAATGTCCAGCGTCGCGCAGGTCACCAGCTGGTGGTCGATGACCGTTCCGGCGGTGGTGATGGTGCACGGCCCGGTGTAGTTGGTAAGCACCGCGCCGGCGGGCACGCCGGTGTTGCCGGGTCCGGGCCAGCAGCCGCCCCACGGGTCAGCTCCACCGGGCACGTTCGTGCCGGCCACCGGGCAGCCGCCGGTCGGGCTGGGTGACGGCGTCGGACTGGGCGTAGTGGGTGTCGGTGACGGCGTGGTCGGTGTGGGGCTCGGCGTCGTCGGAGTAGGCGAAGGCGTATCGGTCGCGCTCGGGCTCGGGCTCGGCGACGGTGACGGCGAGGGACTGGGCGTGCCGCTCGGCGACGGGCTCGGTGACGGCGCGGTCAGTATCGCGATGATCGCCTTCTCGTCGTTGACGCAGTTCACGGCCCGGTTGTGCTGCGCCGTTCCGGTCTTGGTGTTCGCCACCAGCGTCTGGCAGTTGGCCAGCATGTCCTGAGCGTTCTGAACCTGCGTCGACTGCGATGCACCGCTACTGCCTCCGAACGCGAAAATCGCCGCCCCGGTCGCTAGGACCAGAGCGGCGGTGGAGGCGGGCAGAACGCGGGCGGCACTAGGCCGCCGTCTATGCCGTAAGACGTTGGTGCCGGGCCACGTGGTCATTGTTGCTCCTTCGGGTTGGTTCCCCGCGGGGTCTGGGCGGGGTCTCGCTCCAAGCAACCTCCCCTTTACGACAGGAAGTGGCCCGGAAGCCAGCCGAGCAGCGCGATGAGCAGCACGCGCGACGCGGTGTGCCACCACGCGCCGTGGAGTTGCACCAGCCACCGGATGTTGGCGGTGATGGTGTTGCGCTGGTCGGGCTTGTCCTTGACGGCGATCGCGACGCCTTCGGTGATGAGGGCGACGGCGAGCAGGCCGAGGTAGATCCAGGTGAAGACGGTCACGCGCCGCGCCGGCCCCAGGGCAGCGCGATCGGCGACCAGATGAAGTGGATGGATAGCAGCATCAGGCCGAGGTAGGTCAGGTTCAGGCTGAAGATGTGGCCGCCGAACAGGCCGACGGCAAAGACGATCGCGGCGAGGATGGCGAACATGGTTGCTCCTTAGGTGACTACTGCGCCCATTGGAAGTCGTTCTTCACGGCTACTCCTTCGGTGCGACGAGCGCGGGCGTTGTCGGCTCCGGAACGTTGACGACCAGCGACGCCGAATCGGGCCGGCCAACAGCGGCCTGTGCGGTCGCGACAGAGGAGAGCACCGACAGCCCTGCGGCGAACCCGGCCGTCGTTAGCGCCTGCTTCCAACCCACCGACAGCAGGTTGATTCCGCCGGCAGCCGCGGCGGCGAGCAGGGTCTGGGCGAACGTCTTCACCGCGCGTTCGCCGGCGTCGAGCCAGAACTTACGGGTCCACACGGTGCCCCCCTTACCGTCGTCCCGGCGCCGGCCCGTTCGGGCGCGGCACTGTCGCCTTGGCCGGACGGCCCCCCGGGTTCGCGTGCCATTCCAGGTGATCGTCGAGTTTGCGGGCCATCTCCGACTGGTTCGCGTCGAAGCGGGCCAGCCGCTCCATCAGGCTCGGAATGCCGTCGTCCGGGTCCCCGACAAGTTGCTCGAGCAGACGCGCGGCGAGTTTCATCGATCTGAACACCGGCCGGATCACCTTCCGGTAGAGCACGCCGACCAATGTCAGCAGCGCTAGGAGCGCACCGCAGATAATGCCGA
>Ga0207676_10001708_pt1 | contig 16184 bp, 14 predicted proteins | sample KBSSwiS72_FD_184307 | JGI IMG/M metagenome (GOLD analysis project Ga0207676, IMG submission 184307) | Switchgrass rhizosphere microbial communities from Kellogg Biological Station, Michigan, USA - KBS Switchgrass S7-2 (SPAdes) (version 2) | ecosystem: Host-associated > Plants > Roots >...
GGTCGCGAGCAAGCGCATGCAGGCCTACGATCTGGAGATATTCCGCCACATCGGCGTCGAGCCGACGGCGCAGAAAATCCTCGTGGTGAAAAGCACGTGTCACTTTCGTGCCGACTTCGAGCCGATCGCCGAGCGTGTACTCGTGGCGGTTGCGCCCGGCGCGCATCTTGTCGACGCGCGCCTTTATCCGTACAAGCATCTGCGCGCGGGCGTGCGGTTGGAGCCGTTGGGACCGGCGTTCGCGCCGCGCGCCTGATTATTTCGTAGGGTACGTCAGAACTGGCAAGAACCCGGGCCATCGGGGCTGCCGCAGGTCGAGCAGCCTGCCGGCAAGGTATCGAGCGTGGCCGAGCTCGACACGGCGCCGAACGCCGATTTCGAAATCGCCGAGAACGTCGATAGCTTCTTGTTCAGATCGGTGCTTTCGCACGCCGGGCAAGCGGGCGCGGGCGAAGAAGTGCGGACCAGCTTTTCAAATTCGTTGCCGCACGAACCGCATTTGTATTCAAAAATAGGCATGAGCGTTGGCTGCTGCGTATATGTCGACGCGGGAAGTATACGTCGGAACGGGGCAGCCGCACACGCGCACCACGCACGTCGAAGTGAGTAGGGTTCCCGGTATCGGCGTTCGATCACTGGCGGTAGGTAGTGATCGAAACGAACGCATCCCCCTTTCCACCCGTCGCGATGTCGGACGCGAGAAACGGTCACCTGGTACTGACTCCCTTTTTGTGCTGCTTATCCGGTCCGCGTCCGGCCTCAATTGACGAGCTGCGCTAAAGCTCAGCGTGCGGCACTCAAATGCAGTCGCCGATGCAGGCGGGCCCGCGCCCGGCGCAACGCCAGCGCGGGAATAAAGGTGTGGATACGCGCGCCGGCTGCGAGCTTCGCGCGTTCGCTTTCGTAGATCCGGACCACTTCGTCTGTGGGGGTTTTCGTTTCGTACGCGAGTATCTGGAGCGCAGAGTTCTGAATTGATTGCAGGTTATCGCGTTCCATCTAAAGTTCCTGTCTGGTTAGGGTATGCCGGTTAGACAGGCATACATCGCAGAAATCCGCCGCGGTGAAATATATTTCACTTTGATGTAAGTAAGCGGAAACTGCTTGTAGGACTTGCGCTCGCGTCCGCAAAAAAATGGCGGCCATCATTCGACAGCCGCCATCGTTCTGCGCAAAACCCGCCAAAACAAGCGAATTACATCGCGAGTACCTTGAACACCATGTTGCCCGGCGGCTTTAGCGCGCACATCCCCGGTGCCTTGGTGATCGTGATGCCGGGCGGCGTAGAAACGAGCCGCAATTCGTACACGCAACTGTCCGTGCTGCCGGCCCATTTGACCGTCATGCTCTCCATCAGCGCGATGACTTGCGCGTCCTGTACCGGTTTCCCGCCCGTGAAGTTGACGAACGTGAGCCAGGCGGCATGCGCCGTTTTCAGGTTCCCCAGCGTCAACGTCGTCGTCCCCCCTTCCGCCGGCACCGCCGCCTCATAAGCGCCGTCGTAAAACATCTGTGCCGGCACTACTTTCGTGGTCTGCGCGCCGGCGCCGCTTGCGAAGCCCGCCAGGGCGGCGATGGCGGCAAATGCTATGGCTTTGGAAGTTTGCACATGAAGGTCCCCTTGATTGTTGGAATGGATGATCCTTTACGTCCCGCTTGCGGAAAATACCACGATTGCGGAATGCCGTTTGCATCGCGCCGTTATTACCTTCCTGTGACGGGCGAAGAGGGATGAAGCACAGCGATACAATGCCCGCGCGCCGGCTGAAAAAATACGGAAGGAAGCGCTGTTTTGCGTAAAACAGCCGGCAGAAGTTTGTTTTGCGGCGCTGAGTCCACTAAACTTAGCGAAATTTTTGGCTCCAACCGCTTACGATCAGGGCACCACCGACCAATGGCAGTAAAGAAATACGATGAAAGCTCAGTGCAAAAGCTCCGCGGTATCGAGCCCGTGCAGCGTCTGCCCGGCATGTATACGCGCACGAGCGATCCGACGCACATCATCCAGGAAGCAATCGACAACGCCGCGGACGAGGCTTTCGGCGAGCATGCCAACCAGATCGACGTAACGCTGCATCGCGACGGCTCGGTCACTGTCACGGACAACGGGCGCGGCATTCCCGTCGGCATGCACCCGGTGGAAAAGATCCCGACGGTGCAGCTCGTCTTCACCGAACTGCATGCGGGCGCCAAGTTTTCGAAAAGCGCGGCCGATGCCGCGTACAAATTCTCCGGCGGGCTGCACGGCGTCGGCGTGTCGGTGACGAATGCGCTTGCCGAGAGGCTCGAAGTCGACATCAAGCGCGAAGGGGCGCTGCATCGCATCGTGTTCGAAGACGGCGTCGTCATGCAGAAGCTGAAGAAAGTCAAAGGAGTTCCCGCGAAGGACACCGGCACGTCGCTGCGGATCTGGCCCAACAAGAAATATTTCGATTCGCCGAAAATTTCACTGCCCGATCTCGAGCGCATCGTGCGCTCGAAGGCGGTGCTGTTGCCCGGCGTCAAAGTGTCGCTCAACATCGAAGGCCCGAAAGAAACGACGAGCCGCACGTGGACGTACCCCGAAGGCATGAAAGGCTATCTCAAGGAAATGCTGGCGGGCGCCGAGCCGGTCGGCGAAATATTCGACGGTGAAAATTACATCACCGAAGCGAATGGCTATGCGTTGGGCGAGGGCGCGGGCTGGGCGTTCGCGGTCGTCGACGAGGCCAAGGGTTACGGGGAATCGTACGCGAACCTGATTCCGACGCCGGCAGGCGGCACCCATGAGTCCGGCTTGCGCGACGGCATATTTGACGCGGTCAAAGCCTTCGCCGAGCATCACAACATGATGCCGCGCGGCATCAAGCTGATGGCGGACGACGTGTGGTCTAAGACGATTTACTTTTTGTCGGCGAAAGTGCTCGAGCCGCAGTTTCACGGCCAGACCAAGGAAAAGCTGTCCAACCGCGACGCGTTCAAGCTCGTCGCGACCATGGTGCGCGATCCGTTCGAGCTGTGGCTCAATACGCACGTCGAATTCGGCCGCAAGATTGCCGAAGTCGTGATCAGGCAGGCCGTCGAGCGCTCGCGCTCGGTGCAGAAAGTCGAGCGCAAGAAATCCTCGAGCGTCGTGATGCTGCCCGAGAAGCTCACCGATTGCGAGGCGAGCGACATTACCCAGAACGAGCTTTTCCTGGTCGAGGGCGATTCGGCCGGCGGCTCGGCGAAGCAGGCGCGCGACAAGCGTTTCCAGGCGATCTACAAGATGCGCGGCAAGGCGCTGAACTCGTGGGAGGTCAAGCGCGATCTGCTGTTCTCCAACGCGGAGATCCACGACATCGCGGTTGCGATCGGCGTCGATCCGCATGAGGCCGGCACCGAGCCCGATCTGTCGGGGCTGCGCTACGGTAAGATCGCGTCGATGACGGATGCCGACGTCGACGGCGCGCACATTTCAGTGCTGCTGTTGACGTTGTTCTACCGCCATTTTCCGAAGCTGATCGAAAACGGCAACATTTATATCGCGAGCCCGCCCCTCTACAAGATCGACATTCCGGCGCAAGGCAAGCGACCCGCCAAAAAGCTGTACGCGCTCGACGAAGAAGAGCGCAAGTCCACGCTCGACCGCGCGCGCGACGAAGGCATCAAGGTCGATTCGATCCGCATTCAGCGCTTCAAGGGACTGGGCGAGATGAATCCTGAGCAGTTGTGGGAAACCACGCTGTGCCCCGACACGCGCCGGTTGTTGCAAGTGCGCATCGAGGACCGCGACACCACGCTCGCGCTTTTCAACATGCTGATGTCCAAGCGCGAATCGGAAGCGCGTTGCGCGTGGATGGAAGAAAAAGGCGACCAGGTCGAGGCTGACGTATGAAAGGCGGCGGCAGGAAAGCAGCGCGCGGCAAGCAGGACGACGCGACGCCGGATCTTTTCGCCGACGCCGTTGCGGTGGGCGACAAGCCACCGCCCAAGGCGGGCGCCGGCAGCGGCGGAATTCCCGCCAAGCCGCTTGTCAGCAGCAGCGGCAACGGCGACGATTCGATCGACATGGCGGCGTTCGCGGAACGCAGCTACTTAACTTATGCAATGAGCGTGGTGCGCGGCCGCGCGATCCCGAACGTCGAAGATGGCCAAAAGCCGGTGCAGCGCCGCATTCTGTATGCGATGCACGAGCTCGGGCTGCGCTCCGGCGTTCAGCACACGAAGTCGGCGCGCATCGTCGGCGAGGTCCTTGGCAAATACCATCCGCACGGCGACGCTTCGACCTACGACGCGCTGGTGCGCATGGCGCAGGTTTTTTCGCTGCGCTATCCGCTGATCGACGGCCAGGGCAACTTCGGCTCGCCCGACGGCGACTCAGCGGCGGCGTATCGATATACCGAAGCGAGATTGACGCCCTTGGCCGATCTGCTGCTGTCCGAGATCGATCAGGACACCGTTGATTTCACCACCAACTACGACGGCCGCCTGCAGGAGCCGGAGCTGTTGCCGGCACGTCTGCCGATGCTCTTATTGAATGGCGCGTCCGGTGTCGCGGTCGGCATGGCCTGTGAGCTGCCGCCGCATAACATGCGCGAAGCGGCCGAAGCCGCGATCCAGCTCGTGCGCCATCCGAAAACCACCGTGGCATCGGTGATGGACATCATCAAGGGCCCGGATTTTCCCGGCGGCGCGCAGATCATCAGCCCGCGCCAGGCCATCGTCGACGCCTATACGAGCGGGCGCGGCTCGCTGCGCGCGCGCTGCCGCTGGAAAGTGGAAAGTCTCGCGCGCGGCCAGTGGCAGATCGTCGTTTACGAATTGCCGCCGACAACCTCGGCGCATCGCATCATGTCCGAAATCGAGGAGATGACCAATCCGAAGGCCAAGGACAAGGCCGGCAAAGTGACCGCGACGCAGACCACGCTCAAGCAGCTGATGCTCGGCTCGCTCGAAAAGGTGAACGACGAATCGGACAAGGCGCAGAAAGTGCGTCTCGTGCTCGAGCCGCGATCTTCGCGCCAGGATCCCGACGAGTTCATGCAGCTCCTGCTCGCGCATACCAGCCTCGAAGAAAATTTCCCGATCAATCTCGTGGTCCTGGGCCTCGATGGCCGGCCGGGCCGCAAGAACATCCGCGACCTGCTGGGCGAATGGGCGGAGTTCCGCGTCGCGACCGTCACGCGGCGCGTCAAGTTCCGGCTCGGCCAGGTTGACCGCCGCATCCACATTCTCGAAGGCCGCAACACGGTCTTCCTCAATATCGAGAAGGTGATCAAAACGATCCGCGAATCGGACGAGCCCAAGCCGGCGCTGATCAAGCAATTCAAGCTGACCGACATCCAGGCCGAAGACATCCTCGAAATCCGGCTGCGGCAGCTCGCGCGGCTCGAAGGCATCAAGATCCAGAACGAGCTGAAAGAGCTGAAGATCGAGCGCAAGAGCCTGAAGGATCTGCTCGGCAGCGACAGCGAAATGCGCAAGCTCGTCATCAAGGAAATCCGCGACGACGCGAAAACCTACGGCGACGACCGCCGCACGGTCATCGAAGAAGCGGGCCGCGCGACGTTCGAGCGCCAGATCGTCGACGAGCCGCTGACCATCATCGTCTCGCGCAACGGCTGGGTGCGTTCGCGACAGGGACACGCGATCGACCTGACGGGCGTCACATATAAAGCCGGCGATGCGCCGTATGCCGTCTTCGAGACGCGCTCGATACATTCGATCGCGATGATCGATTCGACCGGGCGCGTGTTCAGCGTCGAAGCGGCCGAGATTCCCGGCGGCAAGGGCGACGGCGTGTCGTTCACGTCGATGGTGGAACTCGCGCCCGGCGCGCGTTTGGCGCACGTCGTCGATGCGCAGCCGGGACGCCGCTACCTGGTGGCGAACTCGGGCGGCTATGGGTTCATCGTGAAGTCGGAAGAGCTGCTCTCACGCGTGCGCGCAGGCAAGACTTTCATGACGGTCGAAGAGGGCGATGAAGTGCTGCGTCCAGTGAGCGTGCCCGAAAAGCCGGTGATGGCCGTGACGCTGTCGGAACACGGCCGCATGCTGCTGTTCAACGCTGCGGAGCTTAAAGAGCTCGCGCGCGGACGCGGCATCACGCTGATGGGGCTCGACGATAACGAAAAGATGAAAGCGGTCGGTTTCTCCGACGGCAAGTCGGTCAGCGTCGCGGGTGTCACCAAAAGCGGCAAGGAAAAAACCGTGCGCATTGCCGGCCAGGAACTGCACAAGTACGTCGTGCGCCGCGCGCGCAAAGGCTGCCTGTTGCCCAGCAAGCTCGTGCCCGAGGCGGTGGTGACAGGGTAGCGAACCTGCGCGCTGGCGCTCGCGCTATCAGGTACCTTCCGCGAGCGCGGCGCTGTAGAGCGGCTTCTTGCCGATAAAGCACGTGCCCGTGACCGACACGCTTTTTCCGCGGTATCGGCCTGCGCCTTGATAATCTGCGCTTCGCACGATTTGCGGCACTCGGCTTCCGCCGCGGGGGCGGAGCCTGAAATGAACCAGCCTTTGCCCTTCTGCGCCTGATTTTCGGCGAAGAGGCCGCAGCCGTATCCTGCTGGATATTTGATCGCTTCCCATTGAACGTCCGGTGGCACTGGAAATTCTGCGGCCGCGGCATGTCCCGACCCCAGCAGTAAAACTCCTAACAATATCGCCACGCGTGGCTGAGCCTTCATTAATGCCTCCGGTTGAATAATTCGGCTCCGCGGCTAGGCAGGCGGTCACACAAAAAACTATACACTATGCGCCGGACGCGGCGGAATTCGCGCAGTGCAACCGTGAATCGGGAGAGTCGAAGCGTTATGCCTCAGAAGGCAATATCGGGAATCCTGCTCGTTTGCTTGTGGCTCGCAGCGGGTTATGCCCGCGCAACCGTCGGGATGGCGGAATACTCGTGGTACTTTCACGATCAACCGGCGCAGTGGATGGAATGGAACCACGGCGATATCTGTCCGCGGGATTCACCGGGCAAGGACTGCGTGGTGGTGCGGCGCTCGGGCGCGAGCAGGTCCAGCGCGAGCGCACCGGAGCCGTTCGTCGATTCGGTTCAAGCACTCTATCTCCCCACTGTTCTTGCGGTGCTGCCCTTGGCAGTTGGACTTACGGGCCTCGCGGTTCTGTGGCGGCGGTGGCGTAAACGCAAAACGTATCTGGACCGCCGGCCGCGACGCGCGACCTTGATGTGGGGTTTCGCGACAACGGTTGCGTGTGTAAGCGTGCCGCAAGCGCTGGCAATCCTGTTCCCCGCCAACCCGCGCGCCGATGGCTGGCTTGTTGTGATATTGCTGTCCGTCAACATCCTGATCGTGCTCGCCCCGGTCACATTGTGGTGGAGCCACCGCCGGCTCTTTGCGCCGCGCGAACTCGCCCGCGTCAAAGGGTGGATGCGTCTAACCTTATGGCTGCTGCTGCTCGCGAGCAGCGTGCTCGCGCCGCTGTTATTCTGGGGGCCGCCCAATATGCTGATGTTTCTTTTTCCGCCGCTGATGCTGCCTTGCATCGTGACGTCGTTGCTCGCCGTGTGGCTCGCTTCCAGAGGGTACGATTTGCTGGCGCGACGTGCATCGAATGGATAGCCGGGTCGCTTCGCGCGCGCGACGCATCGCGGCTGGTCTCGGCGCGGTCGCGCTGACGGGGCTCGTGCATGCCGCCACGACCGCCTATCCCGCCAAAGTCGTGCGCGTCATCGTGCCGTTCCCGCCCGGCGCCGGCAACGATATCGTCACGCGCATCGTCATGCCGAAGTTAAGCGAGTCAATGGGCCAGTCGTTCGTCGTCGATAACCGCGGCGGCGCGGGCGGCATCATAGGTACCGAGCTCGCTGCGCGGGCGCCCGCCGATGGCTACACGTTGTACGTTGGCGGCTCTGCGCTGATACTCACGCCGCTGACGAGCAAGGTGCCATACTCGGCCCGCGACTTTGTTCCGATCGCGCGTCTCGCATCGGTGCCATTCATTCTGGTCGTACATCCGGCAATGCCGGCGAAATCGCTGGCGGAACTCGTCGCGCTGGCGAAGGCGAAACCCGGCGCAATCAATTACGCGTCCACCGGCCACTGGACGACGCCGCACCTGACTACCGAACTCTTCAGGGCGGTAGCGAAAATCGACATCACGCACGTGCCTTACAATGGCAGTGCGCTCGCGCTGACCAATCTGCTCGGGGGCCACATCGACATGTTTTTCTGCAATATGCTGTCGGCTACCCCCCATTTGACGAGCGGCAGGCTGCGCGCGCTTGCCGTGAGCAGCCCGCAACGCTCGCCGGTCACGCCGCAGGTGCCGACCGTCGCGGAATCCGGCTATCCCGGTTTTGAAACGGTGACGTGGTTCGGGCTCATGGCGCCGGTGGGCGTGCCGAGGGAAGTCGTGACGGAATTGCATGCTGAAACGGCAAAAGCATTGCGCCGGCCGGATGTGCAGGAGCAACTCGCGGCGCAGGGCGCGACGGTGACGCTGGAGAAAGGGCCGGATGAGTTCGCCGCCTATATCAAGTCCGAAACGGACAAGTGGGGAAGGTTGCTGAAGACCCTGGGCGCGAAGGCGCCGTAGTCCCGAATTTAAATCGACAATAGCGAGGAGCAGCAACGTGGAGTTTGGACAGACCCTGGCAGAATATGTAAGAAACGTGAAGCTCGACAACGTGCCGCAACGCGACATCGAAGTGGCGAAGCTCGGCATCCTCGATCAGATCGGGGTTGCACTCGCCGGCGTGGGCGAAGACCCGGGACTCAAGGTGCAGGCGATGGCGGACCGGTGCAAAGCCGATGAGGCAACGGTGCTGGGCAACCCGCGCAGAACGACCACGTGGCTCGCCGCGCTGGTCAATGGGACACTGGGCCACACGCTCGACTTCGACGATTGCTCGAGCTACGGGCATCCGAGCGTCGTGCTGGTTCCGGCGATGTTGGCGACCGGCGAGACGCGCAACCGCAGCGGGCGCGAGCTGCTCGAGGCCTATATTGCGGGTTTCGAAATCGGCGAAGCGCTCTCGCGCATCGTGCCGCGGCGCGCGGACCAGTTCCACGGCCTGCACAGCACGGCGTTGTTCGGGCCTCTCACGTCCGCCACCGTGTCGGGCCGTTTGCTGGGGCTCAACGCGATGCAACAGCGTCACGCGTGGGGCATCGCCTCCTCGCAGGCGGGCGGCATTACCGGCAACTTCGGCACTCACACCAAACCGCTGCATGGCGGTATCGCATCCCAGGCCGGGGTGATGGCGGCCGAACTGGCTCTGAGCGGTTTTCAGGCCAATCCCGATGCGCTCGACAGCCCGCTCGGCTACATCACGAGCGTGGTGGCCGCGGGAAGAATGGAAGGCGTCGACGTGAACAAGGCGACGTCGGGTCTCGACCAGTGGCACATCGCGGATACCTGGCGCGTGAAAAAATATCCGTGCGGTTATATCGCGCAAGGCGCAATCGACGCCGCACTGAGATTTCGTGAAGAGACCGGGCTGCAGCTCAAAGACCTTACCTCGGTGGAAATCCGCGTCCCGCACCTTCAACCGTATTTCCGGGTGCGGCCCGCAGGCGAATTCTCCGGCAAGTTCGGTTACGAGTATCCCGTTGCGTGCGCGATCCTCGACGGCGAAATCGTCAAGCAGTCATTCTCCGACAAGGCATTCAACCGGCCCGAACTGAAAACGCATCTCGGCAAGTTTAAGACGCTCGAGGACCCGGCGTCCGAAAAGCAGGGGCCGCTGGGCGCGTTGATCGTCGTCGCGAAGGGAAAAACCATCGTGCAGCCCATCGAGCTGCCGACCGGGCACCCGAAGCGGCCGATTCCGCCAGCGCAGGTCATTGCCAAGTACATACGCAATGCGAGCGAGGTCCTCGGCGAGCAGGTCGCGAACGAAACGGCGCTGATGCTGCAGGAAATCGAAAGGCTCCCCAGCATCCGCCCGCTGCTCGACAAGCTGGCGAAACGGTCGTGACGCTGCCGGCGCTATGCTCGGGGCGGGCGAAAGCGGCGCACGCGTTCGCGGGTTTGCTGATGGTTGCCGCCGGCGCGTTTGCGCAGGGTTATCCCGCGAAGGCGGTGCGGGTGATCGTCCCTTATGCGCCCGGCGGCGGTTCGGATGTGATCAGCCGGATACTCGCCCAGCGCATGGCCGAAAATCTCGGCCGGCAGTTCGTCATTGACAACCGCGCGGGCGCCAACGGGATCATCGGCACGGAGATGGCAGCGCAGGCCCCGGCGGACGGCTACACATTGCTGTACGTTTCGAGCCCGCACGCCGTCAATCCCAGCCTGTACCGCAAGCTGCCGTTCGACACGCTGAAAGACTTGGCCCCGATCTCGGAGATCGCCAGCTCGCCGTCGATACTCGTTGTGCATCCGTCGCTGCCGGCGCGCACGGTGCGCGAGCTGGTTGCGCTCGGGAAGGCGCGGCCGGGCCAGGTCGATTACGCGTCGGGCGGCTCAGGCGGCTCGCCGCATCTCGCGACCGAGCTCTTCAAGAAAATGGCGGGCATCAACCTGACGCATGTGCCGTACCGGGGTGCGGGGCCCGCGCTGACCGACGTGCTGGCGGGCCAGGTGCAGGTCATGTTCGCGAATTCAGCGCCGGCGCTGCCGCACATTCAGGCCGGACGCCTGCGCGCGCTCGGCATCTCGAGCACCAAACGCTCGGCCGTCGCGCCGGAAATTCCGACCATCGCCGAGTCCGGCGTGCCGGGATACGAAGCGGTCACCATCTTTGGCTTGCTTACGCCAGCCAACACGCCGCGCGCCATCATCGATTTGCTGAATGCCGCGGTGCATAAAGCGATGCGCACGCCGGAAGTCGGCGAGAGTATGAAGACGCTGGGCGCGGACGTGGTATTGACGACGCCCGAGGAATTCGGGCGTGTGATCGAGGCGGAAATAAAACGGTGGGGGGAACTGGTGCGTGCCCTTAAATTGCAGGTCGAATAGGACGGGAAATCATGTACAAACTGCTGGAGAACATCCACGCTGGTCGCGTATCGCACGGAATGATGGCCAAGGGCGGCCCGAACCTGGTGCAGCACCTGGTGAGCGCCGGGCACGAATTCGTGATCGTCGACATGATGCATTCGAACGTCGACTGGACGGAGCTTTCCCATATGGCGTGGAAAGCGCGCGCGGAGGGCATGTATCCGCTCGTGCGGCTGCCCGCGAACCCGTGGGGCAGCGGCGCCGCCATTGCCGACCGCCGTTTTTCAGTCGATGCCGAGCGCGCGTTTGGCTCCGGCGTCGAGGGCCTGATATGGTCGATCGCGTCGGTCGAAGAGGCGCGCATCATGGCGCACATGGGCCGCGATTCTCACCAGGGAGCACCGGTCACCAGCGCGCAGCAGTTGCAGGCCGTCACCGAGCATTCCAGCAATACGCGGCTGCTGCTGCCACTCATTGAGTCGATAGGCGCGCTGGAAGCGCTCGACGAGATTCTCGATATCGACGGCATCAGCGGGGTTTTCATCGGCTGCACGGATCTCGCCGAAGTGCTGGGGCACCCGCTCGATTACCTGCACCCGAAAGTCCTGGCGGCGGTCGAGAAGGCGTGCAAATCGGCGAAGGCGCGCGGCAAGATCGTGCTTGCCAATACCGGCTACGCCTTTCCATCCATCAGCGGACAGGTCGACCACGCCAGGGCGCTCAAGAAATGCGGCGTCAACATGCTGATGCTGCAGACCGTCGAATTCAACCTCTACGTAATCGCGAAGTCGGTATCGGACGCCGTGCGCGCCGGGTAAGCCGCGCGTTTATTTCCGGTCGATCTGGATGTTTTCCTTGGTACCGCTGTTGGCGACCGCGAACATGATGCCCAAGCCAACCAGGATTACAACGCCGATCACGATCCAGGTCGTTTCAATATTCTGCAGTATGCCCAGCTTCCAGAGTGCCGCAAGCCCGCCGCCGATCAGCAGGGCAAAGCCAAAAAAATACATTCCCGCCCATTTCATGATGCGTCTCCTGCCTGCATTTGACGCTATCCAGAATAGTGCAAGGACACGTAGACCGTCTGTGTGCTGGCGTACAAAATGAGCTCCAGTGGCACTTCGGAGTTTTTTTACCAATGCAGGGCCGGCTGAATGTGTGATTTTGCCAGCGGGGCGGGGGTCAAACTGTCATCCCGCGCCGCATGCCGGCATTCAGAACCGGCCTGATCGTTCGCGTCAGTGAGCGCGACAACGGACCCGTTCAAAGGCCTGCGGCAATCTCTTTTGCGATAGTCAGGTACAGGGGCCGGAACCGCGGCTTCAAATTCTGCAGAATGCTCGTGGTGCGCATCATCGACGGTACGCGCGTGCCATGATGCTCCACCGTCATGCCGATGGTGCGAATGTCGACGCCTATCCGGGCAAGATGGCTCGCGAGCCGCTGGTCCGTCAAGACGAACAGGGTTTCAATGTTGTTCAGGCGCGCGAGCTCGATCGTGCCGAGATACAGACCGATGAGCAGGTACGGGAAGCGCGGCCGCGGATATTTGCTGAAGGCTTTGTCCGTGATGGGCGCGGGCTGCCATGCTTCGCCCTTGCGCCGGCGATAGCGCGAGATGATGGAAAGTCTCGATATTTCTCCGACGGTGTGACGCGGCAGGGACGCCGGATCGACGATCGCGCGATCGATCGCGTCGGCGCAGATCTGTTCGAATGGCATGGCTCGTTGCGTATCCTGCGATTGCGCGCGAACGATGCGCGTGCAGCCGACGAAATCGCCGGCGTGAACGCTGCGAATGAGCAAGTGCAGCGATTGGGCGTCATATGGATCGCTCTCACGGCGGTTCGGCCTGCGTGGTTCAAAGCCGAGATCCTCGCAATAGACCTGATGGCGAATCCTGAACGCTTCCTCTTTTAATGCGGGCGAGAGCGCGGGAACGATTTCGAAATACTGCTCGAAATTATTGATCGGCGCGGGGATTTCGGAGGGACCCGTCGATAGCATTGTGCGGTCTCGTAAGTTCGCGATTACCATTTAGCCGCGCCATTCATGCCGCCCCTCCCGACAAGACTGGATTTCTGGTGCTGACAATAGACTCAGGAGAGTGGCACTTCTGTTTGCCGGCGCACTGATAGCATAGCGCATATTGCCCCGTCACTATGGGGTTACGGCTTGACTCGGCTGCTGCATCGTAACAATCTGTCATCCGCGCCAGCCCGCCGGTTCGCACCGGGTACCGCATTGCGTACGTCGGGGGCCGGGGAAGCAGACATGGATTCGACTATGCCTATTTACCATCGGGCAGGAACTGCCAAATGACTAGATTTCTATCGGCCATCATGGCTGGATTGGCTTTGCTTGCGCCTGGCGTATCTCATTCGCAGGCATATCCGTCGAAACCCGTGCGCCTGATCGTGCCGTACGCGGCGGGCGGGCCGGTCGATTCGATGGGGCGGCTGCTGGCGCCACGCCTCGTGGAGATATGGGGACAGCAAATCGTCATCGACAACCGCGCCGGCGCCAACAGCATCGTGGGCAGCGAAGTGGCGGCGCGCGCAGCGCCCGACGGATACAACCTCGTGCTCATCTCCGCGTCGTTCACGGTCAACGCGACTCTCTATCCCAAACTGCCGTTCGATCCGATCCGCGATTTCACGCCGATCACGCTGGTCGCATCCGGGCCGGGCCTGCTGGTGACGCATCCGTCGCTGCCCGTGCGCAACTTGAAAGAGCTGATTGCATTCGCCAAGGCAAAGCCCGGCGCATTGAGTTTCGGTTCTGCCGGATCGGGCGCGCCGACCAGCCATCTGGGCATGGAATTGCTCAAGATCACCGCGGGCATCGACATCGTGCACGTTCCGTACAAAAGCATGGCGCCGGCGCTGATCGACATTCTGGGCGGCCAGGTGCAGATGGGCATGCCGACGATCAACGCCGTATTGCCGCACATCAAGTCCGGCCGCCTGCGCGCGATCGGCGTCAGCTCCCTGCAGCGCTCGCCAACGGCGCCCGACGTGCCCACGCTTGCCGAGGCGGGCATGCCCGGATACGAAGCGATCAACTGGTTCGCAATTCTCGGACCCGCCGGCATCCCCGCTGCTGTCGCGCAGAAGATACACGCCGACACCGCGGAAGCGCTGAAGGGGACGGAACTGCGGGAACGCATCGCTGCGGCCGGCATGGAACCAAAATCCATGCCCCCGTCGGAGCTCGCGCCTTACATCAAGAGCGAGATCGTCAAGTGGGGGAAAGCGGTAAAAGCGTCGGGCGCGAGACCGGAATGATGACGACACGCATCAACTTCGCAGCGTTTGTCGCGCTGGCATTTGCCTCGGGTGCGTTCGCGCAAGGCGGCCACTACCCGAATAAACCCATTCGCTGGGTGATCCCGTTCCAGCCCGGCGGCGGCACGGATATGGTCGCCCGCCCGGTGGCGGCCAAGCTCACCGACCGCATCGGACAGCAGATCCTGTACGACAATCGCGGCGGGGGCGGCGGCGTGATCGCGGGCGAAATCGTCGCCAACGCGAATCCGGACGGCTACACGCTGTTGGTGGCGGCCGTCGCGGTGATGACTGTTACCGGCAGCATGCAAAAAATGCCGTTCGATCCGATCAAGGATTTCGTCCCGATCACCAAGTTTGCGAACGTGCCCAACATGCTGGCCGCGCGCACCGCAATGCCAATTAGCAAGGTGCAGGAGATCGTGTCTTATGCCAAAGCCAACCCGGGCAAACTGCGCTGGGCGACGTCGGGCACGGGTTCGGCGGGCACCATGTCGATGGAATTGTTCAAACTCACTACCGGCATCGACGTCATTACGATTCCCTATAAAGGCGCCGGCCCCGCGCTGCTCGGCTTGCTCTCGAACGAAGCCGACCTGATGTTCGCGAATCCGGCCGTGTTCATGCCGCACGTCAAGTCCGGCCGCCTGCGCGGGCTCGCCTCCGCGAGCCTGGAACGCAGCGTTGCGTTGCCGGATATGCCGACGTTCCACGAATCGGGCTTTCCCGGTTTCGAATCTCAATCATGGTACGGATTGGCGGCGCCGGCGCGCACGCCTGCCGCCATCATCGCGTTGTGGCACAAGGAAACCGTCGCCGTGCTGGGCCAGCCCGACATCATCGCGCGCATTACGCAGGACGGCGGCACACCGGTAGGGAACACGCCGCAGAAATTCGCCCAGGAAATCCGCGAAGAAACCGCCAAGTGGGCGAAGGTGATCAAGGACGCGGGACTGAAGACGGAGAAGTGACGGCAGACGCGCGAACAAGGCAGGGTAGAATTGTCTTGGACGTGCAGCACGACAACGGTAACCACGGAGGCGATCATGGTGAGGATCATGACGGCGGCGATCGGTGGTGTATTGCTGTTGGCGCAGGCGGCATTCCCTGCGTTCGCCCAGACGTGGCCTGCCAGGCCGATTAAATTCGTTATTCCCTTTTCGGCCGGCGGCAGCACGGACATCACCGCCCGCGTGATGGCGGAAGGCCTGCGGCCGTTGCTCGGTCAAACCGTGCTCATCGAGAATCGGGCCGGGGCGGGGGGCAATATTGCGGGAGATGCGGTAGCCAAATCCGCTCCCGACGGGTACACGTATTTGGTGTCATCTGCATCGCTCGTCGTCAACATGCACCTGTACAAGAACCTTCCCTATGATTTCGTGCAGGATCTCGCTCCGGTGTCGCAAACCCATTTCTCCACCAATGTGCTGGTGGTCAACCCGAATGTGCCTGTCGCCAATCTCGCCGAGTTCATCGCCTATGTGAAAAGCGGCCGGACAACGGTGAATTACGGAACGGCGGGGCACGGCACTTCGCAGCACCTGGCCGCCGCCTTGTTCAACAACATGGTGGCGGGAAATATGGTGCACGTAGCCTACAAGGGCGGGGCGCCGGCGACCACGGCTCTCCTCGGGGGCGAGATTCAGACAATATTTGCGCCGCTGATCGAGGTGCTGCCGCATATCAGGGCGGGATCGATTAAGGTGCTCGGCGTCTGCGGCAATAAACGTTCGCTGCTGGTGCCTGGAGCGCCGATGATCGGCGAATTCGTGCCCGGCTATGAAATGACTTCGTGGAACGGCATATTTGCGCCGGCCAAAACGCCTGCCGATATCGTGAACAAGATGAGCGAGGCGATTGCGAAGGTGCTGACTCAGCCGAGCGTCAGGACGCACTTTGCCGAGGCGGATAAAGATCCGGTGGGCAGTTCGCCGGCGGAGTTCAAGCAGTTCATTGCCGCTGAAGTCGAAAGGTTGCGGATGCAGGTCCGAATTTCCGGGGCCAAAGTCGATTGAGGTACCG
>Ga0207676_10001721_pt1 | contig 16119 bp, 13 predicted proteins | sample KBSSwiS72_FD_184307 | JGI IMG/M metagenome (GOLD analysis project Ga0207676, IMG submission 184307) | Switchgrass rhizosphere microbial communities from Kellogg Biological Station, Michigan, USA - KBS Switchgrass S7-2 (SPAdes) (version 2) | ecosystem: Host-associated > Plants > Roots >...
GACGCAAAGAATCCGCTCTGCGTCGAGGCGGCGACAGAGATGACATTGGGTAAATCGAAGGTGGCCGGATAATGAGGCACGAAATCATTACTAAGAGTTTCGTTACCAGCAGCGGCGACAAAAAGTATGCCCGCGTTTCCGAGTTCCTTGATGGCGTCGAACAGCGACTGCGAAAATGCTTGTCCACCGTAACTGTTATTGAGCACACGCAGATTCACGCCGCGCTGCCGCAGCGCCTTTGCGTAGTTGTAGGCCTCAAGGAGTACGGAGTCGGTGCCACCTCCAGGTCCAATTGCCTTCATCGGAAGTAACTGGACATTCCAATTAACGCCGGCGATACCGGCCGAATTATTTCCGCGAGCACCGATTATTCCCGCCACGTGTGTGCCGTGAAAATCGTCATCCGCATTGTCGAAAACTGTTCGGTCGTGATGGATGAAATCCCAGCCGTTTACATCGTCAACAAAACCATTGTTATCGTCATCGACATTGTTGTTAGGGATTTCGGCTGTGTTGGTGAAGATGTTGTCTTTGAGATCGCGATGGTCGATGTCGATGCCTGAGTCGATGACGCCGACCACGATGTTCTGGTTGCCGGTAGTTGTGTCCCAGGCGGATTCGGCGCTGATCCCGCCGTCACCCAAAGACGTAGAATTCTTCAGAGGCCACTGCGATCCGTAGAAACTATCGTTTGGTACAGCATCAAAATGCCGGATGTAGTTTGGCTCGGCATAAAGAACGTCAGGACGCGCGCGCAAGGCCTTGATGGCATCGAGCGTCCTCTCGGGAGAGACACGCGCCAGCTTCAAACCCTCGACTAAATCCGAGCCGCCGAACGAATTTATTTCAACACGAAGACTGCGCCCGTTGCTGAGCATTGAAAGTTGAGTTGTTCCTTTTGTCTTCGCCACGGTTTCACCTGGACGGAAACGAACCAGCAGTTCACCAGGAACGAATTCAGCCTGCTTTCTAGCAACGGCTGGGAGAGCTGATTGATTTTGTGCGAGGGTGGTGACGCGGTTCAGGTCGACCGCAGGTACCAGCACAACGGCAACCAGAAGAGCTGAAACTATGACTGTGAAATGGAGCGGGAGGGGAAGTCTTAACACGTTGTCTCCTGGGCTCGAGAAGGGCTCAGTGCACGAGGTCAAAGATATTATCTTTTAGCATGAGACTTGCAGCGCTGGCCAGACCAAATCCGAGCGCTGATGAATGATTTGGGATCGGAGTAGCTTCGCGAACTCTTCCAGTCTTTAGCGATTGCCGTCGTCCTGAGGCATTACGGCATTCAGCGTATCCATTACCACGGAAGTGTCCGCAAGAATTTGTTGCGCCATACGTTGACGCACATGCTCGTCTTCATAAGAACCCGGCCAAACGCGAATCACAATGCCATCACTATTGAGCAATAGATGTGAAGGGGTAGTCATTGTGAAGATCGACTCAGGCGGCGGACCAGCCTCTGAGTTCCAAAGAAAGCTCTGCGCCCCGACGTTAAGTGAATTGGTATATTTAAAAAAGTCTTCATGTGGGGTTTGCGAGGCGAAGAATACAAGGTAGTAGTTGATACTCATACCCGAAAGCTTTTTGCCCAAGTGAATCATTTCATCTCGCGCGATTCTACACAGGGCGCAATCGGGATTGACTGACACAAGCATGACCGGTCGCTTACCGACAATGCTGGCGAGTGTTTTTCCCTCTCTCGTCTTCAAACGAGTCAAATCAACCTTCTCTCCGATGTTCGGGCCACGCCATTCATTTTCCGGTGTGCGAAACAAGTTGAAGTCAAAGCCTTCAATTAGGAACCGGCCTGTGGGCAATTTCGAAGGAGAGTTGGCGTTCACGCCATGGTTGAGCGAAAAGAAAGCCCTGGCTCCAAATGCCCCAAGCGGAAACGCGACAATTCCTCCGAGGAGAATGCCGATGACAAATCGGTAGTTCAGAGGTTTTCCACTTAACATTTTTCTTCTCCTTTCGAGGTCGATCGCTCCTATTGGGAAGTCACTTCTTTCCCACTTCTAAGTCGCATCAAGCAGACTCTTAATAATTCCAGACGAACTTGCACCCGTATGTTGAGTGAGGTGATGGATGCGACCGCCTCGTTGACTGAATATTCATCCATGTCAAGCAGTGATGCAGGTAGATTCTTTACAAATTCAGCACCGGAGAGACTGTTGTCCTCAGTGTTAGGAGTAGTCTTATCTTTCGCTTGTTCGGTGCGGTTTAGCGCCGTGATTGCTTCCTTAAGAACAGCAATCGCCTCTTTCGGCTGGAACCTGATGGCTAATGGCAACAAGGCAAGGTATCCATCAGCTCGCTCAGCATCCGAAAGAGCAGAGCGAGATAAACCTGCTCGCGCATCGTTCAGAAGTTCAAACGTTGGGTCCGTATCATTGTCCCGCTTATCAGGGAGTTGCCGGACAAATGCGATCTTCGCGAAGGGCTGCAATTGGGTTGGGACTGCGTTCAGAATAATGCGCATCCCATAAACGTCTCTATTCTTTAAGTGGCTGAGCGCGGAAAGGGCAGCCCACTCCCAGCGATAAGACTCCCATGACCCGCCAGCGAACTCACGAGATTGAGCACTCATGTTATCCAGAATCTTGAGTGCCTGATCGAAATCATTCTCCTGCCGCGCCAGCAAAGCTGCGCGAAACTCGTAAACGGCACGAACCTTTTGATCTTGAGCGTCACTCGCTGCCTTCAACAGACTGTCAACCGTATTGAGCGGTTGATCGCGCAAAGCGCCATCAACACCTTGGCGAGCCAATGGATTTACTGACTGACACTGACTGAGAGATTGCCGGGCGATGACCGCCTGTCGGGGCAAGAGCCTGTCAAACTCAGCTAGTACCGGTGCGATAAACGCGCCGATACTGATGCAAATGGAATTTCGATTTTGCGAGTTGATTTGATTAGCCTGGAGATAAGTAAGGTCCAGTTTCAATAGTTCGATTCGCAGTTGATCCGGAACCGCAATCATGTTTGCGGTAGGCTGCAATGTGTCAGAAAATGCGACCTGCGAGAGTGAATATAACAATCCGCGATTCAGGGTTTTTCGGGCAGCGGCCAGAGTTTGAGCGAACAGCGCATCCGATAGTTTTACATCTTTGCGACGCAGTTTTAAGATTAACAACTCAATCTGAGTTGGATTGCCAAGCTGCAGCGCTAGCGCACCCAATTCGGCTGCACGTTGTGGGTCCTTTTCCGCCAGAAAACTTGCAACTTCGATTAATCTCTCAGTATCGGTCGTGCGCTCCTCAATTGCTTCTTGCGCCGCATCTTGAGTGAGGATGGCGAGTAATCGTTCGCTCAACTTCTTATCGAGAGGTGCAGCGATCTTGAAAAGCAAGTTGGTGCTGTTGAGACGCTCGCGTCGTTCATCAACCTTTTCCTTATTGGGCACAGGTTCCACTATTTCGATTGATCTCAGTAGCCATGAGTGAGCCCTTTCAGGATCATCCCGCCACCACTTTTGAGCCAGTCTGGCCCATAGCTCAGCGCGTTGCGATTGCGTCAGGTCTGTTGAGTCTTTGATCAATTCTGCTGTGATCGTTTGCGAGCGAGTCAGCCAGAGGTCGTAAGATATATCTCTTTGTTGAGCGAAGCAGAACACTGGCCCCGCTGCCACTATCAAAAGAGAACAACAAATAAGACGCATAGTCACCTCTTTCTAATCAGAATTACAGAGAGCTTGACCGTGAAGAATCCGGTCAAGCCTCTGCAATAGACGCGTCTAACTGGAGGTACAGTTAACCGGACTTGGGCAGCTACCAGGTCCATTGGGATCAAGCTTATATCGGGAACATACCTGAGTGGGATCAGCAATTGAGCGAGCGTGACAACCAAAATTCCCGCAGACGAGTGGATCCGGACATTTCCACAAGGTGCCGCCACCGCCACCGCCACCGCCACCGGACCAGTCTCCCGATCCATTGTCACAAGTTTGCTCCCATGCATCGCACATATAGTCGAAGCCACCTTGCGCGAGTGCGGTCTTTTGGTGCAACGTGACAAATGCTCCTCCGGCTAACGCCAAAGTAAAGACGAGCAGACCCGCTCTCTTCATAAGATTCTTAACCATAGAAGTCTCCTTACACCGGAAAACCGGCTGTATAAGGTTGAGGTTGAGCCGCTGTCATGTTTGCGCTAGGATGCGGTTGCTTAGCGATACGCGTCTGTTGCACAAACGCGACAGGACTGTTTCGCAATGCGGCCCGGTCATCACGTGCTTGTGAAGATCGGGCCTTTATTTATCCACGAAGACAGGTGTCTCCCGCCCTACTCCTCCACATCGCTTGCAAGAACAGACTGGTGTTGTAACAGGAAAGGATTGGTGTATGAGGAGTGAGGGCATTAGTGTCCTCGGAATTTCGTTTCGTGAATGCCGGCGAGGTTTTTGAGTCGAGCGTCGGCAGGCAAGGTTTTATGCCGGGCGGCATACTATGCCCGCCTGTACTTGGTGTCAACTATTTTTTCAAGCCAATAGATGATGCGGTTTCCGAGCACTTCGCATGGTTCCGACGTGAAGATTGGACCAGCACTGACGACGGCTTTTGCTTACTGTCTTCTCTGTGCTACGTCAGTGTCCTCTGGTCTCGGCGGTTATTTTTGCTAAGAAATTATCAATCACAGAGGCACAGAGAACACAGAGGTACACAGAGAAGAACGGGCCAGGTGACTGTTAACGCAATGTTCTACTAATTCCGACGCGGTACACTAGTCAGTTAATTCGAAACGTTTCTGGAGCACTTTATAGTTTATTAAGCGCACGCCCCAAACCTTAGATCGTCCGCGATGCGCAAATTCGCGAACTGCTTTGGTGAATTCAGAAGTAGTAACCAGCAAGGCGTGCGTCGCATTCAGGTCCATCTTTACTCCCACCAGTTCTCGCACTACACCGACACTTACTCGGTTGTCGCATGCGTACCGCTTGCACTGAATAATGTATTTGAGCTTTTTCCCGTCCGAAAAAGTTTTCTTACCGCGCGAGGTATAGAATCGACGACAGAGGGCCCTCCGATTTGGGAGGGCCTCTGTCGCTTACCGCTGTTTTGTAGTTAACCTACCTGCCGCCGTTGCGAAGAGCGTCAAGAACTTCAGTTTCCCCGTCAGGTGATAGTTGGCCCACCCAGGATTTTGTGATCACCCCTTTTCGGTCGACCAAAAGCAAAGTAGGCGTGCCTCTAATATTGACCTTACTCAGCGGAGACTGCCTGATGTCTCTGATTGGCACCCTCAGGTCATTGAGATACTTGCGACTGTCCTCGATACTGCCAGGCAGCACCGTCACGAGCTTGGTCTTCGTTTGAAGAGTTTCACTTGCCAGCCTGCGATAGAACTCAGCGCTGTCTGAACAGAAGTGGCAACCTTCTCGCAGCACCAGTACAAGTGTTTGTTTGCTCCGCCTCCAATCGAAATCAGGAATCGTGAGCGAAGAATCTTGCCTCGTCGGCGGTGCTGACACCCTGGCCGCCTGCCGCAACCATGACGGTATTGATGGTGGTTCATTCATGGCCACTTTCAGGAAATCGAGCGGCCTGATACTGGCTTGCTGTGGTGCACTTGGACCACGTGCAGGAATCACGTCCCAGGCCCAGCGACCAAGCTGCACGCCATGCACATCAGTAACTTTGGCCCGATAACGAAATAGATTCCCATACTGGTCTTGTCGTTTTGACTCCTTATAGTCGAGCTCAATCGACTGAAGACCGAATTCTGCAAGACTGTGTAACTCACTCGTCGCTGAGAGGCCATTGTGGTCAGAGTCTTGCCACAAGCGCAGCGAACTGAAGATTGCATCTTGCGGATCGATCTTCCGGTCGCCATTACCTCCGTTCTGTGGCTTGTCGTACTCAGCAAGAGCGAGGAAACCGTTTGGCGCAGTGCCAACAGGCGGCGCTGGTTGCGGTGTAAAGGTCCCAAACAACTCGGTGCCATCCTGAATCGCTCCGTCGTTATTTCGATCGAGGACTAGTAATGCGTCATCAGAACTCGCAGCTGTCCAGCCTATCAGGCGTTTTGTGCCGTGTCCGCTCAAATCGAACCAAACACCGTGCGCACCATCCGTCATGTTGAAGCCGTTGCCTGCGACGTCAACTAAGATCGGAGTGGCCATTTGGCAGGAATTCAATGACTGGGGGCACTCCCATACATGGCCCGGTGGACACGACTCGCAATCCCAATCGCTATAGCAAACCTCCGGACATTGGCTTGGACCACAGAAGTTCCCATTGCAGGCCCATTGCGGAGAATCACAGCACTCCGCGCCCTGCGCGTTCGCACACGATCCAAGATGAGGAATACAAGGTGTAGGCGTTGGTGTAGGAGTTGGAGTCGGCGTCGGATCTTTAACACAGCACACGCCCTCAGGGTGGTATAGAGGTTCGCAACCGTCTTCGATGCCTGGTGGGTTGTCCCAAGTGCATGGGTCATAAGCTTTGCCACTAGGACAATTAGCCGGATCTGTAGACGGACACGGTGTCGGCGCCCCTGGACCGCATGGCCCAACTCTAAACTCTGGACACTGAACACCAAATTCTGGGCACGGCGTATCGATGAATTGGTCTACTGAACACGTACCTTGAGGATCCGAACAAGCCGCTGACATTGTTGAGCGGGCATCAGACTTACAGACGCACTGATACAGCGTATTCTTGCGAAAGTTACAGTTGGTTCCGGGACAGCATATGTCAGGCGCCGCTACCTCAGATCCGGTAGTAGTAAGGAAGCGCTCCCCTCTGCTCAAATCAAAAAAAAAGCAGCGTTGTGGAACTCTGCGGGTTTTTGTGAGGACAAGAAGTCAGCAAGTGAGTGAGGAAAGTCGATTGTGGAATTGATCTGTTTCGCAAATCTGTCAAAGGGCTGTCGAGTGCCGGGGCAACTTCCTACCGATTCTTTGTCTCGGACGTATGGATAAGGTTTTGCGTCGCTTCCGTTGAATCCACTACCGTCTCCAAAACTCAACTGGGTAAAAGTAATCTCGATTCTCTTTGGATCCGCTTTGTGCGCCCTGGCCTTATACGCTGCCCAGCCCTTCTGAAACCGCTCGTCTATCTTGAAAACGTGGATTTGCTTTGGCTGAATTGTACTGTCGTCAGGTCTTGCACGCGCGTCAAAATCAATAAAATCAGATCGTCCGAACCTGAGAGTAAATCCCATCCGGCGGCCGTTTTCCGATATTACTTCCGGCATTTCTACCCACAACTCCAAGAGATAGATCGGTTTGTCGGACGTGTTTGTAACTTCAAGCTCCAAGTCACTGGTCCACTTATCATTGTTCATGTCCTTTAGAGCTTTTTCCTTGTCCTCTCTTATTTTGATCTTAATCGGCACATGTCTGGGTACCAAATTCTCGATCACTCGCTCCCCGGAGATTTGGGCGTTACTCTTCTCCGGAGTTAGTGCGCCATTTATCAAAAAGATGACAGTGCCGCAGAGAAGAACAAGCTGCAATAACCCTGTGGTAAACCTAACAACACTGGTTTTTGATGGATTCATAGTGTTCACCCCGTTGGTTACAAGGGTTAATTCCCTGGCTGATTGCGGGGGAGCCACTACATGAGGCCGGCAGAGGAGCCAATTTCAGAGAGGCTTATATCTCAACTCGTTTTACGCGTCAATGATTTTTCAAACTAGCGCAATTGATCAATCGTCTCCACCGGGAAAGTTGTGCGTTTGTCTCATCACTAAATTTTTTCGCTCACATGAAGCTAATCGGACAATTCGTCGTCCTTCAGATGCTGAAGCGAGGACAATGAGCGCAATCGTTATTTGAGCGAGGCAGAAGAAAGACGATTGCTTGACGTACTTCAAGGACGCCGAAAGCACCTCCGTTCGATTGTACTGATTGACCTACAGACCGGCTTACGCACGCAGGAGCTTCTCAGCTTGCGCTGGCAGAACGTCGATTTCGAGCGCGATGTAATTCACGTGATGAACTCGCGCCGAGAACGAACTAAGTCGGGCCGGAGCCGTTCTGTGCCACTCACATCGATCGCACGAGAAGAACTTTTGACGTTACACAAGGAGTCAGGCTGGAGCGAGTATGTTTTCGTCAACAGCAAGACGTTTAAGCAGTTGACGGACGTTAGAAGGCATTCACAAGTGCTCTGCGTAAGGCTGTACAAGATCAAAAGAAATCTCAGCTTGAAGGGGTTTGGAAAGTCGCAGAAGTTCAGCCACCAGCGGGCAACGCAAATGCGAATGCCACTCCGCTAACAAACCCTCAGCCAGGGTTGCTCATTTTCACAAAAGGGTACTACAGCGGCATGTCCGTCACGGCAAACCAGCCGCGAACTGCGGCTGCCGCTGCCAAGGATCCAAATAACCTGACCGATGCTGAAAAAATTGCGCGCTATGAGCAATGGGCTCCGTTTATTGCTAATGCGGGTACCTATGAGCTCAAGGGATCGACCCTTACCATGCATGCGATGGTAGAGAAGAATCCTGATGTGATGAGTCCTGATTCGGCAATCACTTGGGAAATAAAGATGGAGGGCGCGAACACCTTGTGGTTAATCCCGCCAGCGGATAGGGCGGCGACGAGCCGTCGAGTTAAGTTTACAAGGGTAGAGTAAACACGTTGAGCCGTGGCGGGACCGCGAGGGTCGCGGCATCCAAACCAAAAGGACCACTCTTTCGAGTGGTCCAGATGTTTATTCTCGAATGAACGATGGTCCGGGCGACTGGATTCGAACCAAGTTTCAATTAGCCATGTTGATGCGGGCGCTAGGGCTCGTACATCATTGCCTTGATGTGACGCCGTAGGTTCTTCGGCCGCTTCTCGCGCGCCAGGTTCATCTCGTACGCCTTGGTCGCAACGCTCGCCGCGATCGCGAGTGAGAGCTGGCGGATCCTTCGCAACGGCGGATAGAGTGAGCCCTGGTCGAGATCGTCCTGTCGAACCAAACCTGCGAGCGTCCGCGCAGCTGCCAGGAACAGTTCGTCGGGCAGGGTGCGCGCACGGCTGGCCACGGCACCGAGGCCGATACCGGGAAAGACGTAGGCGTTGTTTCCCTGGGCCGGCCGCAGCGTCCTGCCTTCGAAGATCACCGGTGCGAAAGGACTACCACTCGCGAAGACAGCGCTGCCCCCGCTCCACGAATACGCCTGTTCGGCGGTGCACTCGGCCTTCGACGTCGGATTCGACAGCGCAAAGATGACCGGGCGTTTGTTGATTGCGCTCATCCGCTCTATCACTGTCCGCGTAAACGTTCCAGGAGCGCCGGTGGCTCCGATCAATACATGCGGACGGATCACGTCGATCGCCTCGATGAACACCAACGGCTCGTGGTCATGCGCGTAAGGAAGGTTGTGCGGCATGAGATCACGTCTGCCCTTCACGACCAGGCCGTTCAGATCCACGAACCAGAGATGGCGTCGCGCGTCGTCCAAACTCAACCCCTCGTCCACGAAGGCCGTCGTCATGAGATCCGCGATCCCGGTGGCTGCCGAGCCGGCCCCGAGGAACATGATCCGCAGATCGCGAAACGAGACTCCAGTGATCCGCGTGGAGGCGTACACGCCGGCCAGCGCGACGGCGGCAGTGCCCTGAATGTCGTCGTTGAAACACAGCACACGATCCCGGTACTTCTCCAGGAGCGCGTACGCGTTCGGCGTGAGGAAGTCCTCGAATTGAATCAGCGCATCGGGATAGCGGGACTGGACCGCGGTGACGAACTCCTCCACGAGATTGAAATAGGCTTTCCCCTCCAGCCGCCTGCGTGGATATCCCAGGTACAGCACGTCTGAGAGGAGAGTCTCGTTGTTTGTTCCGACGTCGAGGGTAACAGGAAGACACCACTCGGGATCGATACCGGCACACGCGCTGTAGAGGGCGAGTTTGCCGACCGGTATCCCCATGCCGTTGGCGCCGAGATCCCCCAAGCCGAGGATCCGCTGCCCGTCGGTGACGACGATGACGCGGATGTTCTTCTGCGGCCAGTTGGCGAGAAGACGATCGATCTGCCCGCGATCGTCCGGCGTGATGAAGATGCCCTTCGGTTCGCGCGCGATATGCGAAAACTCCTTGCACGCCTCTCCGACTGTGGGTGTATAGATGAGCGGCAGCAGCGTGTCGATGTGTTCGATCACCGTCCGGTAGAATAGCCGCTCGTTTCGCTCCTGCAACGCCGACAGCTGCATGTACCTGTCGATGTCGCGCGGCATCCGTTCGAGGTTCACCATCACCCGGTGTACCATCTGCGGCGTCGTCGACACGCGGTGGGGCAGCAGCCCGCGCAAGCCCAGCCGCGCTCGCTCATTCCGCGGAAAGGCGATCGATCGGTTCAATGTCTTGTCGCGCAGAACTTCAAAGCCTCGTTTCATAATCTGATTTTGCTCGCTATCGCCATACCTTCACTACCTCCGCCTGCCACCGCCACCACCGCCACGACCACCGCCACCGCCGCTACGACCACCCGCCACCGCCGCTACGACCACCGCCACCGCCGCCACTGAAACCTCCACGGCTGGCTCCGCCATGGCTCCCACGCGAACCGCTAACGCTTGAAGCGCCTCTACTGCGGCTTGCGCGCGCGTCGCTGCCGCTGTATCCGGAATCTCCAAAGGCGCTCCGATTCCCAGAACTGCTTCCCACGCTGCGATTGCCAACCCGATCTCCCCCGCTTCTACTAGCGCGATTTCCCGGGCTGCTGGATCGATCATTCGCACGAGCTCCACCGCGACTTGAAGCACGCTCTCCAGCCGCGCTTCCGCCGCGATTACCGACGCCGTCGCGACCGCCGCCTCTGCTACGGTCGCTTGCTGTTCTCCGGTCGACGCTGCCGAGATTTCCGCCCTGACGGTCAAGTTGTTTACCAGCGGCCCTCTTACGATTGGCTAGTGAATCACCACGTGCTGTCCCTCCGAATCTGTCAGCAGTACCTCTGCTCGGATAAGGAGCTCCGCCGCGATGTCGCGGGTTGTATTGCCACTTGTTCCCACCACTGATGTTTGCGCGGTTGCCGCCGCTGATGTTGGCGTTGCGATTAAAGTTGTTGTTGACGTTGATGTCGATGTCGTTATCGCCCCAGCCGCAACCCCAACCCCAACCACCACCCCACGCAGCTCCCATAGCCACACCAACTCCGAATGAAATAGCGGTTGCTGCAACCACGGCTCCAGTCGGATAGGGTGGATAGTAAATCGCAGGGTACGGATAGACCGGGGGACCGTATACGTAGACTGGATTGTAGCTCGGTACGTACACGACCTCCGGACTTGCCCGTTCTATTACGATCACTGTTTTGTTCTCGACGACCTTGGTCTCAACTCTCACCTGCTCGTTAGACTTCAACGCACCTGTACCCTGGGCCTTTTCCCGCATACGTTGTATAGCGTCCATAACGTCACTCTGCTGCGCCAGGAAAGCGTTGCCCAGGTCAGTGGTCCATTGAATGTCGTCAGCTAATCGTTTCACTACTTCCGGCAACGCCGCCATGGCCTGAATGCTCGGATCCCATGGTTGTTTCGAGACTTCATTCACTAGAGCCTTGTCTTTGAGATTCTCGTTCTTCTCGAGCCACTGCTGAAGCTGTATGATTTCGAGAGGATAAGTAGAGGCTACCAGCACCTGGCTTATGAGTGGATCTGGATACAAGGCAATCGGAGCCACCAGCGAATCAAGCTGAGATGCGGGAATTATTGCAGGTTGCTGATCCGCGGAAGCGTTTGCAGATTGCTCTTTAGCGGGAGTCTGAGCCAACTGTGGGGAATTAGTCGACTGTGGGGACTGCGGCGTCTTGGAACCGCACGAAGTGCTCCCTTGGACCAGCAGAGCCAGACATAGAACCGCCGTCAATGTTCTGAATTGGCCCTGCTGAAATGCTGAGCGAAATGATTCTGCTTCCATGGCATCGAACTGCTTCCTCCGATCACTTTCTAAAATCGGTCGGATGTTACATTTTAGACAAAGGAGCGAGACCAAAATTCAGAGGCAACAATGAAATAAAGTTACTCGTCAACTTGAAATCTAGCGCCACTCCCCTTTACTCTTAACTGTCAATTCTGACAGGCTGCGATTTGTGATCATATCGACCACCTCGATTTCGAGGAATGTTGAAGGGTTCCGCCAGGAGGGACGAGCTTTGAAGGCGCTAAGCGATAGGAGGTCGATTTTCTAAGTGGATGATCTATTTTGCACATTCACGGAGAAAATTTTTCCACCCGATGCAAAAAGAGCGTTAACGCGCAAAAGTGGACGTTGTTTGGAGGATGTAGGTTATTGGTCGGGGCGAGGAGGATTCGAACCTCCGACCTCACGGTCCCGAATGAAGGGAAGTAGGAAAACTTAACTAATTGATTTTGAATCGAGTCGCAGCCACGAGCAAAATCAAGGGTTTTTGCAGTTGTTGACATCTGGTCCCATCAGTTACCAGTCACTTTCCATTTATTCCTGCCACAAATCTGCCACAACGAATCACTCCGCGAACGACGCAGGAATACATCGCACCGCCCCTCACGTTCGACCCGTGAAGGTGGACCAGATTTCGGCCCAAGGTCTATTGATGAACGAACCAACGGCGTCAGGTCAAGAACGATCGTTCCTCATAATCATGTGTTCCTTATCACCGGCTCAATTTGTGGCAGGATTGTGGCAGACGCGAAACGCTTCCACCGTCGATAATGGTCTTTTCCTGCTCATCCAGATGATAAACTGGCTCGCAGATGACCTGATGGAATAGCGAGGAGCAACATTGAATCCTATAACAGAGCCGGACGTTGAAGCAGCATGGTCTGCAGAGATCGAGCGACGCTTAGCCAAGATCGACACAGGCACGGTGGAGTTGATCCCATGGGATGATGTTCGCTCAGAATTGTTTGGCGAGTCTGAATGAGAGTTAAGCTTCACTCTGACGCTCGCGCCGAACTTTGCGCCGCGCGTAATTGGTATCACGAACGCAGCCCCTTAGCGCTTTCGCATCGTGCAGACTATACAAAACGCCATATCGAGAATCAAAGACGTTCCAAACACCTTCCCACTCTCTGGTCACGGGCACGCGCAAGTTGATTCTTCAGAGCTTTCCCTTCAATACTTTTTTCGAACCGGGCGAGACTGAGATCGTCATCCTGGCTGTGGCATCAGAAGCGACAGCCCGGCTATTGGTCCAGCCGAGCGATGTCCGGATGAACGCCGATTGCCGATGCGTAATGACTTAGTAAAGAGATAGGTAACGCATCAGGAAAGTCGGTGATAAAGCTTGGCGTTTTTCTGAAGCACGTAGTCAGCCGAGCGGCGGAATTCGTCCTCAAGCTGCGCTAGCTTCTCTTCGATACTGAGGATTGACAATTGCTCAGGGGAAACACAGAGACGCTCCGCAGCTTCCTCCAATTTTGAAGCGGTCCCTTCTGGTAACTGAAGTTCCAAGTCCCTCATAACTACAATCTACATCAGCTGATACGTTTCGGTCATACTGGGTTAGAACTTTTCTCAAACCTGATTGGTCGTGGGTAAACCACTGGCTTCAATGGCGGTGTTCTGAGGGAGGAGATTATCGCCGATTGCTATGTGCCACACCTTGACCAGGCCCCTCTATTAGCTCAGCGAAAATCGGAATGTTAAGATTAGTAACAGGCGTGTCTGTGGTAGCAACTTTTCCAACTTACTTGTGTCAGGTTAACTGAAGTGAAGAAACTGCGTCTTTCATTAAAAAACTGCTATGGCATAAAGAAGCTGGACCACGAATTCGACTTTTCTCAGACCGACAAGGTTTACGTTATATACGCACCGAACGGGTCCATGAAATCATCGTTGGCCCAGACATTTAAGGATGCCGCTGAGGGACGTGCATCTAAAGACCGAATATTCCCAACGCGCACTTCCACGAGAATTATTGTGGACGAAAAAGGTCATGAATTACCGGGGGAAGCGATTCTCGTCGTTCCACCTTACGATGAGGTCTTCGCACACACGGAAAAAACGTCAACTCTACTTGTGAATGACAAACTCCGTAAGGAGTACGAGCAACTCCACATCGAGATTGATAAGGCCAAGGAGCAATTCCTAAAGGCTCTAAAGCAGCAATCAGGCGGATCGAAAAAGAACCTCGAGAAAGAAATATCGAGTACATTTACAAAAAGTGATAGCGAGTTCTATCGAGCTCTCATTCGCATTAAAGAGGAACTACTGGCACAAACGGAAGCCCCATTTTCGAGCGTCGATTATGACACGATATTCGACGACAAAGTTTTGTTGTTCTTGGGTACGAAAGACTTCAAGACCGCGATTCAGGAATACATCCAGACATATAACGAACTCATAGCCGCGTCTACGTTCTTTAGAAAAGGTATTTTCGAATACAACAACGCGACCACAATCGCTAAGAGCTTAGCGGACAACGGGTTTTTTGATGCCGAACACACTATCAATCTAAACGCCGATGAGAAAGTCGAAATACGTACTCAAAAACAGCTTGAGGCTTTAATTGAAAAGGAAAAGGAGAGCATTATCAAGGATAAGGCTCTTAGAAAGAAATTTGATGAAATTCAGAAGCTCATCACCAAAAACGTCAATGTCAAGGCCTTTCAGAGATATCTAACCGAACATGAGACGCTTCTTCCGCACTTGGCTAATGTCGAACAATTCAAGGAAGAGATCTGGAAATCCTACATAAAAGTCCAGATAGATTTGTATAACGATCTCATCAAAAGGTATCAAGCTGCGGAAGCGAGGCAGAGGCAAATAGAAGAGGAAGCGAAAAACGAACGAACACAATGGGAACGAGTGATCGAAATTTTCAACGAGCGATTTTTTGTCCCATTTAAACTTACAGCAGAAAACAGAACAGCTGTGATTTTGGGCGAGGAACCAATCCTTCAATTAGCGTTCACATTCGAAGACGGATCTGATCGTGTAGCCGTTGAGAAAACGACCTTGCTCCAGGCGTTAAGTCAAGGGGAGAAGAAGGCTCTCTATGTGCTCAATATAATTTTTGAGGTTGAAGCGAGACGCAAAGCTAAACAGGAGACTCTTTTCGTTGTCGATGACGTCGCTGATTCATTTGATTACAAGAACAAGTATGCGATTCTGCAATATTTGAAAGATATTGCAGAGGAGCCTTTCTTTCGACAAATCATCCTGACCCACAACTTTGACTTCTTCCGCACTGTAAACTACCGATTTGTCCCCTATTCTCATTGCCTTATGGCAGTCAGAACTAAGACCGGAATCTTACTTGAAAAAGCCACGGGTGTTCGAAATGTCTTTGCTAACGATTGGAAGCCTAACTTCTTCCAAGATAGAAAAAAGAGAATTGCTTCGATCCCGTTCATGCGAAACATTATCGAGTATACAAAAGGGGAAGAGGATCCGGATTATAAAAAGCTGACCTCGTTGCTCCACTGGAGACCCGATTCGGATAAAATTTTACAGCGGGATTTAGATCAGATTTACAAGAATCTCTTCAGTGACGGTGCCTCGCCCACAGACGACGACACCCCTGTAATTGACATGATCAGAGCCGAAGCCAAGGGTTGTCTGACGAACGGCGCCGGCGCAAATTTTGAACACAAGATCGTTTTATCCATCGCCATTCGACTTGATGCTGAAGAATTCATGACCCACAAGATCGTCACTGTTGGAACCAAGCTTGAGTTCGACAAAAATCAAACACAAAGATTACTTACGAAATTTGAAGAGAAGTTCAGCGGCGACAGTGACATCCTCAAAACGCTCCAGCGTGTTGTGCTGATGACGCCAGAAAATATCCATCTGAATTCGTTCATGTATGAACCAATCTTGGATATGTCTGATGAGCATCTGAAGAAACTTTATAAGGAGGTATTGGTTCTTAGAGACACAGAAGCGAAAGATAGACAGAAACGAAGTAAACAAGGAGTTTAGAATGGCTATGACTTCGTTCAACGACGCCTCTTAAGACTAGCGCCGACCAACTACTCATTACAGCAACAAGATCGGAAACTTTTGCTAGATCAGCCGGTCTGGAAATAATTACCAGGCTATGTCCCACTAACAACACCTAACTGGAAATGTAACCCTCCCCCAAAACCGGGCCATTGAAAAGTAGAGGTTTCCGGGCGAGTATGACGCCAGGAGGCCGAATGCGAAAGAGCAAATTCAGCGAGACGCAAATCATCGCCATCTTGAAAGCTGTGGAG
>Ga0207676_10001748_pt1 | contig 15937 bp, 11 predicted proteins | sample KBSSwiS72_FD_184307 | JGI IMG/M metagenome (GOLD analysis project Ga0207676, IMG submission 184307) | Switchgrass rhizosphere microbial communities from Kellogg Biological Station, Michigan, USA - KBS Switchgrass S7-2 (SPAdes) (version 2) | ecosystem: Host-associated > Plants > Roots >...
GTTTCCAGGCGAGGTTGTAAGAGTCCTGGATCCCTGTGTTCATGCCCTGGGCGCCTGCCGGGCTGTGAATGTGCGCCGAGTCTCCAGCCAGAAAACATCTTCCTTCCGAGAATTTGTTGACGCGGCGCGAGTGGACCTTGTAAAGCGAGAACCAACGCACGTCAGAGATCTCGAGCGACAGTTTGGCTTGCTCTTTTATCTCTCGTTCAATCTCCTCGTAGTCGACCTCGCCTTGTTCCTCGTTCTTGCTTTCGGGAAAGGTGCCGACGATTCGATAGCGATCTTCTCCCGGCATCGGGAAGAATGCGACGAACACCTCTTTCGCTAGGCAAACGTGCAACGCGTCGTGCGGAAACTCCCAATCAACGCGTGCATCGGCGACGTAGAACAGGCGCTCGAAGGTGCTGCCTCCAAACATCAATCCCAGTCCATGCCTGACCAGACTGCTCGCGCCGTCGCAACCGGCGAGATACTTCGCCTTGATCGTTTGCGATTCACCGGACGCGGTCTTGATCTGCGCCGTTACTCCTGTTGCATCCTGCGAAAAACTCTCGAGCTCTGTTTGCCAGAGAACGTCGCGATTGTGATTGCGAACGTATTCGTAAAGCAGTTCCTCGTTCTTGCTTTGTTCCAACATCAGCATGTAGGGAAACTGGCTGAGGCCCTCACCGAACTTTGAGAGGTGCATCTCACCGCGCACCTCGCCGCCTTCGATTAGCCTGACCCGGCTTGCAATCGTGCCACGCTCGATTGCCGGCTGAGCCAGTCCTAACTGGTCGTAAATCTCGAGTGTTCGCGCCTGGACACCGATCGCTTTCGAAAAAGGTGTCACCGTGGCGTTCTTCTCTACGACGACAAAATCAATTCCGTACCTGATGAGCTGACAGGCTAATGAAAGGCCCGTCGGCCCTGCGCCAATGATGATTACGTCTGTATGTAATGTCTTCATGTCGACAGGATACGAGGATCCGCCGGCATCGTCATGTGTGTTTCGCGCAGATCGGTGGACTGAGTGCTTGATCTGAAGCTGGTGAATGGGAGAAGACGGAGGAGACTATCGACGCCGCTCACGCGCCCGCTTCAGCAAATTAAACTAACCACAAAGGCACAAAGACTCTAAAATGATCTCACTTCACTCAGAGTCTTTGTGCCTTGGTGCCTTTGTGGTTGATTTCGTTTGTTTTCCCGAGCGCTCGTATTCGGTGATGGCTTGCGCCTCCGCGATGAGCGCGTTGCGGAAAGACCCGAGCACCTTCAACAGCAGATCGAGTTTTCGCAAACTCTCACGCCGCGCACGCACCGTGCCCAGGAAAAACTCAAGTTGAATCCGTCGACGACAATCAGCGATCGTCAACATGTAATGGCCCCATTTGTACTCACCACCGCGACTCGATTCAACCTCTGCGAGAATGAAAGAAGTCGTGCCGGTAGATACCGAGGCGAGAAACATACGTTTGCGAAGTAGAAATTTGTTCATGTGAGGTATTGCCCCTATTGAATTATTAGGCCGAGTGCGTATAATACGTGGGCCTCAACTCCTTGTCAACGATATTAGTTAAATGTCGTCCTCATATAGGATGAGAAAAGAGGAATAGCAATGGACTGGCTCGACCACGTCGCAGCGAAAATCAGAGATCTGCGCGTCAGTTACAACAGTGGTGAAGGTCTGTCGCAGGAATCACTCGCAACTGCTTTGAAAGTTGCGCCAAACACGATTTCGCGATGGGAAACAGGAACATATCGTCCGGGCCTCAAAGACATCGAACGAATCTCACGCTTCTTCGGTGTCTCGATCATGTCGTTCCTTCCGGACGAGATGGTCGCCGACGATGAAGATGAAAATCTCAAGGCGCTTCTGCGCACAGCCAGACAGTTACACCCTGCCGATCTGGAAGAATTGAGAAAATACGCGGAGTTTCGCAGGGCCCGCGGCATCTACCAGGGAAAGACTCGACCTAAGCCTGGTCGAAAAGGGGGAAAACAGAAATGAACACTCAAAGTTATTACGAAGACCTCAAACAACTCGCGCGCCAGGTGCGCGCCGAGAATGGATTGTCCTCACCACGCGTTCTCCCCAACGACCTGATGAGGATTTACGCTAAGTACGATATTACAGTTGATGAGTGGCCCTACCGTTTTAGAAACGTGCGCGGCGCATTCATTAACGATCATTTGGGCCCAACCGTGATGGTGGCGAAAGGTCTTCCGCAGGACCCGATGGCCTTCACTATGGCCCACGAGCTGAAACACTTCTTTCGCGATCGAGACCTCGGTATTTCTTATTGCGATCAGTCAAATCTGAATAAGAGTATCGAGATCGGCGCCGAGATTTTCGCGGCCGAGCTACTCTTTCCCGATCGCGATTTTGTTGCGCACATGAGCCGGATGGGCATACGAACCAATCAATGTTTGCCCAAAAATCTTGTTCAATTAAAACGACGGACCGGAACGACTCTCAGTTACGCCGGCCTCGCCATCAAAGCGGAACGACTCGGTTTTGCTCCGTCTCATTCGTTAACGACGATAAAGACGTGGCGCAAATTCGAAGCCCTGTACTGATGCCACGGGCTTAAACAAATTCTCAACCACAAAGCACGAAGGCACTAAGTTTAATTACTTTGTGCCTTCGTGCCTTTTTGGTTAAGTCATCTTCGCTTTGGACCGGGTCGGCCCGCTGCGCTGCCTTTGGTTGCGAGCGGACGAAAGATGGGTGTCAACTGGCCGCGCACTTTCGCTTCTTTAAAGGCAATGGAAATCGCCGGCGGCGCGCCCGATTCACCGTGAGAGATTAAGCGCAGCGTCTCGCCTCTCCGCTGCGCGTGGCAACAATAAAATCTGCTCCTATACTCGATCAGATAAATAGGACGCTCAAACTCCGGCGCCAAACCACCGGCGATCGTTCGTACTTTCTGATCCAGCTGTAGCAGGCTACCCGGTGGCAACAACGGCCACATCATGCGATCCGATAACCCGATCAGGACTAAAGGACCGCGATCCCAATCGACATCGAGCATCAGGAGTACAGGAATATCCGACCAGACGCTAAAGAGGCGTCTCATCGCACTTGCCGGATCCTGCAAAACGGTAGTGAGTTCCCATCTATCCACAAATTCATCCTGCCGAGTTCTGAATCAAAGTAGCTCAAAGACACTTCGCTGTCTAACATCACAGCAGTTTGTCCCAGATTTCGGACAATGTTGACATCTCTCTTCTGCGGATGTAGCATCCGCCGCATCTGTACCCCGCAGTAGCTTTCAGAATAATTGAAGCATCAGTAACCGAAGCGTTTAGTTTTCGTGTTCGCGTTTCAACGGGATGGGCGAGTTAAGTTGAGTGCACCCCGCATTCTAACATGTCCATGCCGGTAACAAGTGGAGGACAGCAATATGATGTGTTTGCGGTGATTTGATCGGGCCAGAGCCGTCTCACCGGGCTGCCTGTAGTCACCGCCGTGATAGAAGTTGGACCAGTTACTCAAAAGACAGTTCGCAACTTCTATTACCTCCGAACTCCCCTTAATGGACCTGAGTGGCGTCTACTCACTGTTGAGAGAGGCGCGACGGCGTATTGTTGCTAACTCACCGCCCTATCTCGTTCACTTTCAATAATTTAACGCACTTTCCTTTTGAGATCTCCTCGAGTAAATACACATAATAGGTAGAAATTCAGTAGTGAGCCCAGAAGACCAATGCTCGATCAGCGCCGAGTAGCACAACCAGACGAGAAGCGTGAACAGTTGTTCACCGAGCGTTACGAAGGTTTGCTCGCGTGGGCAATGCGCTTGACCAACCAGCAGCGAGACGCCGCCGAGGATCTCGTGCAGGACGCGTTTGTGCAATTCGTGTTGGGCCGTACACGGTTGGAAGAGATTGAAAACATCGATGGGTACCTGAGAAGAATGTTGCGCTACATGCACGTGTCACGGTTGAGTCGCTCGACGCAACAACTGCAGGACGCAGCACTCTCAGTTGCCGACTACGACTCCTGCAGTCGTGGCTGGACCGCAATCGAGCCCGCACGCCGCATGCAAGCATTTGAAGAGCTGTATCAGATCTGTACTTACGCTTGTTCGAGAAAAGAATCCTCGAGAGCCGGCAGCGTTCTCATCCTGCGCTTCTTTCACGAATATTTTCCCACTGAGATTGCCGGCGTGCTGAATAGCTCGCGTCATTGCGTAGATCAGTGGCAGAGGTTGGCACGGCGTGAAGTTAAGTTGTTCATGAATGAGCCGGGGCGTCTGAGTTTGTTGAACGCGGGAAAGCCTACCGCTCGGCAGCAGATCAAATATTTGAGATCCGATTGCGATCTGATGCTCGAGCTACGGCAGATGATCTTCAACTCGTGCCAGTGTGATTGCTTGTCGCCGGCAGAGTTGGAAGAGATTTACGCCAGTGGCAATGCTGAAGCACTCACCACGGCGAGGCTCGCTCACATTGTCAGTTGCCCCACCTGCCTCGACACGGTGAATGCCCTGCTCGGTTTGCCGCTGCTGGCCCAACGTTACCGCAGCGAACCATCCGAACCGGAACCTCCGAGCGATGCGACCGGTGGTGGCCCATCAGGCGGCGGTACAGGCGATTTGACGCAGAAGTTTGCGCATCGACTACGCGAGACACACGAACATAAACCCAGTGAGTTGCGCATTGCGATTAATGGTTTCGTCGTCGGCTCGCTGAAAGTCAGCTCGGATTTGAGTGAGCTGGATCTCAATCTTGGGCAGGGTGATCCGATCGAGTTTGTCGAGGTTTCGAGCGAGCAGGGAGTGCAGATGCTTTTCTTTGGCATCGATCCGCTCGGGTCTCAACGCGAGCAATGGGCATGGATCCAACTCAGTGAAGGAAGATTTCTCGAGGCATGTTTGCGAAATGAGGGCGGGCCGGCGCTTCACGTGGTGTACAACGATCCCGCGCCGGAAGCGGATTACGCAAGCGCGGAGCTGCCCAACATGAATGCTTTGTCCTCACCCCTTTTTGTAGTGCCTGGTGCTGACGCGCTGAAGGAAGCGAAAGTGGGGGCGCGAGGTGTCGTCTCCTATCTTCGCTCGTGGGCTAAGCGGTTTGTCAGCACCGTCGAGGATGTTCCTGAAAAGCCTCAGGCCATTAACCTATTGGGCGGGGCGGTACGCAGAGAGCCCTCGCGACCTCTCGGCTGGTTAATCGTGCTCGTCTCGATAGCTGTTATCGCCGGCTTCCTGTTGTTCAAAGCTAATTTGTCTCGAACGTTGAGCGCTGCCAGTCTGCTCGAGAAAGCAACCGTGGCGGAGAAGAGCGCTCAGGACACGATGGACCGCGTCAAACATCGATTCATCAATCTTGAAGAACGTCGCAGCGCCGAGGGAGCGATTGTGGCGCAACACAAGATCGAGATCTGGGAGAACGCGGCTAACGGCGCCCGCGCGCAAAGACTTTACGATCAGTCCAATCGACTAGTCGGCGGCGCGTGGCAAACAACAGACGGCGCTCGCACGATCTATCATCACGGATCCAAACCACAATTACAGCCTGCCATCACCAGTCCGGACGATCTGCTGCTCAACCTTGAAGACGTTTGGCAGATGGGATTATCGGCCCACTCGTTTGCCGCTTTGATCGAGCAACCAAGCCTGGCAAAGATTGAAGAGCGATCTGCGACTTACGTGTTGAGTTTCGACACCGGCAGGATGATCGGCGCCACTAATTTGTTAAGAGCCACGCTCACGTTGAGCAAGTCTGATCTGCATGCCATCGAACAGACCCTGCTCGTACAGCGTGGCGGTTTATTACGGGAATACCGGTTCGTCGAGGCGAGTTTTGAGTTGCTGCCTTTGAAGGACGTAGCTCCAAAAGCTTTCGAAGTTGAACCGGAACTGACAGGAGGGGCCGGAAAACCTGGCAGGCCCGGAGAATGGGAGCTCCGGGATCTCACCTCGAGCCGCGTCCCTCCTCCGCCCAGCACGTCGATGCCACCCATAGCTTCCGCAGAGCTGGAAGTCGACGTCGCATACTTGCTCAATCGGGCCAAGGCCGACCGCAATGAGCAAGTCAACCTCACGCGTAGTGCAGGTGGGTCACTGCGCGTTGAGGGAGTTGTCGATACCGCGCAGCGCAAAGACGAGTTTCTGAAAGCGCTGGCGCCGGTCAGTAACAATCCGGCAGTCAGGATCGAGATTCGCACGGTTGCCGAGGCGACCCGGAGTCAGCCTCAACGCGGAGCTGTGATAGTTGAAGAGGCTGTGGAGACAGCCGACACGATCGCGGCGGATAGGGATCTCCGAACGTATTTTGAGAAACGTGATCCGAATGGACCAACGGATGAAGCGATCCGTAGTTACTCCTCGCGAACAGTCAATCGAAGTTATCGCGCGTTGTTTCACGTGATCGAATTGAAGCAACTCATAAATCGATTTGCCAATGTCGATATGCGGACGGTCGCTCCTGACGCGCGCGCGAAGTTCCTCGCGATGGTCCACGAGCATGCGATTGCCTTCGAACGTGAGAATGCCGTGCTGAGTCAGGAAATTGGACCAGTGTTTTTTCCGGGAACAGGTTTTACGGGTGCTGAAGAAGTTTCGATTCAGAGTGATGTCGATCTCGCTCGTGCTGTGGATCGACTGCATAAGCTGGCTCTTTCGAATACGGACGCCATTCGCTCAGCGCTGACGATTTCGTCGCAGAGTTCAGCGACAGCGCTCCGGTCGCCGGCATTTTGGCAGTCAATTCAGCGGGCGGGGAAATTGGCGGAAGCAATCAGCCAGTATCAAGGCAACTAACAACTTTTTGAGCGTTCCTTGAAGACTATTAAGGTCTTTGAGAGCTAGTGTCGAAGGTGCGGCAAAGACAGCGTGATTCTCATTGCGAAACCCAGAGTCGTGATGAAGAGCTAAACAACTAATCGACACTTCCGGCTGTCACCAGGCGGGCGTGTCCAACCACAGGAGAACTAAAGAATGCCCAGATTCTCAGCAGTCTCTCATTGTGCCTCTCTGTGCCAAAGCACATGGCCGGTTCGAGCCGTTGTTCCTTTTGCATCGTGTTTTCTGTTTATTGTGCTCTTTTCAGTCGTGGTCCAGGCCCAGAGCCCAACCGCAACTCTCAGCGGCACAGTGACAGACGAGACCGGGGCAGTAATTCCCGGCGTGAATATCACTGTGATCAACATCGCAAGGGTGTTTCAGCGATCTACGACCACAAATGATGACGGGATGTTCGTGGTTCCCCTGCTCCCTCCTGGCATCTATTCGGTAAAAGCGGAACACGCCGGGTTCAGTCCTGCTGAGCTAAGAGACGTGATTCTGAATGTGAACGACCAGAGGGAGATCAAGGTCCTTTTAAAGGTTGGCAGCATCAGCCAGACGGTGCAAATCGTCGACTCTTCAAGTCTCATCGATCAGTCGCCGGCAGTGTCGACGGTAGTCGATCGCCAGTTTGTCGGCAACTTACCACTTAATGGTCGCAGCTTTCAGTCGCTCATCACGCTAACGCCGGGTGTGGTCCTTACGAAGACCGGTGTTACATCTCAGGGCCAGTTCAGCGTCAACGGCCAGCGCGCTAATGCCAACTACTTCACTATCGACGGCGTCAGCGCGAACATCGGCGCCAGCGCCAGCACTTTTCCGAGCCAATCCGGGGCGGGCTCATTGCCGGGTCTGAGCGCTTCCGGGGGCACCAACAATCTTGTTTCAGTGGATGCACTCGAGGAATTCAAGATTCTCACGTCTACGTTCGCGCCGGAATTTGGACGCACACCGGGCGCCCAGATATCGATTGTTACTCGCTCTGGAACGAAGGAGCTGCACGGAACCGCGTTCAACTACTTGCGGAACGACGTTCTTGACGCCACCAACTGGTTCTCCAATGCCAATCGGACGCGCAAGCCGCCTCTCAGGCAAAACGATTTTGGCGGAGTGCTTGGTGGCCCAATCTACCTGCCGCGGTTTGGTGAGGGCGGTGGTCCAGCGTTCTATGATTTCGACCAGCGTTTGTTTTTCTTTTTTTCGTACGAGGGGCTTCGACTGCGCCAACCAATTGTCGGCATCACAGAGGTGCCTTCGCTGGCGGCTCGCGCAGCCGCTTCACCTGCGATTCAGCCGTTCGTGAATGCGTATCCCCGGCCAAACGGACCCGAGAAAGCGAACGGGGTGGCGGGATTCACGGAGAGCTTCTCCAATCCCGCCACACTCGACGCAACCAGCCTTCGCATCGATGCGGTACCGAACAACAAGCTGAGCGTTTATGGAAGATATAACTATGCGCCTTCGGAAACTGTTTCGCGCGGCGGTCCTGGCCCGAGTCTCAACACGTTGAATCATTTTAGAAGCAAGACTGAAACCCTTACACTCGGGACAACATATCTCTTCAGTCCGGCATTAAGTAACGACCTTCGCTTCAACTACAGCAAAAATCTCGCCGAGAATTTCTTTACACTCGACGATTTCGGCGGAGCTGTAGTGCCGTCGCCGAGCATCCTTTTTTCCTCTGACAGATCCGGGGAAGATTCGCAACTGATCTTTTCTCCGAGTATCCAAAACGGCAATCTCTTCTTTGGAAAGGCGCCGGATAGCCTGCAACGTCAGATCAATATTGTGAATGGCCTGTCGCTGCTGAAAGGCAATCATCAGCTTAAGTTTGGCATTGACTATCGTCGCCTCTCACCAATCTTCAATGCGCCACAGTACACACAGACGGATGTATTCAATGGAATCGGGAATCCGGCTTCACCGGTAGCCGGCAGCCTCCTTTCGGGTCGTGTGAGCGCTGTCTCTATAACTTCGCAGCAGGTACCCGAGGTAGCGATTTTCAATAACCTCTCTCTTTACGCGCAGGATCAATGGAGAGCAACGAACCGTCTAACCCTGACCTACGGATTACGTTGGGAGATCGCTCCCCCTCCGCACGGGATAAACGGCTTCAGTCCGACGGTTATAACACAGGTGGATGACTCGGCGACGATCGCTTTTGCTCCGCCAGGCACGCCCCTCTGGAAAACAACGTATGGCAACTTTGCTCCGCGAGTCGGCGCCAGTTATCAGCTTTCGCATTCCCCTGAAAGAGAAACAGTAATAAGAGGAGGCTTTGGGCTCTTCTACGATCTCGGCGCAGGCCAGGTGTCGAATGCGTTCGTTCTCAACTTTCCGGCATTTGCACGAACATCTTCATCACTGGCCGCATTTCCACTACCGCCTGACGTCGCTGCAATCCCGGTCGCTGGGACAAATCCCACGGCATCGGACTTCGTCTATGCATTCGATCCGGAACTCAAACTGCCGCGAGTGTATCAATGGAATGTTTCGGTCGAACATTCTCTCGGAAAAAACCAGAGCATCACTGCCTCGTATGTAGCCGCTGTCGGCCGCAAGCTGCTGCGGACTCAAACCATAACAAATCCGAATCCGAGTCTTTTGGGAAACTTTTTTATTACGAAGAATACCGCGACGTCGGATTACCATGGGATGCAGTTGCAGCTCCAGCGACGCCTCTCCAGAGGTCTGCAGGGACTATTCTCCTACACCTGGTCAAAATCACTCGACATTTCGTCAAGCGATGTTGCGGGTGGTGCGCGTGATGATAAGTTTGACATCAAACTCGACCGCGGTCCCTCGGATTTCGATGTGCGCCATATGGCGAGTGGAGGTCTAACCTACGCCATTCCAGGATTAGACTCGCACACCTTTGGCGGAAAGATACTTTCGGGCTGGTCGGTCGATAGCATATTGGTAGCGCGTTCGGCCACTCCCGTTAACGTGACTTACAGCCGAGCCACCAGCTTTGGATCGGTGAGCTTGCGGCCGGATCGCGTCCCTGACGTAGAACTGTACTTATCAGACCCGAATGCTCCTGGTGGTAAGCGACTCAATAACACCCCAGTCAGCTCGATTCAGCGAGGGCCCTTCCTGATCCCAAACACCGTAAGAAACGGAACACTGGGGCGTAATGCTTTACGTGGATTTCCGATGTGGCAGATCGATTTCGCGGTTAGACGTCAGTTCAATCTGGTAGAGCAACTGCGAATGCAAGTGAAAGCAGAGTTCTTCAACCTGTTCAATCATCCTAACTTCGGAGATCCCTCGTCATCTCTTGGTTCCGTTTCAGCAGCGGGTGTCGCCACTTTCTCCAGCGCTTTCGGCGTTTCAACTGCCACCTTGGCCCAAAGTCTCGGTAGTGGAGGTCTAACGGGCGGTTTCAATCCCCTCTACCAGGTTGGCGGTCCGCGATCCGTGCAATTGTCACTGAAGTTCGAGTTCTAAGTTCCAATCATGCGCTTGGATACAGTCAGTACCGCCCGCCGTAGCGGAGGGGTCAATCAATGGCATTCAAAATCAATGAAGAGCCACCCGCTACCGCGGGCGGTACTGACCTCTTCTAAGTGCGATTACCCGTGTCAAACTCTGGAGACGAATCGAAAATGCGACGTGAGCTTCCAACGGCAACACAAAGAAAAGATCCGTCAGTCGGCAGGGTGGTTTCAGCCGGAGTGTTATGCGCGCTTTTCTGCGTCTCGGTTTGCTTCGGGCAAAACTCAAAACTCAGGCCATTGACTCCTGACGACATGTTTCGGATGGAAGGTATCGGTGAAACGACGCTGTCACCCGATGGTCAGTGGCTTGCTTATGTCCGGAGACGGCCAGTGCTTCAGGAAACCTTTACCGGCTTCGTGGAACTCTTGAAGAACGACCATGCCGACGTGTGGGTTCAGGCCGTTGCAGGAGGTCCCGCGAAAAACATTACGAATGGTGTCGTTGATGGCTCGGGTTTCTGGGCTCCTCAATGGTCGCCTGATGGTCATCGCGTCGCAATGCTTTCGACTCGCGGAGGCAACCTGCGACTCTGGATGTGGAGCAAATCAACCGGTCAGTTAGAACTGCTCAGTGACCGGGCGATCGATCTGATATCGGTGGATAGCTTCTGGGATTCGTACCTGTGGATTTCTGATACGGAAATCGTTGCCGGCACGATGGCCCCTGGCAGGAAACCTCATGCGCTGGACGACAAGGAAGTTCCGGAAAAAGTCCGCCTTGAATGGGCCAAAGCATGGGAAGGACGAGAGCCCACGAGCAGCGTGCTCGAGAGCGGCGTTCGCCCGGCAATCGAGTCTCGACCTCAAGGAAATGTTTTGCTTATCAACGTTGTCACCAAAAAGGAAACGCCCATCGCCAGTGGATTGAGCTTTGGTCAATTCGCACTCTCGCCTGATAAGCGGCGCCTCGCTTTCCTCAAGCAGGTTGATGTATGGCAGCCCAATCCCGAGAAGATGGTGACGATGATCAACTCAGCGATCTATGGGCTTTTCATTGCCGATCTTCAGCCGCCCTACCGCATGCAAGCGTTGAGTGATGTGAGCGGAGCGCTTCAAGGCTCGTTGCTCTGGTCACCTGATAGCAGCGAAATCGCCTTCATTGGTTATACGAAAGATTCTGAGGCAGATCAGACTTTATTTCGGTATCGGGTGACAGACGGCACAGTGCGGCTCGTCACCAGCGAAATGAAGGACTTGGGTTCACTCACACAGAATCGGTTCGCTAAGCCGCCGATGATATGGTGGGGAAATCGAGAACTGTTGCTGTTTGGTCGCCTCGGGGATTCCACACGAAAATCGAATGAGCCCGCAGATACGCGGTGGTGGGCTTTCGACGAGCAGGGACGCAGGCGTGACTTGTTTGTGGGCCAGTCAGTGCTGCCTACCCAGATCTTACGCCAAGGCGATGGAGGTAGTCTGATCGGATTGATCGATGGCCACTTGAAACGTATCAGCCAGAACGGACGAATACTCGAATCGATTGTTCCCGAGTTCAAGGAGCGGATTACTGCTATCGTCTGGAGCGACCGCAGTTCGCCCGCGACAAACTTTCGCAAGCGGCTGCTTCTAATTGCCGATGCGGTGAACAATCAGTTAATAGTAAGGACTGATCCCCAGGCTACAGACAATCTTTTCCAGGTCAATCTCAAGTCAGGAGAAATCAAACCGGTTCGCAAACCGTTTGCAACCGCTACCCTAATTGCCTGGAATGCTACGACTGAAACACGCGTGTTTCTAACCGCGGACCGCACGGGAACCTATCTCACAGCCAGCTCAGGTACGGCGAAATCCTTCCCTATATTGGAAACCAATACCTTCCTGCGCGAGATCTCGGAGCCCGAATTGAAGAAAATTCAGTACCGAGCTTTGGATGGTCAGGAGCTAACAGGATGGGTAATGCTGCCCCACGATTATGAGCCTGGAAAACGGTACCCTCTGGTTGCATGGGTCTACCCGGGAACAATCTATACGCCTCGGCCACCTCGTTTATGGAGATGGGTGGATGCTCCCGATCCCTACAACATGCAATTTCTCGCTGCTCGAGGCTACGCGGTGCTCTTCCCTTCTATGCCTTTAATGCCTCATGGAGAGAAGAGAGAGACCTTTATGGAACTGACAAAGGGTGTTCTGCCTGCCGTCGAGAAAGTTGTTGATCTCGGCATTGCGGATCCGGAACGTATTGGCTTGATGGGATCAAGTTTTGGAGGATACGCCACCTACGGAATGGTTACTCAAACCAACCGGTTTCGAGCTGCGGTGGCGATCTGCGGAATATCTAATCTGGTGAGCCAATGGGGAGTATTCGGAACGTTAGATCGCCGCTCCAGGTATGATGATTATGCACATGAAGATCCGTTTCGCATGTGGAACGTCGAAACAATTGCTATGGGTGGTCCTCCCTGGAAAGAGTTTGGGCGTTACTTGCGCAATAGCCCGATTACATACGTTGATAGAGTGCAGACGCCGGTACTGATCATCCATGGAGATTTGGATCATGATATTCCACTCGAGCAGTCCGAAGAGTATTTTACGGCACTATACAGGCAGAACAAGCGGGCGCGGTTTGTACGGTACTGGGGCGAGACTCACACTCTTATGAGTCCGGCAAATGTTCGCGATATGTGGAAACAAATTATTGCGTGGTTCGACGAGTTCCTTAGCCCGGAAGTTACGACTCACACCCGGCAGCAATCATCAGCGCCCTGAACAAGATCAAGATCGAGTGACATATTGGAAAGAATTTGATGACGTCCGGCAGGATACGCCTGACATTCCCTCCAATACGCCACTCTAATAGTACCGGTAACCTCCAAATAAGCTTCGGTTACTCATCCTTAAGGGCTCCGTCGTTCGGGCCTAACACGCCAGATACCTCATCCAAGCAACAGGTTTTTTCTGCTTGAATGGTAGCTCCAGCATCGCCAACTTCGATGAGTTCATTTATTTCGTAGGTCATGATCACTCCTCCTTTTCTTCAGATCTGTTTAGCTTCAGGTTGCGAGCAGTCGGCACGAGATATATGTGGCATATTGGAAAGAAGTCTTGATGACATCTCCGGCAGGATACGTCTGACATCCTTCCAATACGCCACGTCAAAGCTACCGGTAACCAGAATTAAGCTTCGTTTAATCATCCTCAAGGGCTGCTCGGTTCGGCCCCGATACGCCAGTCATCTCGTCTACAATGCCATCTTTGCTGGCTTGAATGGTCGCTCCAGCATCACCAACTTCCAGGAGCTCACTTATTTCGTAGGTCATGGCCGCATCCTCCTTTCTTCAGATCTGATAGGTGTGTTCACACTTATTCGGCATCGGGTAGGTTTGGACCAGTGGATCCCGACAGCTCGTCAATGAAAAGTGGTTTCTCGGCCTGAATCGTCGTTCCAGCCTCGCCAACCTCAATCAACTCACTCATTTCGTAAGTCATGGCGTTCTCCTCCTTTCCTACAATGTTGTTTTCTCCGACGAAGGATTCGCCGGACCGGAACGCTGCCTGTTCTGCGCGTTACGGCGCAGAAACGCCTTAGTCATGCCGCTGCCTGTTGCGATTCCGGCCGACCCATTACAGCGGCACCGATTCTGGCCCGCGATTCTCAGGCGTTCTAAAGATCGCAGCCAAAACTCAAGAGGGATGATCCGAAAAACCTCGATCGCACGTTTGTCTCCATGTCTCAATCGTTGAAAGCTGGCCATCAAAGCTGCCTGGTCTACATAACCAAACCGCGCTGCGTAAGAATCCGACAGCACCGAATGCAGTCTCGGATACTCGCGATAGCCGGCGCGAAAGATAGCCTCAATCGGATTCCCCTTGCCTTTTCTCTTTAGGATTTCGGGTGGCAAAAGATCTCGCAGAGCTCTGCGTTGCAGCGACCTCGTTTCCCCGGGCCGGGTCCTCTGCTCGCAGGGAATAGTCTGCATGAATTCGATTAAGGGTTGGTGTAACAATGGCAACCGGATTTCGGTGTTTTGAAAGATCCTGCAATACCCGGCAGCAACCTCTTTCATCGCCGACAGAAAGCCGATGGCTTGCATGCGTTGGCTGGGCCAACGAAAACCAAAGACATCATTGGGACCCAACATGCGATCGCGCAGGTCCATGCGTTTGACAAACTCTGGATTGAACCAGCCTGGCAAGCGTTTTACAGGACCTGCCCGAAGCATGACACGCAGCTTCCTTGGTAGCATTGGCTGTAACGCATCGTCCCAAAGTAACTTCACGTAAGGCTTCTTCTGCTGAAAACTCCAGGTACGCAATCGCCGGTGCAGCTTTAACATGTTCCCTGCAACTAAAAGATCGCCAAGTTCCGCGCCCGGATCGGGACTACTATTCAGAATCTCGTCACCACCATTGCCACAGAGACGCACTCGCGCTCCTCTCTCCTCCATGAGACGATTCACCTCTTCGTGATAAGCGCCGAAGATATCGAGTACGTTAGGCATGATCGAGCTTTCCGTCCGCTGCTGGCTGAGAACTGGAAACAGGCTTTCCGGCACGTGGTGACCCTGCCTGCCGATGCGCTCTTCAACCGCCTTGATGAATTTTAGTTCGTTGGAAGATTTCGATTCATCACGTATACCTGAAACCGTCTCCAGCATTGGCGCCTGCGCTTCTCCGTTTTTGATCAGATGGTCTGCCATGCAGACTATCGACGAAGAATCAAGCCCACCGCTCAGGTCGGACCACACTGGTCGGTCGGATCGCAAACAACACTTCACCGCTTGAGTAAACAGATGCCGGAAGTGTTCTTCATACTCGGCATCGGTTTTGTACCGTATCTCTCGCTTTGGATTGAGGGCCCAAAAGCGACGCAACACAACGGAGTTCTCGGTAAAGACAACGGCATGCGCTGGAGGAACTGCCTCGAAATTCTTGAATGGAGTCTGCCAGGGATCGGGAAGCCGGGTCAGATAAGCAGCAATGTATTCGTCGTCAACTTCGAGTTCGATCCCGGAAAGATCGAGCAGAACGCGAAGGTCGCTCGCCCAAATCACTCGCTTTTCGTTTCTCTGGTAATAGAGATCGTGTGCCCCAATTATGTCGCGCGCCAATAAGAGCGAGCGGGAAGCTGGATCCCAGAGCGAGAAAGCGAAGGTCCCAATGATTCGGCTCAGGCAATCGAAGCCCCACTTCATGTAAGCCGCCATTACGATGTCCGCATCACTTCGATCGTCACGCAACTCCTCTCCGAGGTTCGTAATTAGTTCTTCGCGGTTGTCGAGTCGACCATCCCAACACAGGATTTGTCCGCGGCTTGATACCAGTGGTTGTCTTTCGTTGTGAGACTCACGAGTAGTGTTGAATGCACGGTAGACCATTGCAAGCGAGTCTAATCGCACGTTTCCACCGCTATCCGGGCCACGTTTTGCCAGTTGCGAGGCAAGGACTCTCACGAGGTCGTCGTCAACGGGACCATTGTCGAAGTTGAAAATGCCGCCTATTGCACTCATTCGATTCCTTCCTTCTCGATGTTCATTTAGCCATCGCAGTGGCTGAAACCACCGGCGCGGGCATAGTCTCGATTACGGGTGAGTGTCTGGGCTGCAGGAGGTTTTGTTTGTGCAAGGATCTAAGCCAGTATTCAAAGGGAGCGAATGAAATCACGTGTGCAATTGACATGTTGTTGCTTTCGAGAGCCGCGACGAGTGCGTCTGAGTCGAGGTATCCG
>Ga0207676_10001749_pt1 | contig 15935 bp, 14 predicted proteins | sample KBSSwiS72_FD_184307 | JGI IMG/M metagenome (GOLD analysis project Ga0207676, IMG submission 184307) | Switchgrass rhizosphere microbial communities from Kellogg Biological Station, Michigan, USA - KBS Switchgrass S7-2 (SPAdes) (version 2) | ecosystem: Host-associated > Plants > Roots >...
AACCTCCGAGATACCGACACAAACGCGCCCATCTCGCAATCGCAGCCGCTACAGCAACCCGGAGCTCGATAAGTTGCTCGAAGAGGCTGTGAACACGTTCGATCGCCAAAGAGGCAAGGAGCTCTACACACAAATTCAGGCGATCGTCAGCCGCGACGTCCCGGTGATCCCACTGTGGTACCAGTCAAACATCGTGATCGCGAAGAAGAACGTGCAGAACATTCAGGTGAACGCGAGCGGCGACTGGGGATTTGTACGCAATCTAAGTCGTTAAGGCTTTTGGTGCAACGATATTTACTTTTGATATAGCGCACTAAAGTTGACATGTTTACGGAGTTATTGATTGAAATTGTCGGAGCCATATTATATGACGCGGGGAGCCAAGGGTTACGCAGAATTTTTAATGACCCACCAGCGCGTAAGGCCATCAACACTACTACCGAGGACTTTCCAAGCATACCGGCTGTTAATGCCTCACTGACGAAGTGGTGCAAAAGCGAGGATTTTCTCTCACAAATTGAAAGCCTCCAAGCTGGTTATGATCAGCAGGCGGATGATCGACTTATTAATTCATTTATTGATAAGGGCGGATTCCACGACGGCATAATTAACACTCACACAAGCGCGCGCCGAGTGCTGGAAGCCTTTTTCAAGCACTTGGAGGAAGAGCTCTATAAAACGGAGATCGGCGCAATCATTGAAGCGCAACGTGCGAAGATTCGAGATCTTGCCACTCAGGCTGGAATTAACGACCTCCGCCAACACATACAACAATTGCCCTCGGATTTGGAGGCCGTGGTACACAAGGCATTCAGCCAATTTATCCCCCAATTCGACCCAGAAAATAATCCAGCAGTCCAAGAGAAGATTCATTTTGCCAGCATCGATCTGGCGGTCGAGTTGCTTAAGGAAGGTAAGGCTAAAAGCGCAAGCAAGAGACTGGAAGACCTGAGGACAAAGCTTGCTTCGGAAAAGTCCTCGTTAGACTTGCGTTTTAGACTCGCCGCTAACCTCGGCTCCTGCGCCCTCCAACTCGATGACTTCAAAATCGCAGAGCGAGAGTACGACACCGCACTTAATCTGAAACCTGAGCATCGTTTAGTGCTCTCCTATGCAGCGCTTACCGCCATGATCATTGGAGACACGGAACGGGCGCTTGCCTATGCTGAACGCTCCCGGCCAACTGACGAGCACGACCCGCAGATTACGTCATCATATTTGCGCGTACTCCATCATGCGAACCGGGACGATGAAATAGAACGACTCTTATGCGAAGAACCGTGGATTGAGCGCGACATGAAGTGCGCACTGGCGCTAGGTTTAATTCGGCTCAGTCAGAAAAACTACGGTGAGGCCGAAACCTATTTCATAACATCTTTACAGGACGAATCGGAGAACCCGCATGTCCACCGCCTACTAGCCCAAACGATAATCTTTCCCATTGATCAAATATTAAAAACCGACCCGCCGCTACAACTATCAAACGAGACACTTGAACGAATCTGCAAAGCCGAAACTCATCTGGCGCGCGCCGTCGAAATTTTTGAAAAATATGAGAATCCGTCGGGTTTGTACGAGGCACTACTTCAACGTGCTTACGTGCGGGGATTGCAAGGTCAGAGTGATGCAGCCCTGGCCGATTGTGATCGGCTGCTCACTACTTATCCTAATGACGATAAGGCTTTGTACCAAAAGGGACATACGCTGCTGTTCACAGGAAAATTAGTCGAGGCACTCCAGTGCTTCTCAAGGATTGAAGAGGCGGACGAGCGTCGCGCCTCCATGATCTCCATTGCTCTTGCGTATCACCGCTCTCAACAGCCTAATAAGGTAATTGAGGTACTTGCTGATAATTGGGATTCGGCAGACCTAACGAGGCGTCAAATCACAGTCGCGGACCTGCTTCTCAACGCTTACCAACAAACGGGCAACACCGAAAAGGTGGAGGCCCTCATTATTGATCTTGAACAAGAACGTGCTGATGATCCCGACGCACTTATGGTCATTGCCCGGCATCACATGCGCTCTGGACAAACCGATGAAGCACTCGTCACGTATCAGAAAGCGCTTGAAAACACCACGTCGCACAATCAGCGGGCGCGCGTCAGCGATGAACTTGCCGATTATTATTTTGAGATGGAGGACTGGGCAGCAGCAGCGGAGCTTTACAAAGCTATATCTGAGAAATCCAATGACACTGCCCGGACGCGCAAGTACCTGATAAGCCTTTATAACTCGGGAGCGCGTCGCAGTGCGCTGGCGGTGGCGCGAAAGCTACGCAACGGCGCAGAAGCTATTCCTTTCGTCAGCGAGATCGAAGCGCGAGTACTTGTGGCCGCTGGCGAACTCGAAGATGCACTGCAACTCTTCACTCAACTCGCTCGGCTTGAGCCAGAGAAGGTAGAGCACAAGCTCTGGATGGTGGAAGTTCAACGACGTTTGAAGAACTACGACGGTGCACGCGAGACGCTTGAGGGAATCGCCATTGAAAAGGTGAAAAATAATTCTCGCGCGCTAAACGAGATCGCTATGCTCCGTCAACAACTCGAGCTCGGTGGCGATTTGCCGTTTGCTTACCGTGCGAGGCGCATCAGATTTAATGATCAAAACGCCCATCACGCCTACGTTCAGCTTTTTATGAGTCACACCCGCCGTGAGAGCGGCGACCTGGACGTCGAATGTGTGGCTGTTGACTTCGCTGTCCATCTCAAAGACACCAAAGGAGAGAAGACAACGTATCTGATCGTCGAGCAAGAAGAGTATGACTTACAACATGGTGAGATTTCGCCAACCGATCCGCGCGCCGTGGAACTGTTGGGCAAGCGCACCGGTGACACTGTAGTGTTCAACCCGGGTAGAGTAAACGAAGTACAGTACGAGATTGTTGACGTACAGAGTAAGTATGTTTACGCCTTCCAACAAACTATCATCAGACACACAGAGTGGTTCAACGGAAGCGACGCGATGATGGTGCTGGACATAGGCGATGGTGATTTTTCTAAATTCTTCCGCATGATCGATCTTCAGCAAGAACATCAGCGGAAGACTGCGGAGTTGTACCGCGAGCGACGACTTCCGCTTGCTACCGCTGCTCGGCTGAAAGGCGCGAGTCTTTTCGAGACGTGGGCCGCGCTCGTGAGTGGCGATGACATGCGCCTGCACATGACGACAGGCAACCTATCAGAGCTTCAACACTCAGTCGAGGTGGTCAAGGTTACTGATTCCATCGTTGTTGAGATGAGCGCCCTTCTTACCCTGACTTACCTCGGCTTACTAGACAAGCTGCCCACAATATTTAATCGGATAGTAGTCGCCCACTTAGTTTCTGACAAATTAGAACAGTGGTTGGCCGAAGCTGAACGACAATCTCCGTACATGACTATCTGGGAAGAGCAAGGTCAATATATACGCCAAGACATCACGGAGGAGATGATCGCCCGCCGCAAAGATTTTCTTCGGAAAATCAAATCCTTCCTGGAGAAACATGGCGAAATGCTTCCAGCTGTTAAAGCGCTAGACATGCCAAGCGCGCAACTTGATCAATATGAAGACATATTAGGCGAGAGTGCCTCTTCTATCTTCGTAGCGAGCGAATTGAAATTGCCGCTCTACGTGGATGATGCTGGGCTGAGCCAAGTCGCCGGCAGTTCGGAGTGGCAGGTGCAGGCAGTTTCAACGCTAGCTGTGCTGGCAAAGATGAAGTCACGCGGATTATTGAGCGCGTTTGAGCACTGTCAAGCACTGAAAGCTTTGATTGTTAGCAACTACATCGTTGTCCATGTCACCTCACAACAATTATGGTGGATGTGTCAAAGCGAGGGTAAGAAAGCTACACCGCAAATGAAGCGCATTCTGCAACTGGAGATGCAAGGTCCCGAATGGAAGGAAGAGTCTGCCATACAAGTTGCTGCTCAATTTATCTACAAGATGTGGCTGGAAGTACTGGATTTAGAGGAGAAGTTGCGGCTACTTGATTTTGTAATCGAGGCACTTATCTCCGGACGGGAGGCCGTGCGCGTGAAAACCCTACTTAAATCTGAACTATCGAAGACCCTTGTTTACCTCTCACGCGCCCTGATATACATAAACACACGCATTGATGATTTCAATGTGCCGACCGGTAATTAAAGGGAACCATAAATGGACAGCTAACTTGGACTTGGATCGCGACTCTAAAAGCAGTTTCATAGAGCTTAGGCACGATTTAGGTATCAACGAAGATCATGCTACATTGTCCGCTAAATTCAATGCAGATTTAGCAACGGAGCAAGTTGATGAAACTTACGCGCGACATTCAGAGCCTCAGCACATTTAAACGGGACACTGCGAAGCTCGTGCGGCAATTAAAGAAGACTGGGCAGCCAGTGGTTTTAACGGTTAATGGTAAAGCCGAACTGGTCGTCCAGGATGCTGCGAGCTATCAGAAGCTTTTAGAAGCGCAGGATAGGATGGAAACGATCGAAGGGATAAAACGTGGGCTGGAAAGCATGAAACGGAACGCCGGTAAGCCGGCGGAAAAGTTCTTCAGGGAATTTTTTGCTGAGAAAGGCATCTCTGAGCGCGAATGAAACGTTATGTTGTTATGTTCGAGGAATCGGCTCAGATAAACGTTCGTGAATCTTACGATTGGGGTTGCCGCGCCTGGGGCAAAAAAGAAGCTAAACGATGGGTCCGCCAGTTACGCGAAGCAGTTTTCAGTCAACTCGCGCTTATCCCAAAAGGCTTCCCGCTCGCGCCGGAAGACGATGAGTTTTCGGAGGAGATTCGCCAGATGATCGTAGGCCGTTATCGTGTGTTGTTCACGATCAGAGGGCGCAAAGTCCACGTACTTCACGTTAGAGGATCTTACGTTGGAGACTAGAATCCTGTGATCTTTAGGGATGCAGTTACTGCAAGGGGGGTATGTGCGCCGGCATTGAGATAATCCGAGGCGGCGAGGTCGATCATCGCGGCGTTGTCGGTGGACCATTTCAGAGGCGGGAGACAAAGCTTCATTCCTAAACTGTCGCAAAGCTCCGGGCGCCTTCACGCAATTGCGGGCTTGCCGTGACACCACCAATCTACTACCAAACAGGATTTCCATGCAGGTACTGACGAATGATGCGGCGACTTAAGCCGCGAGTAGTTCTAAAAAGCGTCAATCTCGCCCGTAACGTCGATCTTGACCGGCACGCCTTCCAATTGGGTGGGAAGTTTTGCTTTTAGTTCCGGAGTAAGTTGCTTCACCATTATGCTGATGGCCGGCTGACCCTGGCTTTCAGTGATGCCTACCCCCGTTACACCCTCGTCAATTGACATTAATCGATCGTGATTTCTCGATAAAACCTCTTCGGCGTCCATGATCTTACCTCGGCGTTAAATTAGTTCCCTTGCTCGTCTTGTAGCTTAGCAAAAAGGGTCCTGAGCTTGAAGCTACGACCAGGGAATGCTGGAGATTGCGCTCCAGCACCCCCTCGTCATCAGGTGAAGAATCAGTAGACGATGTTTACCCCGAACGCGGATAGAACGGCACCGATGGGGTTGCAAAAGGTGAAGTTGGTGGCGGCATTGCCTGCGAAGAGCAAGCCGACAGGATTGTTGATTGGGAAAGTAGTGACCAGTGATCCGGAATCTCCGGGTCCACTGAAGTTCCCCCCGATGCCCTTCACTCTGAACTGCCTGCAGAAACGGGCAATACCACCAAACGGCGCGTAACTGACGTTGACCGTAACATTGATCGCGTCAATGAAACCGCGCCGGTATTGAGTTGTCCGCCCGCTCTTTTGTACGGGCATGTTCAAAATCGGTGGGAAGTGTGGAGGTATCAGTGGCTGCTTGATGCCGAACGGTCGAAGGATGCGACGGTCTACCAGATTCGGCGAGGTCCTTCCGATCGCAGCATCCACGAAGTTACATGTGGTTCCAAAAATGATCGGGATGAACTGAGTGAGCCGGGCAATAACGTCAGTCGCACAATTGCCGCCGTCAAGTCTCCCGGGTTGTGAAATGGGAACATTTAGCGGCCCGGTATTGACCCGTGCGATCACGTGGTTGTTACTTAGAATAAACAGTTGACCTGCGCGAGTAACAAGACAGCCGAGAGTGCCTGCGTGGATCGTCGGACAGTGTCCTATCGAAACACCGCCTGGAGTTGGACGCAGCTTAGCCGTAAAAAACTCAGCTGTAATCTCGCCGGTGGCATCAACATCAGTAGGCACGCCTCCCATGCTTTGTGGGACGAGAGCTTCCGATGAAATTTGTTCCGAGGACAACTTTTCCTTCACAAAGACCTTAAGCGCCGGTACACCCGTGGGAATACCATCGACAACCTTTTCCCCGATTCCGACGCCGACCATGTTTCCTAAACCCACAGTTCCCTCTTCGGCTGCCGCCAGAGCAGTGTCAGCAGGCGAGATCATCAAACGCTGCTCCAGTTCATCGCGAGCCTGACTCAAAGACTTGTATGTGTTTTCGTCGTCCGCAAGACCGCCGAGTGCCTCGACGGAGGCTTCCGGCTCTTCCGCGGACTCCTGCGTTACGTCGTAATCCTCGAACTCTCCCGAATTTTCCGTATTAAATTCGATGGGAGGATTTTCGTCGTCTTTCTTCTTGGGCATATTAGTTTCTCCTTAATGAACTTCTGACAATGAGGCTGTTGGACACACTCCTGGGGAGCGTCTTCATCACTTCAGAGCGGTGTTTTCCGGGAAGGTCCGGGCGTTTGAAGTGCTTCTACATCTAATGAGTTAGGAGTTGGATCTATTTCCGGCAGGGTGGAAATTCATTTTCATCTGCAGAAACTAGGAGCTTTAGAATTCTGTGATCTTGAGTGAGGCAGTTGCTGCAAGTGGGGTATGAACGCCGGCATTGAGGTAATCCCAGGCAGCGAGGCCGATCATCGCGGCGTTGTCAGTGGACCATTTCAGAGGCGGCAAACAAAGCTTCACGCCTAAACGGTCGCAAAGCTCCGCGGCGCCTTCACGCAATTGCGGACTTGCAGCAACACCACCGACGACTACCAAACATTCCGCCGGATACGCCTCGAGCGCGCGCTTGCATTTTGTGAGCAGGATTTCCATGCAGGCGCTCACAAACGACGCTGCTACATTTGCATGGTCCACGTCGGGATTCTTATCGAGGAACCTTCCCACTGCTGACTTCAACCCGGAAAACGAGAATTCAAATCCTTCCGAAAGCATTGGACGTGGGAATGGGATCGAAGCCTTTCCTGTCTTCGCCAGCTTGTCGACTGCCGGACCACCCGGAAATCCGAGTCCCAAGAGCCGCGCCACTTTGTCGTATGCCTCGCCGACCGAGTCGTCCCGTGTCGAGCCCAGCAGTTCAATATCCGTCAAACTCTCCATGCGCGCCAGAAATGTGTGTCCACCGGAGACGAGCAGCACGATGGCAGGCAGTTCAACACGACGCTCAACAAGATCGGCGCTACGCAGATGTCCACGCAGGTGATTGATGCCAAGCACCGGAATGTTCCAGCCGAACCCCAAACCCGCCGCGGTGTTGACGCCGACGATCAGCGAACCGATCAATCCCGGTCCTCGCGTCACTCCGATTGCTTTCAAGTCGGGACCATTGACGTTCGCCTCGGCCAGCGCGCGTTCAATCGTGGGAATGACAGTCAACGCGTGCGCACGACTTGCAAACTCCGGATACACACCACCCCAGTGCGAGTGAATATGAGTTTGGCTCGCGATGATCGAAGACAGAACATTCCCATCGCGATCGACGACCGCGGCCGCAGTATCGTCGCACGACGATTCAATACCAAGGATTAAATCTTTACTCATTCAGATACCTGAGCACTTCAGATTCAGCCACAAGCCCGAGACGTTCGATCACCGGCGGATCAACTCTGCAATTCACCAGCGTCGACGCCGTCGTCCGCAGTTGGCCGCCGTCGATCGAGAGATCCGGTGCGCCGTCGAGTTGGGCCAGGATTTCTGCCAGGTTGTCGGGCGTTTCCGCGCTGTGCGCGTTCGCACTAGTTACAAGTAACGGACCGGTTTTGCGCAACACCGCGAGGAGGCGATTGTCGTCGGGGATTCGCACGGCGGCCTCGTCGCGTCCTGCCAGCCATTCGGGCCTGTAGTCAGAGCTAAAGCCCAGCACGAGCGTCAGACTGCCGGGTATCAAAGGCGACCGCAACAAGCGGCGCGCAGAGTCGCTGATGTGAAAACCGAGTGGTTCGAGCTCCGCCTCCTCAGAGACCATGATCGGAAGATTCACATTCCGCGGCCGGCGCTTGAGTGCAAACAACCGATCGATCGATTGATCAAAATGGGGGAACACTGCGAGCCCGTACACCGTGTCGGTCGGGATCAGCACCACGCCGCCATTCAAGAGAGACTCGACGATCTCCTCAACGTTATTCGTAGAAAATGTTTGACTGATCGTTTAATGCCTCCACTTGTGTTGTCGAATGCCCGCCCGATTCATACGCTTCGAAACCCATGCGCAAGAGCACTCGCGCATCCGGGCCTTCGATGCCGGTGTCGACGAGCTGCACATCATTCAACAGCGACGCGAATCGATGTCGAATCCTTCCCGCCACCGCGAATTCGGAAACGCCGTTACTCACCTCAGCGACCGCTTTTTGCAACGGACCGAATCGCATGATCTCAACTGACGCACCCCTGATCAAGCCAACGTACGCGTTCTCATTCGCAGCCGGCACCGCGCAGAGTACGGGCAAATGCGTGGCGTCTTTTGTTTGACTCGCGATGATCTCGAACCAGTTGAACGGGTAGATGGCAACCTTCAAACTGAAAGCCAGCGCGTTTACAAACGAGATCCCGGCTCGAACAAATGTGAGCGATCCCGGGCCAATGTTGATCGCGATACCCTTGATCTCACTCGCCTCGGCGTTCAATGCTTCGAGCCCGCACGAGAGCAATCCGCCGAGGGTTCTTAGCGCAGAGTCGCAGTTGTTGACAGTTGAATCGAACACGGGTGTGCCGTCGCGTCCAATCACGACGCGATACTCATTCGACGACGATTCGATTGCTAGTAGCATATCTCTCACCACTAAGCCACTAAGCCACAAACATAAAAAATTAGTGTCTTTGTGCCTTAGTGGTTAATCTCTTTCAGCACCGGTTGCCATCGTTCCGCCGTCGCGGAAAACGTCAACTTGCGCCAGTTGTCGTGATTCGGCACAAACTCGAAGGTGATGGTTAAGGCGTTCGTAAAATCCTCCTCGACGATGTCGCCCCACTCGACCGCTGTAATGCTCTCGGGAACAAAATCCTCCAGCCCCAGATCGCGAAACTCGGCGACGCTGGAAAGCCGGTAAGCATCGATGTGCAAGAAAGTTCCCACCGGCAGCTGGTAGAACTGGGCCAGGGTGAAAGTCGGGCTCGTAACCTCTGCCTTCGATCCGAGCGCCGCCACGAGCTCCTGAACGAACGCCGTCTTGCCACTTGCGAGCGGACCTTTGAGCAGCATCGCGTCACCCGCGCGCAGAAACGAAGCGAGCGTCGCCGCCACACGCGCTGTCTCCTCTCTGCTCTTGCAAGTGAATTCCATAAAAAGACTTTAACCACAAAGACACCAAGACACTAACACTCAGATTTGTGCCTTGGTGACTTTGTGGTTAGAACTTTAGGGCTGCTTCCAGTTTGTGTCCAGCCGTGTCTTCTTGAGGCTCGGCGCATCGAGCACGTTCGTGTCAAAGCCCGTGACGTACGGCTTGACCAGAGAGTAGGAAGACGCGAAATAGATCGGCACTGCTCGGAGATCTTTCAGCGCCTGAGCCTCCGTCTCGACTGCAATCTTCTCTTCGGGCGGACTCCCCTCCGGCACCGGCGATGCGAGTGGCAGCGGATGAGCATCGCGCTCAAACAACATCTTCAGATTCACCAGCTCGCTGGTCGTCTGCATCACGATGCCACGGCGCACGATGTCGTAATCACCGGCCTTGATCGCTGCTTCATACTCGTCCCAATTGCGAACCACGATCTCCGTCTCGATGTTCAGCGCCGACTGCCACATCGCCGCGATCGACTGCGCCACGACACGCTGTTGCACGTTGCGGTTGATTAACAGACGTATCACCGGGAAGCCATCGCCGTTCGGATAACCTGCTTCGGCGAGCAGTTCTCGCGCTTTGTTGACGTCGTACCCGATCAGCTCCGCTTTGTCGACTACAGGCTTTTCTCCCGACATCGCTTCAGGAAAAAACTTCCCTGCCGGTACGGTTGCGCCTTCGAGATCGTCGCGGCTGATCCGTTCGCGATCGATCGCCAGCGCCAGAGCCTCGCGCACGCGTACGTCGTCGAACGGCTCGTGCGAAGTGTTGACACCGTAGTAGGTCAGGGCGCTGTAAGTTGAACGGCGGAAATCTTTGTACGGAGCGAGCAGCTTGAGCGCCAGCGGTTCGAAAGGCGCGTTTGTGATCGCGTCGATCTCGCCTGCTTCATACGCGCTCAGAGCGTCTTCGGCGTTAGGCGTGTTGACGAAAGTGACGCGGTCGAGCGTGACTGAGTCGCCGTCCCAGTACGTTTTCGCGCGCTCGAGTTTGACGCGATCGTTTTCTGTTGCCGAAAGGAGAAACGCGCCATTTGAGATCAACTCGTGCGAATCGAGTTGGCCCGTCTGATCGGCGGCAACTTTGACCGGGCGAAACACGGGGTGCGCGACGAGCGACGGAAAACTGTCGTCGGCGTGTTGTAGTGTTACCTGCAAAACGTGTTCGTTGAGCGCACGCGCGCCGAAGGCGTGTGGCTCCGCGACGGTTGGTGTTGCGCCTTCGATGTTTGCGAGCAGCTCCGTGTGTGGCGCGAGTGGTCCGATTTTGAGCGTGCGTTCCCAGGAGCGCACGAAGTCATCCGCCGTGACTTTTTCACCGTTGGACCAGAGGGCGTTATCTCGCAGGTAGAACGTCCAGACGCGCCCATCGTTTGACGACTCCCAGCGCGTTGCGACGGCCGGCACCGGAGCTAACGTGCTCGGATCGTAATCGGTTAACCCTTCGAAGAGCGCTCGCACCGCATCAGTGTCAGGCGGAGCAGCGGCAAACGCCGGATCGAATGTTTGCGGCAGTCCACCGTTGCTCCAGCGAAACTCCTGCGCCGACGGCTTCACGACCTTGCCGTAGTACGTCGAAGGCTCATTCGTGGTGAAGCAGCCCGTGTGGGTTAGACACAACACGAGCAGCAGCGAACAGATCCAGGAGAAAGGTTTTTTAGCCACGGATGACACGGATTAGTTTCTGATGAACGCTGATTATTTGTGTTCTCGTTGGTTCAAATCCATCTGAGGTATCGATCAGGTAATCTGCAAACTTTTGTTTCTCTTCCTGCGGCATTTGCGAACTGATCCGCCGCAGCGCTTCTTCGCGCGAGAGTTTGTCGCGCAGCATCAGGCGTTCGAGCTGGACCTCCGGGCGGCAATGGACCACGATCAGTTTATCAAAACGCTTGTAACCACCCGACTCGATCATCAAAGCCGCATCGATAATTCCGATGCCGTTCGGATCCTCAGCTTCCCAGCCGCGCATGATTTCATCCTGCCGCGCGATGATGAAAGGGTGAAGAAGATTGTTAAGACGCCGGCGCCGGCTCTCGTCCGCAAAGACTAGCGCTCCGAGTTGCTTTCGATTGAGCGTGCCGTCCGGATTGAGAATATCTTCGCCAAACTCTTCCGTGATCGCATTCAGTCCCGGTGTACCGGGCATCACGACCTCGCGTGCCGTCAGGTCCGCATCCAGCACATGACAACCCAGCTCTTCAAAAACCGACGTCACAAACGATTTGCCAACGCCGATCGATCCTGTCAGGCCAACACGCAGCATACGTTATTGCCGTCGCAGGCGCGCGGCTTTCAAAGTGTTCTTCATCAGCATAGCCACTGTGAGTAAACCCACACCGCCGGGCACCGGTGTCAACTGCCCCGCCACTTCCGCCGCCTCTGCTGGATGCACATCGCCAACCAGCGTCGCGCCACGCTTGGCTACGACGTCCAAACGCTTCTCGGCTTCAGCGCCAAACAATGAACGGACCTGATCGACGTCTGAAATCCTATTCATGCCGACGTCGATCACAGTCGCGCCAGGTTTGATATGATCGCGACCGATGAAGCCCGGTCTTCCGATCGCAACCACCAGCAGGTCTGCCGTTCGCGTCACTGCCGCCAGGTCGCGTGTACGCGAGTGACAGATGGTCACCGTGGCATCTCTTTGCAACAACAACTGCGCCATCGGGCGTCCCACAATCTGGCTACGCCCAACAACACACGCATTAACTCCACGAATTTCGACACCGTTGTCGTCGAGCATTTCCATGATGCCCGCCGGCGTACAAGGCACCAACACCGGCCTTCCCAGCGCCAACCTGCCTACGCTGACAGGATGAAACCCATCGACGTCCTTCGCCGGATCGATTGCTTCGATGATCGCCGTCTCATCAATCTGGCGCGGCAGTGGCAGTTGCGTGAGTATGCCGTCGACGTCGTCGCGCGCGTTCAAAGAGGCGATCAGGTCGAGCAATTGCGAAGTTGTCGTCGACTCCGGGAGCGCGTGCTGTTCGGAGCGTATGCCTACCTCTTCACAGGCGCGAATCTTGTTTCTGACGTAAACAGCCGATGCCGGATCTTCGCCCACACGCACGGCAGCCAACCCGGGGCGAACGCCTTGCTCTTTCGTCATGCGCTCGATCTCGGCCTGGACTTCCTGTTTAATCCGCGTCGCTAATTGTGCAGCTTCGAGTTTGATCATAAAAAGTGGCATTATAATCCGAGACATGGCATTCGCGAGAATCGTGCTCATTTTCGTCTTCCTTTGTGCGGCTGCGGTGGCGGCGTTGGGCCAACCGGAGCGCATCGTGGCGGCGGTCGAAGCCGCGGATTGGCAGACCGCACGCACCGAGATCAACAAGGTCCGTTCGGCAAACGAAGCGCTGTTTCGTGATAAAAGTTACGATTATCTTCTGGGCCGTATCGCGGAACGAACGGGAGACCTCGCTGGCGCCACCGCGAGTTATCAGGCGATCGCCACAAACGATTCGAGGCTCCGGGAATATGCATTATGGCGACTGGCGAAACTCGCGCGCGCAACCGGCGACCTCGTGCTCGAGCGCGAACGATTACAGCAACTCACTGCCACTGCGCGCTCGAGTCTGTTGTTTGAAACTGCAACCTTGCGCCTGAGTGAGAGTTTCTTCGAAAGCGGCGACTTCGTGTCTGCCGCAAACAGCGCGAAGCCTTTGACGCTTTCGAAGAATGTGAACGTGGCGCGCGAGGGGGCAGCGCTGATGGGTTTGGCGTACGAACGAGCCGGAAAGATTCCAGAGGCACGCGACGTTTTCACTAAACTCGTGATGTGGATGCCGGATGCCTCGCGGCCTGACGATTTCGCACTCGAAGCCGTCCGCCAACTCGATGCATTCGATAACAAAGCCCCAACGCTTTCCGAAGCCGATCACCTGCTACGCGCTTCGGTCTATCAATTCAATCGCGATTTTGCCGGCGCGCGTGTTCACTACCAGGCAGTCGTCGATCGCTTTCCGCAAAACACGACCGTGCCGAATGCGATGTTTCAGATCGCGCGCGGACTCTATAACGAAACGAAGTACGATGAGGCCACGAAGCTCTTTCAAAAAGTTTTCGATTCATATCCGCAGTCGACCAGCGCCCGCGATGCGCTCGGCTTCCTCGGTTCCAGTTACGTGCGCATGAAGCGGTTTGACGATGCCGTCAACGCTTACAAACTCCTCGTCGATCGCTTTCCGGATGCGCCTGGTCCGGAGCGAACCTACCTCAACATTATCGATGCTCTTCACGAAGCGGGTCGCTACCAGGAAGCGCTGAACTGGGTGCAACAAACACGCGCCCGCTTCAGGAACGACATTGGCGGCGCGCTCGCTTTGTTTGCGCAACTGCGTATTCACATGGCCCAGGGCAGTTGGTCCACCGTCGTGCGCGATGCGGACGAGTTGTTGAAGCTTTCGGATCTCGGCGGCACCCGCGTTGGCGGCGGTACCAGCACTGCGGAGGTCAATTTTCTGCGCGCCTACGCGCTCGAACAACTCGGCAGAACTGAGGAGGCAATCACCGCTTACTTGTCGATTCCTGAGGGGCGCAACGAGTATTACGGCACGCGCGCCACGCAAAGATTGTTGAATCTGGCGACGAGCGAGAAGTCACGCGCGCTCATGCGCATGCGTCTCAATGCCTTGCTCAACGAGAGCAAAGTGCAGGGCGCGGCGGGCCAGTGGGAGCAGTCGCGTGCGGCGGCGCAAGCGAGTTTGCGGCTCACTGACGATCCCCAGGTTCGCGCGGAGGCGTTGAAGCAAGTACAGGCCGCGTACAATGCGTTACCTGCTTACCGCTTGCCTCAGTTCAATAAGATTTCTCTGTTGAAGGAACAACCAGACGAGAACAACCATGCCGCGCTTGCTGATAACCTGCTGTTCCTTGGGCTTTACGATGAGGCGCTGCCGGAGTTGTTCGTCACGCGAGCACAAAACAAGTCAACAGGCAATACAGACGAGGACTACACGATCGCCGTGCTGTCGTTGCGCGCCGGTATTCCGAATCGCGCCGTGCGTTTTGCGGAGCAGGTTTGGAAAGCCGCGCCGGCGGATTACCTGATCGAGCTTGCGCCGCGTGAGCTCGTTGAGCTTTTGTATCCGGTGCCATTTCGCGAATCGCTCTTGCACAATGCAACGCCCGCCGTGGATCCCCGTTTCGTGCTCTCGATTGCCCGGCAGGAATCACGCTTCCAGGCAGACGCGAAATCGGTCGCCGCCGCACGCGGCATGATGCAGTTCATCGCGTCCACCGCCAACGAGATTGCCACGCAACTGAAGCTGCAAAACTTCCAACAGGACGATCTTTACAACCCTGATACGGCGATTCGTTTCGGCTCGCAGTATCTCGCGAATCTCTTTCAACAGTTTCCCAACCAGCCGCAGGCGGTCGCCGGTTCTTACAACGGAGGGGCAGACAATCTGGCGCGCTGGATCGGTCGCTCACGCGCAAACGAAGCGGATCGGTATGTTCCCGAGATCGGTTTCACGCAAACAAAAGATTATGTCTACAAGGTGATGGCGAATTACTGGAGCTATCAACGCCTCTACAACAATCAACTTCAACCCATCCAATGAAGCCACAAAAAGGCACAAAAGGCACAAAAGATTTCTTCATAAAACCCTTTTTGTGCCTTTTTGTGGCTCTATGTCTTGGTTTCGCGTCGTGCGGACGGAGCGGGAGTGAGAAGCGTTTCGATCTCAAGGGCAAGGTGCTGGTTGTTGAACCTGATAAGCGTCTCGTGACGGTGTCTCACGAAGATATCAAGGGCTATATGCCAGCGATGACGATGCCTTTTACGGTGCCGAGCGAGTCGGACCTCAAGATCCTTGCGCCGGACGATCAGATTACGGCGACGCTGGTTGTCGATGGTTCGCAGGCGTGGCTTGAGGATTTGATCATCACGCGACAGAGCGCCAATCCATCATCAGCGATGCCGGGCGTGGTGATGGCGAAAGAAGGAGATGAAGTGCCGAACTTCACGCTCCGCAATCAGGACAATCGCGAGATTCGCATCAACAACTACCGCGGTAAAACATTGCTGCTGACGTTTATCTACACGCGTTGTCCAGTGCCGGAGTATTGCACGCTAATGTCCGACAACTTCGCGCAGATCGAGCGCGCGTTGGGCCAGGACCCGCAGGTTTATGAAAAGACGCACCTGCTCAGCATCAGCATCGATCCAGCGTACGACACGCCGGAAGTGCTGCGCAGTTACGGCGCCGCGCACACAGAGCGTTACGAGAAGGAGACTTTTGCGCACTGGGAGTTCGCGGGAGGGACGAGCGAACAGGTTAAGGATATCGCGCAGTTTTTCGGGTTAACTTATTTCCCGGACAAGGACCAGATCATTCACGCGCTGCGGACAGTAATTGTGAGCCCCGAAGGTAAGGTAGCAAAGGTCTATACTGGAA